>Ga0209343_10010158_pt1 | contig 10747 bp, 10 predicted proteins | sample RifCSPlowO2_02_FD_184026 | JGI IMG/M metagenome (GOLD analysis project Ga0209343, IMG submission 184026) | Groundwater microbial communities from Rifle, Colorado - Rifle CSP2_plank lowO2_0.2 (SPAdes) (version 2) | ecosystem: Environmental > Aquatic > Deep subsurface > Groundwater | place...
CTGCGGAAACAATTACGGACCTTATCAATTTCCGGAGAAGTTTTTGCCGCTATTTATTACCAACGCTCTCGATGATCAGCCCTTGCCCTTGTATGGGGACGGCCAGCACGTCCGCGACTGGATTCATGTCGAAGACCACGCTCAAGCTTTGCTTAGAGTTTTAGTTACAGGAATTCCAGGCGAGATTTATAACATTAGCGCCGGGGAGGAACAGACCAATCTGCATATGACAGAACGGCTTCTTCATCTTCTCAGCAAGCCTAAGAACCTCATTCGCTATGTCAAAGATCGGCCTGGCCACGATCGTCGCTATGCCTTGGATGGTGCGAAGCTTCAGAGCAAACTTGGATGGCAACCAAGAATTTCGCTGCAGGAAGGTTTGCAATGTACGATCACCTGGTATCAGGAGCACCGCGCCTGGTGGGAGCAGGTTAAGAGCGGCGAATACAGGACATTTTATACGCAATGGTATTTGGACCGCCTCGAAAAAGGTTTAGAATGATAAATGGCATGGATCTCTGCTCATAAACCATCTGCACTGGTCGTGAAACATCATTTCTCGCCAAGAGTCAAACAAAAGGGAAGGCTTTGAAAAAAGTTCTAGTTACCGGGGGGGCGGGCTACGTGGGCTGCGTGCTTGTTCCCAAACTTCTGAAGGCTGGGTATGAGGTGCTCGTCTACGACCTCATGTTATTTGGATCTGATGGCCTCCCCGCCGACTCTCGTCTCCAGGTCATTCCAGCGGACCTGCGAGATATCGAAGGATTTTACGCCGCAGTTCGGGAGGCTGATAGCGTAATCCATCTGGCCTGCGTCTCCAACGATCCTAGTTTTGAGCTAAACCCGACTCTCAGTAAGTCTATTAATTACGACTGCTTTGAGCCAATGGTTGCTGCATGCAGGAGGGCTGGTCTCAAACGGTTCATTTATGCGTCAACGAGTTCCGTCTATGGTGTCAGTGATGCCCCCGATGTGACCGAGGATCATCCGCTGGTGCCTTTAACTGACTATAACAAGTATAAGGGCTTGTGCGAGCCGATATTGTTGAGATATCAGGCCCCTGACTTTACCACCGTGATTATTCGACCGGCCACGGTCTGCGGATACTCACCCAGGATGCGTTTCGATTTGAGCGTTAATATCCTGACTAACCACGCTGTTAATAGACGAAAGATCACGGTGTTTGGTGGCAGCCAAAAACGCCCAAACATCCATATCGATGATATCACGGATCTCTACCTTCAGCTTTTGGAGATTCCCGACAATAGAATCGCCGGCGAGATTTTTAACGTGGCTTATCAGAATCACACCATTGCCGAGCTTGCTGAAATAGTCAGGGGGGTGGTGGAGCGGGAAATACCCGAGGGTAATCCGATCGAGATGGAAAGGGTTCCAAGCGATGATCTCCGGTCCTATCATGTATCGTCCAAAAAGATCGCGGAGAAGCTCGGGTACAGTCCGAAGAAGACGATAGAGGATGCCGTGAAAGATATTTGTGACGCCTTCAAGGCTGGGAAATTCCCGAATAGCCTCGACGACTCCAAGTATTTCAATGTCCGCGCTGTTAAGGAGGCTGGGCTGGTATGAGCACGCGGCGAGTGGCAGTGGTAACAGGTGGGGCCGGGTTCATCGGTAGTCACATGGTGGATCTGCTGCTGGACCACGGATTCAAGGTTCGCGTCATTGATAATTTAGCTACCGGGCGGGAGGCGAATCTGGCCCATCAAAGTTCCCATGCCGATCTAGTTTTAGATCGCCGCGATTTACGCACTATTGATTCCGGGGATGCCATTTTTTCAGGGGTAGATTTTGTCCTTCACTTTGCGGGAATCGGCGACATTGTCCCGTCGGTCGAAGAGCCAACCAAGTACCTCTCGGCCAACGTTATGGCGACCGTTCATGCGTTGGAGGCGGCGCGTTTCCGAGGAGTGCGTAAGTTTGTTTATGCGGCTTCTTCCTCATGTTACGGCATAGCTAAGCAACTTCCGACTACGGAGGAAGCGGAGGTCAGTCCTGAGTATCCCTACGCGTTGAGCAAGTATTTGGGCGAGCATGCCGTCTTGCATTGGGGAAAGGTTTATCGGCTTCCTGTGATTTCTCTTCGGATCTTTAATGCCTACGGGCCCCGGTCCCGCACCACCGGTGCCTATGGGGCGGTTTTCGGCGTGTTTCTTGCTCAGAAACTTGCCGGGAAACCGTTCACGGTGGTCGGGGACGGGACTCAAAGTCGGGACTTTGTTTTTGTCACTGATGTCACCAGGGCGTTCCTTCTGGCCTCCGAGTCGGACCGCCAGAACGAGATCTATAATCTGGGTACAGGGAAACCACATTCGGTAAATCGGCTGGTCGAGCTTCTTGGCGGGGGAGAAGTCATCCATCTGCCTAGGCGTCCTGGCGAGCCCGACTGCACCTGGGCAGATATCCGGAAAATTGGCGCTCACTTAAACTGGAGTCCGATAGTCTCATTTGAAGAAGGCGTGGCCACTATGATACGCAACATCGATTACTGGCGCGATGCCCCCGTGTGGGACCAGATGTCCATAACAGAAGCCACCCGCGATTGGTTCACGCATATGGGTGTCTCTTCACGCTAAACCAGCATAGTCTCGAAGTCTAGGATAGGTGCCGATTGAAGCAGAACGCAAAAATTAAAGAAATTGAAGATCTGGCCGAGCTGCTTGCATCTTTTCGTGCCAAAAACAAAACAATCGTGCATTGCCACGGGGTATTTGATCTGCTCCATATTGGACATATTCGCCACTTTGAGCAGGCTAAGAGACTCGGCGACATCTTAGCTGTTACAGTGACGCCTGACAGATATGTAAACAAAGGACCTCATCGTCCTGTGTTTAGCGAAGATTTACGCGCAGAAGCCATTGCTGCATTGGATTGTGTCGACTACGTGGCTATTAATCGGTGGTCGATGGCGGTAGAGGCGATTGAACTCCTTCGACCAGCCTTCTATGTTAAAGGGTCTGATTATAAAGAAGCCGAAAAGGATTATACGGGTGGAATTACACTAGAAGAGGAGGCCGTCAAATCCGTGGGCGGTCGGCTCGCCTTTACGGACGATATTGTATTTAGTGCTTCAAGCCTAATCAATCGGCATCTGCCAGTCTTTCCGAAAGAAGTTAGCGACTACCTGGCTCGGTTTTCTGCTACGTACTCTTTAAACAGCGTCCTCAGCCATCTTAAAGACGCCTGCTCGCTAAAGGTATTAGTTATCGGAGAGACTATCATTGACGAATATGAGTATTGTGAAACAATCGGCAAATCCGGCAAGGAGCCTATCTTGGCAGCAAGATATGTTTCTAGTGAAAAATTTGCCGGTGGCATCTTGGCTGTCGCTAACCACGTGGCAGCCTTATGCGATAGGGTCGGCCTGCTCACGTATCTAGGCGCGCTGGATTCCCAAGAAGACTTCATCCGTGAAATGCTATCTCCAAGGATTGACAAGATGTTTCTCTACTTGGAGAACGCACCTACCATTGTTAAGCGGCGTTTCGTCGAACTCTATCCCTTACAGAAGCTTTTTGAAATATATGTCATGAATGGCAAGGAAGGCGGTTCCACAACATCGCATACGTTGTGCGCCAGACTTAGGGAGGTGTTGCCAAAATACGACATCGTCATCGTAACCGACTACGGCCATGGAATGCTCGGGCCGGAGGCCGTTGACTTGTTGTGTAACGAGGCCCGCTTCCTAGCGGTAAATACCCAGGTCAACGCTGATAACCACGGTTTCAACACGGTCTCTAAATACCGTCGCGCTGACTACATATGTGTTTCTGAAAGTGAGATCCGGCTGGATAGCAGGAGTCGACATAGAGGCCTCCGTGAAATTGTTCTTGAAGTTGCAGAAAAGGTCTCTTGCGAGCGGATTTTGATTACGCGAGGCCAACAGGGATGTCTCTGCTATAGTAAAGGAGAGGGTTTCTTTGAAGTCCCTGCATTTGCTGTCCGTGTGATAGACCGGGTAGGTGCAGGCGACGCCGTTTTGGCTGTTACCGCATTGTGCGTAACCCGGAAAGTCCCGATGGAAGTTGTGGGTTTGATTGGCAACGCTGTTGGTGCGCAGGCGGTCGCGACAGTTGCCCATAGGAAGCCAATCGACCGTGTGGCGCTATTCAAGCAGATTGAGTCCTTATTGAAATAGGCCTATGTTGGTTGGAACATAGAGATGTGATTAATATGACGCCGGCAAACAAGCTGTTCCGGCTTGGTAGGGAGGCCCCGAGGAAAGTAGGAATGGTCGGCGCACGAAGTGAGGTCGGGGTCAAATCACCGGTATTTCCTGCCCTTGCAGTAATTGATCCAGACCCCAGATAAATTAAACGGAGAGCCTACAAGAGAATTTCTAATGGTTAAGCTTAGCCACGAAGCCATTCTGAAAATGGCGCAATGTCACAGTGTGTCCATCAGCGGGATGGACCGTAAAGTCGTAGTGGAGTTGTACAGATTTATGCTTCGTCTACGTAGGTGTGAAGAGGCACTTATAAAGGAGTACCATCCCGCAGACGAGATGCGCTGTCCAATCCATTTTTGCATAGGGCAAGAGTCGGTGCCAGCTGCCCTGTCACTTTTGCTCGAGATGGAGGACTACTTATTTAGTCACCACCGCTCCCATGGCTACTTTTTAGCCAAAGGGCCGCCGATGAAGCTGTTGTTTGCCGAGTTGTACGGCCGCGAGACCGGGGCCAACGGAGGAAAAGCTGGATCACAGGACATCTCGATGGCATCCGCTAACTTTTATAGCGGAGCTATATTGGCAGGTGCAATGGCGATAGCGGTTGGAGTTGGTCTGGGAATTCAACTAAAATGTAGGCCGAGCGTGGCTGTTGCCGGCTTTGGGGAAGGTGCCAGCGATGAAGGTGTGTTTTGGGAAGCGATCAATTATGCTGCTCTTCGCAGGTTGCCAGTTGTATTCATATGCGAGAATAATCTTTACGCGACTTATTCCCACCAGATGAAGAGACAGCCAGCAGATAACATTAGCGGACGCGTCGCGGCTTTTGGAGTAAAATCGCGCACGCTATTCGGGAATGATGTTGTCGCCGTGTATTCTGCTGTCGCGGAGGCGATTAATCATGCGCGTAATGGGCATGGCCCCTTCTTTCTGGAAACCTACACCTATCGTTGGAACGGCCATGTTGGCCCGGAAGATGACAGCCATGTGAGCTATCGGCCAAAGTCTGAAGAGGAATTCTGGAGGGCCAACTGTCCGATTGCACTAATCGAGAAAGAGATGGTTGCGGCCGGGCTACTTACTCCGGAAGTTAGGTCAGCAATTATTGATGAAATCGACAAAGAAATCAGCGAAGCGTTCAGGTTTGCCAAGAAAAGCCCTTTTCCCAGTGAGACGGACTGGATAAAACTCAATTACAGCACTGCCAGCCCTTTGGCTGATAGATTGCTGTGTGACAGCGCCCTACCAGAATTTGATCAGGACCAAGCCGAGACCATTCCCGAACCTTATTAATTTCCATGGTGGCGTGAGAGTAAAGGCCCTTTCGGTGAGTTCCCTAAATTCAGAAAATACTAACCGCAAGCTTACGTATGCACAAGCCATCAATGAAGCGCTGTCTCAGGCCATGGGGCTCAGTCCTGATGTCATCGTTTTAGGCCAGCTTGTGGACTACAAGCCGGGCGTTTTCGGAACAACAACCGGGTTGGTAGAACGATATGGCTCAGATCGTGTGCAAGACTTTCCTGTTGCAGAAAGCGTGATGACTTTTACCGGCATAGGGGCGGCTCTGGCGGGTATGCGGCCGGTCTTAGTTCACCAGCGTCTCGACTTTATGATGTACTCTCTTGACGCTATCGTTAATTGGCTCTCACTCTGGCGGTTTAAGTCTAACGGCCAGTCTAGTATACCGCTTACGATTCGGGCTATTGTGGGGAAAGGGTGGGGGCAAGGACCGCAACACTCAAAAAGTCTCCACGCCTGGTTCGCCCATTTGCCAGGCCTAAGAGTTGCCGTCCCTTCGACCGCCTACGACGCCAAAGGATTGCTTCTGGAAAGTATTTTTGGCGAGGATCCAACAATAATTATCGAAAATCGCTCCCTTTTTTCAATGACTGATCTTGTTCCAAATATCCCTTACCGGGTCAGATTCGGCCACGGGACGACCCGACGCACCGGTACCGACATTACCCTTGTTGCAATTGGCATGATGGTTCCAGTCGCTTTACGTGCTGCAATGCAGTTGGCTGCTGAATCTATTAGCGTTGAGGTCATTGATCTCCGCAGCGTATCGCCTATTGATCAGAATATTATTTTTGATTCCGTACGGAAGACAAAAAGGCTCGCTGTTGTTGATCCGGGCTGGCAATCGGTAGGGGTCGCCGCGGAAGTGATCACGTTAGTCTGTGAGAGGCTCGGTGATATTTTGGCGACAAATCCTGTCCGCATTTGTCTACCCGACAGTCACACACCCATGAGCGCTACGCTTGAAGCGAAATACTATTCAAATGATGTAAGCGTGGCAAATACGATCCGGACATTGTTTTTGAGATAGCGCTTGCGGGAGCAAATTGGATGGGAAAGGAATTTATCCGTGCGCGATTTATCCCATTTACCTATTAGAAGGCCGCTGAATCTTGTTAGGAAGCCAGAAGGTCATTACTCCTTCGGTTCAAAAATCCCAACTGCAGTGAGCTTGATGACACTATTGAGAATCAAAGTTGTTCTACTTAAGCTAGAGGGGGCGGTTTTGGTTCCGTTGATTTTGTAGCGGATGATTGTGAGACGCATGTTCAAGGATCCGTTTCAAACCGTTAATTATGAGAAATTAGTTGAGGCTTATAAGGAAAGCCTTACAACCGATCTCAGAGGATTCAGGCCGCCCGCTGATTTTCTGGAAACGTGGGCGCACGATGAAGACGATGTGAATAGCATTCTCAACATCCTCGAGGCCGCTGAGAGTGGCGGGGAAAAGGATATCTCGATCTATCTTGGGTCAAGCACTCTTTGTTGTCTGGATTTGAGTAGGCTAAGAGAGTTAGCTGCTATAATGGGAACAGTGGAAACAGAGGTGAACGGGGAAGGGATAAATCTTAACGTATCGTTCACCGGGTCAACTCGCCCGAGCCACGCATTGGGAAGCGAACCACGTATAAAGGTTCGGTCTAAGCCTATCAATGAAGGCGTTCAGAGTAGTCCAGAACAGAGAACCCGAGCTTTTGCCCCTACCCCAGGGCAGAGCGGATCTGTGCATGCTGTTTATAGAGAAGGATTGCGTAAGGCATCGCAGCTTCGCTCACACGAAGGCGCGTTTAACATGGACCCCGGGCTCGAGCTTGTACAGGCCTCGCATGAGGATGTCTCACTCGCGGCTCAAATAGAGCTTTCCACCCATACTGTCAAAAAGACCAGGTACCACGGGGCCTTGTCAGATGTGCAAAGGGGACTCCTCGAGCTCCTGTGTAAAATCATGGAGGGCAAGCCTATACTGGAGTGCAGCGACCACGCTGTGATCTATTTGGAGCATGAGCTGCGCGATCATTTGCAGCCTCCCCCTGTTCTCGGCGTACTCACGCCGGAGAACGCAGATCCTATTTTCTTAGTGCCAACGCTTCTTGTTCGGAACTTAATGGCGGAGTACCGTCGAAGGACTGGTTTCACTGAGACCGTGAATTTCTACGAACCACCGGCCTCAGATCAATGGCAGGCTTTGCCTGAGAACGAGAGAATCAGACGTGTCCAAATTGCCCTTGACCGTCATCAGGCTGGGCGAGGGATGGAAGTGGTTAACCTAGAGGGCCTCAATCGAGTTATTGTCAACTTCAATGGCGAACTCGATAACACAACAAAGCAGAAACAGTTGATCCAAGTCGAACACTATATTAAAAACACTATCGACCCCTCCCTTCAGTTGTATATGCTTCCCAAATTGGACCAAAATAAGATCCGTAGAATAAAGGGGGTAAGCTCATGACAAATGTTCGGCACACAGCGCATAATATCGTGAGTGTGGCGGAAGAGCAGACCGAGCGATTGATCCTGGACGGAACCAAGATCGGATGGCATCTAGATAGGGTGCGTGCCTGGGAGCGTGGGGAGCGTATTGCGCCAATCACGATCGACATGGCCCTCACTCGCGCCTGCAATTACGCCTGCTCCTTCTGCTACGCCATGCTGCAGGAAAACGATAGGCAGGTCATCACGACGGATGTGATGTACCGGTTTTTCGACGATTGTGCTGAAATAGGAGTTCGGGGTATTAGCCTTGTTTCGGATGGTGAAAGCACTCTCTCTCCCGCTTACGAACTCTCTATTAAGCGCGGCTATGAGCTTGGCATTTCCATGGCATCCGGGACAAACGCCTTTGTATTCAACCGTAGAAAATTGGAGGGGATTCTGCCCTACCTGGCATACCTGCGGGTCAACTTCAGCGCTGGGACACGGGAGCGCTATGCTCAAATTATGGGGGTCAAGCCAGAATGGTTTGACCGAGTCGTGGAGAATATTCGCGATATGGTGGACATCAAACGGAGAAACAATTTGAACGTGACTATCGGGATGCAAATGGTTCTCATGCCTCAGGATGCGGATCAGATTCTCCCGTTTGCCCAGCTGGGCAAGGAGCTAAGGCCTGACTATGCTATTATCAAGCATTGCTCAGATGATGAGGAAAGCAGCCTTGGAGTAGACTATAATGCATATTCGAGCCTTTATGATCTCCTCCAGGAAGCCGAGGCGCTCTCAGACGACGAGTACAAGGTTGTCGTGAAGTGGTCTAAGATCAAAGCGAAAGGAACACGGAGTTACCAGAGGTGCTATGGACCACCTTTTCTCCTACAAATGTCGGGCTCAGGGCTGGTTGCTCCTTGCGGTATGTTGTTTAACGAGCGGTACAAGAAGTTTCACATCGGCAACATTATAGAGCAGCGATTCAAGGATATTTGGCAGAGTGAGCGGTATTGGGAGGTGATGAACTACCTCGCCTCGCCGAAATTCAACGCGCAGAAAATGTGCGGCGCTCTTTGCTTACAGCATAAATTGAACGAAGCTTTGGATGAGTACAAGAAGGGGCGAGTGGAGCTATCCACGCCTAACGGCTCTATCCCCCAGCATGTTAACTTTGTTTAGCTCTTCTAGACCGATCCAACTATTTTCCAGTGTTTTAAAATACCAAGCACTTTAGTTAGGAGTATCTTCAGTCATGTGATGATGCATGTAAGGAGAGTCCACAGTAGCGTTATCACGCTTTTATTCAGGGAAGTTGCAGCCTTTTGGCGCTTTTTTTGGAGAACTCCCGCAATAGATAAGACGATAGTTATCTACGCCGAGCACGAGGGCTATTACGTCAGCTTTGAATGGCTTGTTGAGAAGTTAACAGGTGAGTACCAGCAAACTGTGAGCTATGTTACATCAGACCCGGATGATCCGATTTTGCAAATGACGAATGCGAGAATAAGGGCATTTTATTTGAATAAGCTACTTCCATTCTTCATGTGCTGCGTTAATTGTAGGGTTTTTGTGATGACATTGCCAGATCTTGGTCAGTTCCATCTCAGACGATCAATCAATTCGGTTCATTACGTTTACGTATTCCATTCCCTCGTCAGCACTCACATGGCGTATAGATATGGGGCCTTTGACAATTATGATTCCATTTTGTGTGTTGGTCCACACCAGGTCGAGGAGTTTCACGTGCAGGAACGACGTAACGAGCACCGGCGTAAGAAGCTTGTGGAGGTAGGGTATCACCGATTGGAGAGAATATATGGGGCATATCAAAGATATGAGTCGCAGAAGCCGTTGTCAGAGAGTAGGGGAACTGTCCTGATTGCGCCTTCCTGGGGAGCTGCCAACATCCTAGAGTCTTGCGGTGAGCGCCTTGTCGAGATTGTTTTGGCGGCAGGTTACGAGGTCATTGTTCGACCCCACCCAGAGACCGTGCGCCGCGCTCCTGAGCTGTTGGCTCTTTTCGCCTCTAGATTTGGCAATCAGCCGAAATTCACCTTGGAGTGGTCTGTTGCCACTGATGACTCGTTACTACGGGCTGATGTCTTGATATGCGACTGCTCCGGAGTCGCCCTTGAATACGCTTTTGGCACTGAACGGCCAGTTTTATTTCTGGATGTTCCCCTGAAAATCAACAATCCGAGGTTTAAAGAATTGGGGATCGAACCATTAGAACTGTCCCTTCGCTCAGAAATTGGCGTGATCGTCTCTCCGGAACAGCTAGACTCCGTGCCTGAAGCCATTTCTAGGTTGATGAAGGATAGCAGTGTTTACAAAAAGCGTCTAGCCCAATTGAGGGAGCGGCATGTATATAATTTTGGGCGGTCCTCAGAAATTGGCGCACAGTACATCATGGACCTCTGCAGGAACTAATTGAATAGAGAAAGGGGAAGGGGTTTGCACACGACCACGACCAAGACCAAGAAGCTGCGCGGGCTATTGTATTCAAAGGAGTTGGAGTTTCTTTGTGAAGTCCACAATGGATTAAGCGCAAAGATCGCGGAGGAGGCCGGTTTTGAGGGTCTTTGGGGAAGTGGTCTAGCTCTTTCTGCGGCCATGGGGGTACGCGATAACAACGAGGCGAGTTGGACCCAGGTTCTAGAGGTCTTGGAGTTCATTAACGATGCAACGCTGGTCCCGCTCTTGTTCGATGGGGATACGGGTTACGGCAATTTTAATAACGTACGACGCTTGGTTCGCAAACTGGAGCAGCGGGGGGTTGCTGGAGTTTGTATCGAGGACAAGCTCTTCCCAAAGACCAACAGTTTTATCGGCGGG
>Ga0209343_10010161_pt1 | contig 10745 bp, 10 predicted proteins | sample RifCSPlowO2_02_FD_184026 | JGI IMG/M metagenome (GOLD analysis project Ga0209343, IMG submission 184026) | Groundwater microbial communities from Rifle, Colorado - Rifle CSP2_plank lowO2_0.2 (SPAdes) (version 2) | ecosystem: Environmental > Aquatic > Deep subsurface > Groundwater | place...
GAAAAGGTTGGAGAAATCCACCTTGCCGAGCAGCAGCCCGATCGGCGGCATGATCACGTCCTTCACCAGCGAGTCCACGATCTTGCCGAACGCGGCGCCGATGATGATGCCGACCGCCATGTCGACGACGTTGCCGCGCACCGCGAATTCCCTGAATTCCTTGAGCATGCACTGTCTCCTTTCGGGGTATCGGAAGATGCGATTGTAGCGGCGGATGTTTGTTTCGGTTGCATTGCCGCCAGATGACGTCCCGATGACAGGGTTAATTTTCAGGCCACAAGCGGTGGAGCTTCAGCCGCGGCTTGAGCTGTCACCAAAAGATCATTAAATTTTCACGGGATTTTCTTGCTGGTGGCCGATCCTGCGCGCCATGGACAGTGCGCAGATCCTGATGCAGCAGCTGCCGCCGGTCCTGCGCAGCCTGCGCATCGCGATCGTGACCGAGACCTATCCGCCGGAGGTCAACGGCGTGGCGATGACGATCGGCCGCATGGTGGCAGGGCTGCAGCACCGGGAGCACCAGGTGCAGCTGGTCCGGCCGCGCCAGCACCGCGACGACAACCCGGCGATCCAGCCGAACCTCGAGGAAGTGCTCAAGCCGGGCGTGCCGATCCCGCGCTACGACGCGCTCAAGATGGGCCTGCCCGCCAAGCAGGCGCTCGTCCGCCTGTGGGCGCTGAAGCGCCCGGACATCGTGCACATCGTGACCGAGGGGCCGCTCGGATGGTCGGCGCTCGCCGCCGCTCACAAGCTGAAGCTGCCCGTATCCACCGACTTCCACACCAACTTCCACACCTACACCAAGCACTACGGCATTGGCTGGCTCAACAAGCCGATCGCGGCCTACCTGCGGAAGTTTCACAACCGGGCGCTCTGCACCATGGTGCCGACCGAGCCCATACGCAACGAGCTGGCGCAGCTCGGCCTGAAAAACCTGCGGGTGGTGTCGCGCGGGGTGGACACGGCCCTGTTCACCCCGCGCCACCGCAGCGCGCAGCTGCGCGCACGCTGGGGCGCGGGCGGCGAGGACATGGTGGCAATCTACGTCGGGCGCATCGCGCCGGAGAAGAACCTGCCGCTGGTGCTGAGCGCCTTCGACGCCATGCGCCAGGCGAATCCCCGGATGCGGCTGGTGCTGGTGGGCGACGGCCCTGATCGCGCGGCGCTCCAGGCGCGCCATCCGCAGCACATCTTTGCCGGCATGCGCATCGGCCATGACCTCGCGGCGCATTTTGCTTCCGGCGACATCTTTCTTTTCCCGAGCACGACCGAGACCTACGGCAACGTCACCATGGAAGCCATGGCGAGCGGGCTCGCCGTGGTCGCCTACGATTACGCCGCCGCCGCCCAGCACATCCGTCACGCGTTGAGCGGGCTACTCGCGCGCTTCGACGACGCGGCGGATTTCACGGGATTGGCCGTGACCCTGGCCGGCGACCGCGAGCAGGTCAAGCGGCTCGGCGCGGGCGCCTGCACCGTCGCCGGAAAACTCGACTGGTCCTGGATCGTCAGCGAGTTCGAAAGCGCGCTGCTCGAGCTCGCCAATGGACACCCGCATGAATATTCCGGCCTACCCGCTTGAGCGCATCGCGCGCTGGGACGGCGCGGTTGCGCTGAAACTCAACCGCGCCGGACGCCACGCCTGGGTGCGCGCCCCGTTCCGGGGGATCAGCTGCCTGGGCGACGGGGTGGCCTGGTACGCGCTGATGCTCGCGCTCCTGCTGCGGTTCGGCACGGACGCGGCGCCCGCCGTCCTGCACATGATCGCGGCGGGCCTCGCCTGCACCGCGCTCTACAAGTGGGTCAAGGGCCGGACGCTGCGGCCGCGGCCGTACGAGGTGCGGCCGGACATCGTGCCCTTCGCCGCGCCGCTCGACCACTTCAGTTTCCCTTCCGGCCACGTGCTGCACGCCGTGGCCTTCACGATGGTGGCGGTGTCCTATTACCCATGGCTCGCGTGGCTGGCGGTGCCGTTCACGCTGCTGGTGGCCGCATCGCGCGTGATGCTCGGGCTGCACTACCCGAGCGACGTGCTGGCCGGAGCACTGCTCGGCGCCGCGATCGCCGGCGTGTCGTTGCTGGGCTAGTTTCGGGAAGTCAGAAGAAATCCTGCGGCAGCGGCTGCCCGAAAGCGCGGGAGGTCAGGGCCGGCGCGCGCGCTTCTGCCCTGGAGGCGCCGTCGATCTCCGCGTGCCAGACCGGCGCGTCGCCCTCGATCACGCGGTTGATCTGGCCCAGCCGCGCGGCGGTCTCGGCGATGTACCAATCGAAGCGTCGCCGCAGGCGGCCGTCGAGCGCGCCGGCGCCGCGCAGCAGCAGCTGCGGCAGGCGCGACGCGCGCAGCAGCGCTTCGCCGTTGCCGAGGCATACGAGCGCGCGCCCCGACGCGTCCCGGCCGCATCCGAAATGCTCCGCCGCGTAGTCCACGACGCGCTGGCGATGGCGGTTCAGCAACTCGGCAGGCCGCGCGAAGAGGTGGGGCGTCACGTGAGCGTCCATCGCCCATTCCGACGCGGCGTGGGTCACGACCGGGCGGTCGAGCCACATCTGCTCGTGGGCGGGGACGAAATGGTTGTGCGCGACGACGTCCGCGAGCAGGTGGCTCGCGTACCCGAGCGCGAGCACGCGCGTCTCGTCGTCGTGCGCCCGCGCCAGCAGCCGGCGCGCCACCGACCACTGGTGCGTGGTGTTGAACGCCGGCGCCCCGGTATAGCGACCGACGAGCGCGACGTCGGGCAGGCATGCTCCCGCGAGCAGCAGGTCCGGGAGGCGGCGCACCGCGGCCCGGAAGCGCGGGTCGGCGAGCGGGATCGCCCAGATCAGGAGTTGGGTGAAATAAACATGGGTATAGAGTCCCCAGGCGAGCGCATCTTCGCTGAAGAGCGCCAGCGGTGCGAGCCAGGCGAGGCGGGCAATCGAGTTTGCCACGCGCGCAGTGTGCCGTCCGAGTACGAAGTAGCGGTGACCGCGGGGTGAAATATTTGCGACAGGGCGCAACCTTGCACGGCATTCCTTGCGTGAATTCGCAGCCGGTTATAATTTCGTCATATTTCCCTCCGGAATTCACCCGCCATGCGCACGCTGATCTGCGGCTCGATCGCCTACGACACCATCATGGTGTTTCGCGACCGCTTCAGGAACCACATCCTGCCCGACCAGCTGCACATTCTGAACGTCGCGTTCCTGGTGCCGGACCTGCGCCGCGAGTTCGGCGGCTGCGCCGGCAACATCGCCTACAGCCTCGGCATGCTGGGCGGGACCCCGCTCATCATGGCCACGGTCGGCGACGACTACCTGCCGTACGACGAGCGGCTGCGGAAGCTCAAGCTGCCGCAGGAGCACGTGCGTCGCATACCCGGCACCTTCACCGCGCAGGCCTTCATCACCACCGACCTCGACGACAACCAGATCACGGCGTTCCATCCCGGGGCCATGAACCACTCGCACGAGAACCACGTTCACGCGGCCAAGGGCGCGACGCTCGGCATCGTCGCCCCCGATGGCCGGGACGGCATGCTGCAGCACGCGCGCGAGTTCCACGCGGCCGGCGTCCCGTTCATATTCGATCCCGGCCAGGGCCTGCCGATGTTCAGCGGCGAGGAGTTGTCCGGCTTCGTGAACCTGGCGAGCTACGTCGCGGTGAACGATTACGAGGGGCGGATGCTGGAGGAGCGCACCGGGAAGAGACTCGAGGAGCTGGCGCGGACGGTAAGGGCGCTGGTGGTGACGATGGGGGCGAAAGGCTCGCTCATCATGTCGAACGGACGGCGCCACGAGATCCCGAGCGTCAAGCCGGAAGCGGTGGTGGACCCGACGGGCTGCGGCGACGCGTTTCGCGCGGGCCTGCTCTACGGCATCGCCGCGGGCCTCGACTGGCCGGTGACCGGGCGGATCGCGTCGCTGCTCGGCGCGATCAAGATCGCGCGGCGCGGCGGCCAGAACCACCAGTTCACGCGCGACGAGATCGAGCAGCGCTACCAGGAAGCCTTCGGCAGCAAGCCTTGGTGAGTCGGTGCTCTTGCATTGAAACCATTAAATCGCTCCCTGTTGCGCTGGCGCTTGCAGCCGCGCTGCGCAACCTATGAGCCGGGCGCGCGCGGCTAGTCTTCGCTCGCTGTTCCCTTAAGCTCCGGGCAGTCGAGCTGGAACAGCCGCCGGTCCTCGAGCCGCAGCGCGCTGAGCGAGCGTCCCCAGACGCAGCCGCTGTCGAGGCAAATCACGTCCTCGCGCACGTGCAGGCCGAGCGCCGCCCAATGGCCGAAGACGATGGCGGCGTCGCGGCTCGCGCGGTTGGGCGCGTCGTACCACGGCACGTAACCGGCGGGCAGGCCGGAGAGCCCCGTCTTGTGGCTGAACTCCATCGCGCCCTCGGCGTCGACGAGCCGCATTCGCGACATGGCATTGACGACGACGCGCAGCCGGTCGTAACCGGCGAGATCGTCGCGCCAGCGCACGGGCTCGTTGCCGTACATGTGCCTGAGGAATTCTCGGTGATCGGGCCCCTGCAGCGCGGTTTCCACCTCGCGCGCGAGGGCGAGCGCCTGCGCGATGCGCCACTGCGGGAGCAGCCCCGCGTGCACCATGGCATAGCCGTCGCCGGCATGCATCATCTTCTGGTGCCGCAACCACGAGATGAGCGCGTCGCGGTCGGGGGCGGACAGGATGTCGTCGAACGTGTCGCCCCGGTGCGGCTTCCTGATGCCGTCCGCGATGACGAGCAGCGCCAAGTCGTGATTGCCGAGCACGGTCACCTGGCGCGCGCCGAGGCTCATCGCGAAGCGCACCGTCCGGGCGGACTGCGGCCCGCGGTTCACCAGGTCGCCGACGAACCACAGCACGTCGCGCCGCTCGTCGTACTGCGCGCGCTCGAGCAGCCGCATCAGCTGGTCGTAGCAGCCCTGGACGTCGCCAATCGCAATGGTTGCCATTGCTTCAGTGAGCAGTGAGTGGTGAGTAGTGAGTGGTCTTGAATCGTTGAAGGCTGAACCAAACAAAAAAGGCGCAGCGACCGCTGCGCCCTTGCTCATCACCCATCACCCATCACCCATCACGCCTCATTTGACGAGGCCGACCATGTAGTCCACCGCCGCCTTCACGTCGGCATCGGCAAGCGACATGTTGCCGCCCTTGGGCGGCATCGCGTTCTTGCCCTTGATCGAGCTCGCGTAGAGCGCGTCCATGCCGGTTTTCAGGCGTGGCGCCCAGGCGGCCTTGTCGCCGGTCTTGGGCGCGCCGGCGACGCCGGCGGTGTGGCACACCGTGCACGCGGAGTCGAACACCGCCTTGCCCTTGCCGGCATCCGCCGTGGCGGCGGCAGCGGGCGCCGCACCTGGTGCCGGTGCCGCGGCGACTTGCACCGCCGCCGGAGCGGCGGCAGCGGGCGCGGGCTGGCTCGGATCCACTGCGACGTCGCCGACCGGCTTGATGCGTTTCGCGATCGCCTCGTCCGACATTCCCGGGTTGCTCTTGCCGGTATCGCCGCCGCCGGTGACGAGCTGCGTGAGCATCACGATCAGCACGATCGGCACCGCGAACGCGAGCACCACCACGATGACGAGCTGCTTGGGCGTCTTGATCGGCGAGGCGTGTTCTTCGACTTGGATTTCGGCCATGACTGCGCGCTCCTTGAAGCGCGCATTATATAGCGGCCGTCTTCGTTGCGTAATACCTTGATTTCGGGGCGATAGTCGAATCGCGCTGTGCTAAACTCATGCCCGCGCGCTCGTAGCTCAGAGGATAGAGTATTGGCCTCCGAAGCCAAGGGTCGTGGGTTCGAATCCCGCCGAGCGCGCCACATATATACCGATGGCGCAGCGCAAACCGTACGACGCGATCATCATCGGCGGCGGCCACAACGGCCTCACCTGCGCCTGCTATCTCGCCGGCGCGGGATACAAGGTGAAGGTGCTCGAGCGCCGCGCGGTGGTCGGGGGGGCGGCGATCACCGAGGAATTCATCCCGGGCTTCCGCAACTCCGCCGCCGCCTACACGGTCAGCCTGCTGCATCCCAAGGTGATGCGCGACCTGCGGCTCGCCGAGCACGGGCTGAGGATCATCGAGCGCCCGCTCGCGAATTTCCTGCCGCTTTCGGATTCCGCCTATTTCAAGGTCGGTAACGCCCTCGGCCAGACGCAAACGGAACTCGGGCGGTTCTCGACCCGCGATGCCGAGCGCCTGCCCGACTACTACACGATGCTCGAGCGCGCCGGCGGCGTGCTGCGGGATCTGCTGCTCGAGACGCCGCCCAACGTCGGCGGCGGCGCGCGCGACGTGCTGACCGCGCTGCGCGCCGGCTACCGCATGCGCAAGGCCGGCATGGCCGCGCGCCGGGACTTCTTCGATCTCATGACCAAGAGCGCGGGCGATCTTCTCGACGCGTGGTTCGAGTCGGGCCCGATCAAGGCCGCGTTCGGATTCGACGCGGTCGTCGGCAACTACGCGAGCCCATACTCGCCGGGCAGCGCCTACGTGCTGCTGCACCACGTGATCGGGGAGGTGAACGGCAAGCGCGGCGCCTGGGGCCATGCCGTGGGCGGCATGGGCGCGATCACGCAGGCGATGGCGCAGGAGGCGACGCGGCGCGGCGTCGAGATCGCCACCGAGTGCGAAGTGTCGCGCGTGTGCGTGGACGACCGCGGCGCGCAGGGCGTGCAGCTCGCCGACGGCAGCATGGTGGACGCGCTGTGCGTGGTGGCGAACGTCAACCCGAGGCTGCTGTACCTCAAGCTCGTGGACAGCCAGGCCCTCGATCCCGACTTTCTGCGGCGCATCAACGGCTACAAGTGCGGCTCGGCGACGTTCCGCATGAACGTCGCGCTGTCCGAGCTGCCCGACTTCACCTGCCTGCCCGGACGGCACCTGCAGGCGCACCACCAGTCGGGCATCATCATCGCGCCCTCGCTCGCCTACATGGAGCAGGCCTATTTCGATGCCCGCACCTACGGCTGCTCGCGCGCGCCGGTGGTGGAGCTGCTGATTCCCTCGACGGTGGACACCACGCTCGCGCCGCCCGGACGCCACGTCGCGAGCCTGTTCTGCCAGCATTTCGCCTACGACCTGCCCGCCGGCCTCGACTGGGACTCGATCCGCGAGCCGGCAGCCGACCTGGTGATCGATACCGTCACCCGCTACGCGCCCAACTTCAAGGCCGCGGTGCTGGGGCGCAAGATCTACTCGCCGCTCGATCTCGAGCGCGAGTTCGGGCTGACGGGCGGCGATATCTTCCACGGCGCGCTGACGCTCGACCAGATCTGGAGCGCGCGCCCGGTGCTGGGCCACGCCGACTATCGCGCGCCGGTGAAGGGGCTCTACCTGTGCGGGGCGGGCGCGCATCCCGGCGGCGGCGTGTCGGGAGTGCCGGGGCACAACGCGGCGCGCGAGATCCTGCGCGACCTGCGCAAGCTCGCCCGGGAGCGCGACCGGGACGGCCGTTGATCCTTCCCGCCGCCGCGGCGCGCGGCCGGGCCGCTGTTAGAATCCGGCGAACGCACTGAGAAGCGAGTCATGAAACGCCTTGCTTGCCTATTGCTGCTTGTTGCCGCGGTCGCGGGATGCGGGCCAAAGGTGCCGCGCTTGTCGCCAGTCGGCACGGGCGACGTCATCGTCGCCTTCGGCGACAGCCTGACCTACGGCACCGGGGCGAACGAAGCCGAAAGCTATCCCGCCGTGCTCGCGCAGCTCATCAACCGCAAGGTCGTGCGCGCGGGCGTGCCGGGCGAGACGACCAGCGGCGGGCTCGCGCGCCTGGACGGCGTGCTCGACGAGCACCGGCCGGCGCTCGTGATCGTGAGCCTCGGCGGCAACGACATGCTGCGCAAGGTGGACGATACGGTGGTCAAGGAGAACCTGAGGAAGATCATCCAGGCGATCCGGTCGCGCGGCATCTCCGTCGTGCTGTTCGGGGTGCCCAAGCCCGCGCTCATCACCAGCGCCCCCGCGTTCTACGAGGAGCTGGCAAAGGAGTTCGGCATCCCGTACGAGGGCAAGATCGTGACCGACGTGCTCTACTCGCCCGGCGAGAAGTCCGATTCCATCCATCCCAACGCCAAGGGCTATCGCCGGATGGCGGAGGCATTCGCGGCGCTGCTCAAGAAAGCGGGCGCGATTTGAGCGCTGCGGCGCGGCCCACGCCGGTGCAGCTCGCGCTGCTGATGTGCGGCGCGGAAATCTTCAGCATGACCGGCTTCGCGGCGTACACCACGCTGCTGCCGGTGCTGCAGCGCGAATGGAGCCTGTCGAACTCCGAGGCCGGGCTCATCAGCGGCATCTACTTCGCCGGCTATGTCGCCGCGACGCCGGTCCTGACCAGCCTCACCGACCGCGTGGACGCGCGGCGGATCTACCTGCTGGCCTGTTTTCTGTCCGTGGCCGGCGCGGCGGGCTTCATGCTGTTCGCGCAGGGCCTGTGGAGCGCGCTCTTCTTCCAGTTCCTGATCGGCGCCGGGCTCGGCGGCAGCTACATGCCGGGGCTGAAGATGCTGGCGGACCAGCTCGAAGGCCCGGTCCAGTCGCGCGCGATCGCCTTCTACACCGCGAGCTTCGGCATCGGCTCCAGCCTTTCCATTTTCATCTGCGGCCTGATCGGCGCGGCGTTCGGCTGGCAGTGGTCTTTTGCCTACGGCGCGGCCGGCCCGTTGTTCGCGGCGCTGATGGTGAACGTCGCGATGCCGCGCGGGCGCACGCGCGCGGCCGGCCTGCCGGCGCCGGCGCTGCTCGATTTCCGGCCGGTGCTGAGGAACCGCAGGACGCTGCCCTACATCATCGGCTACTCGGCGCACAACTACGAGCTGTTCGGCCAGCGCTCGTGGATGGTGGCGTTCCTCGCGTTCAGCGCCTCGCTGCAGCCGGCGGAGGCGCCGATGCTGCTCGGCGCGGCGACGCTGGCCGCGATCATCAACATGCTGGGGCCGGTGATGAGCGTCTCGGGCAACGAGCTCGCCATCCGCTTCGGCCGCACGCGGGTGATCTTCACCTTCATGACCGCCTCGGGCCTGGTGGCTTGCGTGCTGGGCTACACCGCCGCGCTGCCGTGGCTGCTGGTGTTCCTGCTGATGGCGCTGCACTACGGCCTGATGCTGGGGGACTCCGCGGCGCTCACCGCCGGCGTGGTCGCGTCCGCCCACCCCGACCAGCGGGGCGCGACGATGGCCACCTATTCATTCCTCGGCTTCAGCTCGGCCTTCCTCGCGCCGCTCGTGTTCGGCGTGGTGCTCGACCTCGCGGGCGGCAACCGCAGCGTGGTCGCGTGGGGGCTTGCGTTCGCCAGTATCGGCGTCTTCGGCGTGCTCGCGCCGGTGGCGCGGTTGCTCTACTCCCGGCGCGGCTGAGCCGCATCGTCCCGGCGGGTTGCACCGCAGCAACGGGCTGTTGCCCCGGCTTGCGCAGCGGCGCCTGCACCGGCGCCGGCCGCGCTTTGATTTCCGCGGGCGGGCAGGTTACATTTTCACCGGCCGCGTTCGCGGCGCTCGGAGGAGGGCGCGATGGGCAAGTTCGTCATTTCCCCGCATTTCAGGCTGCAAGAATGGGTGGCCGAGGAGAAGGGCTACTTCAAGTCGGAGGGGCTCGACTACGAGTTCCGCTCGAACTGGGAGGGCGACGATCTCGGCAAGACGCACGCGACGCCCGACAAGGTCGGCGCCTACCAGAACATCGAGCAGGGCCGGCAGTCGAACGTGAGCTGCGCCTGCCACTGGACCGTCAACGTTGCCGCATCGGCGGGGCACGGCAAGCTCTACGCCGACTGCTACTCGGTCGCGCCCTCCGGGATATTCGTCGCGGCCGACTCCGGCATCCGCGCGCCGCAGGACCTGAAGGGCGTGCCGATATCCGTCGGCTACCAGTCCGGCAGCCACTATTCCACGATCCAGGCGCTCGAGCCGTACTTGAAGCCCGACGAGATCAGGCTCTCCTTCGCCGATGGCATCCTCTTCGGCCGCATGGAGAAGCTGGTGGATCGCAAGGTCCCGGCGTGCGCGCTTTTCAGCGGGCCGTACTACTTCGTCGAGCAGTTGGGCTTCCGCAAGGTCATCGACACCACGTTCATGATCGCCACGATGCTCGCCGGCGATCCCGATCCCGAGGACGTCAGGAAGTATTTCCGGGCGCTGCGCCGCGCGCAGCGCGACATCGACCTGCGGCCCGAACGCTACACCCATTACTATCGCAGGGAATTCCCCAAGCGCTTTCTCGGCGAGATGGACACGCGCCGCTGGGGGCCGGGCGAGCGGCTGGTGTTCGAGCCCTACACCCGCGAGGTGTACGAGGACGCCTTCCACTGGATCGCGGAGCACAAGATTTTCGAGGACGGCAAGATGGGCGCGGGCCGCTACGAGGATGCCGTGGTGACTCTGGCATCGGCATGACGAAAAGGAGAGAGGGCATGACCAAGTTGAAGCGGTATTTCGTTGCGTTGATCCTGGGAACGGCCGTCCTGGCCGGTGTCGCTGTGCCGGCGCAGGCGCAGGTGGAGCTGCGCCTCTCGACCTTCGTCCCGCCGGTGCACGTGATCTACCGCGAGATCCTCGTGCCGTGGGCGGCCGACGTGGAAAAGGCCACCAAGGGCGAGGTCAAGGTCACGCTCTATCCGTCGATGCAGCTGGGCGGCAAGCCGCCGGAGCTGTTCCGGCAGGTGGTGGACGGCGTGGTGGACCTCACCTTCACGCTGCCCGGCTACACCTCGCCCGCCTTCCCGCGCGTAGGCATCATCGAGCTGCCGGGGCTCAAGCGCGACGGCTTCGCCGCCACCG
>Ga0209343_10010172_pt1 | contig 10737 bp, 9 predicted proteins | sample RifCSPlowO2_02_FD_184026 | JGI IMG/M metagenome (GOLD analysis project Ga0209343, IMG submission 184026) | Groundwater microbial communities from Rifle, Colorado - Rifle CSP2_plank lowO2_0.2 (SPAdes) (version 2) | ecosystem: Environmental > Aquatic > Deep subsurface > Groundwater | place: Rifle...
AGACCAGCGACTCTTTTGTAAAACTCGACATCGTGGGTTTTACAGAGAGTGGTGATCGGATGGCTGGATCTGGAATATATGAATGGTCAGTAGAAGCGGACCCTCAACATCAATCACTAATAGAAGAATCTGCAAAAACACGCGGTTGCCTTGATTACAAGGCATTACTGCAAACCCACTTTGTCCACTTAAAGACTGACTATGTCGACATCTACGAACTTCTCATAGGGTCACTGCTTGTCCATTATCAGAATCCGATTACCGGAAGATTGTTTGGTGAAGAATGGCAACTCATTAGAGACAGAAGGCACAATAAACTTACACCGCGTGAGAAAGATGAGCTTCTCAGGACAATCGAAACATTCAATAAGGGACTTCAGGCTGTCATTCACGACTTAACCAACAAGGCCAATGAGTTATTGTCCGATTTTGGTTACAACGTTAAAATAGAGCTTGATCTGGCCTCTCTTGCCCGGGTTACATTCAGACCCAAGACTTTTTTCCACCCTCAGGTTCATCTGAAGGTGCACTATGCTGGACAGCCGGTGGCGGCGCATCACCGTTTTTTGAATGAGGCCAGACTATCCGCCATTGCTATTGTAATCTATTTTGCGTCTCTTCTTATTATTCCTTCGAGCCGGCTTAAGATAATTATCCTTGATGATGTCCTGATTGGCCTGGACATGTCCAACCGGATACCAGTGTTTAACATCCTGAAGAGGCACTTTGCAGACTGGCAAGCCATTATCCTTACCTATGACCGTGTCTGGTTTGACATTCTTCGTTTTCAGACCCAGCCAGACACTTGGTGTTATTACGAAATGTACTGCGAAAAGGATCTTGAACAGGGTTATGACCGCCCCTATTCCAGAGCCATCAATAATGAGGGATGGGAGCATCTACTCGGGAGGGCCCGATATCATCTTGAGCAGCACGACGAACGTGCCGCGGCTGTGTATGCTCGGGCTGCTTTTGAGCATAAAATCAAAAAGTACTGCGAAAAGAATAGAGTCCGTGTTCAGTATGCCTCAGACCACAGCAAGGTTCAGTCGGAATGGTTATGGCAGGCGATTAAGGACAAACTGGATGCCGACAACAGGATGACCTCTGTTATTTCCATCATCAGAAACTTAGAGACCTATCGCAGGGTTGTGTTGAATCCCTTCAGTCATGAGACAGCAACGCCGGTTGTCAGGGCAGAAATTGAAGAGGCTATTAATGCCGTAGAGGCCCTGGGGGGGTTGTAGGAACGAATATGGATTTATACTTCTCAGACATATTTGAAGTTTTACCTGAGACTCTTGATAAATACGGTGCCTTTAACGTTTCTCTTGTCACCGACCTTCCGCTTTTTATTGACCCATTTCTCCTCTTTAACAGCAAGAAAAAGGAATACCAGAAACTCCATGACGACATAATAATGTACTTGCGCTTTCTGAAAGACAAATCTACGGCAGGAACAGTAGACCCTGCACTCCTCAAAGCATGGTATCATTTTTCTGAGGTCAAAGAGAACTATTTAGGCTTCTGTATCTCCGGTAATACCGGTCGTGGATTAGGTAGTGATTTTGCACGGGCTTTGAATAATAATCTTAGCACCCTTTTCTCTAATTTCGGTTCTGAGAAAGTAACGAAAGGCAGTCATCTTGAAAAACTGTGTCTGATTAAAGAAGGTGTTGGCAGGGATACTATAAGCGATTTTACGACAAATCTCATCAAAGAATATCTTCTTACTTATACACAGACATTTGCAAAGAAGTACATCGATAAAAAGTTTCGAAGAGAAATAGCGGTATCAAGAGTACGCTTTAACTATGAAACGGAAACATGGCAGCCTGTAAATTATGACCTCCCTGTTTTCAACGGCAGTTATGTCTTGCTCACCCCAAATGACATCCTGACCAAGGATGAAACGTGGATTAATAAGGATGACTTCCTCAGACAGTTCGACAGAATTCCAGAGGCCATAGAGAATACTCAATTACGTGCCCAGATTAATAATTATTTCCGCTCCATCTTACCTAAGAAACCTACTGTGCAGGACCAGCATAAGGCAGTGACCATGGTTGCCCTTAAATTCCCAGAGTTAATTGATTATTTTATTAAGTATAAAGAGGACCACGGTGATGAAGCAGTAACAAAGAGCTCTATGGATGTTAACGACTCAAAGGCAGTCTATATCAATCAGTTTGGGGGGCTGATAAATTTATTATCACAGGAAACAGCATTCTATGCTATCCCAGGTGATACTTCGGAAGAAGCCCTGAAACGGATAGTGTTCTTAAAGAATGTCATAGAAAATAAGGGAGGTCACAGGATTTTCTATTATAAAGGCAAGCCTATAGCAAAAGAAGAGGATATCCATATTCTCTTCAGGTTGACCTGGTTTGTAACTCCTTCAGATGTAAGTCGTGAGGTGAATGATGGCCGTGGCCCGGTCGATTTCAAAATCTCAAGGGGCAGCAAGGATAAAACCCTCGTAGAGTTCAAGCTCGCAAGCAATCCCCAATTGAGTAGAAACCTGCTACGGCAACTCGAAATATACAAAAAGGCAAGCGACGCGAAGAAGGGATACAAAGTAATCTTCTATTTTACAAAGCAGGAACTGGACAAGGTTAACAGGATTCTCAAATATCTGAAGATGGAAGGTGATCCGGCTATTATCTTGATAGATGCAAGAAGAGATAATAAGCCGTCAGGGTCAAAGGCATGAAGAGGGGCAGTAGCGTACAAGGCGGAAGAAGCCACCGTAGGGTGAGGTATTAAAAGGAGGACCTAAGATCGCTATGGAGAAACAAAAGATAATAGACCTGTTCAATGAATTTAAAACTACCTATGATGAAGAAGCGAAAGCTACTATATGGAGCGACCATAGCAGGCATTTCAGAGAGTTCTGGAATACTAAAATTCTTAACAGGGGGATACATGATTTAAACGAGTCCGAGATAGATGACATCGTTAGGATTCTTGATAAAAATGCAAAGGGAAGCACGAGGAATGATGAAGCAGTAGCTAAGGCCATGATTGCTCAGGGTGTATGGAGAAGGATGTTCAGAGAGATACAGGGTAATGTAAAACTCAGGGACCTCCTTAACAACATCTTTATTGAAAAAGACGATGGAAAGAAAATCATTTTAATTGATGAATTATATCGAGTTAATGAAGGAAGGAAAAATAGCTTAACGGGTAAGAGTGCCAATGCAATTAATGCTATCCTTTGTGCATATGCTCCGACAGAACACATTCATGTAGTATCCTTGAATGACAGACGGAAGGCAATTGAGTTTTTCGGTTTCTTTGGTGGGCCAAATTTTGATGCCGATGCACCTGGAAAGAAAGTAGTGATGTCGAACAACGCAATAATAGAAGGCTTTAAGTCATTAGGTATCAATGCGTTACCCAGAACAATATCTTCATTTCTTTATCAATCCGAGATCAAGGAGTATTGGAGAGGGGAACAACCAGAGGCAGTAGAATATAGTGACGGGCCTGATTATTCTCTTGAAGAATCTGCAAGGGAGGGAAAATCCGATATTGCTTTGTTCTATATGGAGAGCCAACTTGAAGACTTCCTCATTGAGAATTGGGACAAGACAGAAATGGGGAGCAAATATGACTTGATAGAGGAAAACGGGGAGATAATAAGTCAACAATATAAGACAAATATTGGCAAGATTGATATTCTTGTACAGGATAAAGCAACCAAACAACTGGTTGTTATTGAACTGAAGAAGAACCAAACAAGCGATGACACCGTCGGTCAATTAACGAGATATATGGGGTGGCTTGAGGAACATAAGACAGGCGGAAAACTAACAAAGGGTATTATAATCGTAGCCAGATATGATGACCGCCTTTATTATGCACTAAAGAAGATAAAGGATGTCGAGGTCTACTTATACAGAGTAGACTTCAAACTTGAAGAATTTAAGAAATAATATAGAGTTTGAATGTTTTGTCTAAAGGTTAACAAATGAATCAAACAAAATTAAAGGCATTCGCAGGTCATTCATTCGAAGAGGGAGATAGGCCGCTTGTTGACAAGATACTGAGATTTCTTAGATCTGCTGGAGTTGAGTGCGAAAGTGGTGAGCCCGCTGAAAATAGATCGGTTTCAACAAAGGTAAGAGAACGTATTGACCAGAATCCGATCTTCGTAGGCATTTTTACTTGCCGTTGTAAGCTTGACGGTAAAGAGCTCTATGCGACATCGAACTGGGTAATTCAGGAAAGCGGCTATGCTATCGGCAAGGGAAAAGAGTTGATTTTACTGGTCGAGAATAGTATCTACAACTTTCCTGAACTTCAGGGAGATCTCGAATATGTTCCCTTCCAGCGTGATTCGTTAGAAGATACCTTTCTAAGGTTAAATGAGATGATAGGTGCAGTTCGGACACGCTTGTCTAAAATGGTATCCCTCGAAGCTGCCCAGGAACCACCTATAACAGAAAAACCCCTCTCATTTTTCGAAGAAAAACAGTCGGAAACAACTATACCTGCTGAAGCCTCAGAAACTCCACAAACTGCTGAGGAAAGGAAAAGAGATGCCATCAGCAGAATGGTAATTGCCTTGATCCATGAGAAAAATTTAGAAAAGGGCCAGCGAATTTTCAGAGAGGATGCAATACCCCTTTTAGATGATAAAGAACGAATATTATGGGAGGGAGTGTGTCTTCGAAATTCTTACGTGCTTGGTGATGTTAATGCTTTGAGACATTTGGAAGAATTGGTTGCTGTAAACCCTAAAAATGAAGATGCCCATAGACAACTGGCCATTGCCTTAGAAAGCATGAAAATGTGGGATAAGGCAGCCAGAGAATCTTTGACTTCTGCAGAGTTGGAATCTGATCCTGAAAACAAATGTTCTGATTATGGAAGAGCTGCATCATGCTTATTCATGGGAGGCAAAATTACCGAGGCAAAGGAGTTGATAGAAGCGCAACTCCAACAACACAGGAATGGAGTCCCTGCCTATCGACTAATCAAGACATTTGCAGATATAGCGGATAAGGAAGGTGACAAAGAAACTTTTGTGTTATATGCAGAGCGGGCGTTAGAGTTAAATCCAGCAAACCACAATTTAAGGTTTCAGACTGCTTATAAATATAACGAACTTAGCCGGCGACACCTCGGTCTATATCATTACAGACTTCTGGAAACCCATAACCGAGAAGGTGCCTGCCTGAATAACCTTGGAGTCGTTCTAAGTGAATTACAATTATCGTGCAGGTCTATCCCAGTTATAAAGAATCTGCAGAATTAAAAAATACTCTTGCAATGGCAAACTTAGCGTATAAATACTTGGAAACGGGTTTTGCTGATGAGGCATTGGGAATCATTAATGGAGCTTTCAAATTAGCAGGGGAGGTTGATGTCCACGGGAATGTTGGGCAGGCGAAAATTGCAATTGAGGAAGCCAAAGAAAGTGAAACTAAGAAGGAGCAGACCATTCTACAAGAGGCGGAAGCCGAAAGAGCATTTCGCCTCCGGTTTGCGGAGGGCTTATGTACTCGCCCAGATAGTCCTCTTGATCTTAATGGTAAATGGCAGTGGGGTGATTGGGATGGAATGATTATTCGACAATCTGGTGCGCAGATTGAAGGATCTTTCGAACAAACAATCCCTTTAGGACTACTTGGGTTCTTGGCCCATTCTCGTCAGATTGGAGAGTCTGAATCGCCTCCTACCAAGCCGTCCAAGAAACAAAGGGTTATGATCTATGGGGAGATTAAAAATCTTACAGCTACAATTGATATCACAATTACTGAAGAATACGAGAGGGCACTCCTTTATCCTGAAACACCATCGAAAGCAAAGGCTATGGTAGTTTTCAATGCTGATGGTCAGATGGGAAATGTATACCAAGAATCTCCTGATGGGAAAAGTAAATATTACGTGGTTCAGAAAATTAATAATCCGGGAAATGATTGGGACGGTTCTATATAATTGCTACCAAAGAAAAACGTAGTGGGAAAATTGGTCGCAACCTTAAGCCTGTACTCTGCCCAAATTGTCCATGAAAGGGCGCTCATAGAACGGTTGTAAATGACCTATGCCGGCTGATGTTGGAAGGAAACGGATGATAAAATTCAGGATATGTGACAGAATAGATGCATTCAATAAAAGCAATTAGAGGGTGCAATTATGATTACAAAGATGTTTCTTCAGAATTTCAAATCATGGATAAAAACAGGGGAAGTTCGCCTGGCTCCTCTTACAGGGCTGTTTGGCAGCAACAGCTCCGGTAAAACCAGTATCTTGCAACTTCTCCTTATGCTCAAGCAGACTGCAGAATCTGCTGATAGGGCTCAGGTCCTGAATCTTGGCGATGACCGGAGCCTTGTAGAACTTGGAACTTTTAAAGATATCCTTTACAACCATACCGGAGAAAGCAGCATGAAATTTGGTTTTGAATGGAATCTCAAGGAAAATCTTAAGATTGAGGATCCTGAACAAAAAGGTAGGGTAATGTTTGAAGACAGCAAATTAGAATTCCAATCTGACATAGGCGAAAATGGAGGAGGACGTCTTTCAGTCAATAAATTAATGTATCGTTTTGCTTCTTATTCTTTTGTTATGAAACGCAAATCTAAAAACGAATACACTCTGGATGCTGAAGACATTACAGAACAGCCACAGTTTAAATTCTTAAGAACTGTTGGCAGAGTCTGGAACTTGCCTGCGCCAATTAAGTGTTATGGCTTTCCTGATCAAGTTAAAGCATATTATCAAAACGCAGGATTTCTGGCAGATCTTCAATTGGCATTTGAGGGGCTTTTTTCTAATATTTTTTATCTTGGTCCTCTTCGTGAATATCCCAAAAGGCAATATACATGGGCAGGGTCCCAACCTGCTGATATGGGACACCGTGGTGAAAAAGTTGTTGATGCTATCCTGGCGTCTCGTGACAGAAAAGAGAGGATTACACGGGGTAGAGGAAAAAAGGCATTTACTCTGGAGCAATATGTTGCATATTGGCTTAAGGAATTAAATCTGATATACAGTTTTAAAGTAGAACCTATCACGCCGGAAAGCAATCTTTACAAGGTAAAAGTGAAAAGGACTTCCGACAGTGCAGAGGTGTTAATTACAGATGTAGGGTTTGGGGTATCCCAGATTCTTCCAGTTCTAACTATCTGCTATTATGTGCCGGAAGGATCGGTAATTTTGCTGGAGCAACCGGAGATTCATCTGCATCCTACTGTTCAAGCGGGGCTGGCAGATGTATTTATTGATGCCATTAAGACCCGTAATGTCCAAATTATTATTGAAAGCCATAGTGAACATTTGCTTAGAAGGCTGCAAAGGAGGATTTCAGAGCAGCAAATTTCAAATGATGAGACTGCACTTTATTTTTGTGAAATGCGTGATGGAAGCTCCAAATTAAAACACCTTGAAGTGGATCTTTATGGTCACATTGAAAATTGGCCTGACGGATTCTTCGGAGATGAATTTGAAGAAATGGCTGCAATGGTAAAAGCTAAAGCTGAAAGGATGAAAAGACCAGCCTGATATGAAGGCCGTTATAATCGAAACTAATGTCATTGCTGTTGCCAACGAGATAGCAGACCATGCTGGTTCCGAATGTATTCTATCCTGTATAAATTCGTTGGAAAAGGCCAAAATGAAACAGAAGATTGTAATTGATTCAGGTATGCTGATATTTGAAGAATATTTCAGATATGCACACCGGTCAGGACAACCTCGTGTTGGAGATGCCTTCCTTAAATGGCTTTGGGATAATCAAGCCAATTCAAAACGATGTGAGAGAGTCAATATAACACCACGTGATATCGATCCGGATAATTTTAAAGAATTCCCTGATGATCCAGTGTTGAATAAGTTTGACCGTTCTGATAGGAAATTTGTGGCTATAGCATGGGCAAGCAAGCATCACCCTAAGATCCTGAATGCTACTGATTCTGACTGGTGGCACTTTAAAAACCATTTGAATCATTACGGAGTTATAATAAAATTTCTCTGCCCTAATCTGATGAAACTTAAAAATTGTTAACATGTGGATAACCATCAAAGGGAGACTAAAATCATGACACGAGACCTTGACACAGAGGGTATCCTGAAAGATGTTGAAGCTATGCCTGTTGGCACATCTCTTAAGGACATTAAATACCCTGAATACGACGAGGAAATTATTCACGAACATATTGACCTCCTTGACCAAGCTAAATTCATTGAGGTAGTAATGTACAAAGCAGGCATACCAAAAACAATTAGAAGATACCAAATCAATGGCATTACAAACCTTGGCCATGATTTTCTTAGCAACTCGGAAGTTGCCACCGCATGGGATATGACCAAAAAACATTTTATCAAACCCGTCGGCTCTTTTTCTTTGGGTTTAGTCTCTGAATATCTGAAGATGAAAGTAAAGGAGAAATTAAACATTCCCTGACTTGACAAGCGCGAGAAGGGAATAATTGGGACGGGTGTATATAATTGCTGTTAAGGAACAAGGTAGAGAAAAAAACAGGTCGCAACCCTTAATTATCCAGTCCGGCACTGGATAATTCCTGGGATAATTCCTGGGGATAATTCCTGGGACAGTATATCTAATTAACCCTAAGGGCAGATGTCCACGCCTTTAGGCATGGACATCTGCAGAAATCAGTATGACTAAGAACCTGACAGTGGAGCAAATCAAAGCTATTTTGGATAGTGGTAATTTTGACGCATTTATCACTGCTGTGGAGGATGAACAGATTGAGTGTAAAGCAGCTCCTTATCAGTTACATGAAGCGCATCAAAAGCAAGAACTCGCCAAGGATGTATCCGGGTTTGCTAATGCTAATGGAGGGGTTATTCTTATTGGAGTTAGAACTGAAAGAAATTCGACGCACTTTGGAGATGAGATAAAGGAAATTAGGGCTTTCTCCAGAATGCTTGTTGACCCAAACCAGTATCAAGACATTATTCGTAGCTGGATTTATCCAGCACCTCAGCAAATTGATACACGATGGTTTCCTTCTGCCATTGATCGGGAAAAGGGAATAGTGGCAATAATTATTCCTGACCAAATAATGACCTGGCGACCCTTCTTGATAAAAGGGACTGTAGATGATAAGGGTAAGTGTGTCAAAGTGGTCTTTGGCTATGTAGAACGGCAACGGGTGTCAAGCTTAATAATAATCTTGATGTCCTGTTTAAGAAGATTCTGTCAGCCAATCTATGGATTCTTGATGGCTGGGGGGGTAATAGTCATCCTGCTACCTTAACCTCAGAAAAGCAAATTCATAGTGCGTTAGGTGCTTAAGGTTACGATTTCCTGTCTGTGATGTGATAAAGTACCTTTTTTATTGACAAGCGAGGACCTGAAAGGGATAATTGAGCGTATGCAGGTATTTGACAACACCATCAGGGAAATATTAAACGAAAGGTTATTAAAGCTTGAAGAATATTTTGATGCCAATGTCATCTTTTATTATGGTGAGATCCATCCCTATTACGAAAAATCATTCCGAGATTTTATTGAGAAACGCAAAGAAGAAAGCGATGCAAAAGACAGACTGACGATCATATTGAATTCACCTGGTGGAAGTGTCGAAACGGTAGAAAAGATGGTTAGTATCATCCGTTTTCACTACAAAGAAGTCTATTTTGTTGTTCCTGATTATGCAATGTCCGCCGGTACAATATTTTGCATGTCTGGCAACAAAATCTATATGGATTATTCTTCATCCCTTGGACCAATAGACCCGCAAGTTTATAATGGGAAAGAATACGTTCCTGCATTAGGTTATTTAGATCAGGTGGAAAAGTTATTGCAAAAGGCAAAAGATAAGACTATCACTGAAGCAGAGTTCCTTATTCTACAGAGTCAGGACTTAGCCATGCTTAGCCGATATGAACAGGCAAAGAATCTTACTATTACACTTCTGAAAAAATGGTTGGTTGAATATAAGTTTCATGATTGGCATACTCATAACACCAATCGCCGTAAGAAAGGCAAGCCGGTAACCCTAAAAGAAAAAGGAGAAAGGGCCGAGGAGATTGCACGGTTGCTGGGCGACAATAAACTGTGGCACTCTCACGGAAGAATGATCGGCATTAATGCCTTAACAAATCCCTTAAGGTTGAAAATTGAGGATTATTCCAGAGAAACTGAGTTGAGAAATTTGATAAGGTCTTACAATGATCTGATTGTAGAATATATTCGGAGAGCAAATTCCCTATTTTTTTTCTTACATAGTAAAAACTTTTTCTGAGGTGATTATGCAGATTAGTAAAAGAGTACAAAAGGCAATGAAAGAGACTAAACGAGATTTTGCTAAGGACCCTGGGTTTGCAAAGCTCAGTGAATTTTACCAAAGGATGCAAATCTCTGGTGTTGCAAAGAAACAAGAGTATAGCCTGCCACCTTTAGATACTATTGGGCGTAGATTAAATCAAGCAATAGTTAAAAAAGAAAAATGATGGGTCTAATGCTATAATGACAGGGCATAATTAGCAATAACTGAAAAAAGGCCGCTCCTTGTGATGCGGCCTTTTTTGTATAATCTTCTTATTGGACAAATGACTCCATGCCCTCACAAACCTGGTTTACAACAGAAACTGACATTAGGCTTTCGCAGAATACGCCGTATAGGCTTCTGGAGGCAGTGCCGGAACTTTCTTCTGCGATGTTAATGCTAATAATATTATAGGGTTATCCGCTTGACTCCCGTAGCCCCAATATATAGTATGGTGGGGCATGGAGGATTATCCGAAAACGATTTTTGG
>Ga0209343_10010179_pt1 | contig 10724 bp, 10 predicted proteins | sample RifCSPlowO2_02_FD_184026 | JGI IMG/M metagenome (GOLD analysis project Ga0209343, IMG submission 184026) | Groundwater microbial communities from Rifle, Colorado - Rifle CSP2_plank lowO2_0.2 (SPAdes) (version 2) | ecosystem: Environmental > Aquatic > Deep subsurface > Groundwater | place...
CCCAGAACTGCCGCGATCAGGCCGCCGGCCAATGTGATCAGCACCAGGGCCCGGCTGTAAGCTCCCTGGATGTCCTTGGGCTCGCTGACATCCAGGGCAAGCCGCACGCGCGCGGCACTGCCGTCGGCAAAGCCGCCGGAAATTTCCGCCACGCTGAAATGCCGCTCGTCGAATTGCCAATCCACCGGGTGTTCGATGTCCGGCGCGCGCGAAAATACTTCCGTGGGAAACCCCTTCGGCAAGGTACTGAGCAGAGCGCCGCCCGCGGCATCAATTACCGAGAAGGTGAGCCGGTGATTCTTGCCAAGTTCCGCGGTAATTGCGCCGCCGCGGCTGGCGAAGCTGCGCGCATTGGGCTGGGAGGCCACCAGGATACGCAGCGCATTGCCGGCAACTTCAAGGTCCTGCTGCGCGCTGCTGCGCCACTGCTGCTCGACGAAAAAAAACACGAAGGCATTGGTGACGGAGAGAACAGCCACCGATACCGCCGCGAACAGGACGGCGAGCGTAGCGGTCAGTGAAATGGGTGAGTCTGACCGCTGCCCGGTCACAAACCGCGTTCCTCGAGAACGTAGCCGATGCCGCGGATGGAATGCACCAGCTTGGCGGGAAACGGATCGTCTATCTTGGCGCGCAGGCGCCGCACGGCAACATCGACAACATTGGTATCGCTGTCGAAATTCATGTCCCAGACCTGCTCCGCGATCAGGGTGCGCGAAAGCACTTCTCCCTGGCGCCGAGCCAGCAGGGAAAGCAGCGCGAACTCCTTTGCGGTCAGGTCGATTCTCACGCCCGCGCGCAGCACTTTGTGACGCAGCAGGTCGACTTCAAGTTCGCCGATGCGGATCTGTTCGGGCTCGCGGGTCTTGCCACGGCGGAGCAGGCCACGTATGCGGGCGAGCAACTCCGAAAAGGCAAACGGCTTGATGAGATAGTCGTCGGCACCCAATTCGAGCCCCTTGACCCGATCATCCACCCGGTCGCGGGCGGTCAGAAACATCACCGGAGTCTGCTTCTGGGCGCGAATGGCCTCCAGGACATGCCAGCCGTCCACGCCGGGTAATCCGACATCCAGCACCACCAGGTCGTAATCGCCGCTCAGGGCGAGGTGCAGGCCGTCGATGCCGTTGCGCGCCACATCGACCACAAATCCGTTTTCCGACAATCCTTTGTGCAGATAATCGCCGGTCTTGGGCTCGTCCTCGACGATGAGCAAACGCATGTGATCAATCCATTTCCTGGACGGCTAAGTGGTAATTGTCCCTCAATACACGGACTGGATTGATTACGAGTTTGTAATCTTTCTGAAACCTTGCCGTCAATGTCGATGGCCGAAAATCCTGGCTTGCTAATCTGAGGTGACTATCATGACCCGATTGCTTACCCTTCTGGCCGCCTTGTTTTCTTGCAGCCTTGCCTTTGCCGAAGAGGGAGAAGTGCCGATGGAAACCGTCGGTATCGGAGGCATCATCGGCTTTTTCGTGGTCTGCATCGTCATGGCCGGCATTTTCTTCTGGTACATGAGACCGGGCGCGAAAAAGGAACCCGGCGACAAGATCGGCGAGAAAAAATAGCCTGGCGCCAAGCCGCCCGTTAGCGGGCGGCAACCGACTCAATCCATCCTGATCGCGGCAGGCCTCGCCACCTCCGCAAAGCGTTGCCGGTCAATCTTCAAGAACGCCGCAAATTCCACGGCGGAAAACCACCTGAACCTCATACCCGCGCCTTCCACGCCGGGTTTGAATTCATTCTGCCTTGATGCCGGCGCCGCGGATCACCCGTCCCCAGCGCTGCAGTTCTGCATCGATATGCGCCACGAAGGTCTCGGGCGGGCCAAGATGGATCGTAGCGCCCTGCAGGATCAGGCGGTCGCGCAACTCCGGCTCGGAGAAGATCCGCCGCGCCTCGCGGTTCACCCAGTCGACGATGGGGCGCGGCGTGCCCGCCGGCGCCACGATGCCGAACCAGGCCCCGCCCTCGATGCCTTGCACCCCGGCCTCGGCCATGGTCGGCACATCCGGGGAGCCCGGGTTGCGCTCCGCGGAGGTGATCGCAAGCGCCCGCAGCTTGCCCGCTTTCACGTGCGGGTTGGACACCATGACGCTGTCGAACATCATGGCGACCTGCCCGCCAAGAAGGTCCTGCACGGCGGGCGCCGCTCCCTTGTAGGGCACATGCACCACGTCCAGCCCCGCGATCTGCTTGAACTGCTCCCCGGTGATATGTCCGGTGCTGCCGATGCCCTGCGAGGCATAGGATAAGGCACCCGGTTTGGACTTGAGCAGCGCGACAAACTCCTTCAGGGATCTGGCGGGAACCGAAGGATGCACAACCAGGAAATTCGCCAAGGTCACAATGTGGATGATCGGCGCGAAATCCTTGCGCGGGTCATACGGCAGTTTTTGCACGAGGTTCGGCGTGATGCCAAACGGCCCGCTGCCCGCCATCAGCAGCGTGTAGCCGTCCGGCGCGGCTTTGGAGACCAGTTCCGTGCCGATAATGCTATTGCCGCCGGCACGGTTCTCCACGACAAACGCTGTTCTGCTCGATTCGGCGATCTTTTGCGCGAAGGTCCGCGCGATGTTGTCCGAGATGCCGCCGGGGGCCAGCGGCACGATGATGCGCACCGGCTTGGCCGGATACTCCTGTGCCGCAGCGTTTAGCGGCGCGAGCAACGCCAATGCGAGAACTGCGGTGACGCGCGCAAGCGGCATGAAACAGGCGTTCACAATTCCCCTCCCGAAAAAGGATGAAAACGCAGTATAGGTCCGCAGTATAGGTCCAATTCACGGGACACCATTGACTGACGGATAATGCGCGCTGCACCCGCGCCCCCTGTCTGGTGACGCGGCGCGTGCATCACGATCGACATGGAGAGGCAAGCATGGAATTCGGCTATTTCACGCTCAGCGACAACCATTACGCCAACAATCCGCGCAGCGCCAACGACTTCGTTCTGGAAATCCGCGATCAGGCGGTGCTCGCGGACAAACTGGGCTATCACTCGGTGTGGGTGGGCGAGCATCATTTCGACTCACTGGGGGTCAACTCACGTCCTGATCTGCTGCTGGCGAGTGTTGCGCCGCTGACAAAGAACGTGCGGCTGGACAAGGCTGTGGGGGCTTACCGCGACGCCTGCGTCAAAGCGGGGAAGAAACCCGGCCGCGCCATGTGCAGCTACTTCATCTACATCGCCGACAACGAGAAAGAGGAAAACTACGGGCGCGAGGCGCAGATGCGCTATTTCAGGGAATGCGCGCTGCCGGCCTTCACCATGAAGCCGGAACACGCCCCGCCCACCATGCACTACTTCCTGAAAATCGTGAATATCCTCGAGAACATGAAAAAGGAGGATCTTTCCGACAAGTCCATTCTGCTTGGCTCGCCGCAAAAGATCATCGACACGCTGAAAACAGTGGAGGCCTCCGGTATCGAGGAGGTCATCCTCTACTTCAATGTCGGGGCAAAACCCAATGCCCTGGTACAGGAACAGATGCACAAGTTCATGGAGCTCATCGCGCCGCATTTCGAGGGCAAGCACAAGCTGCGCCGGGCATGAGTTGAACGATGGTCGTTCGTCTGATACTCGATCGCGGCCTCGTACCGGTCAAGATCTGGACCGAGGACATCGAGCGCGAGGCCTTGCAGCAACTGCAGAACGTCGCCAACCTGCCCATCGTGCATGGTCATATCGCCGCAATGCCCGATGTCCATACAGGCATCGGCGCCACGGTCGGCGCGGTCATCCCGACTAAAGGCGCCATCATCCCCGCCGCGGTGGGCGTGGACATCGGCTGCGGCATGAACGCGGTACGCCTGTCGCTGAGCGCAAATCAATTGCCGGACAGCCTGCGGCGCGTGCGCAGCGCCATTGAAGCCGCGATTCCGGTGGGCTTCGCTCAACATGCGGCAGCGAACGCACCGGGTGGCGCGCAGGAACGCTCCCTGCGCCAGCGCCTGACGCGCATTGCCGTCAAACACCCTGCCCTGACAAAAATGCAGAAGCAGTTCCACGACACCTGGCTGCGCCAACTGGGCACGCTGGGCGGGGGCAATCATTTCATCGAGCTGTGCCTGGACGAAGAAAAACGGGTCTGGGTGATGCTGCACTCGGGCTCGCGCGGCATCGGCAACGTCATGGGCCGCTATTTCATCGAAGCGGCCAAGAAAGACATGCTGCGCCACCACGCAAACCTGCCCGACCGCGACCTTGCCTACCTCGTCGAAGGATCGGAAGGTTTCGCGGACTATGTGGAAGCGGTCGAGTGGGCGCAGGAATACGCGCTGCTGAACCGCAAGGAAATGATGCGCCTGATTCTGAACGCATTACAGCGCGAGCTGTCGCCGCGGCTAGGCCCATTTCATGTCGAAGGCGAAGCCGTCAACTGCCATCATAATTACGTCGCGCGGGAAACCCATTTTGGCGAGAAGCTTTTCATCACCCGCAAGGGCGCCATCAGCGCGCGCGCGGGCGAAATGGGCATCATCCCCGGCAGCATGGGCGCGAAGAGTTACATCGTGCGCGGCCTGGGCAATCCCGAATCCTTCTGTTCCTGTTCGCATGGCGCCGGCCGGCGCATGAGCCGCACCGCGGCGAAAAAAACCTTCACCAGCGCCGATCTGGAAGCACAGACGCGCGGCGTCGAGTGCCGCAAGGATAGCGATGTCATCGACGAGATTCCGGGTGCCTACAAGGATATTGACGCAGTGATGCACAATCAGTCGGATTTGGCGCAAATCGTTCACACCCTCAAGCAGGTGGTGTGCGTAAAAGGATAAGGACACTACGATGACCCAGGACGCTTTCGAATACCGCTTCAAGCCCGGCACGTCGCCGGATACGCTCCTCAAAGTGCCCTTCGGCTACACCAGGACCCTCGCCGATGGCATGGTGATCGAGCGCGACGTGGCGGTGGCCATGCGCGACGGGGTGAAGATCTACATCGACCTGTTTCGTTCCGAAAATGCAAAAGGGAAGCTGCCCACTGTCATCGCCTGGTCGCCCTACGGCAAATCGGCGCCCAAGGGCGGCTACGAACGCTTCGAGAACAACGGCGGCGTGAAAGCCGAGTGGATTTCGAAGTACGCCGCCTTCGAGACGCCCGATCCGCTTTACTGGACGCGCCAAGGCTATGCCTTCATCAATGCCGACGCGCGCGGCATGTGGAACTCCGAGGGCGACGCGACCTTCTGGTCCGCCGATGAAGCGCGCGATTTCTACGACCTCATCGAATGGAGCGCCGCGCAAACCTGGAGCAACGGCAAGGTCGGCGCGGCCGGCGTCTCCTACTTCGCCATCGTGCAGTGGCAGGTGGCCGCCTTGCAGCCCCCGCACTTGGCGGCCATCAACCCCTGGGAAGGCTACAGCGACTCCTACCGCGAACGCGCCAGGCACGGCGGCATGCCCGAGATTTCCTTCATGCCCCACTGGCTGGCGGGCAACTGTTACTCGCGCGGCCGCGTCGAGGATGTGATGGCGATGATCGACGAGCATCCGTTTTTCGACGCCTATTGGAAGTCGAAAGCGCCGGATCTGTCGAAAATCATCTGTCCCGCCTATGTGGTGGCAAGCTGGGCCGACCAGGGCCTGCACACGCGCGGCACGCTGGAGGGCTACAAGCAGATGTCCTCGAAGCACAAGTGGCTGGAGGTGCACGGCCGCAGGAAGTGGGAGTATTACATGCGGCCGGACAATGTCGAGAAGCAGCGTATTTTTTTCGACCACTTCCTCAAGGCCCCCGGAGATGAAATTTCCAAATGGCCCAAGGTGAATCTCGAAGTGCGCGAGCGCTTTTACGTCGGCGCCATGCGCGCGGAGTCCGGGTGGCCGCTGGCGCGAACGCGGTACACACCGCTGCATATCGACGCCGCCGCCTCCACACTGGTAAAAGCGCCACTCGCAGCCGAAGGCGCGCTTCGTTATCCCGCCGCCGATGGGCGCGCGCTGCTCGAACACCGCTTCGACGCGGACACCGAGCTGACCGGACACATGAAGCTCAAGCTCTGGGTCTCGACAACCGAGGGCGACGACATGGACCTCTTCATCATCGTGGACAAGCTCGATGCCGCGGGCAAGGTGGTGCCGTTTTGTTACTTCTCGGTGTTCGAAGACGGCCCGGTTGCGCTGGGCTGGCTGCGGGTCTCGCACCGGGAGCTCGATCCGAAGCGCTCGACACCGTACCAGCCCTGGCTCCTGCACCGGCGCGAGCTGCGGCTGAAACCAAACGAGGTCGTGCCGGTAGAGATTGAAATCCTCGCCTCCAGCACGCTGTTTCGCCGCGGCGAATCGCTGCGCCTCACCGTTCAAGGCCGCGAAACCTACAAGCCGAAGCAACGCGGGCCGGAAATGAAGCACGGACCGCTGCGCAACCGCGGCGAGCATGTCATCCACGCCGGGGGCAAATACGATTCGCATCTGCTGGTGCCGGTTATTCCACCCGAAAAAGCTGAATTGATGGCTTGAGCAACCTGCACGGGATCAAGTACGGCGATGGGGAGGCCGGTAGTGGTCGAACCGCGTCCCGGCGCGGCCCCGCCTCAGGCGTAGCTGCGAAGCCGCAGCGAAAACTCCGCCAGGGGCGCTATGCCGCTTGACTCGGCGCGGTGGCACCAGTCCGCCAACCGGCCAACAAGTTCCTCCTGCGATGCCATCGAGCGCGCCCACAGTGCCGCGAGCTCGCGCCGCATCGCAACCACCGTGCGCAGGCGGGGCGACATCGACAGTCCCCGCTCGATCTCGGCGCGCTGGAAATCCGGCAGGGTCCGCTCGTCGCGCAGCAGCCAGCGCTTGAGCTTGCGAAGTATGCGCATATCGTGCGGCGCCGAACGGCGCATGGCGGCGAGTTCCTCGGCATGGGCGCGTATCAACGACTCGCGGTAATTCGCCAGAACATCGTGGCGATGCTCGATCACCGCCCGCAGCATCGGCAGATCGGCCTCACTCCGGGCGGCGATAAAACGTGGCACCGGCGCCAGGTGCCGGACCTTGGCCAGTCCCAAAAACACCAGTATGCGGATGTAGAGCCAACCCAGGTCGAACTCGAAGGGTTTGTTGGAGAACTTGGCGGAGGTGGCGTGAGCGTGGTGGTTGTTGTGCAACTCCTCGCCGCCGATGAGCGCGGCCAGCGGGAACATGTTGGTGCTGGCATCGTCGGTGGACCAGTTGCGGTAGCCCCAGTAGTGACCGACACCGTTGATGACGCCGGCAGCCCAGAACGGAATCCAGACGATCTGTACCAGGAGAATCAGCATGCCGGGCACGATGCCAAAGAGCGCCACGTCGGCAAGACCCATGACCGTCAGGCCGAACATGACGTACTTCGAGTAGAGATTGCGCTCCAGCCAGTCATCGGGCGTGCCTTGGCCGAAACGCTCGATGGTCTCGCGCTGCGCCGATTCGTCGACATACAGCAAGACCCCGCCCCAGAGCACGCGGTTGATGCCCAGCACCTGCGGGCTATGGGGGTCTTCGGCGGTTTCACAGCGCGCGTGGTGTTTGCGGTGCACCGCCACCCATTCCCGCGTCCTCATGCCGGTTGTCAGCCACAACCACAGACGAAAGAAGTGGCTCACCAAGGGATGCAGGTCGAGCGCATGGTGGGTCTGATTGCGGTGCAGGAAGAGCGTAACGGCGGCAATGGTGACGTGCGTCAGCAGCAGAGCCGCGAGCACGTCGCCCCACCAAGGCAGGCCCAGCAAACCGGAAAAAAGCATCCATTCCATTGCGTTCAATTCCTTTGCGTCACCTGTTCGTTTGCCTCTGTGTGTCAGCTTACACCCAGCCCCGAATTGTCACTGTTCGATAACGCACCATAACCGCCAGGTCAATCGGCGCGGTGCCCCGCAATAGAACCGGCGCGGCGTGCCGGCGAGTACACTTCGAGCTATCGTGCCGTCATGTCGCGATCCGCGTCGCTTGGAATCAAGGCCAGCATGGAATTCAAGGATTATTACCAGGTCATGGGCGTCAAGCGCGACGCCACCCAAGACGAGATCAAGCGCGCCTACCGAAAACTTGCGCGGAAATTCCATCCGGATGTCAGCAAGGAAGCCAATGCTGAAGCGCGCTTCAAGGAAGTCGGTGAAGCGTATGAGGTTCTGAAAGAACCCGAGAAGCGCGCCGCCTATGATCAACTCGGCGCCAACTGGAAAGGCGGCCAGGAGTTCCGGCCGCCGCCTGGCTGGGACGACGGCTTCGAGTTTCGCGGCAGTGGCGACTCCGGCGGGGCCGCAGGCGATCACAGCGATTTTTTTGAGACCCTGTTCGGTCGCGCCGGCGCCGGTGCGCGACAGGCTCGTCACGGCAATTTCAATCTGCACGGCGAAGACCATCATGCCAAGGTGGCGATAGACCTGGAGGACTCCTACACCGGCCCCACTCGCACCATTACGCTGAAGGTGCCGCAGCTCGATGCGCAGGGACACATCGTGACCCGGGAGCGCGTGCTCAGCGTAGCCATTCCCAAAGGAATACGCTCCGGACAGCACATACGCTTGGCCGGTCAGGGCGGTCCCGGCATTGGCGAGGGCAAACCCGGTGATCTGTATCTGCAGGTGGAGTTGCACCCGCACCGCTTGTACCGCGCCGACGGGCGCGACGTGTACCTCGACCTCCCCGTTGCCCCCTGGGAAGCGGTATTGGGGGCCAGCGTCAAAGCGCCGACACCCGAGGGTTCAGTGGATCTCAGGATCCCACCGAAGTCCCGGGCGGGGAGCAAGCTGCGGCTCAAGGGCCGCGGCCTGCCGGGCAATCCTGCAGGGGATCTGTATGTGGTGCTGCAGATCGCGCTGCCCCCGGCAAACAGCAGCGCCGCCATGGCCGCGTACCGGAAAATGGCCGAGGAACTGCCGTTCGATCCGCGCGCCGAGATGGGAGTGTAGCCGCATGACAAGCAAGGACTCGCCGCAACCGATCTGCATCCTCGAGGAACAGATTGAGCTGACCCTGGACGACCTGTGCCACGCCTGCTCAGTGCATGCGCAGATCATCATAGAACTGGTCGATGAAGGAGTACTCGAAGCCGTGGGACTGTCACCCGGCGACTGGCGCTTCGATGGCCGCAACATCCGCCGCGCGCGTATTGCCCTGCGCTTGCAGCGCGACCTCGGCGTCAACCTCGCGGGCGCGGCGCTGGCGCTGCAGTTGATGGACGAAATCGAAACCCTGCGTTCGCGGCTGCACGCGATGGGGGGCGAGTGATGGCAGTCGCCGCGGCCCCCGGTCACGCAATCAGGCCACCTGATAAAATCCGCCCGCGTTCATGATCCGGGCAGAACCCGGACCATGAACGCCGGATTTGCATGAACGTTTTACAATGCGTTGCGCATCGCTAATGCGTATTTCTTCCTGGTTCGGGTTGGGAGTAAGCTCTAAACTAAAATAAGGTAGATTGGCAGGTTCCGCCGAATGCCTTCCGCGCCCGGTAGTCAGCTTGGGGGCCCGGCTTGTTTTCCGGTTTCTCGCGCAGGGCTGAAAATTCAATTATCTGGTCAGACATTTACATAACCACATGAGTCTCAGGGAAATTGCTGTTGAAGAACTGAGCTTCGGGATGTACATCGCGAAGCTCGACCGGCCGTGGACGGAAACGCCTTTCATGTTTCAGGGCTTTGTCCTGAAAAACGACAAGCAGGTCGACGCTTTGAAAAAGCACTGCAAGCGCGTCTTCATCGACCCGGAAAAGGAAGACCTGCCGGATGTTGGCAAGGTCACCGCGGAGGATATCGCGAAAATCCGCGGCACCACGGTCCACAAGGAGACCGCGAGTGTCGAAGCCGAATTGCCCAGAGCCCAGAAAACCTATACAAATACGACGGTGATCGTCAAGGAGCTTTCGCGAGCCGTGGAAATCGGCAATTCGATCGACAGCTCCCGCTCACATGAGGCTGCCAAGCAGATTACCGAAAGCGTCGTGCGCAATCCGGATGCGATGGCGTTGCTGATGAAGCTTCAGGAGAAAGCCGGCACGACCCTGAGCCGGGCCGTGGAAATTTCGGTCACCATGACCATTTTCGGGCGCTTCCTCCAGTTGCCGCAAGAGCGCATGGAGATCCTTGGCATGCTGGGCCTGCTCCAGGACGTGGGCAAACTCAAGCTGCCTCCCGAACTCGCCACGCGCGGGCCCATCAACGCCGCGGAAATCGAGCTCTACCGGACACACGTTGACCATTCGATTGAAATTCTCAGCGCCACGCCCGGCATCCACCCGGAACTTCCCGGACTCGCGTCCCTGCACCACGAGCGTTTCGACGGCAGCGGCTATCCGCGCGGTCTGCGCGGCGATGCCATTGCCCTTTCCGGCCTGATTGCCGGAATCGTGGATACCTACGACACGCTCACGGCGCCGCATCCGTTCGGGGAAAACCTGCCCCCTGCAACCGCGCTCAACATCATTTACAAGGGGCGCGGGAAGCAGTTTCACGCCGCGCTGGTCGAACAGTTCATTCAGTGCGTCGGCGTTTTTCCCGTGGGCAGCGTGGTCGAGCTGAACAGCGGCGAAGTCGCGATCGTGATCGCCCAGAACATGGTGCGTCGCATGAAACCGCGCATCATGATTGTGAAGGACGCCAAGGGCGTCGCGATCATGCCCTACCGGATGCTTGACCTGATGAAGGATCCCAAGGTCAGTCCGGACGAGCCCTATCGGATCCAGCGCACGCTGGAGTCCGACTCGGTCAAAATCGATCCGCGAGAACTGTTCCTGTGAGCGAGGCGGACGCCGCCG
>Ga0209343_10010181_pt1 | contig 10722 bp, 10 predicted proteins | sample RifCSPlowO2_02_FD_184026 | JGI IMG/M metagenome (GOLD analysis project Ga0209343, IMG submission 184026) | Groundwater microbial communities from Rifle, Colorado - Rifle CSP2_plank lowO2_0.2 (SPAdes) (version 2) | ecosystem: Environmental > Aquatic > Deep subsurface > Groundwater | place...
TGGAAGGCAAGCTCGGGATGCGCGTGGATGTCGCGACGCAGCGCGGTGAATTCGTCGTGGGTGGCTTCGATTTCGGCGATCAGGCTCATGGCGGGGTTCTCTGGTCAGGAAGGGATCTGGGCTTGGACGTATGCGGCAATTTCAGCAGAAATGTCCGCCAGTGCGCTCTGCAGGGAGACAAAGTCCACGCTGCGGGCTCGGGTCTTTTCGTCCATGTAGAGGCCGCGGTGCAGTTCGACCTGCAGGCTGTGGCGACGCTCGGCCGGCCGGCCCAGTCGGGCGATCAGCGCTACTCCCTTGAACGGGTCGTTGATGGCGACGCTGAAACCGCGCTGGCGGAATGCGTTGGCCACCATGGCGGTGAATTCGGGGGCGGCGGTGGTGCCGTCACGGTCGCCCAGCACCACGTCGGCCAGCGGGTGATCGCTCTGGATCTGCAGGCTCTCGTACGAGTTGGCAGGCATCGAATGCAGGTTGAGGTGCCAGACAGCACCAAAGCGCGCATAGGCCGCTTCAATCTGCGCCTGCATGGCTGCGTGGTAGGGCCGGTGGTAGCGGCCGATGCGGTTTTGCACCTCGGTGACGCTGAGCTTGCGCGCGTAGATGGGGTCTTGCCCGCCCTTGCTCGCATCGCGCCAGATCAGGCCAATGCCCAGGCGGGTTTTTTCACCGGGGGCCAAGGGGGCAGGCCAGGGCGCGTCGAGCAGGGTAGCGTCCAGGTCTTCGACGTCGCGGTTGGGGTCCACATAGGCGCGCGGAAAGTCCGCGGCCAGCAGCGTGGCACCGACCGACGGCAGCGCCTCCCACAACACATGCACGTCGGTGTCTTCACCCTTGCGCAGGATTTCAAAAGGCAAGGCGTAGCCGAAGTCCTCGGGGTACAGCGTTCCGCTGTGCGGTGAATCGCAGATCAGCGGCAGGACGCCGGCTTCGGGCAGGCGCAGGGTGTAGGGCTCAAAAGGGGTGGGGACGCTGGGCAGAACAGGATGGGTCATGAGGTCAGGCTGGGCGTGGCAGGCGCCGCGTCGTTGAGATGGCAGGCGCTGAGGTGGCCGGTGGCCAGGGTGCGCAGCAGGGGCAGTTCGATCTGGCAGCGCGGCATGGCGTGCGGACAGCGCGGGTGAAAGGCGCAGCCCGTGGGCGGCCGCAACGGTGAAGGCAGCTCGCCCTTGATGGGCTGGTAGTCGCGCCGCTGGGTGTCCAGCGTAGGCAGCTCCGACAGCAGGGCTTGCGTGTAAGGGTGGTTGGGGCGGCTGAAAATCACCTCGGTGGGCGCGACCTCGACCACGCGGCCAAGGTACATGATGACCACGCGGTCCGACACATGGCCCACCACACCCAGGTTGTGACTGATGAACAAATAGGTCAGCTCAAAACTGCGGCGCAACTCCAGAAACAGATTGAGCACCTGCGCCTGGATGGAAACGTCCAGCGCGGCCACGGCTTCGTCGCACACGATGAGCTGCGGCTTGAGCGCCAGCGCGCGCGCAATGCCGATGCGCTGGCGCTGGCCGCCCGAGAACTGGTGGGGGTAGCGCTGGCCGTAGTCGGGGTCCAGCCCTACCTGCCGCATCAGGCCGGCCACGTAGTCGGCCATGCCGGACGCGGGCACCAGGCCGTGCACCACAGGCGCCTCGCCAATGATGTCGAGTACACGCATGCGCGGATTGAGCGAGGCCATGGGGTTCTGGAAAATCATCTGCACGCCCAGGCCGTAGGCGCGGCGCTCGGCGGCGGTCATGTCGGCCAGCTTCCTGCCCTGGTAGCTGACCTCGCCGGCCGAAGGCGGGTTGATGCCTGCAACGATGCGGCCCAGCGTGGACTTGCCGCAGCCCGACTCGCCGACCACACCAATCACTTCGCCGGCATGGATGTCCAGGTCCACCTCCGACACGGCCTGCACCACAGCGGGGGCATTGTGGGCGCCCAGCAGGTTGGCGATCTTGCCCGCCAGATCAACGGGCTGGACAAAACGTTTGCTGATACCGCGCAGTTGCAGCAGCGGCGTGCTGGCTAAGGGGGAGGGGGTCAAAGAGGCGTCCATACGGGTCATTCAGGTGACGTTCAGGCCATTCAGGCAAGCGCGTGCCAGCAGCGGACGGTCTTGTGATGCGCGGCTTCGGTGGGCTGCGGCACGGTCAGGCACTGGTCGGTGGCGTAACCGCAGCGCGGCCTGAAGGCGCAGCCTTGCGGCAGTTGCAGCAGCGACGGCGTCATGCCCGGAATCTGCCGCAACAGGCTGCCGTGCGTGGCGCGCGTGGGAATGGAGTTGATCAGCCCTTGCGTGTAGGGGTGCGAGGGACGGTGCACCACGTCTGCCGTGGCGCCGCTCTCCACAATCCGGCCGGCATACATGACGGCGATGCGGTCCGCCAGGCCGGACACCACCGCCAGATCGTGGGTGATCCAGATCATGGCCGTGCCGGTTTCGCGGCAGAGCTTTTGCACCTCATACAGGATCTGCGCCTGAATGGTGACGTCGAGCGCGGTGGTGGGCTCGTCGGCAATGATGAGCTTGGGCTGGTTCAACAGCGCAATTGCAATGGCCACACGCTGGCGCATGCCGCCCGACAACTGGTGCGGGTAGGACAACAGGCGTTCGGCCGGCGACGGGATGCCCACCATGGCCAGCGCATCCTGAGCGCGCGCTCGGGCGGAGGCCGGGCTGACTTTCTCATGCGCGTGAATGGCCTCGACCATCTGCGTGTCCACCCGCAACACCGGGTTGAGCGTCATCATCGGGTCCTGGAAGATCATGGCGATCTCCTTGCCGCGCAGCTGCTGCAGGCGTTTCTCGGAGGCGCCCACCAGCTCTTCACCCAGGTAGCGGATGTGCCCGCCCGCGATGCGGCCCGGCGGGTCAATCAGGCCAATGATTGAAAACCCGGTGATGCTCTTGCCTGAGCCGGACTCGCCGACCAACCCGAGAATTTCGCCGGCGTTGACCTGCAGATCAACCCCGTCCACGGCCTTGACCACACCGCCATGCGTGAAAAAATGGGTTTGCAGGCCGCTGATCTGCAAGACCGGTGTGCTGCGTGAATCGTCCATGGTTGGCTGCGCGCTCAATGTGCGTTGTGCGGGTTGAGGATGTCGCGCAAATGGTCGCCCACCAGGTTGATGCCGACGATGGCCAAGGCCAGTGCTATGCCCGGGAAGAACGAAATCCAGTAGTGGCCGCTGAGCATGAACTCGAAACCGTTGGCAATCAGCATCCCCAGCGAAGGCTCGGTCACCGGCGCACCCACGCCCAGAAACGACAGCGTGGATTCCAGCGCAATGGCGTGGGCCAGATCGATGGTGGCGATCACGATCAGCGGTGGCAGGCAGTTGGGCAGCATGTGGCGCAGCAGGATGCGCGGCGAACCCAGCGCCATGCATTGCGCGGCCTCCACATACTCCTTGGCGCGCTCCACCAGCGCCGCGCCACGTGCGGCGCGTGCAAAGTAGGCCCATTGCACAATGACCAGCGCGAGGATGACCTTGTCCACCCCTTTGCCCAGGATGGCCAGCAGGATCAGCGCCACCAGGATGGAGGGGAAAGAAAGCTGGATGTCGACGATGCGCATCAGCAGCGCATCCACCCAGCCGCCAAAGTATGCAGCCGCCAGCCCCACGATGCTGCCAATGACCAGCGCCGCAGCCACCGAGATGCCGCCCACCATCAGGCTGGTGCGCAGGCCGTAGAAAATGGCCGAGAGCAGATCGCGCGCCTGGCTGTCGGTGCCCAGCCAGTAGGTCATGGTGCCGGCGGCGTCCTTGCTGCCCGGTGGCAGCTTGGAATCAAAAATGTCGAGCTTGCCGATGTCGTACGGGTTCTGCGGCGATATCCACGGGGCGAACACGGCCACCCCAATGGCAAGCAGCAGGAGCACCAGGCCGCTCACCGCGAGCTTGTTGGCAAAAAACTCGCGGCGCAGGCGCTGCCACGGCGTTTCAGGGGGCGGTAGCGGCGTGGGGTCAATCACCACGGTGGGGGGCGTCAGGGTAGTCATGCCTTGGCTGCCTGCAGGCGCACGCGCGGGTCGAGCACCGAATAAAGGATGTCGGTCACCAGGTTCAGCATGACCAGGAAGAAGACGATAAGGATCAGGTAGGCCACCACCACCGGCCGGTCCAGCGTGATGATGGAATCCAGCAGCAGCTTGCCCATGCCCGGCCAGGCAAAAATGGTTTCGGTCACCACCGCAAACGCCACCACCTGGCCAAACTCCAGCCCGAACACGGTGACGATGGGAATCAGGATGTTCTTGAGCAGGTGCACGCGCAGGATGCGGCTCCAGGCCAGGCCCTTGGCACGGGCAAACTTGATGTAGTCCATGGGCAGCGCCTCGCGCGTGGCGGCCCGGGTGACGCGGATGATCAGCGCCGCCTTGGCCATGGCGATGGTGCAGGCCGGCAGGATGAGGCGACTCCAACCATCGAGCGTCAGCACGCTGAGGTCGAGCGGGCCCAGCATGACCGTCTTGCCGCGGCCGCTGGCTGGCACCCAGCCCAGGTACACGGCAAATACCATGATCAGCATCAGGCCCACCCAGAAGTTGGGCAGCGAAAAACCCAGCACCGAGCCGGTCATGATGCCACGCGTGCTCAGTGCGTCAGGCCGCAAGCCGGCCCAGATGCCCAGGGGCACACCCACCAGTCCGGCCAGCGTCATCGCCACCACCGCCAGCTCCAGTGTGGCCGGCATGCGCTCCAGAATGAGGCCCATGGCCGACTGCCCAGTGAGGAAGCTCTTGCCAAAGTCAAACCGCACGGCGTGCGACATGAAGATGGCGTATTGTTCCAGCAAGGGTTTGTCGAGGCCAAAGTTGGCCCGGATGGCGTCGCGCTCCAGCTCCGTCGCTTCGGGGCTGGCCATCATGGAGACCGGGTCGCCCACCACATAAAGCCCGACGAAAACCAGGCCCGACATCACGGCCATGACCAGCAGGGCCTGAAGCAGGCGGCGAATGATAAAAGCAAGCATGGATTGAATGGCCCGCCACCGGGGCGGCGGGCTTGCGGGTTGCGGGGTAGCCGGGGCTTACTTGACGACGGTGGCGTACTGCACCATGGTCTGCTGGTCAGCACGACCCTTGAAACTGATGCCCTTCTTCATGGCCCACACCGAATGCTCAAAGTGAATGGGCAGCATGGCGAAGTCGGCCATGGCGACCTCACTGGCCTTGGCCAGGGTGGCGGCGCGCTGGGCATCGTCCATCTGGTTGGCCGACTCGGCGACCAGCTTGTCCATTTCAGGGTTGGAGTAGCGGCTGCGGTTGGTGGTGCCCTGCCCTTTTTCCTTGTTGGGGGTGACCAGCAGGGAGTTGAGCGTGTTGGACATTTCACCCGTGGACGTGCCCCACCCTGCCATGTAGGCGCTGTAGGCATGGGCATCGCGGTTCTTGAAGAACACGGCCGGTGCGTTGGAGTCGATGGTGGTCTTGACACCCACGCGTGTCCACATGGAGGCCAGCGTCTGCGCAACCTTGCTGTCGTTGATGTAGCGGCCGTTCGGCGAGCCCAGCACCATGGTGAAGCCATTGGGGTAGCCGGCGTCCTTCAGCAGGGCCTTGGCCTTGTCGGTGTTGACCTTGGCCGGCGTCACCAGGCTCTTGCTGGCGCCAAACATCGGGTAAGGCAGAAGCTGGGCGGCCGGCGTGCCCACACCACCCATGATGCGGGCCACCAGGGCCTGCCGGTCGATGGCCAGCGACAGGGCTTCGCGCACGCGCTTGTCGAGCAGCGGATTCTTGCCGTTGGTGCCTTCGATACCCGGCGTCTTGTCGCCGTTCTGGTCGAGCGCCACGTAGATCACACGGTTGGACGCCTTGGTTTCCACCGTCAGTTTGGGGTCCTTTTGCAGGCGCTCAAGGTCATCGGTGGGCGGGTCTTCGACCAGGTCCACGTCGCCGGCCAGCAAGGCCGCCACACGCGCGGCGGGATTGCTGATGGGTCGATAAATCACCTTGTCCCAGGCGGGGGCCGGGCCCCAGTAATGCGGGTTGCGTTCGAAGATGATTTCGCTGCCTCGCTTCCAGGAGACAAAACGGTAGGGGCCTGCGCCCACCAGACCGCTGCCGGAATTCAGCTCGGTGGTGGTCTTGCCTTCAGCCGCCGGGCCGGCCGCCGCCTTGGCCGACATGATGGGCAGACCCACCATGTTGATCGCCAGCAACGGGTAAGGCTCGGACGTGGTGATGCGCACCGTGAGCGGATCAACCGCCTCCACCTTCTCCACCTTTTGCAGGTACACCTTGAATGACGAAGGGCTGTTGGGCACCTTGGCCACACGGTCCAGCGTGAAGACCACGTCTGCAGCGGTGAGCGGCGAACCATCCGAGAATTTCACATTGGGCCGCAACTTGAAAGTCCAGCTCTTGCCACTGGCCGTCCACGACTCTGCCAGGCAGGGCTTGATGGCCAGGTCAGCATCGGCACACACCAGGCCATCGAACAACGTTTGCGACAGCTGGATGTTGGGCGTGAGGGCGTGGTACTGCGGGTCCATGGAGGTCGGCTCGGTCTTGAGCGCCACAACGAGGTCGCGGGCATAAGCTCCGCTCGACAATACGGTGATGGCGGCCATTGCGGCGGTCATCACCCCGCGACGCATGCTCGGTCGGACAGCGGAGTTGACGGGCATCTGGAATTCTCCTGAAGGATTGCTGAATGGAATTAAGGAAAGATTGGCTTCGTGAACCCCGTTAGCAAGAAACAAGCCCGCCTCACCTCATTGATGTAACAGCATAACCAACAGCGCCCGGAGTGATACCGGGAATAACCCGCTGATGCGACCAGACGTAACCGCGGGCTTGGGGAAGCCACTGCGGTTCATGAGGCCGGCCAGGTGACGGCATGCATGATCTTCTGAATTCCGGGCACTAAAGACTCCGTGCGGGAAGACCGAAGTCCACGCGCATGCACACCACGGCTTCCTGCACAGCGCACGTTCTGTTTTGCGATTGCTGACTGGCGGCCCGGATTTTCGGCGCCAGTTAGCGGGACGACTCACCAGCGATCAGCCAGTGAATTCTGCCCGGCTATAATCAAAGGCTGTAATTCAGAATTCGCCGGTGTAGCTCAGTCGGTAGAGCAGCTCATTCGTAATGAGAAGGTCGGGTGTTCGATTCATCTCTCCGGCACCAAATGAAACGCCCCTAGCTGTCATGGTTAGGGGCTTTTTCATGTAACTAACGCGTAACCCAAAACAATTATGGCGGTAACGAGCCCGCCGCACAACTTAATACCCCAAAACAACGGGCGTCTTGAGTACAAGGAACTGGACTAACACCAGTATCAGATAAATCGCTGTACCGAGTCCCAAAAACATCAGGCTCACGAATAGCTTTCGTTTCCAGTTGGGCACAGCTGGATGTTGAGTCAGCTGCACCTCGCTCGCTGGTCCCTCGTCGCTACGCACGTTGACTAGCATTGGCAGGGGAGTGTTTATTGAACACAACTCCATACCCACGAACTCACCAGGTGCCAGAGTGTCGTAAACGATAACGTGTCGGTTGTCCTCTTGAGGCTTGATCGTCTTGTGCCGTAATGGCCAGTAGTTGACGAACATTGGTGGAAAATTTAATACTATTTCCACGTTGTTGGCCTTTTTGCTGCCCAAGTTGTGAACAACGATCGACACGGTTTGAAGTTGCTGATTTGGGGCAATCTGAACTCCAGCTGCGTTTAAAAGCGGCTGGTTGATATGGAAAGTGTGTGCGTGTCGAACAGCCCGGATCAACTTTGGCTTTCCTCGCTGTGAGCTTAAAAGCCAAGTCAAAACGGGTACGAGTAGAGCTACTATCTCTTTCGCGTACGCCTGCAACAAATCCATATATGCCTCCCTTTTTGATTGTTACTGAACGTTATCAGCGTATGTCACACCTGTCTACCACCAGCTGACGCCATAACCGCGCCCAGTCGAGAAGCTGCAAAGGACAACCCTTCAGGAGCCACGTGCGCGTATCTTTCAACCATCGACTGGGTTTTCCAGCCACCCAGTCGCTGCAACTCATGGGTAGGCGTGCCAGCCTCCCTGTGCCAGGTAGCAAAGGTGTGCCTGAGGTCATGCCAGCGGAAGTCATGAATCTCTGCCCGTAGCAATGCGTTGCGCCAAGCCTTGGTATTGACCTGGACGATGGGGTTTCCTTCATAAGTGAAAACGTGGGTCGGATGGTCGCCCTGCCTCCGCTGCAACACATCTAACGCAGCCTCATTCAACGGCACCGAATGCGGCCGGCCGTTCTTGTGGTCGTTGCCCGCCACCCACAAATGACGGCGCTCCAGGCTGATCTGCTTCCATTGCAAGCGCGTCACGTTGGCCTGTCTAAGCCCTGTAACCGAATATCACTTTCCGCCTTAAGAACGTGAACGTGTCATCAAAACATAGAATTCGCAATGTCGCTCAACTGCGCTTTCTCGTTGGCGATTTGAGACTCAAAGTTAAGAATTGAAGTGTCCACGCGCAGCATGGATTCTTGAACATGCAATTGTTGCCGGACATACTCATTTGGTGAGATCTCACCAGCAATACGTTGGCGCTCAGTCGCCAAAAATTGGTTGCTAAGCAGTTGTCGCATGTACCGAGCTTGCCCGAGCTGAGATTCATGCTCAGCAATTTGACTTTGCCAATAAGATTTTGGTCTAAATGCTTTATGCCCCGCATCAGTCAGTAAGACATAAAAAAGAAATGTGCTCAGCGAGCACCCAATCAGATAAGCAAACGCCAATTTAATTTTTTTGGCTTTGAATTTTTCATACGCTTGAAAGGCGAAGATTGCGGGGCCAAACACCACGCACGCGATCGCCAAAAACACGCAAGTTAGGACCAGCATGAGGGCCTGAAGGGATAAACCAGGTAATGAATGGATTGGCCGATCACGCCAGATTTGTAGCATCTGCCTGTAAGTCGTTTTGACCGTGGATTGCAGCGAAGGCATGCCGCCAAGAGTACACGATTGAGGTCCCCTGCACGAGCCCTTGCCCTGCCGTCCGGCCTATAGATGATGCAATTCTTTCCTTTGTTGCTTTAGTACCCGACTCAAATCACTAAGCAGGATCCGGGTTCCTCCCCTCCAACTGTTACGCCGTTGGGGGGCGTTGGACTACGACACGCGCGAAGCCAGCTTGCAGGCCCTTTCGCTTCTACACTACCTCGCGCTCGCCTTGGGATCCAAGCGAAGGCTCAGCTCTCGCCACGGCCCGAGCAACGCCATTTGGCTCGTTCATGAAAGCGCCGGGCTCGCGATGCGATATCAGGGCGACTGCAGGGCCGAAATCAGCAACGCGGCCGCCAAGGATAGCCCCCCCCAAATCCCGCGCGCTATCCTAAGACATGAATGCCGGCCTCATGGAAAGCCTGCTCGTCGAGCATGCCGAGATCAACGACCTTTTGAATTTGCCGTTTGAGCTCAGCCGTTTTTGGTGGCCTCACTGAAGTGCGGGACCATCTCGCTATGAGCCATCGGCTTCACGGTATTCACGCGTGCGTCCGCACCCAGCTTTTCAAGGCATCATTGATGCGGGTTTGCCAGCCATCGCCCGTTGCCCTGAATTTTTCCACCACCTCCACGTCCAGGCGCAGGGTGACCTGGGTCTTGCTGCCACTGCCCAGCGGGCGGCCGCGACGCACCAGCGGCTTGGCTTGCAGCCATTCGGCATCCGTGAAGGGGACGGCATCGGGGTCTGCCAAGGCAGCGGCCGTGATGGCGGCGTCCTCCGCAGGGTTGGGAAGGATGGTTCCGGTTTTAAGTTTCGGCATAACGTTTCACCTCGCGTGTGTTGGCTTTTCTCAAGCTGATGATGCGCCGCTCTGTGGGCGACTCGGGCGGGCGGTCAACGAACACCACGACCATGATGCGCAAGCCGATATAGCCCAGCGCCACCATGCGGGCCTCGTCATACACGCGGCGCTGGTCAGGCCATACCACGGCGGTTTCCCATTCAAAGCCCACGGCGTCCAGCAATGACAAGCCATGTTTTGCCAGATTCGCGGCATCCTTGGCTGGGTCGAACGTCACATTCATAGCTTATTGTAGTTACGTTTATTCTAATTACAAGGATTTTTTGTAACTACACTATTTCGGCAGTCTGACGGTCTTGCCGGGCTCACACCCCATAACTCGGGAGTGGTTCCTCGGGCTTCTCCATGAACCAAATAGGCATCCATCCCATATCTAATGGTCACCAGCAGCTATCAATAAGTTAGCAACTGGCAGCCCCGCCCTGCCCCGCTACAGAAACAGAAAAGCCGCCGCAGCCACCGCGGTAGGCCCCAGGGCGCCCAGCAGCAGCCCGCCGGCGCCCACGGTCTCGTCGGCAAAGCCGCGTTTGAGCAGTGCCACGCCGGCCGGGTTCGGCGCGTTGGCGATCACGGTGAGCCCACCGCCGGCCACTGCGCCCGCCACCAGCATGTACTTGGACTCGTCGGAGATGCCGGCGATCAGCGAGCCCAGGTAGGTCAGCGCCGCATTGTCGGTGATGGCGGTCAGGCCGAGCGCGCCCATGAACAGCGCCAGCGGCTGCAGGCTGGCCACAATCGGCTGCAGCCACCAGGCCTGCATGCCGCCCAGCACCACCAGCCCGGCCAGGAAGAAGCCGACCAGCAGCGCTTCCTTGATGATCAGCGGGCTCTGGTGCCGGTCATAGGCCTGGGTGAAACCGAGGAACAGCAGAAAGATCGCAAGGAAGGCGACCGGGTGATGCGCCATCAGCACCACCGCCGCGAGCAGGCCGATG
>Ga0209343_10010182_pt1 | contig 10722 bp, 9 predicted proteins | sample RifCSPlowO2_02_FD_184026 | JGI IMG/M metagenome (GOLD analysis project Ga0209343, IMG submission 184026) | Groundwater microbial communities from Rifle, Colorado - Rifle CSP2_plank lowO2_0.2 (SPAdes) (version 2) | ecosystem: Environmental > Aquatic > Deep subsurface > Groundwater | place: Rifle...
CAGTTCGAAGGCTTCTCCTACATCGCTCCGAATGCAAGCCATCCACCCATAAAAAAGCGGTGGGGGCCTGTGAGGACCAACCACCGCGTCAGCGGTTTAGTTCAACGTGATGTAGATGGGCGGATATCCTGGGATTCCAGAATATCCGACGGAATAAGCTGGCAAGCTTGGCTGCTTAGCTCAATGAGGAAGCCCCGCAACCCGCTTGACAACTTGTTTTTTTGCGCCAATACTGTTGTTTTATACATGGTTTTGATGCTATGAACCCCGTCGCCTATCTTCCCCAATCCAAGCGTCTGCTGGAGCAGGTGCGCGAGGTGCTTCGTTACAAACACTATAGCCTCAAAACGGAGCAGGCTTACCTCTACTGGATTCGCTTTTACGTGCGCTGGCATGGCCGTAACGGGGAGATGCAGCATCCGCGCACCATGGGTGGCGCTGAAGTGACGCAGTTTCTGACAATGCTCGCCAACGAGCGGCGTGTGTCGGTGTCCACGCACAACCAGGCACTCAGCGCGTTGCTGTTTTTGTATCGCCAGGTTTTGGCAATCGATTTGCCATGGCTGACTGACATGGAACGCCCCACCCGTGCGCGACGCATTCCCTCGGTTTTGACCAAGACCGAGGTCGCATCCTTGCTCGGAGCACTGGATGGCGAAATGGCTCTACTGGCCAAATTGCTGTATGGCACAGGCATGCGTCTGATGGAGGGGCTTCGCCTGCGAGTGAAAGACGTAGATTTTGATCGGCAAGTCGTGGTGGTGCGCGAGGCCAAAGGCGGCAAGGACCGCGTGGTGATGTTGCCGCATTCCCTGCATGAGGCGCTCAAGGCACAGGTGGTTCGCGCACGTGCCGTGTGGGCGCGTGACCGGGAGGTGGGCTACGCCGGTGTCGAAGTCCCCGACGCGCTGGCGGTCAAATACCCGGACCTAGGGCGGCGTTGGGGCTGGTTTTGGGTGTTTCCAGCACCCAAGCTCTCGGTTGATCCGCGTTCGCACATCGAACGGCGCCATCACCTATATGAAGAGCGTTTGCAACGTGCCATCAAAATGGCCTGTGCTGTGACACAAATCGTGAAACCGGTATCCGTCCACACCCTGCGCCACTCCTTTGCCACCCACCTGCTGCAAGCTGGCACCGACATCCGCACCGTGCAGGAGCTGCTGGGCCATTCCGATGTTTCCACCACCATGATTTACACCCATGTGCTCAAGGTGGCAGCGGGCGGCACGGCCAGCCCGCTGGATGCGCTGGGTGCATTCACCTCCTGAATTTTCAATGATGAAATATGGCCTTAGCCCCCGTGGAATGTGCGTAAGCAGCTACTATTTTTGTAGCAACTGCGCATCCAACGCACCCTGCTGCGTCAACCACTGCGCCACCAGCGCCGGGTCGTGCAGGGTGCGCAGGGCGTCGTAGGCTTGCTGCGCCTCGGGGTAGCGGTGGCGCATGAAGTTGAGCCACTGCTTGAGGCGTCCGGCCTGCTGGCGGCGCTCCAGGCGGGCCACCACCAGCAGCCAAAAGCCGCCCAACAAGGGCAGGATGTCGGCCCACGGCACCAGCGGCGCCGTGTCCTGCAATAGCGGTTCATCGGTGCTGTGCGGCTGCCCCAGTTCGCGGCGGATGGCGTGGGCCAGGCCGGGGTCGGTGACGATGCCACGGCCCAGCATGACGCTATCGCAGCCGCTGGCCTGGCGACAGCGGCGGGCATCTTCCACCGTCCAGATTTCGCCGTTGGCCACCACCGGAATCTTGACGCCCAAGCGGATGTCGTTGACGCGCTCCCAGTAGGCCGGGGGGCGGTAGGCATCGGCCTTGGTGCGGGCGTGCACCACCAGCTCTTCGGCGCCGCCCGCCTCCAGGGCCTGGGCACACTCCACGGCGCGGCTGTCGTCGTTGAAGCCCAGGCGCATCTTGGCGGACACCGGCATGTCTGGCGGCACAGCACGGCGCACGGCCGACACGATGCGGGTCAGCAGCTCGGGGTCTTGCAGCAGCGCGGCGCCGCCACCGTGGCGGTTGACGACCTTGGCCGGGCAGCCAAAGTTGAGGTCGATGCCGTGCGGGCCCAGCTCGGCCAGGCGGGCGGCGTTCTCGGCCATGCTGGTGGGGTCAGAGCCCAGCAACTGGGCGCGCACCGGCACGCCCGATGGCGTGTAGCCGCCGTGGGCCAGTTCGGGCATCACGCGTAAAAAGGTGCGCTCGGTCAGCAGCGTGTGGGTGACGCGAATGAATTCGGACACGCAGCGGTCCACCCCGCCCACCCGGGTCAGGATGTCGCGCAGCGCCCAGTCCAGCAGCCCCTCCATGGGGGCCAGGTAGATGGCCACCTAGACTGCTGCTGGCGTGCGGATCAGGTAGTCAAAGGCGCTGAGTGCCGCCTTGGCGCCGTCGCCCGCCGCGATGACGATTTGCTTGTAGGGCACCGTGGTGCAGTCGCCCGCCGCAAACACGCCTGGCAGATTGGTGTGGGCCTTGGCGTCCACCACCACCTCGCCAAACTTGCTGAGTTCGACCGTGCCTTTGAGCCACTCGGTATTGGGCACCAGGCCGATCTGCACAAACACGCCTTCCAGCTCCACCAGGTGCTCAACTCCGGTGGCGCGGTCCTTGTAGCGCAGGCCATTGACCTTGCCATCAAGTCCCGTAATTTCGGTGGTCTGGGCGTTGGTGTGGATGCTGACGTTGGGCAGGCTCTTGAGCTTGTTGACCAGCACGGCATCGGCCTTGAGCTGGTCGGCAAACTCCACCAGCGTCACATGGGCCACGATGCCTGCGAGGTCGATCGCCGCTTCCACGCCGGAGTTGCCACCGCCGATCACGGCGGTGCGTTTGCCCTTGTACAGGGGGCCGTCGCAGTGCGGGCAGTAGGCCACGCCCTTGTTCTTGTATTCCTGCTCGCCGGGTACGTTGACATTGCGCCAGCGCGCGCCGGTGGACAGGATCACGGTCCTGGCTTTGAGCGAGCCGCCATTGGCCAGCTTGACTTCAATCAGGCCGCCCGGCTGGGATGCCGGAACAATCTGCTCGGCGCGCTGCAGGTTCATGATGTCCACGTCGTAGGCTCGGGTGTGGGCCTCCAGGCCCATGGCGAATTTGGGGCCATCGGTCTCCAGCACCGAGATGTAGTTTTCAATCGCCAGCGTGTCGTTGACCTGGCCACCAAAACGCTCGGCAACGATACCGGTGCGAATGCCCTTGCGTGCGGCGTACACGGCGGCAGCCGCTGCGGCTGGGCCACCACCGACCATGAGCACGTCGTAGGGGGCCTTGGCCGACAGTTTTTCGGCATCGCGTGCGGCGGCGCCGGTGTCGAGCTTGGCGACGATTTCTTCCAGCACCATGCGGCCGGAGCCAAACATCTGGCCGTTCAAAAACACCATGGGCACGGCCATGATTTCGCGGACCTTGACCTCGTCCTGAAAAGCGCCGCCTTCGATCACGGTGGTTTTGATTTTGGGATTCAGGATGGCCATCAGGCTCAGGGCTTGCACCACGTCCGGGCAGTTGTGGCAGGTCAGCGACATATAGACCTCGAAATTGAAGTCCCCTTCCAGCGCCTTGATCTGCTCGATCACCTCTGGCTCGACCTTGGGCGGGTGGCCGCCGGTCCACAGCAGGGCCAGCACCAGCGAGGTGAATTCATGGCCCAGGGGCAAACCGGCAAAGCGCAGACTGGTGGCAGTGCCAGCACGTTGCAAGGTGAAGGAAGGCTTGCGGGCATCGGTGCCGTCGGTGCGCAGGGTGATCTTGTCGCTGCGCAGGCCCTGGATGGTTTGCAGCAGATCGCGCATTTCCACCGAGGTGCTGTCCTCGCCCAGGGAGGCCACCATCTCGATCGGCAGCGTCACGCGTTCCAGGTAGGCGGCCAGCTGGGTTTTGAGGGTGTCGTCGAGCATGATGGCGTCCTTTTACTATTAATTTGATAGCTGCTTGCGCTTATTCTATAAGGGCTACAACCTGTTTTTGCGTATAAAAAAAAGCCGGACGGCAAGGCGCTACGCACCTTGGCGCTGTCCGGCTTGTTATTGGGCCGTCTTTTGCACCGACCCGCTGTCTCTTCCTGTGCGGTAGGGTCGCTTAAATTTTACCGACGAGATCAAGGGACGGCGTGATGGTCTTGGCGCCTTCGTTCCACTTGGCGGGGCACACCTGGCCTGGGTGCGCGGCGGTGTACTGGGCGGCCTTGAGCTTGCGCAGTGTTTCCTTCACATCGCGGGCGATTTCGTTGGAGTGGATTTCCAGGGTCTTGATCACGCCGTCCGGGTTGATGACGAAGGTGCCGCGCAGTGCCAGGCCTTCTTCGTCGATATGCACGTCAAACGCGCGGGTCAGCTTGTGGGTGGGGTCGCCAATCAGGGGGAACTGGGCCTTGCCCACGGCGGGGGAGGTCTCATGCCACACCTTGTGCGCGAAGTGGGTGTCGGTGGTGACGATGTAGACCTCGGCACCAGCCTTTTGGAACTCGGCGTAGTGCTCGGCAGCGTCTTCCACTTCGGTGGGGCAGTTGAAGGTGAAGGCTGCGGGCATGAAAATGAACACGTTCCACTTGCCTTTGAGGGTTTCGTTGGTCACGGTCACGAATTTGCCGTTGTGGAAGGCTTCGTTCTTGAAAGGTTGGACTTCGGTATTGATCAGGGACATGGTGGTTTCCTCTTGGGTTAAGTTCTACAAATGAACTGAGTGAATGTTAATCACCCTATGGCACTTTCGGGTTTGATTGATCCAATCAATCAGATTGACAAACTCTATGGGCCCCAAGATTTAGGTTCTGAACACACTCTGATGCAAGCGCCGCAGCGACCACCACACGCCCCCTGCCACCACGGGTATGGCCGCCGCAGCGGTCAGCTCGGCGCTCCAGGGCCAGCCCCAATGCTGGCCGCCCTTGGCCAGGTAGCTGACCAGCCCCACGATGTAATAGGTGATGGCCGCCACCGACAGGCCCTCCACCGTGGACTGCAGCTTGAGCTGCAGGTCCTGGCGGCTGTTCATGGTGGCCAGGAGGGCCTGGCTGCTTTGCTGCTGCTCAATCTCGACCCGGGTGCGCAGCAGGTTGCTGATGCGTGACACCCGCTGCGACAAGGCGTCCTGCCGCTTGCTGGACCAGGCACAGGTGCTGCGCGCAGGCGTCAAGCGGCGCTCCATGAACTCACCAATGGTCTGCATGCCCGCCAGGCGGGACTCGGCAATGTCGTCAATGCGTTTGTCGACCAGTTCAAAGTAGGCGGCACTGGCGGAAAAGCGGGAGTGTGTGGCCGCGTGCTGGCTCTCCACCTGCCCTGCCAAGCGCGTCAAGCGGTCCAGCAGCACCGGCTCATCGTCGCGCGTGGCGGAGCGGATGGCCTCGGCCAGTTCAGCCAGTTCGCGCTCTGCGGACGCCAGCACCAGCGAGGCATCTCGCGCGGCGGGCAGGCCCAACAGGGCCGCCATGCGGTAGGTCTCAATCTCCAGCAGGCTTTGCACCAGCCGCCCCAGCCGCCGGGGTGTGAGGCCGTCGGCCAGCAGCGCCATGCGGGAGAAACCATCCGCATGGACCGCAAAATCGGTATACACCTCGCCAAACCCGTCGGCCACGGTGGACGCCACCAGGGTGTCCTCGTGCAACACGTTTGTGACCAGCGAACTGGTCCCAAAAGCCTTGGAAGGCAACACCCACACATGCAAACTGGTCAGGCACTGTCCGGGCAGGCCTGCAAACCACTGCTGGGGAACCACCTCCACGGCGGTCTCTGGCTCACGTTCGCCGAATTGCTCTGCGTTCATGGGCCGCGAAAAGGTCCAGGTCACAAACTCGGTGTGCAACTCCCAGCGCACGCGAAACAGCCCAAAGTCCATGCGGATGTGGGTAGACGACGCATCGGGTTGCGGCAGGTGGTGGTCGCGCGCCAAAGCGGCCATGTGGGCGCGGCTCAACTCGCGTTGCGCGGCGTCGCACACCATCACCACATGCGAAATGCTTAAGGGCGCGCCCATGGCCACGGGGGGGCGGGCATGGACTTCGTTGTGCAGTGCGACGCGGTGGGGGTGTTGTTGGAGGTGGTGGTGTATGGGTGTATGCATAACGGTCGGTCAATCCACTAATTTTCTATAAATGATTCTTCGCGCTTGGACTTGACCGAAGGCATCAAAACCCATACCAGCACCAGCAAGAAGTACCCCGGTCTCCAGGCAAACTCCACGTCGATGCATATACAGGAACAGTCTCTTCTCCAGGGCGGTGTTATCAACTCAAAGGCGGCGTGGAGACCAGCACTTCCTCCATCACCGTCAAACCTTCCGCCACACGCAAGGCCCCCGCCAGACGCAGCGGACGCATGCCATCGGTGACCGCCTGGCGGCGCAGGGCGTCAATACCGGGGTCGGCGCTGAAGCGTGTCTTGAAGGCCTCCGACACCACCAGCAATTCGTACAGGCCCATGCGGCCCATAAAACCCGTCATGCGGCAGTCCACACAGCCCACCGGCTTGTAGGCCTTGTAGGCCCCATTGATTTGCCAGGGCTTGACCAGCTCCCCCAGCGCCTCGCGGCTGGCCGTTTCATCGCGCACCTTGCACTGCTTGCACAGGGTGCGCACCAGGCGCTGGGCCAGCACACCCAGCAAGGTGGCATTGATCAGGTAAGGCGGAATGCCCAGCTCCATCAAACGGGTTACGGCCGACGGCGCATCGTTGGTATGCAGGGTGGAAAACACCAGATGCCCGGTCAGCGCGGCCTGCACCGCCATCTCGGCCGTTTCCCGGTCGCGTATTTCACCCACCATGATGATGTCGGGGTCCTGGCGCATCAGGGCGCGCAGGCCTTGCGGAAAACCAAAGTCAAGCTGCGGCTGCACCTGCGTCTGGTTGAACGCGGGCTCGATCATTTCAATCGGGTCTTCCACCGTGCTGACGTTGACCTCTTCGGTGGCCACGCGCTTGAGCGTGGAGTACAGCGTGGTGGTCTTGCCCGAGCCGGTGGGGCCGGTCACCAGAATGATGCCGTGGGCCCGCCTGACCAACTGCTCCCAGCGCTGCGCGTCGTGGCTGGCAAAACCCAGGGCATCGAGGTCTTTGACGGCGTTGTCGGGGTCAAAAATCCGCATCACCATTTTTTCGCCAAAGGCGGTGGGCAAGGTCGAGATACGCATCTCGATCTCGTCGCCCCGGGGGTTGCGCGTCTTGATGCGTCCATCCAGCGGGCGGCGCTTTTCGATCACGTCCATGCGCCCCAGCAGCTTGATGCGCGCCGTCATGGCGTTGAGCACGCCCATGGGCATCTGGTACACGGGGTGCAGCACACCGTCAATGCGAAAGCGGATCACGCCCTGCTCGCGCCTGGGCTCCAGGTGGATGTCGCTGGCGCGCTGGTCAAAGGCGTACTGCCACAACCAGTCCACCACCTGCACCACGCCCTGGTCATTGGCATCCAGCTGCTTGTTGGTCTTGCCCAACTCCACCAGCTGCTCAAAACTGGTGCTGTTGTTGGACCCCGACTTGGCGGCGGCCCGCACCGACTTGGCCAGGGCATAAAACTCGGCGGTATAGCGATGAATCTCCTGCGGGCTCGCCACCACCCGGCGCACACTGCGCCGGGACTGGCGCTCCACCTCGGCCACCCAGTCCGTGACAAAGGGTTCAGAGGTCGCTACGGTGATCTCGCTGGGAGTCACCACCACCGGCAGAATTTTGTGCCGCTCGGCATAGACCGCCCCCATGGCATCGGCCACTTTGCCCACGTCCACCTTGAGCGGGTCAATGCGCAAATAGCCCAGATGGGCCCGCGTGGCCAGCCATTGCGTCAGCATTTCAATGTCCAGCGGCTTTTGGTCCTGGGCGCGGCGCATGGACACACTGGCCAGGCGCACCAGCGGGTGCTGCACGCTTTCCGCCTGGGAACAGCGCGACACCGTGCGCTGTGCTTCCTCGTCCGAAATCACCTTGTCATGCTGCAGCCATTCCACCAGATGGCGCCAGTCCAGCGGGCCGACGTGGGTGCGGCTCATGGCTGCACCGGCTTGAACACCCGCACCCATTTGTCGGCAGGCAAGCCCCACTGCGCCTTGATGACTTCCGCGCGTTCGGCCAGCACGGCGCGTTTGGGGCGTGAGGCGGTGCGCTGGGCCATCACCACGGTGTTGCCTTCGCGGGTGGACTTGAAGGCCCAGATGGCGTCCATGCCAAAGGCGGCGGCCATTTTGTCCACACTTTTTTGGAAGCTGGAGGTGCGCCCGAACAGATTGACCGTCATGCAGCCGTCCTCGGTCAGCGTCTTTCGGCAGTTGGCATAAAAGTCTTCGCTGTCCAGCACGGGGGCGGCGGCCTCTTCGTCGTACAGGTCCACCTGCAAGGCATCCACCGCACCCAGCCAGCGCGGCTGCTGGATCTCTTGTGAGGCATCGGCCAGCACCACCTGCATGCGGCTGTTGTCCTGGGGCAGCTTGAACCAGCCGCGGCAGGCGTGTAACACCTGGGGATTGAGTTCAATGGCGGTGGTTTTCATGCGCAGCTCTTTGTGGCAGAACTTGGTGAGCGAGCCCGCCCCCAGCCCCAGCTGCAGCGCCTGGCGCTTGCCGACCCCGGTGGGGTCCACAAACAGCAGCCAGGCCATCATGCGCTGGATGTATTCATGCACCAGCAGCGTGGGCGCATCCACCAGCATGGAGCCTTGTATCCATTCGCTGCCCAAATGCAGGTGCCGAAAAGGGCCTTCTTCCGAGAAATTCACCTCGGGTAGGTTCAGTGTGTCAATTTTTGCCATGGGGATTTATACCAGCAGCCGACTACAACACTGGAGGTTTCCCCTGCCGGAGGCCAAAAATCCGCTTGGGCAGACTTGGCCACCCTCCCTTGGCCTGGCTTTTGCTACTTCAGGTACTTGGCTTTGATCTTGTCAATGGTCCCGTCTTTTTGCATCTCTTGCAGTGCTTTTTTGGACTTGTTGACGAGTTCATCGGACGTTTGTTTGCTAAATGCCATGTACAAGCCCGAAGACAGGGCATCCAGCTTGACAACCTTCACCACGCTGGCAGGGTCCATTCCTTCGCGTTTGTACAAGGCCACCATTCCCAGTTCATCGATGGGAAACAGATCAATGCGTTCGGCGGCGAGCTTTTTGGTATTGATGCCGTCATCCGTTACCAGATCGAGTTTCAAGCCCTCTTTTTCCAGATACTGGGCACGCACGTCTTCCCGCACAGCGCCAATTTTGAGGTTTTTGGCACCGGCCAGGTCTGTGGCCTTGATGTCGGTGCGGCTTTTGAGCCGGTACAGGTACACGTTGTAGGGGGCGATCACATCGACCCACTTGAACATGGCTTCCCGCTTTTCGCTCCGTCCGATGGAGTAAATCAGCACATTGGGGTCGTCTTGTGCCATTTGGTAGGCCCGCGCCCAAGGGTACATGCCGATTTGGTAATCAATTTTGGCCCGCTTGAGCACCTCTTCCACCACGTCGGTGGAAATGCCAGAGATCTTCTTGGAACTGTCCAAATAGTTGTACGGCGGATACTCTTCGGTCACCACCGTGACCTTTTGGGCAAAGGCGGATAGCGCCACGAACAGACCGGCAAACGCGACCAAAACTGACTTTTTCATCTGAAGCTCCACGTATGTTCATCAAAGGCAGCACCAAGGCGCTGGGTGAAAAGCCATGCTACGCCGGTTCCGAGGCGCTGTCACCTACTCTACTCCCCGATTGCATCCGACGCTGGCCTATCCCCCTGTTTCTTTAGGAACGCCTGGCCCGCGTGCGGGGTTGGGATGCTGAGGACTGATCGTTGACCACATGAAGCAAGAACGATGCAAGGACACCTCCAGCCGCATCGGCGGGCATGCTATCTTTCTGCCTCGATGAACCCACATGACATCATGGTCAAACAGCAAAGCGACAGAAACATCGCCGTGCTTCAGTCGTTTCGGACGTCCGATGTGCCGTCATGGATCGCGCTTTGCATGAACAGCGTCCGGCAATGGGCCTTGTCGCAAGGGTGGGATTACCACATCCTCGATGATCGGTTTCTCGACTTGCCCCCAAGTTGGGTGCGTCAACGGTGCGACAACAATCTTTATGCCGCGACCGACGTGGCTCGCCTGATATGGGCGCAGGATGTGCTGTCACGCGATCACGAGCGCGTGATCTGGGCCGATGCGGACATCCTGGTCTTCGCGCCGGACGCGCTTGCCCGCCATGTGGGCGCGGTCCAGGGACACGGCTTTGCTCGCGAGCTTTTCCTGCGTGTGACAGGTCGCCGCACCGAGCCACATTGGGGCCTCAACAACGCCTTGATGGTGTTTGACCGGGGTGATCCGGTGCTGGCGGACTATTTGCGGGCTTGCTTGAAACGCCTCGAAGGGTTCCGCGACGGTGAGGTGCCGCGCACGGCCATGGGCCCGACCCTTTTGCAGCAATTGGATGCCACCCAGCGTCTCCATCGAATCGAAGGTGTGGGGCTCTTCACGCCCGCGATGCTGGAGCCGTTTGCCGCAGGCCGGGATGCGCTGATGCGCCAGTACGTGGCGCATTGCGCGGTTCCGCCCGCGGCGGCCAACCTCTGTCACTTCATGCGCAATGCCACGATCACGTCCCGGCGGCTCGCGTTTGATCGCATGTACGCGCTAGAGCGAATTCACCCTGACTGGCAATAGCCGCAGTGGCGAATGTAGTTCTCGCATTCACCGCCGCTGAATTGGCCCAGCAAAGAGCCAATGGTGTTCCACAGCTTTTCTACCGTGCGGGCCTGGG
>Ga0209343_10010183_pt1 | contig 10721 bp, 10 predicted proteins | sample RifCSPlowO2_02_FD_184026 | JGI IMG/M metagenome (GOLD analysis project Ga0209343, IMG submission 184026) | Groundwater microbial communities from Rifle, Colorado - Rifle CSP2_plank lowO2_0.2 (SPAdes) (version 2) | ecosystem: Environmental > Aquatic > Deep subsurface > Groundwater | place...
CGGCCGACGGACAAAAATCTGCACGCGCTGTTTGAAGACTTTGGCAAAAAAGCAAATTACGGTCAAACCGATTCAAAATAATGTTTCGGCGGCCTAAAAATAAAAAATCAACCAGAGTAAAATCAACGCTCTTTCCGGGCGTGATTTTTTGTCCTTTTGCGATTTTTGCAAAAGGCTTATTTTTTTTAAGAACACAAAAGCCGCGCATCCCGCTGGATCGCGCGCACGACATTTTTTTTCAAACCAAGATCCCGGGAAAGTCTCTCCTCGGGCATTTGCATAATCTCCCGCACGAGCGTTATGCCGTTTTTTATCAAGAAGGCTTTGGCCTGCATTGGCATAGGAAAAATCGTTACCGGAAAAAATTTCTCGTCTTCAATGAATTTCTCAAGCCCGCCTTCTGACGGGTACCGCCAAGCCAAAATTTTCAATCCGGCGCAACGCGCGTACGCGATGGCGTCTGTCGTGCACTGCGTATTGGTGACAAGCCACTGCTCGTGTACGGCTTTTTCGTGTTCCGGCTTATTTTCATCCGCTTTTCTTATATCCATAAATCGCGCGTGGGTATAAAGAGCGACTTGAACATCCGATTTGGTTCCGGGAGCATTATGAAATTTGCACTCCACCATAATATGGCGGCTGTCCGTTCGCGCGATCACATCCACTTCATGCGTAACGCACGCTCCACGCACTATTTGACTCACCTTTGTTTCGTACCCTTTTACGGTTAAAATATCCCCGATATATTCTTCAAAAGGATGGCCGGATGGTCCCAATTGCATGATGGCGTTTTTGAGATTATAGCGCAGGCCGATTCGCCGATTATGCTCAAATAATTTTCTTGACGCTGATCTGAAAACATCCGATGTTTTAGGGTACGGCTTCAGTTCTTTTTTTATGGAATCAACCATCACGCACGCCTCGTTTGGCGGCACGCCCAACCGGCAAAAAGAGCCGATAAGTTTCTCGTCAAGAAACGGTTCATCTCTATTATCTGATTTTTTTATAATCATAAGCAGTACTCGCGAATATACAAATCAATTTCAATATACGAATTTGTATATTTGTTTTGGATTCGTATATTTGAGATTACTCTGTAAGCTCTTTTATCGCCTCCTCCAAATCTTCCTGCGGCTCCCAATCCAGCAATTCTTTGGCTTTTGATATATCGGCCAATGTGTGTTTAGGCTCAACTCGCGGCGGAATATGCGAATACGAACCGCCGATGATGGCCGCGACTTGATTGACGCTGTGATTTTTTCCGGCTCCGATATTAATGGATTCTCCCTTGCCGGCTTTAACGCTTTCCATAGCTTTAATATTTGCCCGCACAATGTCGCGCACATGCGTAAAATCCCTGGTTTGTTCGCCATCGCCTGTAATGGTCATGGCCTCACCGCGCGCTTTTTGCATTAAGAAATTTTTAATCACGGTCAAATACGCGCCCGTATCAGCCATGCGCGGCCCATAAGCGTTGAAATATCTTAGATTCACTGTTTCAATTCCGTAGAGCAGGCTGAATATTCGGCAATATTCTTCGCCAATATATTTTTGCAATCCATAAGGACTCATGGCGCACGGCATCATATCTTCCTTAAGCGGCAAAATTTCGGAATTACCGTAAGCGGACGATGATGCAGAATAAACCACTCTCTTCACTTTCGCGTCTTTGGCCGCGACCAAGACATTAATCGTGCCGTTTACATTAATATCGTTTGATTCCACCGGATTTTCAATGGACAGCTGAACGCGCGGCAAAGCGGCCACATGAAAAACTCCATCCACTCCATTGAAATAAGGCTTAATTTCTTCAAGATTGCGAATATCCGCATTGATAAATTGCGCCGATTGATTGATGTTTTCTTTTTTTCCGGTTGAAAGATTGTCAATAATCATCACCTTATTGCCTTGATTTATCAATTCGTCAACCAAATTTGAACCGATAAATCCCGCTCCTCCCGTAACCAAATATGTTTTCATAAAAATAATATTTACTTTTAATTAAATTCTACCGTAATAATTAAAAATCAAAAGTCTAAACTGTTTCTGCCAATAAAAGATTAGTCGTACCGGCTTTACCGAACGGAATACCCGCTGAAATCACAATTTTATCGCCTTTTTTGGCGATTTTATCCGCCAGAGCCATTTTTTTGGCCGCCTCGCCTACCTCGGCAATATCTTTAAACCCATTAATCAATCGCGGATAACACCCGAAGCTTATGGCCAGCCAATTGCAAGTCTGTTTATTGGGAGTAAGGGCAATCACCGGCTGCCTGGGTTTGCAGCGAGAAATCATCCGCGCTGTAAAACCGGATTCAGTAAGGGCAAAAATAGCGCTGGCGCCGATATTACGCGCCACATTGACAACGGCAAAACTCACCGAATCGCCGATCGCCTCCAAGGAAAAATTATCTTTTACTCTTTCTCCGCCATAATTAAAACCCTCTTCAGTGTAGAGAGCCACGCGCGACATCACTTCAACAGCCTTCAATGGAAAATCGCCCAAAGCCGTTTCTTCGGAAAGCATCACCGCGTCTGTGCCGTCCAAAATCGCATTGGCGATGTCATTCACCTCGGCGCGAGTCGGCACCGGATTCCTGATCATTGATTCCAGCATTTGCGTGGCGGTAATGACAGGTTTTCCCTTGGCATTGCATTTTTTAATAATCATTTTTTGCGCCATCGGCACTTTTTCCGGAGATATCTCAACTGCCAAATCGCCTCGCGCCACCAATATCCCGTCGGCCGCGGCAATTATTTCATCAATCATTTCTATGGCTTCCTGCGTTTCAATTTTAGCAATGACTTTAATATTCGCATTGGCCTTTTTTAAAATATTTTTTAATTCAATTACATCGACCGCTTGCCGCACGAAAGAAACGGCTATAAAATCAACTTTATTTTTTATGCCGAATTTGATGTCCTGTTTATCCTTTTCCGTCAATGAACTGATTTTCAAAAAAGTTCCCGGCAGATTAACTCCGCGCCGGCCTTTAATTTCTCCGCCGACAATCACCCGGCAATAAATATCGCTACCCGAAATTTTTTCCACTCTTAATTCATTTTTCCCGTCATTAAGAAGAATTTTTGATCCCTTTTTCAATTCTTTAGGCAAATTTTTATAATTCACAAAAACCTTATTCTCGTCCCCCGCGCATTTTTCCGTGGAAAGAATAAAGCTTTGCCCGTTTTTTAAAACAATGCTTGATTTGTAAAAATCTCCAATCCTGATTTTTGGACCGCCCAAATCCTGAATCACGGCGATTGTTTTGCCAATTTTCTTAGAAACAAACCTCACCGAGTCAAGCCGTTTTTGGTGTTCTGCGAAATCTCCGTGGGAAAAATTCAAACGAACCGCATCCAGGCCGGCCAGAGTTAGACTTTCCAATATTTTCCTTTCTTCCGTCGCCGGTCCGATCGTCGCGACAATTTTTGTTTTCTTGAACATAAAACCGATAAAAATGAAAATTAAATTTTACTTTTATTAATGTACCACAAAATAAGCGATTTCGCAATCAATCCGCGCGCAAAAAAAGCCACCCGAATTATAACAAAAGGGGTGGCGAACTCTTTCGGTTAAGAATTGAATTAGTGCCTCCGATTGGAGACAGGCTGCATTGGCTCAGGATTTAGAATCCTATGCCTAAAGCTTTCCAACTCTTCCGGCGAAAGAGAAACAAAAAGAGGCGACAGCTTTAGCGTCTCCTCAAGAGAATCGACAATAGAATTAAGTTGAAGATTTTTATTTTCTTCTATTTTTTCCATTTTAGACCTCCTTTGGGCGCAAAAAGCGTCCTTTTTGTTTGTTTTTAGATATTTGAAAGGAACATCTTGTCTATATTATACTGCAAAATCAGAATAATTTCAAGCCTAAGTTATCCACAGCCTCATAAGTGAATATAGTGTGTACAACCGGCCTTTGACCAAATTTCATTATACTGGCATAATAGACAAACATATGGAACAAAGTATTGAAAAACTTCCGCCGCAAAATATTGAAGCCGAGCAATCCGCTCTTGGCTCGCTGATGATTGATAAAGACGCGATTATAAAAATCGCCGATCTTTTGCGCCCCGATGATTTTTACAAAGACATACACGGGATGATTTATGAAGCAATGATTGATCTGTATACTCGGCATGAGCCGATTGATCTTCTAAGCTTGTCAAGCCGATTGGACGATAAAAAACAATTGGAAACAATCGGCGGCCGTGCGTATTTGACGGAAATCGCCAATATTGTTCCGACCTCGGCGCACATCGTGCATTATGCCGAAATTGTCCAACGCAAAGCGACTTTGCGCCGTCTCATCCAATCGGCCGGAGAAATATTGAGCTTGGGGTATCAAGAGAATGAAAATGTTGACGAACTGCTTGATCAATCCGAACAAAAACTTTTTGCCGTATCGCAAAAATATCTTAGGCAAAATTTCATTCCTTTGCCAACGCTTTTGCACGACGCTTTTGAACGGCTTGATTCACTGCACCGCGATTCTTCCAAAATGCGCGGCATCCCCACCGGCTTTGGCGACATAGATCATAAATTGGCCGGACTCCAAAAATCGGATCTTATTATTTTGGCGGCTCGCCCTTCTATGGGTAAAACATCCTTAATGCTTGACATCGCGCGGCAAGCGGCCGTACAGGACAAAGTGACCGTGGGACTTTTCAGCTTGGAAATGTCCAAAGAACAATTGGTGGACAGGATGCTTTCGGCACAAGCCAATGTTGATCTGTGGAAATTGCGCACCGGCAAATTGAAAGACGACGGCGAACGCGAGGAATTTTCCCGCCTTAATGACGCTATGCATGTGTTATCCGAAGCGCCGATTTACATAGACGATTCGGCAATGGTCAATGTGATGGAAATCCGCACCAAAGCGCGCCGGCTTCAATCCGAGCACGGCTTAGGGATGATCGTAATTGACTATTTACAGCTGATGGGCGGCCACTCCAATAAATACAAGGACAATCGCGTGCAGGAAGTGGCCGAGATTACCCGCTCCTTAAAAGGCATTGCCCGCGAATTGAATATTCCGGTCTTAGCGCTCTCCCAGCTCTCCCGCGCCGTTGAATCCCGCACGGAAAAAATTCCCCAGCTTTCCGATTTGCGCGAATCAGGATCCATTGAACAAGACGCCGATGTGGTAATGTTCATCTATCGTCCGGAAATGTACGATAAAAATACGGACAGAAAACACATCGCGGAAATCCATATCGCCAAGCACAGAAACGGCCCGACCGGCACGGTGGAATTATTTTTTGATCAGGAAAAAGCGTCTTTCAAAAATCTGGACAAAACAATGTCTCCGGTGCAAACTTCCGGCCTGCCCGATTTTTAACAATTATTATTTTTTAAAATCAAATAAACTATGTTTGACAAGATAAAACAAATGATGGAAATGCGGCAGGAAGCCGCCAAGCTTCAAACAATGCTTGAGGCCGAGCGCATTGAGCATACGGGTGCGCATGGAAAAATAAAAGTGGTGATGAACGGGAAAAACGAGATTATTGAATTGACGGTTCATCCGGATCTGATGAGCGACAAAACATATCTGGAACGGCTTATCAAAGACACGGTCAATGACGCCATAAAAACCGTTCAAAAGCAAATGGCCAAAAAAATGGCGCAGTTTATGTAATGTATGTCGCGCTTGCCCCTTCCCATCCAAAATCTCATTGACGAATTTTCGCGCTTGCCCGGCATCGGGCCGAAGACGGCCGAACGGCTGGTTTTTTATTTGCTTAAAAATTCCCAGGAACAATTGAATCAATTTTCCGAACGGATTAAAATTTTGCGCGCGCAAATCACCATTTGCCAAAATTGCCAAAATTATTCGCTCAAAAGCCCTTGTGAAATCTGTTCGGATCCGTCAAGACAAAAAGATATTATTTGCATTGTCAGCCGGCCGGTGGATGTGGTGGCGATTGAAAAGACCGGCGAATATAAAGGGCTTTATCATATCTTGGGCGGAGCAATCAATCCGATTGAAGGAATATCGCCGGAAAATCTTAAAATCAAACAATTGGAAAACCGCTTAAATTCATCAAACGGCCAGATCAAAGAAATTATTATCGCCACCAATTCCGATATGGAGGGCGAGACTACGGCTCTTTATCTGGCCAAGCTTTTCAAACCTCTAAACATCAATATCACCCGCCTCGGCCGCGGCCTCCCCGTCGGCGCCGATGTGGAATACGCGGACGAAGTCACCCTCGCCTACGCACTCAAGGGGCGAAGACAGATGTGAAAACTCTGCGTCTTTATTGCAACCGCTGAATAATTTTTTTGCCAGCTCTGTTTTACCGCCAACCCAAGTGAATATCAAAAATAGTCTTATTTTAAATTTGTCGCTCCAATCAGCGATAGCGTATTGGATGTACAAATTTATTACTCATTTCAATATAATTCCAAAAAACATTTTAAAAATTATGATCTCCTATAGTTTATTGCCTTAAATCCTTGAAATTCTGGTTGGGTATCATCTATAACTTCTTTTAAAACCTTACCCTTAAAATCCGTCTTTGATTTAACCGGCAAAAGTTCTTCGGGAAATCCCAAGGAGCGTAATCGCTTTGTTGCTTCTTCCGGCGAGCCACCAGTAAATACAACAACCTGTTTATCGGAGTAATATTCTTTCAACTGCCAAACTAAGTCCTTATTCAATTTATTGTTCCTAATTAAGGTTCCTTCCACATCAATATATGTTCCCTCTATAATATCCTCAGCCTCTTTGGCTTCTGAAATATTTTTCGCCAATTCGTCAAAAGTTGTTTTTTGTTCATTAACCTTATAGCACTGATCAACATAAGCATCAATATCTTTTTTATCAATTTCGCCTTCTACTAATTTTAAAAAATCGACAACATTCTTTTGTTTATAATCAGAAAGGGGTATTTTTATTTTTTTCCTTACAAGCGTTGCGATAAAATTTTTGGGATTATCAGACATAAGAAAAACTTTTAAATAGTCTAAATAATTTTCAGATTTCTCCATAATTTTAACAAATTCACTTTGTGAAATATGGTCTGGTTTAAAAACAAACTTATTTTCGAACATTGTGATGTCTAAATTATCAAGATTATATTGTGGCAGCTTACCTAACATTCTATCCATGCATCCCATCTGATTATTTTCCATGGACCGCTTCACGCCTTCTCCAATTAGTTTTTCTGACGCTCTTAAATTATCCGGCGAATCAAACAAAGAGCGAAAGCCTGGCATCCCATATCTTCCTCCATAATCCTCAAATAAATGACAAACGCTATGGCTCCAATTTGTAAAATTTCTTTTCTCCAATGAGTTCATAATGTCAGTCATCTTATTTATAAGATCGGAATATTCACCTCCGCCGTTTTCATAAAGTTTTTCAAATAAAGATTCCGCCGTATACAAAACTTCTCCACCCCCTAAGTCTAATCTTCTCGCAACCTCTTGTAAGCCGTTTTGCTCATTTTTTTGAATAATCTCAAGCGCTTCCCGCTGAAGATATTCACCGTATTTTTCTTGCCATATCGCCTTCTCGCGTAATTGTTTGAATATTGCTTCATCGGGCCATCCTAATTTTTTACAATCATCATAAATCTTGTTAGCTTCTTTTTTTACAAATCCTTTTTCTGTATCAACAAACTCATCTTGTCGTTCTTTAGGCAAATCTTCTGTTTTTTTATATTGCGGATCGGTAGGATTAAATTGTTCCGGCGATCTTGGCATATTTTTTAAAAATAGCTAATATTAATTATATTACTTTAAGTATACCCCCCCCCCAGCGGATTTGGTCAAGACAAACTTATCCACAACAAAATCATCCCGCGCGCATACGCGCCAAAACCATCTTTTCCATCTTTTCCAAATTCGTCGCTCCAATCAGCGATAGCGTATTGGATGGACAAATTTTAACGAACTCAAAAATGTTATTTCACGCCAAATTTTCGCTTAAGGTCTAATTCAATATCTATCTCTTTAACGATCATAAACCGAACAAAAGGTTTGACATTGAACATTTCAGAAACATATTCAATTTCATTTTTGCATTCGTAAGGGAAAATAAAAACGCTTTTTTGGATGGGGTAAAAACCGAGAATTTTAAGTTTTCGCGCCAAAGCATCTCTACCCGCTTTTTGATCTTCGGGAATATCAAATATTACAATTCGCCACAATTTATCCCATTTGGCCGGTTTGGGGATTTGCATCTTATCAAAGTGGTATCGCAAAACTCTTCGTTTGCCGTCATCGCTCAAAATCAATGATTCAGTTCCATCCGGGTTGGTCTTAGAAGCCACCAGATTTGACTGATAGAGTCTTTTTATGACCCGGCGCAAATTCTGCTCATCAATTTTTTTCCAGGCTTTGACGGTCTGCCGAACGATTTTGAAGTACTTGTCCGGCCGCCGCGTCAGCCCTAAACTAATTCCCGCCTCAAGAAGCAATAGCACTTTTTGAGCTAACAGGCCTATTGGCACTCGTCTTATATTATTTTTCCGATACACAGGCATACAAAAAGCATTATACCAAACAAAATCAAATTTGTACATCCAATACGCTATCGCTGATTGAGTGTACAAATTATTTTATTCCGTTTTATGCGAATTTAAAACCAAGCAAATATTTTATTTTCTGTATCCGCCTGCGACGGTGATGCCGGATTTGAAGCCGCGGGAGTAGGAATAAAATTCATCGGCCACTCGCTTGGCTTTTTGATCAAGCATCCGCACATTGGAGCCGCCACTACCTATTCCCGCGATAATGTCGTCTGATCCATTGCCGTCAATGTCGGCGGCCGCCAAAGAAAAACCAATACGCAATTTTTTATTAAACGCGAAAAATTGATTAAGAAGAGAACTTTTTCCGGACGCCAATTTGAATAATCGCACTTGCGGTCCGCCGTTTGCCGCCGGAGCGGCGATTATCTCTCCTAAACCATCTCCATCAACATCGCCCGAACCTAGCTCCACCCCTCCCTTGAATTTTGATCCATACGCCATAATGCCGGAGGTTTTGAGTTTGTATTTTTTATCTAGCAAATTGAAAATTCTTATTTCCGGACCCTTTTTGCTCAAGGGCGCCGTAATAATTTCTTTCATCCCGTCGCCATCCAAATCGCCGGCCGCCAAAGACGCGCCGCCCCTAAAACTTTTTTCATAGGCGTAAAAACCGGGATTTATCAATTCAATTTTACCGTTTCTCATTCCAAAAATTCTTACCTGCGGACCGCCCTCGCTCATTGGCGTAGCGATTATTTCCGCCCGTCCGTCCCCTTCCAAATCAGCAACCGCGAGCGACACCCCGCCTTTGAATTTAGCGCTGAAGCTTAAAAAACTCTTTTTTAAATCTTTTCCGTATAAATCAAAAATTTTCACGCGCGAATCGCCGCCCTGGCGCTTGCTCACAATTATTTCCGGATTGTAATCGCCGTCCAAATCGCCAATCGCGACATTTATTCCCATCAAATCTTTTTTCTTGTCAAAAGCCATAAATTGGCTGATTAATTTTCCGTCCGGAGTAAATACGCGCACTTGGGGTCCGCCTTTTTTGGGGCCGGTCGCGATAATGGGCTGAACCACATAAACCGTCCTTGTCGTTTCTGCGGCATTTCCTGCCAAATCGGCAATGCTGTATTTTATTTCATAAGATCCGCGCGCCGTTGTATTTACCGCATTGGAAACAACGATGTTCGCGGAAATATCTCCGTCAACATTATCCAAAGCGCTCGCGCCCGCGTCAATATAACTGCTCCCCAAAATCACGCGCTCCGGATTTTGGCCTTTCAGCGTAATGACCGGCGGCACAGCGTCAATGCTGGTGGATGTTGACAGACTATTGCTTACTCGCCCGGCTAAATCGCGAAGCCTCGCATAAATCAATTTTCCGCCGCTTGATTCGGACCCGCCGTAAGCCGGATCGGACGCGTTCCAATTTTTTGCGGCGGCAAACACCTCCCACGGCGACCAATCGGCATTATTGTTGGAAAACGACATTTCAGCGGAACCGCGCGCGCCAAAGGCGGTTATCAAAAGATCAATAACTTGCGAATTTGAATCAAAGGTCTGGCGGTTTATTTTTAAAGTACCGGAAATTGCGGTTTGCATCGCTTTTTCAGCGTCAACTAAGCCATAACCGTATTCGGTATCAAAACCGCTTGCCCCCAGATCAGTCGCGGAATTTTCAATAATTTTCGGAATATCAGCTCCGGAATATCCGGCAGATACTAAAAGTGCCGCCACTCCGGATATGTGCGGAGCGGCCATTGATGTTCCTTGGCAAAATAAATAATCAAAGGTGGCAGTACTGGTTGCTCCGCCCGCATAACAGGAGCCGGGAAATGTTTGCTGCAAAATTCCATCCGGGCTTCCGTCGCTGTTTTGGTCAACCGATGAATCGCCGCCCGGCGCCATAATATCCAATCCCGTTCCGTAATTTGAGTACTGGACGCGCGTATTATCAAAACGGACAGCACCCACCGCGATTGTTTCTTCATAACCGGCCGGATAAGAAATGCTAGAATCGCCGATTCCGTCATCTTCGCCGTTTCCCACGCCGGCCGCAATTATAATTCCGGCATTTCTGGCCTCCTGAATGGCCGAATGAAGCACCGGATCGTCGCCATCTCCGCCCAGGCTCATATTAATAACTTTGGCTCCATTATTTTTGGCAAAAAGCACGGCCTGGGCAATCGCGCTTGACAGACAAATATCCGAACACACCCGAAGCGGCATTATTTT
>Ga0209343_10010184_pt1 | contig 10719 bp, 10 predicted proteins | sample RifCSPlowO2_02_FD_184026 | JGI IMG/M metagenome (GOLD analysis project Ga0209343, IMG submission 184026) | Groundwater microbial communities from Rifle, Colorado - Rifle CSP2_plank lowO2_0.2 (SPAdes) (version 2) | ecosystem: Environmental > Aquatic > Deep subsurface > Groundwater | place...
GCTCGCCTTGGCAGGAATCGTCTGAAGTTTGTCGCCAAACGCCGGCCCGCGCCCGGCATGCTCCGACTCGTGCTCAGGGTCGCTTTCGCCGGCACCTTCGCTGCCAGCCTCGCAGAACCCGTGCGGGCCCGCGTGGCGATCCCGTGCGACCTCATCGTGGCCGGCGAGCGCGAGATCGTCTCACGGCTTGCCGAGGTGGACGTGCTGGTGACGCTGGCGTTCACCCGCGAGATGGGCCGGGCGGCCCGACGCCTCAAGCTCGTGCAGGTACCCGGCGCCGGCCTCGACCGGATCGATCGAGCGGCCCTTCCGCGCGGCACGTGGCTGGCGAATGCCTACGGCCACGAGGTCGGCATCGCGGAGTACGTGCTCGGGGCGATCCTGACCCTGACGCGCGGCTTCGCCCCCCTCGACGCCGCGCTCCGGCGCGGGGAGTGGAAGAGCCAGTGGGCGGTAGGCGTCCCGTCGCCGCCTCCGTGGCCGGAACTCGCGGGCAAGACGCTCGGCATCCTCGGCCATGGCCGCATCGGGCAGGGCCTGGCCCGGCGCGCGCGCGCGTTCGACATGACGGTCCTCGGGATCCGGCGCGACGCTTCGCAGCCGGACCCCACTGGCGTGCTGGTCCGGGGACCCGACGCGCTGGACGACGTGCTGGCGCGCGCCGACTACCTGGCGCTCACGCTGCCGCTCACGCCCGAGACCCGCGGCCTCCTCGGCGAGCCCGAGCTCCGCCTGATGAAGCCGACCGCCGTCCTCGTCAACGTGTCGCGCGCAGAGATCGTCGCCGAGGATGCCCTCTACGAGGCGCTGGCCGAGCGGAGGATCGGGGGCGCCGCGCTCGACGTCTGGTACCGCTACCCGTCCGGCCCCGGCCCCACGCCACCCGCCCGGCGCGCCTTCCACGAGCTGCCGAACGTCCTCATGACGCCCCACGTGGCCGGCTGGACGGAAGGGATGCTGGAGGCGCGGGCGACGCTCATCGCGGAGAACATCCGTCGGACCGCGCAGGACGAGGCTCCGCTGAATCTGGTCCCGTCGCGCGAAGAGGGCCAGTGACGCCACCTCCGATCAGGGCAGACGTGGTGCGACCATCGCGACCGCCCGGTCCGCTGCAGCGGGTAGGTCGGCATCCGCGAATCTACTGCGGCTTCAACTCTTGTAGCAATGGACGCGCTTCTTCCTCGCTGATTTGCCTGATTACTACGGGATCGCCCGCGAGCGGAAACGCCCATGAACGCTCTGGCCGGTATCCGGCGACCACGAAATGCGTTCTTCCCGCTTCCGCTATGAGGGCCAGCTTGCGACCGTGTAGTTGGAGGTCGTGCACTCCTGGCGGGATAGGGACGATGGTGTAGGTCAGCCTCGGTAAGCTCGCCAGCAGTTTTCCATTGTCGATAATGTCTTGATTGCTCGGGATGAGCGTCCAGCCGCTTATGTTGAACACGTAGAGCCTCGCCAGAGCTTCCCCGATCTGAGGAGCGCTGGCTACAGGGGAAGCGGGTTGCCTGGGTGCGACAGTCCCTGCCTGGCTGGCACATCCAACCAAGAGACCGACACACACGTAGGCGACCCACGACGTTCTTACTGTCGATGCCATCAGACCTCGTGGTATGGCGAACCGTCGCCATTGAGCGGCCAAGCAAGCGGGCGAAGCCCGCTTGCGAAGGTCCGTCTCGAATGGCTGGTTGGGCATCATCCTGCTATCCGGTATACGAAAACACCATGGCCCACCGGCTCATAGCTTGCACGGGAACCAGATCGCGATCGTGCGCGAGTTCCTGCTGGCGGAGTACAGCGGTTTCCGAGAGCAGATCAGATCTGCAGCGCTGCGCGCATGGCGGCTGCTTGCGATGGGCGATCAGGGTCAGAGACTGAAAATCCTTTCTGCATTCTTGTGCATGACCCGCTCGGCAATTCCGGAATCTGCGAGCTGGGCAACGACGTTGTCGGCCCACTCCACCCATCGCTTGAAAGGTTCTTGGGCCCAGCATTCTTTCCAGGGGGTATCCAGGCCGAACAACACCCGATCGCTATGCTTTTCGAGCAGCTCCCTGAATCTGGGCAGAAGTTTCCCGCGGTCATCCGTTATGGGAGGTCTCCTTAGACAGGCGGGTGGGGCGAGGGACGTGGGCTGCACGCCAGCTATATCGGTATACAAATTGGGATGTCTATCCATCAACGCGCCCATGTCGGCGTGGCCAATGGTTCTCAGACCCACTCTCGCTACCGTTCCGATGTGCGCCCATATCAATTTGAGCTTTTTGTTGTGGTTCAGCAGGTTTTCGAGGGATTCTATCGCCTCGGCCTCGGGCTCCATGTGCACGAGCATCACGGCATTGTGTTTTTCGACGATGTCGCCGAGCTTTTTCATGAAAGGGGAATCGGCGGGTACGTTGATCTCAGGTTCGTGTTTTGAGGGAATGCCGTAATATCGCAGCATGACCTCGCCGACGCCCCTGAAACGGCCGGCGCTCAGCTGATTTTCCGTATAGGGAAGCACTCGCTCGTCTTGTCGATGCCAGGCGCGATACATGCTGCTGACGAACGGGAGGATTCTCTGCGGATATTGTCTGTATATCTCGGCAGTCAGCCAATCGTTCGGGCCCCTGGCCATCAGGACCATGTGACTGATGCCTACCTGATCCATGAGCGAGATCACCCTATCGGCGGTAAGGCCGGAAACGGTATGACCGTGAGTATCGATTCTTGTAGGTCTGGCTGCCCGGTGGGCGGTGGCGTAGGACGGAGCAGATGGTTCGGAGAGGGCCGCAGATGCTTCGAGTCGTAGCGCCATCGCTTCGGCGGCGGCTATTCCGTACTTGATGAATGTTCTTCTGGATATGTCTCGTGGGCCCATTTCGCCCGTCACTCCTCGTGTGACGACCCGACCCTTTCGTCGCGAACAAACATTGAAAGCGCTCAACGCCCAGGATCAGGCGCGGCGGGCGACTCTTCGCCCTCGAGGACGGCCGAGCGCAGGCCGCCCGCCGGCGCCTGCATCCGGAAGTTAGGTTTCACGCGCGTGCCGCCGATATTGCTTGTGAACGACCCACGACCCACCCGCACAGACAATAAGAAAGAGCGCACCGGGAATGAGGGACAGCACCGTTGTGAGCCAATCGGCGTACGGCCATCCGCCGGAGATCACCTGCGCCACTGCATGGAACCAGTTGACCACGAGCGCCGCGGCAATCAAATACGCCAGTGGCTCGGCCCAGGTCATCAGAAACAGCAGCCCTCCGGCTGTGACGAGAGCGACGCCCCCAAGTATGCCCACAAGCCACTGTCCGTAAGGAAGCGACACCCATAGTACCCACGCACCCCAGAACGCCAGCGGCCCGGCGGCGAGAAGCATTGTCCATGATGCCGGCATACCTTTGCAAACCTAACTCGAAGTAGACAGGTCGGCGTATGCCGCTGCGTCGTGCAGGAAACGCTGCCACCCACGCGTCGCCGGTCGTCCGGGCCGATCATGACGCAAACAGTTTTCGCCTCCGCCGCACACATCTTGCTCTGGTCGGTAAGACCCGATCGCGAGCGGGTGGGCTGCCAGCCGCCGCCGCGTAGCGCGTCTGTGCGAAAGTTTCGGGCTGCGAGGCTCGTCACGAGTTGAAGATCCGGTCCCCCGGCTTCCGCACAGGGGCAGGCCCCGTGCACACGCGTTCGAGGAGCGGGGCGGGCAGGGCGCGAGCGGGTCAAGCTCGCGCACGGCGGGTGCAGCGTCTGACACGCTCCGGCACGAGCGGCGGGCCGCGGCGGTCATACAACCCACGGTGCTGGCCATCATAGTTCTGCGACCGAGCGCCGGCAAGATCTCAGCGACGGATCTCAATAACAGACCCCGACAACAGATGTCAATCATGCGAGACGCGCCAGTTGGGCCAGACGCGAATTCGAGCACCGCGCCGCCGCCCGGGGCCCAGAATGCGACTTTCAGGCTCGTGGTGCATCTTGGACCACTCGGCCCAGGATGCGACGCTCAGCGCCTGGTAGATCGCCGGGCGGCTACCCGGCCGGCTGCCGGGTGTATCCCTCGGCGACCGCCGGCCGTCTACGCGGATGAGGAGGAGTGTATGCGGCGTCGGTTGGCCACGCTCTTCGTGGACATCGTCGGCTCGACCCGTCTGGTCGTGCGCCACCCGCCCGAGACGGTGCTGGGGGTCGTCCAGTGCTTTGCCGAACTGGTCACCGACATCGCGCTCGCGCACCGGGGCCAGGTGAAGGACTTCGAGGGGGACGGGGTGCTGCTCTACTTCGAGTCCGCCGTGGACGCCGCCGAGGCCGCCCTGGCCATCCACGCGGCGCTCGACCGCGAGCGCTGCGAGGCCGGATGCGGCGGCGGCCCGGGCGCCCCGGTGCGCATGAGCCTGACGCTCGGCGAGGTGGCGCTCGGAGCGGTCGGACCCACGAGCCACCCGGCGCTGGCCCTCGTCGGGCCCAGCGTGAACCTGGGCGCCCGCCTGTTGAAGGTGGTGCCGCCGGGCGGCATCGCGGCCAGCGCCGCGGTGGTCGCGGCGCTCGCGGGCGCGGCGCCGGCGCTGGCCGGGCAGTTCCGGCTCCTGGACCCGGCCTTCGAGGTCCCGGGCGCCGACGGCGTCATCGTCGCCGTGTACGCGCTCGAGGAAGCGGATAGAATCCTGACATGAGCGGGACGCCGAGCGGCGCGGCGCTGGACTTCCAGCGGGTGTACGACGAGTTCCACGTGAGGATCCGGCGGTACCTCGTTCGTCTGGGAGGGCCAGGCGACGCCGACGACCTGACCCAGGAGACGTTCGCGCGCGTCAGCCAGGCCCTGGCGGGCTTCCGCGGCGAGGCCGCGCTCTCCACGTGGATCTACCGGATCGCCACCAATGTCGCGCTCGACCGGGCGAGGAGCCCGAGGTTCCAGCTCCAGGCCCACACGGCGGAGCCCGAGGCGTTGGCGGCGCTGGGCACGATGCCGGTCATCGAGCAGGACATCGCGAGCCGGGAGATGAGCGCGTGCGTGCGTGACTACGTGGACCAGTTGCCGGCGGACTCTCGAACGGTCGTGATCCTGAGCGAGCTGGAGGAGCTGCCCGACCGGGAGATCGCCGAGATCCTCGGCATCAGCCTGGAAGCCGCCAAGATCCGGCTCCACCGGGCGCGCGCCCGACTGCGCCAGCTGCTCGAGCAGGGATGCGACGTCTCGCGGGACGAGCGCAACGAGCTGACCTGCGAGCCCCGCCCGGACGGCGTATCCTCGACCGACTGACCTCCGTCCATACGGACAAGGAGGTCACGGCCATGACATTCGACGCACGACTGACCGAGCTGATCGCCCTCGGAGCCGCCACCGCCGCCAACTGCGCCGCCTGTCTCGAGCACCACGTGGGCAAAGCCCGGGAGGTCGGGGTGTCGCCCGAGGAGATCGAGGCGGCGCTCGACGTGGGGCGCCGCGTCCGTCAAGGCGCTGCCGGCGCCCTCGATCGCGTCGCGGCGCGCCTGGGAGTGACCGCTTCCGCCGCCGCGGCGGCCGCGCCGACGGCCCGCGCGGCCCGCGGGTGCTGCGGCTGAGGCCGTATCGACCGCGACCTACCCCGGCGCCTCTCGGCGCAGCGCGCGCTCGATCTCGTCGAGGTGGGGGCCGCGGTGCACGTCACGATCGAGTAGCGCGTGGCGGCCTGACGCAAGAATGGCCTCGGCCGCTGCGGGGCTCAGCCGCGCGATCTTCCCGTCGACCGCCGTGGCGGCCTCGAGCGCTTCGCGCGCGGCTATCGCCGGCGCGAGCGCTCGCCCCTGAGAGAGTGCCGCCGCATTGATCACGTCCGGGAGGCTGTCGTCGAAGACGCGCGGCGGCAGTTCCGCGGCGCGCTCAGCCTGCCGCCGGCGTTCCAGGACGAAACGATCCCAGAAGGCCGGGTGGGCAAGCACCACGGACACCGCCCACCCGTCGTGCGTTGGGTAGCGCGTCGCTGCGTCGCCCAACCGGGTCAGGAGTTGACGCAGCCGCTCACGGCTGGCGGTATTCCGAAGAGCGTACGCGCGATCCATCGTGCGCGTGAGTGTACGTAGGCCGGCGTGGGCTTACAGGGTGGCGCAGGGAAACGACTGGTTCAGGGTGGGAAAGGTCCCGGGAATTCGGCATTCCGGGCGGCTTGATCCATTCCGCAGCACGAGAGGGAAGTGCCCTTGGTCGACATGAAGAGATCCCGGCTGAAGCTCTTGACCGCTTCGGATTCCAAGCGCTCCTGCCCGGAAAACATACCCGCCCGCTTGACTCTGCGCTACGATCCTAGGAGTTGTGCAGGACCTGGCGCAGAGCAGCGAAGTGCCGTCGGGAGCGGCGTGCGCATGACCCTCTATGACCTCAAGCCCCGGTTCCAGGCGCTGCTGCGGCCGCTGGTGAGGGCGTTCGCTGCGGCCGGCGTGACCGCGAATGGCGTCACCGTGGTCGCCTGCGTGCTGTCGGTCGCCCTGGGCGTGGCCCTGTGTGTGTGGAGCAACCGGCCCGTCGTGTTCCTCCTTCTGCCCCCGTTCCTGCTGGTGCGCATGGCGCTCAACGCCATCGACGGCATGCTGGCGCGTGATTTCGGGCAGCAATCACGTCTGGGCACCTTCCTGAACGAGTTGTGCGACGTGATCTCGGACGCCGCACTCTGCCTCCCGTTTGCGTTTCTGCCGCACTTCTCGTGGCTGCCGGTCGCCGTTGTCGTCTTCCTAGCAACGGTTTCCGAGATGACGGGCACGGTGGCGGTGATGGTCGGCGCGTCGCGGCGCTACGAGGGACCGATGGGCAAGAGCGACCGTGCACTCGTATTCGGTGCGCTCGGGCTCGCGATCGGGCTCGCGCTGCCGCCGGCGGCGTGGCAGGCGGTCATTTTCCCGGGGATCGCGGCACTCCTCGCGCTTACCGTGGCGAACCGCATCCGCGCCGCGCTGCGGGAAGCCGGCTGATCGGGCGCAGCACACAGGGGTTGCAGCGTGAGAACGCCGATGGAAAGGATGTTCCGGTGCGAGGACGGCACCGAGCTCTTCTACCGACACTGGCCGGCATCGGCCGCCGGCGCGAAGGGCGCCGTCGTCATGTTCCATCGCGGCCACGAGCACTCTGGACGGATGCAGCACATCGTTGATGAGCTCGACCTGTCGGACTTGGAGTTCTTCGCGTGGGATGCCCGCGGCCACGGGCGCTCGCCCGGACCGCGCGGCTTCAGCCCAAGCCTCGGTACCTCGGTGAAGGATATCGACACGTTTATTCGTCACATCGGAAAAGCGCACGGCATCCCGGCAAGCGACATCGCGATCCTCGGGCAGAGCGTCGGTGGCGTTTTGGTCTCCATGTGGGCACACGACTACGCGCCGCGCGTCCGGTGCCTCGTGCTCGCGTCGCCCGCATTCAAGGTCAAGCTTTACGTCCCGCTCGCACGGGCGGGCCTGAAGCTCCTACATGCGCTATGGGGCAACTTCTTCGTGAACTCGTACGTGAAGGCGAAAGTCCTCACGCATGATCCCGGGCGCGTCCGTTCCTACGAGCAGGACCCACTCATCGCCCGGCCGATCAGCGTCAACATTCTGCTCGGGCTTTACGAGGGCGCGGAGCGGGTCGTCGCCGATGCCGCGGCGATCCGCATCCCCACGCTCCTGCTCATCTCGGGCAGCGATTGGGTCGTGGACCTGCGCCCGCAGCACGCGTTCTTCGACCGTCTGGGTGCCGACATCAAGGAGAAGCACGTCTTTGCCGGCTTCTACCACGACACGCTCGGCGAGCGCGACCGGCATGTCGCGCTCGACTCGGTGCGGGCGTTCATCCGTCGCATATTCGGGCAGCTGCCAGTGCGCGCGCCGCTCCTCGATGCCGATCGTCGCGGGTTCACCAAGGCCGAATTCGAGATGCTCCAACGACCGCCCGCGTTCGTGAGGAGGGCGTCTTACGCGCTGACGAGACTCGGCATGCGCAGCCTCGGCTGTCTCTCTGACGGCATCCGGCTCGCGCTCGCCACAGGGTTCGACTCGGGCAGCACGCTGGATTACGTCTATCGAAACCGGCCCAGTGGGGTGACGGCACTGGGCAGGGGGATCGATCGCTTCTATCTCGAGACCGTCGGTTGGCGTGGCATCCGCGTGCGGCGACGGCACCTCGAAGCGGCGCTTGCCCGCGCTGCCAAGCGCCTGCACGCGGCGGGACGGCCCGTGCGCGTGCTCGACGTCGCTGCGGGACACGGCCGCTACGTTCTGGAGGTGCTGAAAGACCTCCTCGGTCCGGACGATCGCATAGTGCTTCGAGACTACAGCGAGATCAACGTGCGCGAAGGCCGGGCGCTGATCGCCGCGCTCGGCCTGCAGGATCGCGCCGAATTCCGGCGCGGCGACGCGTTCGACTGCGACGACCTCGCACGCGTCACCCCGAGGCCGACGCTTGGTGTCGTGTCCGGGCTCTACGAGCTGTTCCCCGAGAACGAGCCGATCCGTGGCTCGCTGGCCGGACTCGCCGCCGCCATCGAGTCAGGTGGGTATCTCGCGTACACGAACCAGCCCTGGCATCCCCAGCTCGAGCTGATTGCCCGCACCCTCACGAGCCATCGCGGGCGCGCGCCGTGGGTGATGCGCCGGCGCACGCAGGAGGAGATGGACGACCTGGTCGCCGCCGCCGGGTTCAGCAAGCTCGACCAGTGGATCGACGAGTGGGGCATCTTCAGCGTGTCGCTCGCGGTGCGCGGGACCGAATGACCGGCGCAAGGACGACCGCCGGCGCGACCGTCGCGGACGGCCCGCGGCCGATGAAAGAGGCGGCCGGCTGCCTCGTTGTTCTCGGGCCCTTCTTCTTCCTCAGCTACGGCTTCGCCAACTGGGTGAGCGCCCAGCGCACCGATGTCGGCGAGCTCGTGTTCGCATGGGAGCGCGCGATTCCGTTTCTCCCGTGGACCATCCTACCGTACTGGACGATCGACGCCTTCTATGCGGCCTCGGTGTTCACCTGCCGCACGCGCGCCGAACTCCACACGCATGTCGTGCGCTTGGTCGCGGCGCAGGTGATCTCCGTCACCTGCTTTCTCGCGTTCCCGCTGCGCTTCACCTTCGACCGACCCGCGACCGGGGGCCTGTTCGGCGCGCTCTTCGACGTGCTGGCGGACTTCGACAAGCCGTTCAACCAGGCGCCCTCGCTCCACATCGGCCTGCTCGTGATCCTGTGGGTACGATACGCGACGATCGTCCCGCGAGCCTGGCACTGGGCGCTGAACGCCTGGGCGATCCTGATCGCGATGTCGGTACTCACGACCTACCAGCACCACTTCATCGACCTCCCGACCGGGCTCTGGACCGGCGCGTTGTGCCTGTGGCTGTTCCCCGACGAACCGGCGCTGCGTCCCCGCTGGCAGCCGCTCGCCTCCGATCCGGCGCGCCGGAGGCTGGCGTTACGCTACGCCCTCGGGGCCGTGGGCATCGGCGCCTTGTCGCTCGCGCTCGGCGGAGCGGCGCTCTGGCTCGCGTGGGCCGCCGCGGCGCTCGCCCTTGTGGCCGCCAACTACGCCTGGATCGGCCCGGCGGGCTTCCAGAAGGGCACCGATGGCCGCATGACAGTCGGCGCGGTTCTGCTGTTCGCACCGTATCTCGCCGGCGCGTGGGTGAACTCGCGCGTGTGGACGCGCGGGCGCCCGAAGGCGAACGAGGTCGCCCCGGGCGTGTGGCTCGGGCGCTTCCCGGGACCGGCGGATTTGACGACGCTCGGATTGAAGTCTTGGGTGGACACGACCGCCGAGCTCCCCGCCCAGGCGAGCGCCGTCGCCTATCGGCTGGCGCCGCTGCTCGATCTGGTGCCGCCGACGGTGGCGGAGCTCGAGCGCGCGGTCGAGTCGGTCGCGGCGCTGGCGGTGGCGCGGCCGACGCTTGTTGCATGCGCGCTCGGCTATTCGCGCAGCGCCCTCGTGGTGGCGGCCTGGACGCTGGCGACGGGGGGCGCCAGCGACCCGGACGCGGCGATCGCGCTCGTCGAGCGTGTGCGGCCGGGCATCGTCCTGCCGGGCGCTCATCGCGCGCTGCTGCGCGAATGGCACGCGGGCCGCGCCAACGGGGTGCGAAGGTGAGCGACGCGGGTCACACGGCGGCGGTGCTCGGGTCGGGCCGGTCGGTGCACACCGACGCCAGCGTCCTGGCGATCCTGGCCGGCCTGGTGGTGCTGCCCGCAGGTGCACCCCCCGCCGTTCTCTGGGCGGGTCCACTCGGGATCGTCCCGTACCTCGCCGGGTCGTGGACCACGCGCGGGCGCTTGAAGAGCCCACCACGGCGGCGGTCCGGCTCTGGAAGCATCCACTCGCACGCGCGATCGCCGGGGCCGCCGTCGTCGCAGTCGCCTGGCTCGCCGTGACCGCGGCGCGGTCAGCGGCCTGACGGTCCGTCGCGCCGTGCGCCTGCTCCCCCAGCTACTCGGCAAGGCCGTGACCGGCTTGATGCGGCTCCTCACGGGGGCCCAGGCTCGGTGGGTCGGGTGCGGGCCGGCCCCGACCCAGCGCATCTATTTCGCGAATCACACGAGCCACGGCGACTTCGTGCTGATCTGGACGTGCCTTCCCCCGTCGCTGCGGGCGATGACGCGGCCGGTCGCGGGCGCGGACTACTGGCTGGCGGGAGGGCTCCGCCGCTACCTGATCACCAACGTGCTGAACGGCGTGCTCATCGACCGCGACAAGGCGACCCGCACGCGCGACCCGATCGAGGTGATCCTGGCCGCCCTCGGCGAGGGCTGGTCGCTCATCGTTTTTC
>Ga0209343_10010185_pt1 | contig 10718 bp, 12 predicted proteins | sample RifCSPlowO2_02_FD_184026 | JGI IMG/M metagenome (GOLD analysis project Ga0209343, IMG submission 184026) | Groundwater microbial communities from Rifle, Colorado - Rifle CSP2_plank lowO2_0.2 (SPAdes) (version 2) | ecosystem: Environmental > Aquatic > Deep subsurface > Groundwater | place...
TTCCATGCCTCGGACTCAATGCTCGACTGTCTGAAGAAGCTGTGATTATGAGAAGGTCATGACGGCATCGGACTACTTTTGTACGAAGGGCTTCCAACGCTTGCCCACACCCAACTTTTCATAAATGGGATCTTTGCATAATGGCCCACAGCCGAAGTCTAGCCTCCAGGCACGTCTGCTGACCTCGGCCAATTTGGCGTGGGCTTGCTTGCGGATTAATAAACCCGCAGCACCTCAAATTGCTGTCGGATTGGAGCGACCTGTATCCACACCTCATCACCCTCACATTTACCCAGCATGGCCCTGCCCAAAGGGGCTTCGCTGCTGATGACCTGAACGAGCTGAGCGCCGCTGACCAACTTCATGCTGCCCCCATCCGGTCCGAGAAAGAGCTGTTGCTGCTTGTCGTCGGAATCGACTAGGCAGACCAGCGCGCCGAGCCTGGCCGGTGGCCAGGTAGGCGGCTTCGAGTCCCAATGTGTCGTATTTGTTTTCGGCAATGTTTTCTTCGTGAGTCGCCGTTTCATGGGCCGCACGCACTGCCTGTTCGGCTTGCAGCAGGTCTTCGGCGAGCCGCTCCAGCACCTGCTGCTGCAGTAAGAATTTATCCATGATGAAAAGTAGGCATCTCGAAAAGCGGGGGGCAGGTCTTGATTATGAAGTGCTTTACCAGCCTTAGACGCCTCTGTTGGCTTCAGGTTAGCCATTGCGCCATTGACTTTGATGACTGTATCCCGCTAGGGAGCCTGTCAACCGAGGGGCTGATAGCGGTCACAGGACGAAGACCACAACTGGCCCACTGCGGGTGCTTTGCCGGATATTCAATGACAACCAGTTGCCTCCCAAACTCAGTCTGATTGGCAGCTCAAGCGAACTGGTCAGCGTTTCCGGGATCTATGGTTACTGATTTCCGGAATACGCATTTGAGAAGGTATCGGGTTTCAATCCCCGTAAAAGCTCACCTTTGCGTGCAAGCCATGGACTTTTGGAGCGTTTTTTCGCCATGGGAATCAACTTGGTGGCCGCCAGGTCGGGTAAAGCCTGCCGGTGACCGTTGTACTGGCGCCGTGGGCATGCCCTGAGCCAGGTTTCGCGTTTCTATCCCCGTAGAGTCTCACCTTTGGAGTGAAAACACCAAGCCTCATCCCATAAAACCTCAGCAATTCACGCGGCAATGATATGAAAGATTGGCTCTGCATGGCACGGGTCGCTGAAAAGCATTCCAAGCTCATATGTCTCGCGTACGCCGTTTTCAATTGTATGAATAGATGCAGTCCAGGATCCATCATCCTCCCTGCACAGGTCGCCAAAACCGATAGGTTGATCAGGAAAGAAAAAACGAACGATCAAAGAGACCTCGGTCCAAATCGCTTCTCGCACCAATTTATCGCTATACAAGTCAGTCATTTTCACGGTTAAAAACTACGCAAAATTAGAGAAAGCATCAAGGATGCAATGAGTTTGCATTCGTCTTTGCTAAAACTGAATTTTGGGTATTTTGGGTCCCTTGAATTTTTCATACGCCACGTAGAACGTAGCCTATTCCCGCAATGACTGCTTTATTCATGTTTTCCTGGCTCATAGCGTTCAAGCTTTTGTTCAAGACACTCTTTCATGGACGCCACCACATCATCGACAAATTCACCCGGCAATTCCGGGTTGTCTTGCTTGGCTTGGAGGTTGTCAATCCTGTTGGACCGTACTCGCCAATACGGCCCCAGCAGCTCCTTGAAGCACGGGTAGCACAAATCAATTTCAATGTGCTTCCCATCGTCTTCGACGGTGGTGTATCCGCAGTGATGCTCAATGCTGGTGAATTCCTCAAACCCGGGTTCATCATGCTGTTTCTCACTGCCGCACTTGTCGCATCGGATCGTGTGGGTGAAAGAAACCAGTTTGACGTCTTGGATTTTCATACTGCGAAGGGTGTGTGAAGGTTGATGTTCAGCGCTACCGAAGAATCCGGTTCAGCGTACCTGCCAACCGGGCTCCTGCCTGTGCCAGCCGTTGCTCCATCGTCGGCGTGAAATGTTCGATGTAGTCCATACCCACTTTTCTAGCCGGATAGAAACCGGGAGTGCCCACAATCCGGCACGACTCCTGCGCCGCCTCAACGGCAGAGCCATTCCTGGATGCCGCTGCCCTTGAGTGGGGAAGCAGCCGTTTCACCAAGGTGTCCGTATCCTGGTCCAGGTTGCGGATCAAACCCGTGTCCCACAGCGCGTGCAAGTTGGATCCCCGCATGAACGCCTGCAGCTGATAGGTATTGCCACCTTTGTCGTCCAGATACCCCGCATGCAGCGGCTGATGCACATCCCCGACCAGATGCACGACATACTTCAAGGCCTTCAGGCGATTCTCATCTGAGGTGTTGGACGCCAGCACCTCCAATTCACGCTCAATCGCGCCCACCACGCAGCGCCCATCCTGGCAATCGCGCTGTGCATCGTAAGTGCAGGAGTCGCGCGGAAAATTCACGTAGTGCCAGGCTCCCGTGCTGGGATTGCGGTGCTCATCGGCCCAGGTCGAAATGGACTCCAGCGTTTCGCCCGGCTCCTTCGCCAGCATCCGGTCCACCTCTTTGCGGGCGGCAGGGGTCAATTGCGCATAGGCCAGGCCGGCAATGACCTGGTGGCCCTGGGTGCCCCAAGCCAAGCTGGGCATTGGCAGTCCCTGCATCAGTAGGCCCAGCAAAACGCCAGGCCAGACGGGTGGCCTGCGGGAGATGAACGAACCGGATGCTTTGACCGGCTGCAGGCCCCCTTTGACCACGGAGTGCCTGCGGCAGCGCCTGGCCAAGTACAAAAACAAGATGAAAGACGGGTTCATGGATGAGGAATGGCGGAGGTGGTAAATCTTGGGACGGAGGCGAGAGAGGACTGGCGCTTAGACGGCAGCTTCGGCCTGCAGTTCCTGCGCCGGACAGGGTTGCAAAAACTCCATGCTGCGTTCCACCGGTGCCGCCAGCCAATCGCCATAACGTTCGGGCGGCAAGATCACGATCATCCGCTTTTCATCCGTCGGCTTGTGAAAAAGGTTCATGAGTGGATGGATACTGGCATTGATGGTCAGCATCGTGTAGCTGAACACATCGCCCTTAGGCGACTTCCACAGGGACCACAGCCCGGCGATGCCCATGGGCTTGCCGTCAGCGCGGGCAATCCGGGTGGGAATGGCCTTGCCGCTGCGCCAGTCGGGCTCAAAGAAGGCGTCCGCTGGAATGATGCAGTGCTGGCCCCGCTTCCAGGCTTCCCTGAAACTGGGCTTTTGGGCCACCGTCTCACTGCGGGCATTGAAGGTATGCCGGGTGATCGTGGTGTCGGTAGCCCAGTGGGGCACCAGACCAAACAGCCCGCCCAGTGCCTCCAGGGGTGGTACCGCCTCGTCCCCCACATCGGCATGGGGGTGGCGCCGGATGAACGAACCCAGATAACCGGGCCACAGATCGTGTTTGGTCGGCTCGGGCGGCGCTGCCACGCCAAAATGGCGCTGGTAGCGTTCCTGGTTTTGAATGGTTTGGTAGTGGCTGCACATTGGAGAAATCCTTGTCCTGAAATATACTGGATAAATGAACAGTGTTATTTCATCCAGTCTTCCGGTGCGCATCTCCGAGGCACCCCTCATGGCCATGCTACTCAAAAACCGGGTCTGTGCGGGCTTTCCTTCACCTGCGGAAGACCAGGGAGCCCAACGGATTGATTTGACGCAAATGCTGGTGGTGCATGCGCAAGCCACCTACTTTCTGCGCGCCAGTGGCCACTCCATGATCGAGGCGGGCATCTTTGACAACGATATTTTGGTGGTGGACCGGGCTGTCAAGGCGAGGCACAACCATATCGTGGTGGCCATTGTGGACGGCGACTTTACGGTCAAATACCTCTACCAGCGGGCCGGGCGCATCAAGCTCAAGGCGGCCAACCCGACCTTTGCGGAGATCGTTCCCAAGGAGGGCCAGACCATCGAGATCTGGGGTGTGGTGACGGCCAGCATCAAACGGTTTGGAGCCTGAGCATGCATGTTCCCAGAAAACGTAGACCGGAGTTTGAAGAAGCGCGGTGCTACACCTACCCCCAGCACTTGCGTGACCATCTGGACGACTTGCCCATGGCGCCCGGGGTGTACATCTTTCATGCGGAAGAGGGCGATTTGCCCTTGTACATCGGCAAAAGCGTGAACCTGCGCCACCGCGTGCTCTCCCATTTGCGCAACGAAGACGAGGCCCGCATGCTGCGCCAGACCCGGCGCATCAGCCATATCCGCACGGCGGGTGAAGTCGGCGCCCTGTTGCTGGAAGCCAGCATGATCAAGCAGCTGCAGCCCCTGTTCAACCAGAAACTGCGCCGCACCCGCCAGCTGTGTGCATGGAGCTTGCAGGGCGGAGTGCCCGAGCTGGTGTATTCCAAGGATGTGAACTTTGCCACCCATGCGGGCCTGTATGGTCTGTATGCCAGCCGCCATGCGGCGCTGGACGCATTGCGCGCCCTGGCGGACCAGCACCAGCTTTGCTATGGCCAGCTCGGACTGGAAAAGCGCATTCCCCACAAGCCCTGTTTTCGGGCCATGCTGCACCAGTGCGCCGGTGTCTGCTGCGCACGGGAAAGCCTGCAAGACCACCAGGCCCGACTGCTCGGCAGCCTGGAAGCACTGCAGGTGCATTGCTGGCCTTATCCCGGTGCGGTCGGACTCATTGAGCGCCATGAAGACCTCTACCAGATGCATGTGATCCACCACTGGAGTTATCTGGGCAGTGTCGATGACCCCGCCCAAGCCCAAACGCTGGCGCGCCAGGCGGTTGGGTTTGATGCCGATGGCTACAAAATCCTGTGCCGCCCCGTTCTGGGTGGCATCGCTGAGATCGTTCCTTTGTGGTGATGGGCCATGTACGCACTGGTCGATGGCAACAATTTTTATGTCTCTTGCGAGCGGGTCTTTCGCCCGAGCCTGAATGGCTGCCCCGTGGTGGTCCTCAGCAACAACGATGGCTGCGCCGTCGCGCGCTCCAACGAAGCCAAGGGACTCGGAATCAAGATGGGAGCGCCCTGGTTCAAGATCAAACATCTGGAGCAGGACGCCGGACTGGTCGGACTGTCGGCCAACTTCGCGCTGTATGGCGACCTCAGTGACCGCATGATGAGCCTGGCGGCGGGTCTGGGTCCCCGCCAGGAGATTTACTCGATTGATGAATCCTTTATTGACCTGACCGGCGTGCGCGGTGACCTGGTCGAGCGCAGCCACAAAATCCGCTCGCGCATCCTGCAGTGGGTCGGCATCCCGTGCTGCGTGGGGATCGGTGCCACCAAAACCCTGGCCAAGCTGGCCAACCACATCGCCAAAACTGCCGAAAGAAAACCCGGCAGCTACCCCGCGCACCTGGCCCAGGTGTGCAACCTGTCCGGCCTGGCATGGGATGAGCTGCAAGCCGTATTGCAAAGCACGGCTGTCCATGAAGTGTGGGGTGTGGGTCCGCGCATTAGCCAGCAACTCGCCGAGGGCGGCATTCATACCGTCCATGACTTGATGCAACTGGATTTGGCCACCATCCGACGAAAATGGTCCGTGGTGCTGGAGCGCACGGTGCTGGAATTACAAGGAACCTCCTGCATCGACCTGGACCATGCGCCTGCACCCAAACAGGAAATCGCCTGCACCCGCTCCTTCGGCCATCCGGTATCAGATTTGGCGCCCCTGCTGGAGGCGGTCACCGAGTTCGCCAGCCGGGCCGCGGTCAAATTGCGCAAGCAGCGCAGCACCACCGCGCAGGTCATGGTCTTTGTCCACACCAGCCCGTTTCGCCAGGGCCTTCAGTACAGTCGTTCCATGACGGTACCGTTGTTGCGCCCGAGTGCGGATACAGCCTGCATTGTCTCTGCGGCCCTGGCAGGCCTGCGGTCCATTTACCGACCCGGCTACCAGCTGATCAAGGCGGGAGTGATGCTGCTGGACCTGCAGTCCGATGCGATACACCAGGGGGAACTTGATTTTGATGACGGACAGGAGGCTGAGCGGGGGCAACTGATGTCGGCACTGGACGGGCTGAACCAGCGGTTTGGCCGGGGGACCGTACTCATGGCCAGCGCGGGACTGGCGGGTGAGCGCCGGGCCTGGTCGATGAAGCAGGAGCGCAAAACGCCAGGCTACACCACCTGTGTGGACGACATGCCAGTGGCGAGAGCCTAAACCATGGAGCATCCAGAGACGAATACCCATGACAGCCATTTGACCGCTGTAGCGTTGCAGCGCATCCATGCCCGGCGCCTGCGGGAGGTGTACCGCTCGGCCGGGTGGCCTTGCCAGGATGTGGTTGAGATCGAATTGCTGGCTGCGGGCCTGCTGGAGCGGCTGGTCTCGCCTTCGGGGCATGAACGGGTACGGGTCACGGACGCCGGGATCAAGTACCTGGCCTGTGCCGCACAAAACAACCGCAAGGTTTTTTCCGCGCATGAGGCGCTGGTGGACCAGGTGGCACGGACAATGGCGCGCGATGGCCGCCTGGTGTGGAAGGGCCTGAGTCTTCGCGTTTTTTTGCCTCCGGTGGGGACTACCCCAGGCAAGTGGAAAATGTGCAAACCTGACGTGTTTTCGATTCGCAACAGCTCGGTGGCCACTTATCTGGAGCCCGTCGTGCATGAGATCAAGGTCAGCCGGGCAGACTTGCTGGGAGACCTCAAGAGGGCCGACAAGCGCAATGCCTATCTGGATCTGGGTGGCCAGTGCTGGTATGTGCTGGGCTGCGATGCCAAAGGCCGGCCCATTGCCAAGTCCGAGGAAGTTCCACCGGAGTGCGGTGTCATGGTTTGCGAGAACAATGCCCTGACTCTTGTCCGCGTGGCGCCCAGGCGGCCGGCCAAAGAATTGCCGTTTGCGGTATGGATTGCGCTGGCCAAGGCAATGCCATCGCACACGACCTCGGATTTCGTGGAGGGAGGGGATCAGGCTTTGTTGGGTGATGAGAACCAACGGCCGTAGTAGTCAGAGATTTGATTTTCCAACCGCTTTAGGCAGCTACCGAGTGCGCAGACAGGCTGACATGTAGCCGTTCGCGCACTGCTCGAAAAATGGCCGCCAGGTTGTCCATACTGGGGTTGCCCGTTGGCGACAACATCCTGTGCAAACTCTTGCTTGGCTTGGCGGTCAGCGTTGCGAGTTGCTCGAAACCGATGGTGGCGTTCACCAAGTCACGCAGGATCAGGCGAGCGGTCTCTGGCTCACCGTTGAGGAACAGAGTCGCTGCCTCGTCCAAAAGAGCCTGCGCAAATGAGGCGTCACTCTGCACGCGCTGGATGACGGTTTCTTTGAAATTTCTGGTCAGTGCCATTGCATTTACCCCTTGTGCTTGCTGTTTGATTTGGCTTTCATCGTCTTTTTGCGGGCCTTGCACTCAGCCAACAGTTCCTTGGCTCTTTCGATGTCCCGTTGCTAGCCCGTTTAGTGCCGCCACCAAACAGGACAATGAGCGTGTCGCCATCTTTGGCGAGGTAGATCCGGTAACCAGGCCCCCAGTCGATGACGTATTCACCCATGCCATCGAACCACTTGATGCTTGACGTATTTCCCAACTCCATTCGCAGCTTGGCAACGGTCACTTTCGCAGCGACCTGCGATGACAGGCCGTCAAACCATTGCTTGTACGGGTTGGATGCATCTTCACGGATGTACTCTTCGACTTTGATCGCCAAGTTTTATGGTAACACATATGTTACTTTTCTTGTAGTGAATACTTTGTTTTGGGTGGTTTCACAGGAGGGGTAGCACGGCAGACTGACGTCCAGGAAGCGGGCATTGGTGGTCGCCTGGTTACGCTGCTTATGGAAATCGTTCCATAAGGGCCAGAAGCGGGTATTCGCGAATGGCTGGTTGTTGTCGCCGATGCCGTATTGAGCCAGGTGCCGATGGTGAATTGATCCACCCTAATTAACTGCAAACCCATATGCAGCACCGATTTTGACGTGCGGAGCTGGATCAATGAAATCCCGGCAGGTGGCTCAAAAATGCGTCGGCGTCAACAGCCTGGTCCAGGTACACCTATGAGCGCCCGCAAGGTGACGCGCTGAAGCTGCTGGGCAGTGTGAGCAAGGGGATGCTGGTCGGTGCCTTGCCTTGACGGCTGAAGACCAGTATGTGCAAGTGGTGGGAGACCACATCACGCCCTTGAACACCAAGAAGATTGCAAAGGCGCTTGCCAATGCACCCAAGGAATCTGCAGCATTCGATCCAGCGTTTTCAAGTGAATTCCCACCCTGGCGTGTGCCCCGCAAAGACACCGCTGCACTGGTAGTTATCGTCAAGAAGCGCAGGGTCGCTGTGATGCCTTGAATTGCGTGATGGCCACCACACCCATCATGGATTGGTGGGCAGTTGGCCGATATCCAACCCACAGCAAAGCAGTAGGTTTTTCAGGGGCATGGTCAACCATTCTTTCTGGACCAAGGCCCATGTTCATCCAAGCCCATCTGCTCCCACGTCAACGGGAATTACTGGTACGCCCCGCTTTCGATGGTTCCTAGCATTCGGGTCCCGCTTGCCAAGCCTTCGTGGGGCTGAATCAGTTCGGCTGCGGCGAGGCTATTTGGGGCAGCCATGTTGCACAATTACTACATACATACGCTCGATCATTGCTAGAGTGAAAGGGTGTTTGCCGTGCTTTAAACCGAGTGCAAGAAACTTTTTTTTAAAAGGTCTTGAAGCTTGGATGTTGGTGCTCAATAATTCTGGTGTGGCTTGGACAGTTGTTAGTTTTCCCTGCTTTTGCAGGGATTAAAAAATGTAATGTGTGCAGAAATGCACAAGCTTGTTTCCCCCCCACTAAACCGGGGGGATTGAGAAAGAGTAAATGGATGTTTATGCATTCTATTTGCACCCGCATTACTGGGGCATGGTCCTGATCAGACCTCTCTGGACAAGCCACACCCTTCCATCGCCTCAAGTATCAAAGCTAAAGCAGTCGAGACCGTAAAAGCTCTATTTGCGCACTGTCAAGCCCAACGCCGCCGTCATAGACATGTGGGACCAGGAACAGGTGTTCGCAGCCTGGATCGAAGTAACTTTCGCGATCATCAATGGCAATCCAGGGTGTCTGGGGGCAATTTTGTTCAATCCAAGCCTCACATTCTCGTTGGCGGCCTCCAGGCTGACGACGAGAATTTGAGGCTTGGATGTCGGGCGTCACGCCGACGATCCGTTCTCGGATATCCGGTGCAAAGTAGTGTCTCAACACGTCCAGCGGTTCACTAAGCCGCCATGTGGAGGAAACGACCACGCGAATAGACGGGAATTGTCGGAGAAGTTGCTGAAAGTTATCCAGGTAAAAAAACTCCAAGTCCGACCCTACCCCTTCAGGGTGCAGTACGCCATCGAAGTCTAAAAACAGAATCATTGGATTCCTTACGTAGATTTTTGAGCGAGACACACCGTGGTCGATTGATGCGGGGTAAGTCCAGATCATTCATTCGAAGACGGATGTGTGCCAATGGCCAGCATCAGGTGCAACCGTAGCTGTTGAGGCCGCCGGGCAGCCATCCAGGAGTGAGAGTTGCATTCCTGCACGGCGACAGCTACCGAGACGCCCACATCCTATCGCAACCCGTTGGCATAAAAATTGTCTTCAAATTCCCCTCTTAGGGTGGGAGCTACTTTTCTATGCCATCTTGCCAAGTCGGAGCATGCACTTTGGGGAGCCCATTTCTGATTCTTGTGAATGACTATCGGCTCAAAATCAGCTCAATAGATCGCATAATTGACTCAATTTAGTGATTGTTTTGAGCCAATTTATGAGCGCCACAAAAAAACTGACTGAAGAAGCGCTGATGCAGGCCGTGCGCAAACTTGCCCAGACCGGGCAGGCAATGGTCACTTCCACGCAACTCGTGAATGAAACGGGAGGAAGTCCTGCAACGGTCAAGCGCATGCTTGAGAGGCTTTTGACTGCCAACAAGTTGGTCAAGCAGGGGCGAGCACGCGCAACGCGTTACGCACTGGCAGTGCAGGTCGCAATGCCTTGCGGGGCAGATACCCCTGCGCCAGCGGTTGCAGGGCCCCAATGGTCTGAGAGCAGCGTGCAACTTCTGCAGCGGCTCAGTGCACCGTTGGGCACACGTGAGCCGGTGACTTACCACCGCGGCTTTGTCGAGGACTACAAACCCAATGGGTCCGCGCTTCTTCCGGCAAAGCTGTCGGAGGAGCTCGCCCAGTTAGGACGCATGCACGGACAGCAACCGGCAGGGACCTATGCCCGCAAGGTGTTGGAACAACTGCTGATTGATTTGTCCTGGTCGTCGTCACGGCTGGAGGGCAATACCTACAGTCTGCTAGCCACCGAAGAGCTATTCAAAAGCGGCGTCTCCGATGGCAATGTCGATGCTGTGATGCTGCTCAATCACAAGAGTGCCATTGAGTTTCTCATGGATGCCGTGCCCACCTACGGACTGTCCATGGGGCTGATTCGCAATTTGCATTCCGTGCTGATGCGCGACTTGCTACCGGACGTCGATGACCTGGGGACCATACGCAACAAGGTGGTCAACATCTCTGACACCGTCTATGTGCCGTCTCAGGTACCGACGGTTCTGGAGGAGATGCTGACGAGCATCATCAGCAAAGCCCGACTGATAAAAAACCCCGTTGAGGCGGCATTCTTTCTTTGGCTCAACCTTGCATATCTGCAACCCTTTGCCGATGGAAACAAGCGCGTCAGTCGCCTGGCCGCGAACATTCCCCTGATG
>Ga0209343_10010191_pt1 | contig 10716 bp, 9 predicted proteins | sample RifCSPlowO2_02_FD_184026 | JGI IMG/M metagenome (GOLD analysis project Ga0209343, IMG submission 184026) | Groundwater microbial communities from Rifle, Colorado - Rifle CSP2_plank lowO2_0.2 (SPAdes) (version 2) | ecosystem: Environmental > Aquatic > Deep subsurface > Groundwater | place: Rifle...
CGCCTACCGTTGTCGCTATTACAGGCACTTTCATTGCCATTGCCTCCAGAGCTGCCATACCGAACGATTCCTGCAGAGATGGAATAGTCACAATGTCTATCACGCTTAAAAGCTTTGAGACATCAGATCGGTAGCCTAAAAACCTAACATGCCGCTGAAGCCCTTCACGCTTAACAAAATCTCTTAATTCATCCCCTGTTCTGCCGTCGCCAATCACAAGACAGACGATATTGTTTATACCCACTGAAACAAGTTTTTTAATAGCCTGGAAAAGATAGATATGTCCCTTGCATCTGTCAAAAACAGCTATGATTCCAATTACTACTGCTTCATTGTTTATGCCCAATTCCTTTTTGAAATCAGGATTCACTACATTATCAAAATTCTTCAGATCAATTCCATTATGAATCGTACATACCTTAGCCGGAATTCTGCCGAACACGGTGAACAACCCTTTTACACTGTCGGAAACAGCAATTACTCTGTCCATAAAAATCAGTTGATAAAACAGCAATAGCCTATCAACAAGACTCTCCTGTAACAAGTCGTGACAATGGGCGACAACCTTCCCTCCGGTCAATTTCACAGCCAAACCACCCATTATTTTTGAGAGGTTATCATGCGGATGAAGAATATCAATATTATAATTTCTCAAAAGCTTTATAATTTGAAAAACACCCGATAGCAGGTAACGGAAATACACAAGAATACTTATAGGATTCATGTGTATCTTATCCCGATAGACAGAGGTAATCTTTTCATTCAGTGGAATCTGAACCAGTTGAAAACCGTCTTGCCTCAACTTTTTTATGATCTCGTTTTCATGAGAATAAAAAACCATGGGTTCAAAAATATCTCGGTTTAAATTCTTTATCAAAAAAAAGAGGACGTATTCCCCGCCGCCAATATTTCGCATCCCATGAGTAAGATATGCAATACGATATTTTTTATGGGTACTTTTTAATGATTTTTTATTATCTTTTGGTGCCCTGCTCCAAAACATACCGTTTCATGAATCCCAGAAAATTACTAAAATAACTTGCGGCATCGGAAAAACTCCGTATGGTCTTTATCCTGCCCAGAATATATCTGGGCCTCAAATAAAACTGGCGGAGTCCATACCTCGAATAATAGGCTATTTCATCAGATGAAAGCCATGGATAGCTAAACACAGGTTTTTTCATAGGATCATAAAGACTCCAATCTTTTGTTAACAGGTATTTATTCTCTTCAACGTGCCGGTAAAAATCGGTACCAGGAGCTGGCACAGCTATACCCAATGTAATAAAGGTTGTATCCAGTGTCTTTAGAAATATAATAGTCTTCTGAATGCTTTCCCTCGTTTCTCCTGGAAATCCCACAACACAGAAGACTATTGTATCCATACCACATTTTTTAATTAAAGAGACGGCTTCTCGTATCTTCTCTGCAGTTATCCCTTTTCTTATGTTTTTCAAAACAACGGGGTCAACACTCTCCATTCCAATTGCAATTGTATGGCAACCTGCTCTCTTCATAAGTTTTAGAATTTCAGCATTAACACGATCTGCCCGTGTGGAGCAATTCCATGTCAAGTTGATGTTATTCCTCATCATCCCTTCAAACAACGAAGCAGCCCATTTCAGATCTGCGGTCAATGTCGCATCGTTAAACATCACCTCTTTAAATCCAAGCTTTTGAACCCATAACAGTTCCTCCATGAAATGTTCAACGGACCGTGTACGAATCCCGGGAGCACCAAAAAAAGCCGGCTGACAGCAAAAACTGCAATTATTAATACAAGCTTTTTGCCCCATAACCATTGTTTTGGGAAATCTCTTGGATGTGGGGTCGCCGTATAGTTCTTTTTTCAGTTTATCATGTGCGGGAAAGCCCAGGTCGTCCAGATTATCAATAGGAAATTGAATATCCGTCTTAATAATCTCTCCTCCCTGTTTTCTGAAATAAATGCCCTTCGCTTTCGACAAATCAGAGATGTTTTCTACTATGTTTAGCGCTGCCTGCTCCCACTCGCCCGAATAGATGATGACATCTAAATGTTCAGATTCACGAAAAGTATCTTCAGGCAATGCCATAACATGAGTGCCGATTGCGACAGTAACAATTGAAGGGTTGATTTCCTTTGCAATCTTTGTCACAAGCAAGTCCTTGTAAATAGTGCATGTGGACGTTGAAAAGAAAACGATATCAGGAGATACTTTCTCTATAAACTCCCTTACGTCCTGAAATGTTTTCCTTGAAGCATTTGCATCGAGAATCTGATTATCAAAGCCCTCCTTCCGCAGATAACCTGAAATCATCATCAAATCCAAAGGGGGCTTGCGAAAATCGCTTTTATTACTGCCATTACCCCCGAATATTCTTTGATTTCCAAACGGAGAGACTGCAGGGGGTTCCAATAAAAGTATATTCGGCTTTGACATTATTGCAGTTACCATAATAAACCTCTCTTTAATTATTAGGCAATATCTGTTATGGTCTTATGCTCTTTGCTCTTTCAATGCGTTTGAAATGCCGATGCTGAAGCAGGATAAAAAGAGGAAACAAAGCAAAGCCACATATAAACAAATATATTGGAGCATACCATAAGGAGCCAGCAGAAGGAATTATGACAACTATAATCAGGCACATGGCAATCAGAGTCGTCAAATCCGGAAACCATGCGCGCGACTTGGCTAAACCCAAAAAATAAAATGGCATTAAAGCAAGTATTGCAGCAAACACATAAGGCAATATCTTAATCAGAACTACGTATCCCGATATGATATCTTCAGCCATATCCCGCTGTGACTGCAATTGTAACACTTTTATATTCACACCACTACTCTGTCGAGTCTTTGTTGCAAAGTCATTCAACATATCGTATGCATCAGAAGCGCCATATTGAATCAGGATATTACTTATTCTTGTGGAAAAACTAAAGATCACTTGTTCCACATCCATGTCGCTTTCAAATATACCCGGGAAGAGCACTGCAAATAGACAGACTAGTAATATCGTTAGCGCAATACCTCTCAGCACAGCCCTCCTTTGGTAACTGTTTCCTGAAATTATCACGAACAAACTCACGAAGATAAATCCGGTAAATACGAGCTTTGCCATTGAAAGAACCATCATGGCACACATCACTAAGGTACCTGCGGCAAACCTGCGGCTCTTACGCGAAAAGTGTACCACGAGTCCAAACAGGGCTATTATCGAAAGGTATTGGCTCGAGTATGTAAATCCAGACGGCCTCCTCTGGGAAGTATCAAAATCAGATGTTTTGTCAAAAAAAGCGATGGGATAGGTTGGCATATCACTATCGGCATGAGTTGCCGCGAACTGGGACCAGTCGGCAATGCCTGCAACCTGCATGAACATGAATATCACATTTAACAAGCAGATAATATAAAGTTGTTTGTATACAAGATTCAAACGGTTTGACATCATGATTGCCCCCGCTAAGAATAATAGGCATCCATATAGAATTATATAGAAGGTGAACCATACCCCCTCACCCTCAGCATCAAAGGCAATCTGGAATCCCTTTGCTATAAAAATAAGTATAATGAGAATCAGTGGCCATAACTTTCCGTGAAATGCTGATGCTACAATAACCGATGAGCATAAAATAGCCGCCCAGCCTAACGCTTGCCCGATGATTGGCCCCAAAGTCCATGTCTGTTGATTGCTAAAAATTGCCGACAAGATGAGGATGGGAATTAAACAACTTTCTGCCAATGCGCGGAATCCAGCCGATTTAACAGGCATTGTTGATTCTTTTGCCATCAATCCTTGCCCCGTAACTTAAATCGATAACGGACAGTCACAATCTTTTGAAGGGCGATGTATATACGCCAGAGACTAAGAAGGGCTTTTTTTCCAAAAAAAGAACTTACAAATATCATCATAGCAATCGGTTGGAACCCATAATTAACCAAGTAACAATATGCTATTTTTCGGGACTCTTTGTGGCGTCCATTACGTGCCGCATCAAGCGCCAGCTTAGCATATGTTTTGAACAGTCGCTTTTTTAGGTCAGTCTTCAAAAAAATCTGCTCCCTATGATTTCTGTATTGTTGGACAAAGAGCCTTTCTGCTTTAGAAAACTCTTCTTCAGATAACCGTTCCGGAGCTGCCAAGAAAAGACGCTGCCTCACTGCCTCATCAAGAGTAATAGTCAGGTTTGTAAAGGCCTCCACATTAGCTTGAATTGTTCTTCCATTTTCTATTGTCTGCGCCTCCGATTCCCTGAAACTCAGGGATTCGGCGTAATGACGGATGCCTACAAGAATGTCCGGCAGATTGGTCACATGGAAACCTTTTCTCATCAGCAAGGACCACATTTCATAGTCCTGACAGATACGAAAACTCTCATTATACCCCCCTTCGCCAAGGATTACCTCTCGATTCATTATGACGCTACCATGGATCAGAGGAGGTTCGCTCAGGGGGCATATCTGAATCGTTCTTTGGTCAATAGCTTTTTGGAAGATCCTGCTGATCCTGCCGTTCTTATTCATTATGTAAGCGGAACAGCCTACAACAGGGTACTCCGGGTGTTTTGTAATAAAATCAAGCTGTTTTTCTATGCGTTGAGGCAAGGAGAGGTCATCTGCATCATTGACCACAATATATCTGCCCTTTGCCAATCTAAGTCCCGCATTCAAAGATTTTGTCTGCCCCATATTAACGGGATTGCTGTGCACCACAATGCGTGAGTCATTAAATGACTGGATAACTTCCATAGAGTTATCCGTACTGCAGTCGTTGATTATCAGTAATTCGAAATCCTTGTAGGTTTGCAACAGAATACTCCCGATGGAAAGTTTCAGATACTCGCCCCCGTTATAGACCGGCATCAAAACTGTAACAAGTGGGTTCGATTGAGTGGGTTTCATGATATTGACACAGGCTATCCGACTCTTTCAATCCAGAATGAACTTAACTGCTGATCAGTGTCTTTTGGATTAAAATAATCAAACGTATTTCGAAGATGATCAGGATAGTTAATCTGCATATACTTTGACGCCCAGATTATCCTAAAACATTTATTATGAGACATAAAAGCATGAACAATGTAGGATTCATTCAAAACATATGGCCACTCTCAATCCATTCTCTCTGATAGTCTGCCGGAATCATAATGTCATGCCAATGAACAACTGCCCCCACTTTGAGCCTAGTCACAATATCAATAATCTCGTAATTAACATCGGAGCCAATTTTAGCCACATGACTTGAATCAATGAATAACATATCCGCTTGCGATAAAAACTCAATGTCGACGTCTTGGACCTTGCTCTCGATCAGTTTAAAATTATTATTTCTAATTTCTTTTAAAAATGCCTTAGGAAAAGGCTCTATAGCTGTAAACTGACACGCAACGCCTTCTTGCTCATTCCTTCTTAATGCGACGAGGCTGATTTTTGTTGACTCGCCAGAGCCTATTTCAATAAGACTTTTTGGTTTTTTATTTCTTATCATTGCATAAAGGATGAACGCATCTACCTGTGCCAATCCCGGATTAACAGGGGGAACATATTCTTTTAAATATTTAAAAAAGATTTGATTAAGATTGCTCATTTGATCGTGAACAGAAAAATCAAGACCCACACAATCATTAACCTTTGTGAAAATATCCTGCTTTAATTCAGTAACGGTTGGTATTGGCGAATAAAAATGCACCTGAGTAATATGAATTCTTAAGTATTTTTCCACCAACCTAAATATGTGTTTTATAAAGTTTCTGTAGTGACAAAGCCTGGTTTTTAGCATGGTTTCAGCGTCCTTTTATGTGGCTATTAATCCCCAAGAGTCTTTCTTTCTGATTTGACCGGTGAGACCTTTGAATCATAGAATATTCTCATGCTGCAACCCATTTGACATTAAGAGAGCACTTGAAACGTAAACATGAAGAGAGTTAGGGTTGACACCCTCTCTTATCTCACATATACACCCTGCCCCAAGAGCAATTGCAAGTCCCCCAGCCACATCCCATACCATGATATCATTTTCCATGTATGCGTCTGCTCTTCCAGATGCGACATACGCAAGGGAGAGGGCTGCTGAGCCAAGAAGGCGTATTTTTTTGTATTGTTGAATATTTTGAATAAAGGTCATTAAGCTTTCTGCTGAAAAATCTGTATTAACAGGAAAGCCTGTACAGAGTATCGCCTTATCCTTTCTGTTCACATCGCTTGCCTTGATTTCGAGCTCATTACACCATGCTCCTTTACCGGCAATTCCTGAATATAATTCATCCCGATGAAAATCATATATAACACCCAGCACCGGTTGATTCTCCTCCCATAATCCGATAGATACACAACAAAGCTGGATACCTCTGGAATAGTTCAAGCTGCCATCCAAGGGATCTACGATCCATACCGTACTATTACTCTTCCGCTCGACTAATCCCCTTTCTTCGGAAAGAATTGAGAAAGCAGAGTGTTCATGTAGATAATTCAAGATAATGCTTTCAGAACTGCCATCAGCAGCTATTTTTACATCCCTTTCTTTATCTTTGATAATATACCGGCTGTTTTGTGTGGACTGCAATAGATATGCACCGGCTCTCCTCGCAGCTTCAGCAGCCACTGATAACCACTGTGATGCCTCATTATTCTTCATCTTGCCTATTCTTCTCAAAAGCTGCTATTAAATTTTCAACAGCTTCCATTTCCATAGACCTTCTGCATTCGAGGGTATATGAGCCTACATGAGGAGTAAGCAATACTTGAGGATATTTTGTCAGCGAACCAACATAAGGTTCTACACTGAAAGTGTCAAACCATGCCCCCGCAATTTTACCGCTTTCAATTGCCTGGATTAAAGAACTTTCGTTAATCACTCCGCCTCTGGCAGCATTCAGTAAAAATGTCCCTCTCTTAATAAGTCTGAATTCATCGTCCCCTATAATCTGCTGTTCACCACTTGAGTGAATGGTGATTATATCCGCTTCTGTAAGCGCTTTATCAAGTGGAAGAACTTCTACTCCGTCTATATCTTCTCTAACATCAGGGTCTACAGCAATCAACCTCACATTGAATGGTTTCAGCAGTGAAACTACTTTTCTGCCAATTCTGCCAAGGCCGATAACCAATACTGTTTTGTCCTCAAGCTGCATGCCGGTTTTCTTAGTCCAGCGGCCTTCATGCATCTCCTTATCCATAAGGGAGATCATCCTGAGCAGATTTATCATTGCTCCTATTGTCAGCTCGGCCACTGCAGATGTCGGACCAAACGGGGTCGAGAAAACCTTAATACCAAGCCGTTCCGCTGCCTTCATATCCACATTAGACAACCCTGAGCCGCATCTTGAAATAACTTTGAGCTCCGACTTGCGCATCACATCTTCGTCTAAAGTCTCAAGCCCGGCAATTAGTCCCTTTACGCCAGGCAACAGTTCAATAAGCTCCTGCTTCGTCAATTTTCTGCCAAACGGATTTATTATAATCTCACAACCGGCCGCTGCCAGACTTTCCATAGGTGATGGGTCTTGAGCAGCAAAAGTAGAAGGCCCCAATAAGACTTTACTTCCTTTTAACGCGTTCATATTTTTCTAACTCCGTCCTGTTCCAACAGCACCTTATATTGTAACCAATTGGCAATCAAATGATCCATAATCATATGAACATCCTCAACAGGGCCGTATTCACCCTTTTCTGATTTTGCGTGAATTGTAATATCTGAAATATCTTTCAATTTTCCACCATCGAACCCGACAAGAGAGATAACCTTGCCTCCCCGGTCTTTTACCCATTCCGCTGCAGCAACCACATTGGGAGAGTTTCCGCTTGCGGAAATAGCCACCAGTAAATCTCCTGAACGGTAATGTACACGGAGTTGATTAACAAACAAGCTTTCATAGCCGTCATCATTGGCGATCGCCAGCATAACAGCAACATTATCCGTCAATGCCATAGCACGGAACGGGAGATTTCCCCCGGTTTTTTTCAAAATGTCCATACCAAAATCATTTGCCATGTGCGAAGCAGTAGCAGCTGAACCACCATTACCAACAAAAAATACCGTCTTATTCTCTCGCCTGGTCCTTTCCATTTCCTCAGCAAATGCTGAAATCTCTTTTATGTCTATAGTATGCAACAATTTGTAAAGATACTTATAATAACCTTCGGCAAAATCTTCAATGGACATTGATTCTTTAAATAGGCGGTCCAAGTGGTTCATTGATCGTCTCCTTCATCAAAGTTTAATGTTATAAGCTTTACTCCATTCAGAATCCGCAGCATATATACGATAAACCAATTGCATAGTAGCGTATGCATCCTCAACAGTCCCTGACAGGATAGGAGAGTTGTTTACAATAGCGTCGGCAAACTCATTAACCTCGTCGCGCCAGGAATTATCTTCAAGATATGTCACTATCTCTTCCCGTTCGGTCCCTGTATTGGAATTATTGCGCCTTCCTACAACCAGCTTTTCCTCCCCATAACTTTTTGTGCCTGAGAGGATACCTTGGAGTTCTATATAGCCTTCCGTTAACGCAATATCAAGCGAAAAGCGATGCTGCCACTGAGTGGCGCTTGAATGAAGAATAGCGATACAATTTTTATTATCCCTCATTAAGGCATATGCATTGTCTTCCACATCGTGCTTCCAAAAGCGATTGGAAATAAAACTCTTTACTTCCACAAACTCTCCGGCGAACAATCGCATCAGATCTACCATGTGGATTCCTTGGTCAAGGAGGATGCCCCCACCTGCATACATGCGTTTAGAGCGCCAATTGCCTTCAAATGGAACAACTTTACTCTTACCGTAAACCGCGCGCATGTTTATCACTTCACCAAGTTCACCTGATTTGACCAACTTCATCGCTTCGCGCACAGAGTCATGATAGCGATGGTTAAATCCATATTTAAGAAATAAAACGGGATGTTTCTTTTTGGTTTCGACAACCCTTTCAATGTCAGATACATTTCGTCCCGGTGGTTTTTCACAAAAAACATGAAAGCCACGTTCCAGTCCGGCAATAGTGACATCAGGAGCTAAATAGTTCGGCAAGCATACAAACAAGACATCAAGCGGTTCATCCAGAAGCTGTATATAATTTGAAAAATGCCGCACTCCATTAGGTAATACGCCAGGCAGAGTAAACTTCTGGTCACATACGGCAACAGTGCGCATTTTGGGATGCATATCAATAAGGCTATGGCGTCTTTTACCTACGATGCCATAGCCAGCAATTCCCACTCTCAATTTATCCATATCCATGTTTCATCCCTTATTTTTCTTCATTCTGTATGAGTGTGAAAATGCAATTTGTACTTTTCACACAACCTGTCGACAATCCAATACCACATCAGAGGCTCAGAATTAATAGATCAAATGAACCCTTGCATTCGGATTCCATAATCTGGCAAATTGAGTAATAACTCTTAGTCCGATACTCGAATGATTCAGGTGGCTCTTTAATCGATGCATGATCACTCTTGTCTTTTTGAGATAGTCAAACTCGAATTCATACTGACCGGCTAAAAGGACTAAAGTTTGATCCATCAGATCAACCCGGGAGTATATTCTCAGCACGGCCAGATACCGCTTTACCTCGTCAATTCCAAATAGACCGTTCTTGAAACCTGATGCAACGTTTTCGGGACTCCTTAGAAACAGTGCGTCCCCCCCATACACATTGTCCAAATCCGCTGTACTGAGACCGCTCCCATCTGTCAACATGGGTAAAATCGATAAACTCCAGACTTTTAGTTTCAAGGAATGCGCAGATATCACCAAAAAGCGGTTGATCTTTATATATCCGCACAAATTCCACCTCTATTTCCAACCCCAAACACAGGTCGAGGGTTTTCTCAGCTCCCTGTAACACCGCAAGCTCGCCCCCCTGAATATCTAGCTTCATAAAGTCACATCGTCGTGCACCACGGTTTTGTAGGACATTGTCAATAGTCTCGCAAGAAACGCTCGAAGACTCCAAGATGTCAAACCGTTCACTCAAGGGATATCTCGAGACAAAATCCTGTTTGGGCAGAAAATGTGACGATACCGTCGGTGTGCGACATAGATTAAACGATATAGAGTCATTCTTATTCCAGACTGCCTGAGGCACTATCCGATAATCAGCGAAAATCCTCGCGTCAGCCGATTCCATCAACGCCGCCGAGGATCTGCTATCCGCTTCAATGCCAATATACTTGATAAGACTTCGATAGGGCGTCCAACGAGGCTCAGTGCCGCCTGCAGAACCCACATCCAGCAATGTAATATTCTCTCCACCGAGAAGATGCTGGACGTCGGAGACTATCTTTCTTTCAATCTTTGCTATTCTCCGTTGGAACATCATCCTATTGATCTGCTTCAACATGTTAAGGGGTGAATACATACAACGCCTCCTTTAATATTTTTTATCATTGCATTCCTCATTTTATGTATGAATCTAAAAGATCGTCCTTTTCCAGTAACACCCTGGCATTTTCCAAATCTATTGGACTATCAACACCTACTACTTGAAATGGACTCTCGACCATCCGCACTTTGAAGCCATGTTCCACGGCTCGCAGCATATCCACTGACTCTACTGCTTCCAAAGGAGTAGGCGACATTGCAGTAAAATGAAATAAAAAATCCTTCCTGAAAGCAATTATCCCAAGTTGTTTGTACTTCCTGAAAACCTGTCCTCCTGCCTTGCGAACAGAAGGAATTGGCTCGCGAGAGAAGTAAATTGCATTATTCTTCAGGTCACAAACCGTTTTA
>Ga0209343_10010192_pt1 | contig 10714 bp, 10 predicted proteins | sample RifCSPlowO2_02_FD_184026 | JGI IMG/M metagenome (GOLD analysis project Ga0209343, IMG submission 184026) | Groundwater microbial communities from Rifle, Colorado - Rifle CSP2_plank lowO2_0.2 (SPAdes) (version 2) | ecosystem: Environmental > Aquatic > Deep subsurface > Groundwater | place...
GACGGTCGGCGACATCGAGAGCCTCCCGTTTCTGGAGGCCATCCGCCAGTTTCGTCAGGACGTGGGGCGCGAGAACTCGCTCTACGTCCACCTCACGCTCGTGCCCTTCATCGGCGCGGCCGGCGAGCTGAAGACCAAGCCCACCCAGCACAGCGTGCGCGACCTCCGCTCGATCGGCATCCAGCCCGACATCCTGCTCTGCCGCACGGATCGCTTTCTCGACCCCGACATCAAGCGCAAGATCGCGCTGTTCTGCGACGTCAGCGAGGAGGCGGTCATCACCGCCAAGGACGTCTCGACGATCTACGAGGTGCCGCTGGTCCTCGCCGCGGAGGGGCTCGACGCGATCGTGCTGAAATATCTGCACCTGCCCCCGTCCGAGCGGCACATGGAGGCGTGGGAGGACCTGGTCCGCGGGATCAGGAACCCGCTCGATACCCTCACGATCCACGTCGTCGGTAAGTACGTGGGGTACGAGGACTCGTACAAGAGCCTCAACGAGGCGCTGTATCACGGCGGTTTCCGGCACCAGCTCAAGGTGAACATCAAGTGGATCGAGGCCGAGGCGCTCGAGGCGCCCGGCGGCTTGTCGCTGCTCGACGAGGCGGACGGCATCCTGGTCCCGGGCGGCTTCGGCGACCGCGGCACGCGCGGCATGATGCAGGCGGCGCAGGTCGCGCGCGAGCGCCGCATTCCGTACTTCGGCATCTGTTACGGCTTCCAGTGGGCGACGGTCGAATACGCGCGCCACGTCGCCGGCCTCGCCGACGCCGACTCCACGGAATGCACGCCCGACACGCCCACGAAACTGATCTACAAGCTGCGCGACCTGCTCGGCGTGGACGAGCTCGGCGGCACCATGCGGCTCGGATCCTACGCGTGCGAACTGACGCCGGGCTCGCTCGCCGAGCGTGTCTACGGGGCGCGTCTCGTCCACGAGCGCCACCGCCACCGCTACGAGTTCAATTGCCTCTACGAGCGGACACTGACCGAGCACGGCCTCCGCATCTCGGGCCGGTCGCCCGACGGCAAGTTTGTCGAGATCGCGGAGCTGCCCGACCATCCGTGGTACCTCGCCGTGCAATTCCACCCCGAGTTCAAGTCGAAGCCGACGCGCCCGCATCCGCTGTTCGCGGCGTTCGTCGAGGCCAGCCACAAGCACAAGACCTCGCACGGCGTGCCGCACGCGGCCACTGAGACGGTCGCCTGAACACGGCGCCCCGCCCCACGCCATCTCTGTCGACTTTTGAGTGTTGAGTGCCGAGTTTTGTAATAATGAACCCCGTGATCCCCGTGACGCTCGGCGACATCACCTTCGGCGCCGAGAGGCCGTTCGTCCTCATTGCCGGCCCGTGTGTCATCGAGAGCGAGGAGCACGCCGGGACGCTGGCGGCCCGGCTTGTCGAGATCACCCGGCGTCTGGGCGTGCCCTTCATCTTCAAGGCGTCGTACGACAAGGCCAATCGCACCTCCGGCACATCGTTCCGCGGCCCGGGCCTCGACGAGGGTCTGCGCGTGCTCGCCGGCATCAAGGCGACGCTCAAGATTCCGATCCTCACCGACATTCACGAGCCGGCGCAGGCGCGCGCCGCCGCCGAGGTCGCCGACGTCCTGCAGATACCGGCCTTCCTGTGCCGTCAGACCGACCTGCTCGTCGCGGCCGCGAAAACGGGGCGCGTGATCAACATCAAGAAGGGGCAATTTCTCGCGCCCGACGATGTGCGCCACGCCGTGGCCAAGGTGGCTGGCGCGGGGAATTCGAGAATCCTCGTCACGGAGCGCGGGACGAGCTTCGGGTATCACAACCTGGTCGTCGACATGCGGGCGTTCCCGATGCTGCGTGAGCAGGGCGTGCCCGTGGTGTTCGACGTGACGCACAGTCTGCAGCTGCCGGGCGGCGGGGACGGCGTGACGGCAGGCCTGGCGCAGTACATCGAGCCGCTGGCCTCGGCAGGCATCGCGGCCGGGGTCGACGGCGTTTTTCTGGAAGTGCACGAAGACCCCCGACGCGCGGCCAGCGACGCGCAGAACGCGCTCCGCCTGGATCGTCTCGAGCCGCTCCTCCATCGGCTGATGGCGCTCGACGCCGTCGTCAAGCGACGCGAGGTTCCCAACCATGGCTGATCTGGCGCTGGCGCGGAAAGTCCTCGAAACGGAAGCCGCCGCGATCCTCGCACTGCTGCCACGCCTGGACGAACGGTTCGAGCGCGCTGTCGAGGTGCTGCACGCCTGCCGGGGACGCGCGATCCTCACCGGGATGGGCAAGTCGGGCATTATCTGCCGCAAGATCGCGGCGACGCTGACCAGCATCGGGATCCCGGCCTTCTTTCTGCATCCGGCGGAAGCGATTCACGGCGATCTCGGCGCCATTCAGGGCGACGACGTCGTCGTCGCGCTGTCCTATAGCGGCGAGACCGGCGAGCTCCTTCGCCTGCTCGAAACCATTCGCCGGCTCGGAGCAAAGCTCATCGCCATCACGGGCAGTCCCGGCTCGACGCTCGCGCAGGCCGCGGATGTCACGCTCGACTGCAGCGTCGCGGAGGAAGCCTGCCCGTTGAACCTGGTGCCGACCGCCAGCACGACCGCGGCGCTGGCGATCGGCGATGCGCTGGCGATGACGCTCCTGGTGCAGAAAGGCTTCAAAGAGGAAGATTTCGCGAGCCTGCACCCCGGCGGGAAGCTCGGGAAGCGGCTGATGCGCGTCGACGGCCTGATGCACGCCGGCGACCAGTGCCCCATCGTCGCGGCCGACACGCGGCTGCGCGACGTGATCTACGAGATGTCGCGCAAGGGTCTGGGCATGACGTGTGTCGTCGACAAGGCCGAGGCGCTGCTCGGCATCATCACAGACGGGGACCTGCGCCGGCACCTCGACCGGGCGGGCAATATCCTGGATCTGCACGCCGCCGACGTGATGACGCCAGGCCCGGTGACGATTCCGTCGACCACGCTGGCCACGGCGGCGCTGAACATCATGGAAGAGCGCAAGATCACGTCGATCGTCGTGGTCGACGGCGAGGCCCGCCACGTCGCCGGCGTCGTGCACGTCCACGACTTGTGGCGGACGGAAATGTTCTGAAGACATCCGAACGTGAGATTTCCGACAGTGTCCATTCAAGCAAAAGCTGCCCGTATCAAGCTGCTGCTGTTCGACGTCGACGGGGTCCTGACCGACGGACAGGTATTCGTGCACGCCGACGGGACGGAGAGCAAGGCGTTCGGCATCCGGGACGGGATCGCCATCGTGTGGGCGCAGCAGGCCGGGCTGCATGTGGGTTTTCTGTCGGCTCGTACCTCGGCGTCGACGCCGCATCGTGCCGCGCAGCTCGGGGTGTCGCTCGTCCGCCAGGGCGTTGCGAGCAAGGTGCAGGCGTACGAGGACATTCTCGCCGCCGAACGCGTGAGCGATGAGGCCGTCGCTTACATGGGCGACGACATCGTCGACCTCGGGGTGCTCGGGCGCGCGGGGCTGTCGGCGGCGCCGGCCGACGCCGTGGCGGAGGTCCGGGCGGCCGTGGACTGGGTCAGCGATGCCGGCGGCGGCAGGGGCGCCGTTCGCCAGCTGGTTGAGACGATCCTGCGCGCCCAGGATCGGTGGGACGCGATCGTCGCCGCCTACGCGGGCGAGACGACCGAGACAGGCGCGCCGCTTCAGGCGGGACCGCCATGAACGCCTACGCGCCGCTCCTGGCGGCCCTGATCGCGTTCCTGGTGGGTCTGACCATCGGCAAGGCCTGGGAACGATATAAGCTGCGCGGCGGCAAGTGGATCGACCGCCGTCGCGCCCGGGAGTCGCCGCATTACATTCTCGGCCTGAATTTCCTCGTGTCCAATCAGATCGACCTGGCGATCGAGGAGCTGACGCGCGCGGCCAGCCTCGACTCGGAGGCGCTCGAGGTCCACATGATCCTGGGCAACCTGTACCGCGAGAAGGGGCAGGTCGGCAAAGCGATTACGGTGCACCAGGCGCTGCTGCAGCGTTCGAGGCTGAGCCGCCTGGAGCATGCGTACGTCCTGCTGTGCCTGGGGCTCGACTACAAGCGAGGCGGGTTTGTCGACCGTGCCCTGGAAGCGTTCACCGAGGTGTTGCGCCTCGACCCGAAAAACGAATACGCGCTCATCAACCTCCAGAAACTGCACGAAGAACAGCATCAATGGACCGAGGCCTACGACACGCGGCAGCGGCTGACGAAGCTGGCGGCCATCGATTCCCGGCCGCAGAGCCAGGCGATTCTGGCGTTTCTCGAGAACGAGATCGGGCTCGAGGCGATGCGCCGCCAGGACGCCGTCGAAGCCGCGCGCCGGTTCCAGGCCGCCATCGACCTGGATGCCCGCGCGGTGCCGGCGTATCTCAACCTTGGCGACGTGCGCCTCGCCGAGGGCAACGACAAGGAAGCCGCGAGCATCTGGGAACAGGTCGTCCAGGTGGCGCCCGATCGCGCCTACCTGGCGTTCGATCGTCTGCAGGCGCTCGCCGTGCGCGCCGGCACGCCCGAGCGGTTCACGAAGCTGTGCCGACGCCTGATCGACGATAACCCGCAGGACTGGCGGGCGCGGCTGGCGCTGTCACGCCATCTGACTGTGGACGGACACACGCACGAGACGCTCGAACTGCTCTTCGCCGCCCTGGTACAGAATCCGCACGCGCTCAGTATCCACCAGGCGATTTGGCGCGCCCTCGGGCAGCTCCGCCATCCGGCATCGCTGGTGGATCGGTACGGCGAGCTGACCCAGCACGCCGTGTTCTACCTCGACCCTCATGTGTGCATGCGGTGCCGTTACCGGAGCACCGAGCTGCTCTGGCAGTGTCCACACTGCCATGATTGGAATACGTTCGTGGAGGAGCGGATCGCGCCCGCCCAGGAGGCTACGGAAGTCGAAGTGTAAGGGTCCGCCAGATGTTCTCCACCTGGCGGTCGGTCTCTTCGAACGTCCCGTCCGTTCTAATCACGAAATCCGCGCGTGCAGCCTTGTCTGCGGCCGGCATCTGAGCGGCGAGGCGCTGGCGCGCCTCGTCCTGGCTGAGCCCGCGCGCCGCGAGCCGCGCCATCTGCGCGGCCGGCGGACACACCGTCGCCACGACACGGTCGAAGTCGCCGGCGTGCCCGGTTTCATACAGCAGCGGCAGGTCGACGATGGCGAGCGCTGATCCGCCGATCAGCTCGAAGGCGCGCAGGCCTGCGGCGATCGCGCGGTAAACGGCGGGATGGACGATCGCCTCGAGATCCCGCCGCGCGGCCGCGTCGGCGAACACGACGGCCCCGAGCTTCTTCCGGTCGGCTGCGCCGTCGGCCTGGAGGGCGTCGGCGCCGAACCGCGCGGCAATCGCCTGCGTCGCCTCCGTGCCCGCCGCCATCACGCCGTGCGCGAGGACATCGGCATCCAGACACGGGGCGCCGAGCCGGCGGAACCGATCGAGCACGTGGCTCTTGCCGGTGGCGATGCCTCCGGTCAGCGCAATTTTCAGCATTCCTTCACCGGCGCCGGGGCCCCACCCCCGGCGCGCACCGACGCCGATGCTCGTCCTCGGCTTTCCATGGCCTCGGGCTCGCATGGCCGCAGGCGCTTTCGTTTCCTCCACTGGCGCCGGGGCCCCCACGGCCAGTAGCCTATCCGGCTCGCTGCTGCGCGGCCGTGAGCGTGTTCTTGAGCAGCATCGCGATCGTGAGCGGGCCGACGCCTCCGGGGACCGGTGTCAGCGCGCCCGCTACGTCCTCGACGGACGGGTGGACGTCGCCAAGAACCAGCGAGCCTCGCCGCTCAAAGGCGGCGCGGCGCCTCGAGCCCGGCGGGAACAGCCGCTCGATCGTCGCGCGATCGTCCACGCGCGTCGTGCCGACGTCCACGACGGTCGCGCCCGGTTTGACGAATTCCGCGGTGATGAACGCGGGCCGCCCGAGCGCCGCCACCAGGATGTCGGCATCGCGCGTCGTGCGCGGCAGATCGGTCGTGCGGGAATGGCAGATCGTGACGGTCGCGTGCCGATGAAGGAGCAGCAGGGCCATCGGCTTGCCGACGATGTCGCTTCGACCGACGACGACCGCGCGCGCGCCGGCGATCGCGATCTTCGACCGTTCCAGCAGCTCGACAACGCCCGACGGCGTGCAGGCGACCAGCGCCCGCCGGTTCTGGAGCAGACGTCCGACGTTGACAGGATGAAATCCGTCGACATCCTTCTCGGGCGAGAGCGCGTCGAACACGCGACGTTCGGCGTCGGGTCCCAGTGTCTCGGGCAGCGGCGACTGGACGAGAATGCCGTCGTGGACATCGCTGCGATTCAAGCGATCGACGACGCGCAGGAGATCGTCGAGCGACGCCGACGCCGGCAGCCGCTCGATGTCGGCCCGGAGGCCGGTCTCCCCCGCCGACTTCAGCTTGCTCCTGGCGTAGAGCTCAGATGCGGGGTCGTGACCGACGAGCACGAGGCCGAGGCCGGGGGGCCGCCCCATGCGCGCGGCAAACGCCTCCACGCCCGGCCGAAGCTCGGCGCGAATCTCATGGGCGATCGCGGCGCCGTCGAGCAGCCGCGCGGGCATTACGAGCCCGCCTCGTCTTCGAGGCGCTTGAGCGAGTCGGGGCGACCCAGGACCACGAGCTTGTCGCCGGCGTGAATGAGGGTGGCGGGCTCCGGATTGAATTCCATCCGCAGGTCCTCGCGCTGAATGGCGACGACGATGACGCCGAATCGCTGCCGCAGGCTGGCGTCCAGAATCGAATGGTGCGCGAGCGCCGACGCCGCCGTGATCGTAATCTCCTCCATGGCCAATTCGAGGTTCTCGGAGCTGGTCGCGAGCTCGAAGAAGTCCACGACGGCGGGCCGGATGGCGGTCTGCGCGATCTGGACGGCGCCGATCTGATAAGGCGAGATGACCCGGTTGGCGCCGGCCCGCTGGAGCTTGCGGGTCGAGTCCCCGCTCTCGGAGCGGCTGATGATGAAGAGATCGGGCCGCAGCACGCGGGCGCTGAGCACGGTATACACGTTCTCGGCATCCGTGCCGACGGCCGTGATGAGGCCACGCGCGCGCGCGATCCCGGCGCGCGTCAGCACGTCCTCCTGGCTCGCGTCCGCGTCGATCGCCAGCGCGCCGCCGTCGACGGCCGCCCGGTAGCGGTCCGGATCGCGCTCGATGACGACAAACGGCACCTGCTGCTGCCGGAACTCCCGGGCCACGATGCTGCCGATCCGGCCGTAGCCGCAGACGATGAAGTGGTCCTTGATGGTGTCGAGCATACGCATTCGCCGGCGCTGTTGCAGGTGACGGGCTACCCCTCCTTCGATGACGACTGCGGCAAGCTGCGTGAAGGTGTACAGCGCCGCGCCGACGCCGCCCAGCACCAGGAACACGGTGAAGACCTGTCCCGCGCGCGAGAGCTCGTGAATCTCCCGGTAGCCGACCGTCGTCACCGTGGTGACGGTCATGTAGAACGCGTCCCACGGATCCCAGCCTTCGATCGCGACGTAGCCGATCGTGCCGGCGATCAGGACCGAGGCCAGCAGGACAACGGCGAAGAACAGCCCGCCCGCACTGCGCTCGAGTGTGCGCGCGTCCGCCTCCATTTCTTGCCGCCGGGACGTCATTCTAGTCCAGAGCGTACGCGGTGCGCCGCCTCTGGGATCGAATCATTCGAGCGCTCGCAAGTACTCGCGCACACGGCCCGTGGGATCGCCGGTCGCGAAAAGGTCCGATATGACGGCGACCGCCTGCACGCCGGCGTCGCGTACGGACCGGGCGCGCTCCAGGGTGATGCCGCCGATCGCGACCAGGGGAAGACCGCGGCCGGCCGTCCGCATGGCGGCGCGCCGGATCTGCTCGAGCCCCACGGGCTCGTACCCGGTGGACTTGGTCGCGGTCGCGAACACCGGCCCGATGGCCACGTAGTCCACCGGCTCGCCGAGCGCCGCGTCACACTGATCCGGTGAATGGGTCGACAGGCCGACCACGACGTCCGGCCCGGCGACGGCTCGCACGGCGTCGGGCCGCAGGTCGGCCTGGCCGACGTGGACGCCGCCAGCCCCGGCCAGGCGTGCGACATCGGCGCGGTCGTTCACGACAACCAGGCTCCCGGCAGGCTGCGCGCGGCGGACCACGGCGGTCGCGGCATCCAGCAGCCAGCCCGCCGGCGCGCTCTTAGCCCGCACCTGGAGACACCTGGCGCCGCCGTCGATGCACGCCGCGGCAAAATCGACGAGCGTCCAGCCCGCCCGCTGGCAGACCTCCGCATCACAGATGACGTAGAGCGGCGAGGGAAGCGCTGTCAAGGCCGAAAGTGCGTGTGACGCTGTTTCAGACGGCCTCGGCGAGACGGCCGCCGGGCCGGGGCCGGGTGAGGAAGCGCTCCATGAAGGACGTGTCCAGCTTTCCCGCGATGAAATCCGGATCGCTCAGGATCCGCAAATGCATCGGGATGCTGGTCTTGATCCCTTCGATGACCGTCATCTCCAGCGTGCGCCGCATGCGCGCAATGGCCTCCCGCCGGTCGCGGCCGTGGACGATGATCTTGGCGAACATCGAATCGTAGTACGGCGAGATCGTGCACTCCGAGTGCGCGGACGTTTCGACGCGGACGCCAGGCCCGCCCGGCACGCTGAACACGTGAATGACGCCCGGCGAGGGCACGAAGGTGTCGGGATCCTCCGCGTTGATGCGACACTCGATGGCGTGTCCGGTGAAGGTGACCTCGCTCTGCCTGAACGAGAGGCGCTCGCCGGCCGCGATTCGAATTTGTTCCTTGACGATATCGATACCGGTCACCATTTCCGTGACCGGATGCTCGACCTGCAGCCGGGTGTTGGCCTCCATGAAGTAGAACCGGCCGTCCCGATCCAGCAAGAATTCGAACGTGCCGGCGTTCGTGTACTGCACTTCCTTGGCCGCGTCGATCACGACGCTGCCCATGCGGCGCCGCATCCTGTCGCTGAGCGCCGGCGACGGCGATTCCTCGAGGAGCTTCTGGTGCCGTCGCTGGATCGAGCACTCACGCTCGCCCAGATGGACGACGGAACCGTGGTGATCCCCGAGGATCTGGAACTCCACGTGGCGGGGCGATTCAATATACTTCTCGAGGTAGACGTCACGGACGCCGAACGCGGCCTCCGCCTCCTGCTGCGCCGTCTTGACGGCATGGGCCAGTTCCCCGGGCGCCCGGACGATGCGCATCCCCCGTCCCCCGCCCCCGGCCGCCGCCTTGACGATGACCGGATACCCGATCTCTTTCGCGATCTTGAGCGCCTTGTCGTCGCTCTCGACGGGACCGTCGCTCCCGGGCAGCACGGGGACGCCCGCCTTCTTCATGACGCGCCGGGCGCGCGCTTTGTCACCCATCAGGCGAATCACCTGCGGGTCGGGACCGATGAACTTGATGTGGCAGGCTTCGCAGACCTCCGCGAGGTAGGCGCTTTCGGAGAGAAATCCGTAGCCGGGATGGATGGCGTCGGCTCCGGTGATCTCGGCGGCGCTGATGACCGCCGGCACGTTCAGATAGCTGTAGGTGCTGCGGGCCGGGCCGATGCAGACGACTTCGTCCGCGAAGCGAACGTGCAGCGAGTGCTCGTCGGCCTCCGAAAACACCGCCACGGTCTTGATGCCGAGCTCGTGGCAGGCGAAAATGACGCGCAGCGCGACTTCGCCGCGGTTGGCGATGAGAATCTTCTTGAACATCTCTCAGCCGATCGCCATCTACCTGGTCCTGATGGCGAAGAGCCGCTCCCCGTATTGGACCGGCTGTCCGTTTTCCACGTAGACGTTGACGATCTCTCCGTCGTACTCGGAGTCGATTTCGTTCATCAGCTTCATCGCTTCGATGATGCAGACCACCTGCCCCTTCTTCACCGTCGATCCGATGTCCACGAACGAAGGTGCGCCGGGCTCTGGGGACCGATAGAACGTCCCTACGATCGGCGACTGGATGACGGCCAGCTCAATCTCGGTATCGCCCGTGTCTGGCGCCGCAGCTCCGGGAGCCTGCGCCCCCCCGGCGTGACCGATGGCTGACAGCGCGCCGGTCGTGGGCGCGGTCCCGGCGACGGCCTGGGTGGGGTGCGCAGCGGCGGCCGGGCGCGGCGTATCTGTCCGCACTCTGAGACGCAGGCCCTCGTGCTCGATTTCGAGCTCAGAGAGCTCGTGCTCCCGCACCAGGGTCAGAATCCGCTTCAGCTGCTCGAAGTCCAACGTCAAAGCTCCAGGAGGTCCGCTCTGACGTGCGTCAGCAGCTCGACCCCGGTCTCCGTCACGACCACGTCATCCTCGATCCGCACGCCGCCCCAGCCGGGGAAATACGCCCCCGGTTCGATGGTAAACACCATCCCGGGCGCGACCGCCTCGTCCCGGGCGTCGGCGTCATGGCGCCGCCTGACGATTCGAGGGTCCTCGTGGACCTCGAGACCCAGACCGTGACCCGTTCCGTGGCCAAACGCCTCGCCCATACCGGCCCGGGTCAGCGCGGCGCGGGCTGCGTCGTCGATCCCGAAGCGAGAAGCCCCCGGTCGGACCGCGGCAATGGCCCGGGCCTGCGCCTCGAGCACGGCCGCGTGGACGTCGCGCGCGCGGCTCGAAGCCCGGCCCATCGAAATGGTCCGGGTCAGGTCGACGCAGTATGAGTCGTAGACGCCGCCGAAGTCCAGCACGACCAGGTCACCTTCGGTCAATGTTCGCCCGGAGGGCCTGGCATGCGGCAGGGCCGCCTGGGGTCCACTGGCGACGATGGTCTCGAAGGC
>Ga0209343_10010195_pt1 | contig 10714 bp, 5 predicted proteins | sample RifCSPlowO2_02_FD_184026 | JGI IMG/M metagenome (GOLD analysis project Ga0209343, IMG submission 184026) | Groundwater microbial communities from Rifle, Colorado - Rifle CSP2_plank lowO2_0.2 (SPAdes) (version 2) | ecosystem: Environmental > Aquatic > Deep subsurface > Groundwater | place: Rifle...
CTTCATCGTGCTGCGCAGCGAAGAGTGGATGGACGCAGTGCGCAACGTGCTCATCATGACCGAAGGTTTCCCCACCTACGGCGGCCTGGCCGGGCGCGACCTGGAAGCGCTGGCCGTGGGCCTGGTCGAGGGCATGGACGAAGACTACCTGCGCTACCGCCTGCGCACCGCCGAATACCTGGGCGAGCGGCTGGAGGCCTCGGGTGTCGGCTTTGTCAAACCCACCGGCGGCCACGCGGTGTACATCGACGCCCGCACCGTGCTGCCCAACATGCCCGTGGAACACTACCCGGCATGGGCCTTGTGCAATGCCCTGTACCTGGAAGGCGGCATTCGCGGAGTGGAAATCGGCTCGGTCATGTTCGGCAAGCGCCTGGCGAACGGAGTCGAGACCTACCACAGCATGGAGCTGGTGCGTCTGGCCTTCCCCCGGCGCATGTACACCCAGTCGCACTTTGACTACGCGGCGGAGGTGATCGATGAAGTGAAGCAAAAAGCCGCCAGCATCCGGGGGGTGAAGATCACCAAGCAGCCGCAGTATTTGCGGCACTTTACTTGTGAGTGTGCTTGGGTTTAGTTTGACTGAAGTGGGGGGCTCTATTTCAAAAGAAAGGGTTTCAAGAGCATCCAGACGGCAGAGCACAGTAGCATCCAGGCAAACGCTATGCGCATGCGTTTTTCCGGTAAGCGATGGGCAACAACAACCCCGGCGGAGACGGTGAATAAGCCACCAACCGCCATAGGCAGCCCCATGGTCCAATCAACCCGTTGCGCACCGCTGTACGTTAACAGGGCGATGATGGAGCTGGGTGCTACCAGTGCCAGGGAAAGGCTTTGGGCCACGGTCTGCCGTTGTCCGAACCATCCATTGAAAATCGGAGTGGCCACAAGTCCACCGCCCACCCCAAGCAATCCCATGCTGCTCCCACCCACAATCCCAACCAGTGGCATGAAACGCAGGTTGGGTGGTTTGCGTTTCCTTGTGTGCACACCTGCAGGTGTGCGCACAAGCATGCGAATTGACAGGGCCAGCAAAAAGATGCTGAACACGGCTCGCATAGGGTCAGGTGCCAGGCGTGTTGCAACCTGTGCCATCAGCCACGTGCTTACACACCCCAATGCGCCTATTTGAAGCGCGGTCTTGAGGGCAACCGGATGCCGTTGGCTGTAGTGGAACCACGCAATCAGTAAATTGGGCACCATCATGACCAAAGCAGTGCCTTGGGCCACAGCCTGATCCAACCCAAACCCCAGGACAAGTAGCGGAATGGCAATGATCCCGCCACCAATGCCAAATAGACCACCAAAGAAGCCCAGCGCAGCGCCCAGACTCAGCATCATCAACAGTTCAGGCAGGGCAGCAGGTGACATTTAGGGTGGTGGGAGTTCAATGAATTTCAATGGTATTTGGGGTTGGAAATTGCATCAATGGTCGCAAAAGTAATTCATTCGTTAATAATTGGCACGAATGAAAGACATTTCTGATCTCAATTTTTTCTCCGTTGTGGCCCGCTATTCCAGTTTGGCAACTGCCGCATTGGAGCTGGGAGTGACGCCGCCAGCGGTGAGCCGAAGACTTGCCCAATTGGAGCAAAGACTGGGCGTGCGCTTGTTGAATCGGACCACCCGACGACTGAGCCTGACGCCGGAAGGTGAGCGTTACCTTGAGGAAGGAGGGCGCATCTTGCGCGAGATTGAAGGTCTTGAACGGTCTTTGGGGGTTGGGACCGATGTGCCTCATGGCTTGTTGCGAATCAATGCAACCTTCGGGTTTGGGAGACGCCACCTGGCTCCTGCCATCTCCGAGTTCCGGCGTCTTTATCCTTCTGTGGAAATCGTGCTTCAACTCACCGACAGACCCCTGGATTTAACGGCCCATGCAATGGACATTGGCATTCACTTCGGTGAACCGCCGGACCGGCGCATCTTGGCTCGCAAGATGGCACCCAATCGACGTTTTCTGTGTGCCGCACCTTCCTATCTCCAAGGCCGAACAGAGCCTGTCACACCGCGTGACTTGCATGCACATGAATGCATCGTGATCCGAGAGAGCAACACGGCTTTCAACAATTGGCAGCTGTCGGACGGGCAACGCCAGGAAATGGTGAAGGTGTATGGTGGTCTGAGTACGAACTTTGGTGAAATCGCAGTGGAATGGGCGCTGGCAGGACATGGCATTCTTCTGCGGTCTGAATGGGATTTGGCCCCTTATCTGCGTGCAGGGCAGTTACAACGTGTGTTGGCGCCCTGGGAGGGCACATCTTCGGACATCTATGCCATCTATCCCCAGCGCCATCACTTGTCTTCAAAAGTCAGGCTGTTCCTGGACTATTTGGCAGAGAAGTTTGCGGACCGACGTGCACTCAAGGACAGGAACGCGCAGGTGTGGTGAATGGTGGCAGGGTGCATCTGCTGACGACCGCTACTCTTGGTTGATGATCTCGATTTCAATCCTTACCTTTTCAAAAAGGGTGTCCAGATCCATTTCGCTTTTCGAATAAAGATATGTCAAGGTCAATAGGCTCAGCATATGAATGCCTATGGTTTGGGCCAGAACATGGACCTTATCGAGCGTGGGGCTTTTTTGACCTCTTTCGAGAGTACTCAAGTAAGTCCGGCTTGAAACCTCGGCAAAGTCTTCCTGTGTGAGTCCGTTTGATTTTCTGGCCTTTCGTAATGCCTTGGCAAACGCGTGTCTGATTTCCATATCTGAGTCTTCTTTTTGAAATTTGGTAGAAGTCTCATCTAATCAAAACGAACACCATAGAACTACAATCTATAGCGTTCATTTCTGGGAAAGTATTGTTTTGTTCTGATGGTTTTGCATTCGGATGAGCATACGGTCGGCCAAGCCCCCAAGCCTTTTTCTGGCCCGTAATTTATTTGAATGAACCCATGCTATTGAATTTGAAATGCTTGTTGAGAGGGAGCGCCTGTGCGCTGCTTGCAAGCAACATGCCGCCTGCGTTGGCGCAGTCCGGCGCCGTTGGCAATTCGCCCCCGATGGCCCCGGTTGAGCATGCCGTATCGGGTGTGCTCAAAGAAGTCGTGGTGGTCGGTGTGCGCGCCAGCCTGGCCTCGGCTCAGGACATCAAGCAAGACAAGCTCGAAATCGTCGATTCAGTGGTGGCCGACGATATCAACAAACTGCCGGACTTCAGCGTCACCGATGCGCTGCAGCGCGTTACCGGCTTGCAGATCGCCCGTGATCGCGGGGATGGAGCAGGCATCACCATCCGCGGCCTCACGCAAATGGAGACGACGCTCAATGGCCGGGAGGTTTTTACTGCGGGCACGGGGCGCAATCTGGATTTCGCCGACATGGCGTCGGAGACGGTTGCGGGTATCGACGTCTATAAAACTTCCTCCGCCGATCACATTGAGGGCGGAGTGGGCGGCTTGATCGATCTGCGCACACGCCGTCCCTTTGATTTCAAGGGTCGGGAGCTCGTGGGCTCAACCCGGCTGGTCCACGGCGATCTGGTGGACCGCGATGCCACGCAATTCTCCGTACTGGCCAGCAACCGCTGGAAAACCGCCGGCGCCGGCGAATTTGGCGCGCTCGTGAACATGGCCCACCAGGACCGGGCCTTTCGCGAGGATCAAAAAAGCACCGGCAATCCGCTGGCCCGCACCAATCTCATCGCAGGCCAGAGCGTCATTGCGCCCAACGGGACATCGGAAACCACCAGCCTGGGCAATCGCCAGCGGACCGCCGCAAACGCGGTGTTGCAATGGCGCCCCTCGGCGAACCTCGAACTCTACGCGGAGGGCAGCTATACCGAGTTTGCGACGCGCCAGAACTCCTACCAAATCAATGTCCTGGCTGCGCCGACCGCTGTGCCCGGCAGCGCCGCCGTGTTTCCCGGTACGCATGACGTGAGCCGCATCACCTGGGCGAACGCACCGGTGTCGATTCTGAGCTTCGCCCGGGACACCCTCGACCGGACCCAGCAGGCCGCCGTGGGCGGGGTCTGGGCCGGTCAGGCCCTCACGCTCACATCCGATGTGAGCTACACCCAAAGCAGCAATACCCTCTTTTTCTCCGGGCTGACCCTGGGCGGGACGGCGGCGAACTTCACACAAGACCTGTCCGCCGCGGTCCCCGCTTCGAGCGTCACCGGGACCAATTTGCTGGACCCGGCCAACTTGCAATACACCGGTATCTCCTACCGTTATCGACGCTTCGAAGGTGATCAGTTCACGGGTCGGCTCGATGGCGAATACGAGTTCTCCGACGGTTTTGTCGACACGCTCCTGGCCGGCGTGCGCTACGCCCGGCGCGGCGCCAACAACGCGTCCGGCCTGATCGTGGCGGACGCTACCCTATCCGGCCTACCGGTCACGGCCCTGCCGCAATTCAGCATGGCCAATCCCTATGAATTTTTCAGCGGTACCGACAGCATCCGCAACACCCTGGTTGGCAATCTGGACACGGCCCGCGATGCCGTGGGGCTGCGCAACGCCTTTGGCATTGCCACGGCGATCCCCGCAACGGCGAGCCCCCTGAGCCTGTGGGACATCCGCGAGGAGACGCAGGCGGCTTATCTCATGGCCAAGTTCTCGACCATGCCGGTTCCATCGAATGGAACGCTGGATGGCAACATGGGCCTGCGCGTGGTGAACACGCATGAGCGGGTCCTGGGTACCCGGTCGGTGCCGGCCAGCGGCGCGACGGCGCCCGTCAATGTCGACAGCCATTACACCGACTACTTGCCCAGCGTAAATCTGCGCTACCTGCTCAGCCCGGGGCTGTATCTGCGGGCGTCGGCGTCCAAGACCTTGACGCGCCCGAATTTCGATCAGTTGTCACCCTCAATGACATTGATTCCCAACGCCATCAACCCTTCACTGAACCAGGGCAGCGCTGGCAACCCTGAGCTGAAACCCATCCGCGCTGACAATCTGGATGTGGCCGTGGAGCGCTATTTCAACAAAAACACGGCGGTTCACCTTACTGGTTTCCTGAAAAAAGTCGACGGTTTCGTGACGACCGTGAGCAGCCCGGAAGTGGTCGACGGCGTGGCGTACCAGGTGAGCCGTCCGCAAAATAGCGCCACGGCGGACATCAAGGGTTTCGAGCTGGGCTACCAGCAGTTCTATGATTTCCTGCCGTCCTGGCTGAGCGGCCTGGGCATGCAGGCGAATTACACCTATGTTGACAGCGAGACCCTCGACAAAACCCTGGGTGAAAAGGTGGCGCTGCAAAACCTCTCGAAGCACAGCGTTAACCTGATCGGCATGTACGAGAAGGGCAAAGTGTCCGCCCGCATAGCCTACAACTGGCGCGACAAATTCCTGAGTGGCGTGACCAACATCTTGGGCGTCGGTGCGTTGCCCATTTACACCAAGGCCTATGGCTGGCTCGATGCGTCGGTGAGCTACCGATGGAGCAAAAATGTCTCATTTGTCCTTGCCGGAACCAACTTGCTCGGAACCATGCGCAGCTCGTATTACGGCGTGGAAACGAGGCCTCAGAGCAACTGGATCAACGATACGCAAGTCAGCCTTGCCGTGACGGCTCGATTTTGATGAAGTGATCCATGTTGATGAATTTTCCCCGGAGCCCTACAGGAAGGCTCCATTTCCCCGGGACGCGTTGCCGATACAGCGTTTTGCTGGTGGTCTGGCTTGCGCTTGCCGCAGTTTCTAGCCTTTGTCTGCCGGGCACGGCCCGGGCCGCCAGCCCGCTCGATGAGTGGCGCAGTGGGGCCAGCGCCATACGGGCGCTGGCGGAAAACGATGCGCCTCGCGCTTACGAGCAGGCGCAACGCTTGCAGGCCAGCCTGCCCGCCGATGCAACTCCCATTGATCGCGCTCGGGTATTGAATCTGCTATCGCGCATCGATCTCTACCTGGCGCAGACCGACGCATCGGCAAAACATGCCCAACAGGCGCTGGACCTGGCCACGCAAAATGGGGACGCCGTGGGGCAGGCCGAAGCGCAGCTCACTATCACATTGAACGCGATCAACGAAGGAAGAGTTCAAGTGTCGATTGCAGCCACCACCAGCAGCCTGGATCTGCTCGAAGGCGTGGACCGGCCGGATTTGCTGGGCGAGGCCTTGCTCAGAATGTCCATGATGTACCGTCGGCTGGGCGACTGGGACAGTTCCATCACCATGGCGATAAAGTCGCTGGAGATCGCCAAGCGCAGCCGTGATCCCCTCGCGATGACCTATGCCCACCAGGGCATGGCAATTTCATTTGAACAGAGTCGCAGTTACCTTGGCGCGCGCGAGCACTTTGCGCTGATGCGCGACTACGCGCGCGTCGCGCACTCGAAAATCCTGGAGGGCCACGCGATCCGGGGGCTTGGCGGAGTCGTCGCAAACCTTGGTGACCCTGTGGGTGGAGAGGCGCTGATGCGGGAGGCGGTCGACATGATGCGCCCTATCCAGATTCCCTTTTATCTCAACCACATGCTGGTTGGTCTTGCCGATGTGCTGCATCAACAGGGGCGCTATGCCGAGGCCGTGTCGGCATTGGATGAAGCCATTGCAAACTACGAGCGGTATCCGAACAAGATTGGCCTGTGGTGGAGTTTGAATGCCCGCAGCGAAAACTACCAGTTGCTGGGCAACGTTGTGGCCGCGCGGGCCGACTCGCAGCGGGCCTATGCGCTGGCCAAGGCCATTGATTTTTCTTACTACCGCAGCGAAAGCGCCAAGCACATGGCGGCCATCGCAGCAGCTTCGGGCGACGAACGTAGGGCCTACCAACTTTCCGTGGAGGCTGCTGACTTGGCGGACAAGGCCACCCGAGAGCGAACCAGCACGCGCATGGTCGAACTCGCGCAGCGCTATGAGACCGAGAGCAAGCAGCGCGAGATCAACGAATTGACACGCCGCAACGAGCAACAAACGGCGGAGCTCCAGAAGCGCGCACTGCAACAGCGCTGGCTGTGGACCGTACTCGGCGCCGCTGCCGTGGTCTTTGCTGGCACCGCGTATTTCTTGCTCCGCCTGCGGCGCTCCAACCGGATGCTGGAAGTGCTTAACACGCAAGTGAAACGATCCAAAAACCAGCTGCAAGCCACACTGGATGCCATTCCAGACCCCTTGTTCGTGCTAGGACTGGATGGCCGCTACTATGACTTTCATTCTCCGCGCACGGATTTGCTGGTGGCGCCTGCAGACGTTCTCATTGGCAAAATGGTGTCGGATATCCTACCGCCTGATGCGGCGGATATTTGCATGGCGGCATTGCGCGAGGCGCATGAACAGGGCATGTCAACTGGCAATCAGTTTGAATTGTCACTCTCTCAGGGCAAGTTCTGGTTTGAACTCTCCGTTTCCCGCAAGCCTACAGATATAGGGCAAGAGCCACGTTTCATTGTCCTTGCCCGCGACATCACCGAGCGCAAACAGCAGGAGATGCAGGAAGAAACACGCCTGCGTATTTTTGAGCGGCTGGCCCAGGGCGGCGAACTATCGGAAATCCTGGGCCTCGTGGTGCGGTATGTCGAACAGCTCCACCCCATTTTCCTGGTCAGCATCATGCTGATGGATGAGGCAGGCAAGCATCTCCTGTCGGTAGTCGCACCCCGACTGCCAGTGGACTACATGGCGGCCATACATGGTATTGAAATTGGTGAAGGCGTCGGCTCCTGCGGCACGGCGGCCTGGAGCGGAGGGCGTGTGATTGCCGAAGATTTGGACACACATCCTTTTTGGGTACCCTACAAACACCTGACGTCGCAGGCTGGTTTGCGGTCGTGTTGGTCTGAGCCGATATTTGACTCCGATGGCAAGGTGCTGGGTACCTTCGGTATCTATAGGCGCGAAACGGGGTTGCCAAGTGAGGAAGAAATACGTCTGGTGTGCCGGGCCAGCCATCTGGCCGCGATTGTCATTGAGCGCAAACGGATCGAGGAAGCCTTGCGCGAGAGCGAACGGCAATTCCGTACACTGGCCGAAAATGCGCCCGACTACATTTGCCGCTACGACCGGCAATGCCGCAAGGTTTATATGAACCTAAAGCTTGAAGAGGCACTAGGCCATTCTGCGGTGAGCCTATTAGGAAAAACGCCGATGCAAGCCACGCCCGATGTGCCGCAAATCGCTGCGTACCAAACCCGGATCGCGGCGGTAATCGAAACGGGACAGCCAAATGAAATCGAGATCACCTTGCCGGATACCGGCGAGGGCGTGCGTTATCACAATGTTCGCTTCGTCGCCGAGCGTGGGATGCAGGGCGAAGTTGTCGGCGTGCTGTCGATCGGCCGCGACATCACCGAGCGCCGGCGTACAGAAGAGGCGCTGCGTGAACGGGAGCAGCGCTACCGGGGAATTTTCGACAATGTTCTCGATACACTCTACTTGCTGGAAGTTACCCCGGAAGGACGTTTTCGCAATCTCGAGGTCAATCCGGCATTTGAAAAATCGTCAGGCATGTCCAGCGCGGACCTCGTCGGCAAACTCATCGAAGAAACGGTGCCGCAAGAAGTTGCCCAAATCGTCATCGCCAAATACCGCAGGTGCGTCGAGACGGGTACAGCGATCGACGAGGAAGCATCGCTGGATTTGCCCAGTGGACTTCGCCATTACCATTCGACCCTTATTCCCGTGCGTGACGACAGCGGGCGTATCCACCGCATCGTCGGCATCTCCCGCGACATCACCGAGCGCAAGCGCATGGAAGAGACCTTGCACGAACGGGCGCAGGCCTTGCGTGCTGTGGTGGAGAATTCCCCCGACATCATTGCCCGTTACGACACCCAATGTCGCCGCATTTACGTCAACCCCGCCATGCAAGCGATATTCGGCTTGCCCTCCGAAGAGATGCTTGGCAAAACGCCAGCCGAGCTCTTACCGTCAAGGGCGCCGCCATGGGGTTCACAGGCTTACATGAAAAAGATCCAGGAGGTGTTGGAAAGCGGCCAAGAGCACCAGTTGGAGTTCCCATTTCGCACGGTCCAGGGCGAAGCGCGTTGGGGACATGCGCGTATGGTGCCCGAGTTCGGCATGGAGGGGGCGGTGGCCAGTGTGCTGGCAGTTACGCGGGATATTACGTCGTTCAAGAAGGCCGAAGCACATCTTGAAGAAACCCGGACCCGACTGCTCAGCGTGCTTCGGACCATTCCCGACCTCGTTTGGCTTAAAGATGTCGAGGGTGTCTATTTGGCGTGCAACCATGCATTCGAGCGATTCCTCGGCGCCAAGGAGGCCGACATCATCGGCAAGACCGACTATGACTTTGTCGATGCCGCGTTGGCCGACTTCTTTCGCCAGAAGGACCGGGAGGCCACGGCCGCCGGCCACGTTTGCCTCAACGAGGAATGGGTCCCCTACGCGGGAGGCAGTAGGGTGCTGCTGGAAACCCGCAAAGTGCCCGTGCAAGGTGCCGATGGCAAAGTCCTTGGTGTGTTGGGTATCAGTCGCGATATTACCGAGCGCAAGGGGATGGAACACGACCTGAAGGCGTCGCAGCATCTGCTGCGCCAGCTGGCGGCCCGCAACGAGACAGCGCGGGAAGATGAGCGCAAACACCTCACACGGGAAATACATGATGAGTTGGGGCAGTACCTCCTGGCGCTACGCCTGGGTGTTTCGGTGGTGGACCTTCAGTTCGGGGCGACGAATGCGTCCTTGCATGAAAAGACGCAGCGTTTGATAGAGATGGTGGACACCACCATCAAAGTAGTGCGCAATGTGGTGGCCTCGTTGCGGCCGACTGCGCTTGATATGGGGATTGTGTCGGCCCTGGAGTGGCTGGCGGGCGAGTATTCTGAGCGAACGGGTATTCAGTGCGAACTGCATATCTCCGAGGAAGATATCCCTCTGGACGACGCACGTTCGACGGCGATTTTTCGTATCGTCCAAGAATCTCTCACCAACATTGTGAGGCATGCGCAAGCGAACAAGGTGGTGATCACGCTGGAACGAAGTGAAACCAATTGCCTTTTGGAAGTGCGAGACAATGGGCGCGGATTCGATCCCTCCCTGCGCAAGGAAAAATCTTTCGGCCTGGTCAGTATCCGGGAGCGGGCGCTTATGTTGGGGGGCGAGGTCGAGATATCCAGCGCTCCGGGTCGGTCAACGGTGATCCGGGTGCATATTCCCCTTCACAACGCAGTAACTAACGCATTGAGCGAGTCATGATAAAAATATTAATAGCAGACGACCACGCCATTGTGCGTGAGGGCTTGAAGCAGTTGTTTGCACTGAACCCCGATGTGCTGGTGGTGGGAGAAGCGGTGGATGGCGCTCAGGCGCTGGAAACTTTGCGCAAAGGGGGCTTTGACCTGGTGTTGCTCGACATGACCATGCCTGGTGTCAGTGGGGTGAACCTCATCAGCCGCATTCGGGCGCAAGATGGTGCACCACCCGTTCTGGTTCTCAGCATGCACAACGAGCTGCAAATTGCCCGGCGTGCACTCGCCGCTGGCGCGTCCGGGTATCTGACCAAGGACAGCCGACCTGACGTGCTGATGGCGGCCATTCGCAAGGTGGCAGCGGGGGGGCGTTTTATTGATCCCGTGTTGGCCGAGCAGATGGTGTTCGAAGCGGATGACTCCGGGAAGCGACCACCCCATGAACTTCTTTCAGATCGTGAATTCCATATCCTGCGTTTGCTGGTTCGGGGGGTGAGCGTTAATGACGTCGCAGAAGAACTCGCCATCAGCAACAAGACCGTCAGTACCCATAAGGCACGTTTGATGCAGAAGATGAACTTTCGCAATAACGCCGAATTGGTGCGTTATGCGGTTGCC
>Ga0209343_10010197_pt1 | contig 10713 bp, 7 predicted proteins | sample RifCSPlowO2_02_FD_184026 | JGI IMG/M metagenome (GOLD analysis project Ga0209343, IMG submission 184026) | Groundwater microbial communities from Rifle, Colorado - Rifle CSP2_plank lowO2_0.2 (SPAdes) (version 2) | ecosystem: Environmental > Aquatic > Deep subsurface > Groundwater | place: Rifle...
GCATGCTGGCGGCCGTTCGCGGCCCTCAACGTGCGCCATATCACGCTCTCGGCGTTGATCGCGCCCAGATTGGCCGTTTCCGTCTCGCCCATCCGCAATCCGCTGTGCCGCACCGACTGGTGAAGCACATCGCGTCGCATGGTGATGGCCGTCACATGGAATATCGGATCGATATGCGGCGCCCCGTAATAACCGAAGAACTCGCCGTAGGGTCCCTCGATTTCGCGGAAACCGAATTCGTCGAAGTAACCCTCGATGATCATTTCGGCATCGGCCGGCGCCGGCACTCCGTTCGTGATGCCGCGAACCATCGGCACGGGCTCGCCGCGCAGAGTCGCGACGAGCCCGAATTCCTGGACCGGAATCCTCAGACCGGCGGCGAGATAGTCCAGGGGGTGTGACCCGACGGCAAAGCTCACCGGCAGCCGCTCACCCCGCTGCACGCACCCGAGATATATCTGCCTGAGGTCCGTAGGACCGGTCAGGTTGGATCGCAGCTCGCGGCGTCCCCTGAGCATCAGCCGCCGGCAGCCGACATTGCTCCGTCCTGTCGCGGGATCCACCGCGTAGTCGATTCCCGAGGAGATGTAGGTGCCGCCGTCCAATTCGTGCTGCAGGTGAAACGGCAGTGCCGTCAGGTCCACATCCTCCCCCGCGATCACGATCTGATGCACAGGTGCGTCCCCCGATGGCACCTCGATCACGGGCTGCGGATTATCCATGCGCCGCATGTATTCGTGCGTTATCTCCCGCTCGCCGACGCCGAAAGCGGCCGCAAGCCGCCGCCGGCTGCCCGACACCGCTGCGACCATCTCGAACTTCTGCGGACCCACGCTCCTGAAAAGCGTCGCCTTGGGCGTGGACTCGATGATGGCGCTGAGCCGGGACAAAGGGACCGGATGCTCATGCACCTCGACCTCGCCGATCCCGATCAACCGATCGACGAACGGCCTGAGCCGGAATTTCTCAAAATCGATACTCACGCCCGGCATCGCGGGTCTTATCTGCATTAGCTGCTTTTCGTTGCGTGGGGAGACCGCCGGACTGCCGTCACCGCTGGATGAGCCCGAGGGCCTGGAGCAATTCGGTGTTTTCGCGCAAGTCCTGCGCGGCGCTCTCGGTAAACGCCTCGCGCCCGCGGTGGATGATCTGCTCGTGCAGGCGCTGGACTACCGCCCGCATCGACTCGGACTGGACTGCGCTCGCACAGGCCTGTTCCAGCTTCCTCAACGTCTCGGGTGGCGTGCCCTTAGGGGCAACGATACCGTTTCGACCCGGCTGAAAAGACGGCAACCCGACCTCGGCCACGGTCGGCACATCGGGGAACGCCGCATGCCTGCGCCCCCCGAAAACACCAAGCAGCCTTAAGGGCCTGCCGACTGCCCCGCCGGCGCTGTAGACACCGAAGTCCAGGCGGCCGGACTGCAGATCCGGGAGCATGAGCGCCTCGCCCTTGTAGGGCACACCGACGAGTTTGAGCCCCTCGCGAAGGGCAATGTTCTGGATCGACAGATGGCCGATGCTGCCGATGCCCAGTTGACCAAAGCTCACCTTGTCCGGGTTTGCCTTGATATGCGCGACGAGTTCCGGCAATGACTTGAATGGCGAGTTGAGCGGCACCGCGACCGAAAACATGTTCTCGAAGTACTGGCATACGTACTCGAACGAGTCGAGCCCCCAGGTGATTCCCTTGATCAGAAGCGCGGAGTTGGTAATCGGGTTGATCGGCCCGAATCCCAGCGTGTATCCGTCGGCCCTAGCCTTGGCCAATACGCCCTTGCCTATCGTTCCTGCCGCCCCGTCGCGATTGACGACCGTGAATGACTGGCCAAGACTCGCCGCCAATGCCTGCGCCATGCCCCTGGCCATGGTATCGACGCTCCCGCCTGCGGTCCAGTCGACGATGACTTCCACGGACTTCGACGGATAGCCTCCTTGCTCCTGCGCAATGGTGCTCCCGCTCGCAAGTGCCGCAAAAAACATAAGAACAGCCGCAGATTTTTGCCGAATTCCACTCACCATCGTCTCCTCCTCCACTTCGTCCTTCGTTCTGTCCCATCGCCCAGGCACGCGCGGGGCCAAGCTCGCCCTGGCCACGATTGATCTGCATCACAATCCCACGGTCGAACGCCGGCATAGCATAATCGTTCCCTGCGGAAGGGGAAACAGTGGTGCGTAAACTGACGGCATTGCCATGCGCTGTCGCGCTCGCGCTCTGCGGCAGCGGGCGCAGACGGCTCGCCTTCCCGGCCGGGGAGGAATGAAGGTGTTCGGAGGAACGCAGTCCACTCATTTAGAAGGGAATGTCATGGCTCCAACCGGAGGACAGGTTCTGGTCGCGTCGCTGGTGAAGCAAAGCGTGGACACGGTGTTCATGATTCCAGGCGTGCAACTGGATTGGGCCGTGGATGCACTCCGGGAACGAAGCGCGGCGATCCGCGTCTACGTTCCGCGTCATGAGCAAACAACGACGTATATGGCCGACGGCTACTATCGCGCCTCCGGAAAGCCCGGGGTTGCACTGGTCGTCCCAGGACCCGGAGTACTCAACGCCGGCGCGGGCCTCGCGACCGCATTCGCGGCAAACTCCAAAGTCCTGCTGCTGGCCGGGCAGATCCACTCCAGCGCAATCGGGTCGGGATTCGGCCTCCTCCACGAAATCAGGGATCAGGCGAGCCTGATTGCCGGCCTGACGAAGTGGAGTCACTGTGTAAGTGACGGCGGTGAGATTCCCTCGGCGATTGCTTCGGCGTTCTCCCGGATGCATGCGGGACGGCCGCGCCCCGTTGCCGTGGAATTCCCCCACGACATCCTCGAATGCCGGTTATCGGGCGGCATGCCTGCTGAAAGCCCGCCCCTGCAGGTCGAAGCCGAAACGGTGGATGCTGCTGCGGTCGCGCGCATTGCCGGCGCCGTCGACGATGCCGCTTTTCCGGTGCTGTATGTCGGTGGCGGCGTGCTCGCGGCAAACGCATTCAACCCACTCCGGCAGTTGGCGGAAAAGCTGGGAGCGCCGGTCATCATGAGCGAAAACGGACGCGGCGCGCTCTCAGACCGCCATCCGCTGGCGATGAGTACGTTGGCGGGGCGCGCGCTTTTCGAGCGCGCGGACCTCGTCGTTGTCGTCGGCAGTCGCTTCATGGACAGCATGAGCCCTGCACCTTCGTGGACCGGGCGGGGACCGAAATTCGTTTTCATCAACGTCGATGCCGCCGATCTGACGCCGCCGCGCGAGGCGTTTATCGCGTTGCGGGCCGATGCGCGGCAGGCGCTCGAACTGCTGGCCGAAGCAGTGCGTCCGAGACGCGTCCTTACCGAGGAGCGCGCCATTACCCTCAAGCAGTGGGCGCAGAACCAGATCGATGCCGTTTCTCCCCAAGCCTCGTATGTCCGGGCGCTGCGCGATGCAGTGCCGGAAGACGGCATTTTCGTCAACGAACTGACCCAGGTCGGTTATCTGGCCCGCGTTGCATTCCAGGTGTTCGGTCCCAACACGTACATCGGCCCGGGCTATCAGGGAACACTGGGTTACGGGTTCCCGACAGCGCTCGGTGCCGCAGTTGGCGGAGGCGGCCGGCGGGTGGTTTCCATCACGGGAGACGGCGGTTTCGGCTGGAATATGCAGGAACTCGCCACGGCCCGGAAATATGACCTGCCCGTCACGCTCGTCGTATTCAACGACGGCCACCTCGGTAACATACGGGCGACCCAGAAACGCGTGTTCGGCCTGGACGAGGCGTTCGCCGCCGACCTCGAAAACCCCGATTTCGTGGCGCTTGCGCAAGCTTTCCGGATTCCGGGGGTACGGGTCGAGTCTCCGGATGGGCTCAACGCCGCCGTGAAGGCATCGCTGCAGGAAGGCGGCCCCGCGCTGATCGAGGCAAGAGTCGGCGAGATGCCCAGTCCCTGGCCCCTCCTGCGCCTTCAGCCCCTGCCAGGCGTCAAGCTGCCGGACAGCGGTCCCAATCCATTGCCCGCCCGCGTCCCGGCATAGACGGCTTGCGCCAGTTTTTCTTGTCTCCACTGCAGGCAGATTCGCGGCCTGATACCCTCGACCTGCCAGAGCAGCGCGGCGCGCCGTCGCCGCATTCGACCGGGAGCTGTCATGCGCAATCGTGTGGGTCCGTACTTCGCCGTTCTGCAGCTGTTCTTCGCGCTGACCTGGACGGTATACGTGATCTTCCTGCCGCGGCTGGCGGCGCAGGTCGGGATCCCGAAACAGTGGATCGTCTGGATCCTGCTCGCCGACCAGGTGGTGTTCCTGGTGGTCGACTGGGCGATGGGCATCTATGCGGACCGGGCCGCGAAGGTGGTTGGAAGGCTCGGGCCGCAGCTCGCGCTGGTGACCCTCGTCTCCGCGCTCGTCTTCCTACTCCTGCCTTTCATCGCTCCGCTCGCGAACCCCGCGTTGTTCCTGCTGCTCACGTTCGTCTGGGCAGCGACTTCCTCGGCGCTGCGCGCCCCGCCGCTGGTGATGCTTGGCAAGTACGCCTCGGTCGGCGACCGTCGCTGGGTCTCCAGCCTGTGGCTGTTCGGCATGGGCGCGGCCGGTGCGATTGCGCCTTACCTGACCGCGACGCTGCGCGATGCCGACCCGCGGCTGCCCTTCGTGCTCTCGTCGATCGCAGTCGCGGTCGCAGCCTGGGCGCTCGGCTGGGCGGAGCGCAATCTCGCCCTGGCGGGACAGGGACAATCTTCGCTGCCGCCGACGGTCCGGATTCCCATCCCGGCGTTTCTGCTGGTAGCCGCGCTCGCGGGGCTGGGCTTTCAGGTGCACTTCTCGCTCAACTCCGCGCCGCAGTACCTGCGCTTCGCGAAACCGGCCGATCTGGAGTACCTGATGCCGGTGTTCTGGATCGGGTTCAACCTGTGCGTGCTGCCGCTCACGCTCGCGATACGCCGCTACGGCGAATTCCGGGTGCTCGCCGCCGGTGCCGCGGCCGGCGCCGCGGCGGCCGTGTTCGCGACCCTGTCGGGCTCGCTCGGCGCGCTCGTGGCCGCGCAGTTCGCCGCGGGCGCGGCCTGGGGCGCGGTGATGTTCGGCGCCTTCGGCGCGGCGCTTGCGCTCGGGCACACCGGGCGCGAGGGCTTCGCCTCGGGAGGTATGTTTTCGATGTTCGCCCTCGCCGCGGCAGCACGCATCGCCGTCGTTGCGCTGGCGCTCAACCAGGGCGCGGGACTTAACGCCGCGCTCCCCTTTGTGCCGGCGGCGATGTGGGCGGCAGCGGCGGCCGTGCTTGCGGCCATGATCTACGCAAGGCGGCGGTCTCCCGCGCCGTCATGAACCCCGCGGTACCGCCTCACCGAGCTCAGGGAAACGAAGACCGCGCCGGACTGCTTGTCAAATGCCGTAGCTACTCATGGACGGGAAGTATCAGGGCAGATGGATGCTTGTCGCTGTGCCAGATCGTGTCCTGGCCGATCTTGTTGGGCGCGTAATAGTGGGTCCAGAGGACGTCGGTAATGGGCGAGTCGCCGTTGGCGATCTCCAGTCGGATGCGATTGCCCTTCTTGAACTGGAAGGCGCCGGGCTCAATGCTGATCTCGAACTTGTAGACCTCGCCGGGCTTGATCGGCTCGGGCTTGGTGTGCAGAAAGTAGGGCTCCATCTCGGTGCTGTGTTTCTCGTCGATGGCGCGGTGGGATGCGCGCAGCCAGCCCTTGGTCACGACCTGGAAAGCTGGATTGAGGCCCTTGGCCCGGTCTTCCGGAGATTGCGGTAACTGCTCGGAGAGCTTGACGATGAAATCGGTGTCCGTGCATGTCGAGGACGCGTACAGCACCAGCTTGATCGGCCCGGCGATCTCGAGGTCCTTCTCCAGCGGCGCGCTGGTGAAGGTCAGCACGCGGCGCGCAGGATCGAAGCCCGCTGCCGGCCCCATCGGGCCGAAGCCCACGACGCCGGTGACCCATCCGGGGTTGGGGTAAGCGTAGGCCGTATTTTGACTACCCTGCGGCGGCGAGGCAGAAAGTCCCCCATCATTCAGCGAAGTGACGCTACCGGAATTGTTCCCGTTCAGATGCCAGCTCTTGTACTGGACGCCGGCCGGGGGCCAGGTGTCGGCAGTACGGAACACGTTGGCGCCGCGCACGAAATATTCCACCGGCGGACGCTTGTCCCACTCGGTTTCCTTGCCTTTCAGGAAGCGGTCGTAGAACGGCAGCAGCACCTTCTCGTGGAGTTCGGGGCTGTTGAATTCCTGGTTCGCGGCCCATGCATTGGGCGGCCCCCTCATCTGCAGCTTGCGCGGACCCTTGGCGCGCCGGAAACCCTCGATGTTGCCGCGAGTGTGCAAGTCAACCTTGCCCCAGATGCCGATCGAGTACAGCGGCACCTTGATCTCGTGCAGCCGCTCCGAGGCGCAACGGACGCGCCAGAAGTCGTCGTAGGTCGGATGCGACGCCATCAGCGCGTCAAGGTCGGTCCTTTGCTCGCGCGGCGCGGCGCCGTTGGCGGGAAAGCGGTTGATGATGCGGTTCTGGTTCCACCAGTAGCCGGGGATGAATTGCCCGGGAATGCCGCCCTGGTAGCATGTGGCGCGGTACGGGTCGATGAGCCCATCGTAGGCGCCCAGGCAGGCGAGCGCCGGCGGCGCCATGATCCCCATCCACCATTGCGACATGCAGAAGTAGGACTGGCCGAGACCGCCGACCTTGCCGTTTGACCAGGGCTGTTCGGCGATCCATTCGATGACGTCGTAGAGGTCGCGCTGCTCGTTCTCGCCGAGAAACTCGAACTCGCCGCCCGACTTGCCCGAGCCGCGCACGTCCATGTGCACGTAGGCGTAGCCGCTTTTCACGTAGAACTCGATCGGCCCGGTCTCGCGCCACAAGAACTGCGGGCCGGCGGGCAGCGTGTTGTTGTCGTAGCGGTAGGGTGATGCGGCCAGAACGACGGGAAAACGGCCGCCGCCTTCCGGGGCGTAGACAGCGGCGGCGATCTGCATCCCGTCGCGGACGGTAATAGAAATTTCTTTCATCATGGTGGCCTCGGTCTCCTCGCGCTGCTATGCTAATCCCCGCATGAACGTATTCAAAGTAATCCGCATGGCGGAACGCGGCGCCGCGGTTTCATCCGAGAAGTTCAAGGATGAATGGCTGCGACGCACCCGGGAGAACGGCAAGGGCGCGAAAAAGCTCGTCGCCAGTATCGCTACCGGAGAGGTCGCCCTCGGCGGGCAGGGCCCGCCGTTTGACGCGATGGCGGCGCTCTATTACCGCAGCCTGCAGGAGGCGCGGGCAGCGTTCTCCCTCGCCCCCGGCGAGATCGGCATCGTTGCCGACGAGCACCTCATGTCGCAGAAGCCCGATCCCGAGGCGAAAATCAAGATCATCCGTACCGTGTACCGCCGGCGCGATCTCACTCATGCGCAGTTCAAGGACTACTGGCTGAAGAACCACTCGAAGCTCGAGGACCGCGTGATCGCCGAGTCGCCGGTGCAGCGTATCGTCGCGACGTTCGCCATACCGGTGGCCGGCACGGAACCCGCGTTCGACGGCATGGTCGAGCTCTATTTCAGGAGCGCCGAGGACATCCGCTCGATGTTCGCCGGGCCGATCCCTGCGATGATGCGCAAGGACGAGGAGAACTTCGTCCAGATGGATGCGCCCGCGGTGCGCATCGTAGCAGAGGAATTCCTTCTTCAAGGCGCGATGCCGGCTTCCTTGTAGAACTTCAGCGCGCCGGGGTGGAGTGGCACGCTTTGCAGCGGCTTCACCATGGTCTTCGGGTTGAAGAGCGCGAACGGCGGAAACGTCGCCATCAGTTCCTGCTTGCCCTCGTAGAGCGCCTTCGTCACCTGGTACACGATGTCCGCGGCAAGCTCCTCGCGCACCACCATTACCATGTCGAAGGCCACCAGGTTGGTCGGCTTGCCGATCCCTTCGATCGAGGGGTGCGGACTCACCTGCATCACGTAGGCGCCGGGCAGCATCGCCTGGACGCGCTTCACCGCGTCCGGAGCCGTATCGATCTCCAGTACGCGCACTCCGCCAACGCTCGCGTTCGCCTGTTTGATCGCGGCCGAACCCAGCGCGAAGAACATCACGTCGGTCTTGTTGGTCATGAAGTCGTCGGCCTGGCGCACGACATTCGGCGTCGGCACCTTGGTGACGTCGCTATAGCGGAGACCCGCATTGGCGAGATGCGCCTCGATAATGCGGCCGATGGTCTTCTGGGTATTGAACTCGCTAGATACGCGCTTGCCCTTCAGGTCGGCGATCTTCTGGAAGGGCGAATCGGCGCGCACGTGCATCGCGACGCGGTAGGGAATCAGCGCCCCGACGTAGCGCAGGTTCTTGCGCGCCCCCCGCCCCTCGTACTCGCCGGTGCCGGTGGCGAAGAAGGTTGCGTCGAAGGAGTTCGAAACGTTGAAATCCGCCGTGCCGCTGACGGTCTCCTCGAACCCGGTGCTCGCCTGCGCCTGCACGATCGCGCGCAGCTTCGCCTTTTCCACGAGGACCTTCGCCATCGCCGAGCCCGCAGAGTTGGAAAAGGAGCCAACCGGCGTCGTGATGATGCTGATCGGCTGCGCCGCCGCAGTGCCGGCCAACAGCGATGCAAAAGCGAGTGCGGCGAAGTATTTCATGGTCAATCCTCCTCCACGGCAGAGTACTCCAAAACCGGGCATTCTAGCAATGCGCGCCTAAGCAAAGTAACATCCGCCGCATGGGAAGGGTCGCGAATATCCTGGCGGTCGCGCTGACCTGCGGCATCGTCGCGCTGGCCGCGGATTTTTTCCGCAGGGTCGGCCTCGCGCTGCATGCTGAGCAGTATCTTGCCGGCCTGCTGGCAATCGCGATGCCGCTGCTCTTCCTGCACGTGCCCGCGGACGGCGGGCGCAAGGGGCGCGTCGGGCCAGTCCCCTGGTACGACCTCGCGGCGGCGGTGGTTTCCTGCGCCTGCGCCGCCTACACGGCGGTTCGCTACCCGGCGCTCTCCGACCTGGTTAGTGTCCGGCCCTGGGACGGACTACTGGTCGCCGCGGCGCTCGGCGTCCTGCTTCTCGAGGGCCTGCGGCGCACGACCGGGCTCGCGCTCGTGATCGTCACGGCGGCGTTCTTCGGGCTCGCCATCTTCGGCGGCGAGCTGCCGGGAGAATTCGCGGCGCGCTCGATTCCGCCCGGACGCCTCATTTATTTCGCGGTCTGGGATTCGAGCGCGATTTTCGGCCTGCCGATGAAGATCGTCGCCGCCGTGGTCGCCATCTATATCCTCTTCGGGCAGGTGCTGCTCAAGTCGGGCGGTTCGAAGTTCTTCACCGACATCTCGATGGCGCTGATGGGACGGTACCGGGGCGGCCCGGCCAAGATCGCCATTCTCGGCTCGTCCCTCTTCGGCACGATTTCGGGAAGCACGGTTTCCAATGTGCTGACGGTCGGGGTGGTGACGATTCCCCTGATGAAACAATCGGGCTACCGGGCACACGTTGCCGGAGCGATCGAGGCCGCGGCTTCCACCGGCGGCCAGATCATGCCGCCGGTGATGGGGATCGCCGCATTCCTGATGGCGGAATTCCTGCAGGTGCCGTACGCGAAGGTCGCGCTCGCCGCGCTGATCCCGGCGCTGCTCTTCTACATCGCGCTTTTCATCCAGGTGGACCTCGAGGCAACGCGCCGCAACATCCAGCGACTCGAAGAGCATCGAATTCCCAAGGTCGCGGCGGTGATGAAGGCCGGGTGGTACTTCCCCATCCCCTTCGTGGTGCTGGTCTATGCCCTGTTCTGGCTCAACTACGAGGCCGAGACCGCCGGGCTCGTCGCCACGGGCGCGAGCCTCGTGCTCGCGGTCGCGTTTCCCTTCGAGGGCAAGCGGCTCGGATTGCGCGACCTGTATGACATGCTGCGCGAGAGCGCGTTCTCGGTGCTCGAGCTTTTCATGATCGGCGCTGCCGCCGGCGTGATCATCGGCTCGCTGACCTATTCGGGCCTCGGCTTCTCGCTCACACTGGTCCTGCTGCACCTCGCCGGCGGGAATCTCTTCTTGCTGCTGGTCATCGCGGCCATCGCGTCGATCATCCTCGGCATGGGAATGCCGACAGTCGGCGTCTACATCCTGCTCGCCACGCTGATCGCGCCCGCGCTAATCAAGATGGGCATCGCGCCGATGTCGGCGCACATGTTCATCATGTACTACGGTTGTCTGTCGATGATCACGCCGCCGGTCGCGATCGGCGCCTTCGCCGCCGCGAATCTCGCCGGCGCGGACCCCATGCGCACGGGCTTCACCGCCATGACGTTTGGCTGGACGGTGTTCGTGCTGCCGTTTCTCTTCGTGTTCTCCGGAACGCTGCTCATGTCGGGCGATCCCTGGCTGATCGCGCTCGACACCGCGACCGCCGTTGCCGGGGTATGGCTGATCTCGGCCGCGACGATGGGCTATTCAAGGCATTTACTGAAGATCCCGTCGCGCCTGTATTACGGCGCAACAGGATTTCTCTTGCTGCTCCCCGCGGAATCGTTTGAAGAGGCGCGCTGGTGCAACGCAGCCGGCGCGCTGATGGCGATCATGCTTTTTTTCTGGGAGCGACGCGCATCCCGCCGATCTGCAGCCGCAAGAGGCGCCTGAGGTCCGCGAGGCCATCCCCGGGACGCATCGTCGATTGCGACAGCGGGACTAAAGTATCCGCGTTCGTAGAACGCGGATTTGCATTATGCCCCCCAGAGGGGGGCACACCTAGCGGCCCTTCCGAGAAGGTCCGCTTGGATCTGGGC
>Ga0209343_10010199_pt1 | contig 10711 bp, 9 predicted proteins | sample RifCSPlowO2_02_FD_184026 | JGI IMG/M metagenome (GOLD analysis project Ga0209343, IMG submission 184026) | Groundwater microbial communities from Rifle, Colorado - Rifle CSP2_plank lowO2_0.2 (SPAdes) (version 2) | ecosystem: Environmental > Aquatic > Deep subsurface > Groundwater | place: Rifle...
TCAACCAGCGCTTTCAACAACAACTTGGAACGATCATCAAGCATCGACACATTTTAGTGATGTAATTTAAGAATGAAGTCCAAATTTCGCCAGGTTGCCTTGATAGGCAAGTACCAGACCACCGCTGCGGGAGCGTCGGGGGCGTCATCGCGCCAAGCCCTGGAACAGATAGCCCACTTTTTAATGGACCAGGGGAGCGATGTGGTGATCGAAAACGACACCGCCGCCAACATGGGTTTGAACCGTTACGCCACCATGGATGTGGCGGCGATAGGCGCCAGCTGTGACCTGTGCCTGGTGGTCGGGGGCGATGGCACCATGCTGGGCATCGGCCGGCAGTTGGCCCAGTACGGCGTGCCCCTGATCGGCATCAACCAGGGCCGCCTGGGCTTCATCACCGACATTCCCTTGGGCGAATTTCGCACCACCCTGCAACCCATGCTGGCGGGCGAGTACGAAGAAGACCAGCGAAGCCTGATGCAGGCGCGGGTGATGCGTGACGGGCACTGTGTGTTTTCCGCACTGGCCATGAATGACGTGGTGGTGAACCGGGGGGCCACCGCCGGCATGGTGGAGCTGCGGGTGGAGGTGGACGGGCATTTTGTGGCCAACCAGCGGGCCGACGGGCTGATCATCGCCTCGCCCACGGGCTCCACGGCTTACTCTTTGTCGGCCGGCGGACCGTTGCTGCACCCGTCCATTGCGGGCTGGGTGCTGGTGCCTATTGCCCCGCATACCTTGTCCAATCGGCCCATTGTCCTCGCCAATGCTGCGGAGATAGCTATCGAAATAGTAGCAGGGCGCGATGCCAGCGCCAATTTTGACATGCAATCCCTGGCGTCCCTGATGCACGGCGACCGTATTGTGGTGACCCCATCGAAACACCATGTACGTTTCTTGCACCCCAAGGGTTGGAGTTATTTCGACACCTTGCGTGAAAAACTACATTGGAATGAAGGAGTGGCTTGATGAGTGCTGCGCAGAACCGCTTCAAACCAACAAAGGGACACTAGCCGTGGGCCTCAAACGCATTGTTCTTCGCGATTTCGTCATCGTCAGCGAACTGGAACTGGACCTGGACAGCGGCTTCTCGGTGCTGACCGGCGAAACCGGCGCGGGCAAGTCCATTTTGATCGACGCACTGCAACTGGTGACAGGTGCGCGGGCCGACTCCGGCGTGATCCGTGAGGGCGCCACACGCACCGACGTCAGCGCCGAGTTCGACACCCCGGCGCAAGCCTTACCTCTGCTGCAAGAGGCCGGATTTGATGCCAGTGAGCTGTTGCTGCTGCGCCGCACGGTGGACCTGCAGGGCAAAAGCCGGGCCTGGGTCAATGGCAGCCCCGCCACCGCCCAGCAACTGCGCAGCATTGGCGAGCAGTTGCTGGACATCCACGGCCAGCATGCCTGGCAAAGCCTGACCCGCCCTGACGCCGTGCGCGGCCTGCTGGACGCCTACGCCAAAATTTCCACCACCGCATTGAGCACCTTGTGGCAGACCTGGCGCCTGAGCCAAACCAGCCTGTCCGACGCGGTGGCCAAGCAGGATTCCCTGCAGCGCGAACGCGAACGGCTGGCCTGGCAAATTGGCGAGCTGGAGAAGCTCAACCCGCAGCCCCAGGAGTGGGATGAGCTCAACACCAGCCACAGCCGTTTGTCCAATGGGCAGGCCCTGCTGGATGCCGCCCAGGGCGCGTTGCAGCTGCTGGAAGACGAGGACCACAATGCCCTGCAAGAGTTGCATGCCGCCTTGCAGCACTTGCAAAGCCAGGCGCATTTGGAAGCCGATTTCAAAGACCCCATCGAGGTCCTGATCTCCAGCGTGGCCCAGGTGGAAGACACGGTGCACTCCTTGCGGGCCTATGTGCGCCGCACTGAGCTGGACCCCGAGCGTCTGGCCGAACTGGACGAACGCCTGTCCCTGTGGGTGTCGCTGGCCCGACGCTACAAACGCAGCCCTGAGGAGCTGCCCGGCTTGCTGGCATCCTGGAAAACAGAACTGCTGCAACTGGACGCAGCCTCTGACCTGGAAAGCCTGCAGAGCAGAGAAAAAAAAGCCCACGCCGCCTATCTGACGGAGGCCAAAAACATCTCCAAGGCCCGCGCCAAGGCAGCCCCCTTGCTGGCCCAGTCCATCACCCAGGCCATGCAGGGCCTGGGCATGCAGGGCGGGCAATTTCAAGTGGCCCTGGAGATCAGCGCCCAGCCCATGCAAAGTGGTCTGGAAGAGGTGGGCTTTCTGGTGGCGGGCCACGCAGGAAGCACGCCGCGCCCTGTGTCCAAAGTGGCCTCAGGCGGTGAGTTGTCCCGCATGGCACTGGCCATCGCGGTGACGACCAGCCAACTGGGCACCGCGCCCACCCTGATTTTTGACGAAGTGGACTCCGGCGTGGGTGGTGCCGTGGCGCAAACCGTGGGCCGTTTGATGCGCCAGCTGGGCGTGGACCGCCAAGTGCTGGCAGTCACCCATTTGCCGCAGGTGGCGGCTTGTGCAGACCACCACCTGGTCGTTGCGAAAAAAATGACAGGCACACAAACCCAGAGCACGGTGGCCGCGGTGCGGGGGGAACAGCGGGTGGCAGAAATCGCCCGCATGCTGGGCGGGGAAAAACTCTCCGACACCACGCTGGCCCATGCCAAAGAAATGCTGCAGACGGGGGCCTGATGGAAATTGTCCTGATCACCGGCATGTCGGGCTCCGGTAAATCGGTGGCCTTGCACGCTTTGGAAGACGCGGGTTTTTACTGCGTGGACAACCTGCCGCCAGAATTGCTGTTGCCGTTTGTGGAGTTGGAGAGAAAACACAACGCCCGCCATCTGGCCATCGCCATGGACGTGCGCAGCGCCACCTCCTTGCCGCTGGTGCCCCAGCAGCTGGATATTTTGCGCAGCCAAGGCGTTGTGGTCAAACTGCTGTTTTTGGACTCCTCCACCGGAATCCTGGTTCGCCGTTATTCCGAAACCCGCCGCAAACATCCGCTGTCGCAACTGGACACCATGGGCCCCCAAGGCGACGAGCGCCGCATGCTGGTGGATGCCATTGAGTTGGAGCGAGAACTGCTGGCCGCACTGCGGGAGCAGGCCCATGTGATCGACTCCAGCATCATCCGGGCCTCCCAGCTGCAAAGCTACGTCAAAACCATGGTATCCACACCAGGCGGACAGCTGACACTGGTGTTTGAGTCATTTGCCTTCAAACGGGGCGTCCCCACCGACGCAGACTATGTGTTTGATGTGCGCATGCTGCCCAACCCCCATTACGACCCCGAGTTGAAGCACCTGACGGGACGCGACCAGGCCGTGGCGGATTTTTTGCAAGCGCAAGAAGACGTGGGCCGGATGCAGCAGCACATCACGCAGTTTTTGGAATACTGGCTGGAGGTGCTGGCCCGCGACCACCGCAGCTACGTGACCGTGGCCATCGGTTGCACCGGCGGCCAGCACCGCTCGGTGTACCTGGTCGAAAGACTGGCAGAACACTTTGCCACCCAGTGGGCCACACTCAAGCGCCACCGGGAAATCGACGCGGTTTAGCGGCAGGCGGGGCTACCCGCGCTGCAGTAGCTTGCGTATCGGTGCGGGCAATCCCAGACCCGGCCACTCCTGCGCACTCACCCAGCGCCCCGGCTCCCAGCCCACCGCCTCATCGGGCAAGGCCAAACGCCAGGGGTGCAGATGCAGGTCTTTGTGCGTCAGCACATGGGTGAACACCGTATCCGGCTGCAACTGCGCACGCCAAGGCTTTGGCACGGCTTGGCGCAGGGCGTCATCACTGTCAAACAGCGCAAAACAATGCAGTCCAGCCCACACCCCAGGTGTGGGGCGTGGCGCCATCCACACCGCCCCCTGCGCCGTTTGGGCCCAGAGCAGCCAGATCGACTGGCTGGAGCGTTTGAGCTTGCGGGTGCGCACGGGATAGCGCTGCGGATCACCTCCTTGGCGGGCCACACACGCGGCGCGCACCGGACAGGCTTCACACTGGGGCTTTTTCGGCAAGCACACCGTCGCTCCTAAGTCCATCATGCCCTGGGTGTACCGTGGCATGGACGACGGGGCGTCGGAAGACGTCGGCAACAGGGCCGTCGCAGCATCCCACAAGGCGCGTTCGTGGCTGGCCAGGGCCAAATCGGCATCAAACCCCAACACCCGGGTCACCACGCGTTTGACATTGGCATCCAGGATCGCCACCCGCTCGCCAAAACACAGCGAGGCAATGGCCGCCGCAGTGGAACGGCCGATGCCCGGCAGGGTGACCAGAATCTCAGACGCTGAAGGAAACACGCCACCATGCAGGGCCACGACTTGCTGCGCACAGCGGTGCAGATTGCGCGCCCGGCTGTAGTAGCCCAGACCACTCCACAAACCCAGAACCTCGTCCAAACTGGCCTGCGCCAGTGTTTGAACATTGGGGAATCGTTCGACAAATTTCGCAAAATAAGCACGCACCGTGACGACTTGCGTCTGCTGCAGCATGATTTCAGACAACCACACGCGGTAGGGATCCCGTGTGTTTTGCCAAGGCAAGTCGTTGCGGCCATGCCGCATTTGCCACTCCACCACCTGTGTGGCGAAGTGTCCAGGTGTCTTCGGCACGTTTAAACGAGCTCCACGTCCACAACGGCTTGGGTGGGTTTGACCGTGTCCTGGGCTGCAATCAGGTAATTGGTGAGCTCCACCAGTTTGGTGTCCAACTGGTGCAGCGCCGTACCTTGCTGCTCGATTTCCTGAATGCGGTCTTCCAGTCCACCTGCGGCTTGCTGAATGCGGTCTATGGCTTCGATTCGGCGCGTGAAATTGCGGCGACGCTCACGCATTTGCGCGTCCAGTTGGGAGGCTGCCGACTTGCTCCACAGCTCAATATCCCCCAAGGCCGCTTCATGGATGCCACGCAAGCGGCTGGACAAGGCACGCACCAACCGGTCAGCAAATTCCGGCTGGGCCAGCTTGAAGGCGTTGCCAATGCCAAGGTATTGGATGTGGCTGCGTTCCACCATGTCCAGATCCGCCAGAAAGCGTGCCATTTGCGGTTCGGCAGGCGCCTGCAAGGAAAACCCATACTCACCGTTGAGCTGGCGGAATGTCGCATTCAGCATGGACAAAATCTCAGCACTCAAGGCCTGCACTTTGTTCAAGTTGCTGCGCAAGCGCTCAAAGGTGTCGCCATACGCTTTCTTAACGCCCAGTTTGAGCCCTTTTTGCATCAGGGCATCGGTGAGTTGTGCCATTTCGCTTTTCAGGCCTTTGGACCCCAAAATCGCAAATACCTCACGCAAAAGCTTCAGATGCACGGAGCGAACCGCATGGATTTTTGCCCCTCCCAAATCAAACTCGGCCTGCTCCTGGGAGATCCGTGAACGCATGTTCTTGATCACCACCACGTTCTTGCCCTGCAGGCTCTTGAGCTCCATCATTTGCTCGGTCAGGTCCCGCTTGCGAATGTTGATCACGCGCCCCGTCTCGGCACGCAGATCGGTGATGCTGGAGGCCATCGCCCGGGTCAGAATTTTTTGCCGCTCGCCCATCATGCCGCGGCCCAGCACGTCTTCCAACACCGGCAAACAGCTTTGTTTCAGCAGCGCAGCATCCTTGGTAACCTTGCCGACCAGGCCTTTTTGCGCGGACACGGCGATCACCTGGGCGGGGGAGATGCCCAAAATATCTGCGGTCGTGGCCTTTTGGCGCTCAATCTGCGCCTGGGTTTGCTCGGGCGTGCTCAACGCATCCCACAGTGTGTCAATTTTATTGAGCACCACCACACGGGATTCCGTGTCTCCCGAATCGGTCACCAGGTGCTCGCGCCAGATGGACAGGTCCGACTTGGTCACCCCGGTGTCGGCCCCCAAAATGAACACCACCGCATGGGCCTGTGGAATCAGGCTCACCGTCAGTTCCGGCTCGGCCCCGATGGCGTTCAAACCCGGGGTATCCAAAATGACCAATCCCTGTTTGAGCAGCGGATGGGCAATATTGATCAGCGCATGCCGCCATTTGGGCACTTCAACCATACCCTGTGCATCCAGCATCGGGTTGTCCTCGGGAGCCTGGTTGTGCCAGAAGCCCAAGGCCCGGGCTTCGTCCTGGGTCACTTTGCGGGTTTCGGCGACCTTCTCGAACGACGATGCGAGTTGCTGTGGATTGTTCACATCCAGATCAATGCGGGTCCATTTTTCTGGCGCCATGCGCCACTCCATGAGCGCCTGGGGCTGCAAGCGGGTCTCAATCGGTAGCAGGCGCAGGCAGGGTGGCACGTCCGCGTCGTATCCCATTTCGGTGGGGCACATGGTGGTGCGCCCGGCACTGGCCGGCATGATGCGACGACCATAACCTGCAAAGAAAATGGCATTGATCATTTCCGACTTGCCGCGCGAAAACTCGGCAACAAACGCCACCATCACCTTGTCGGAGCGCACCTGGGTTTCCAGGCGACGCAGGCGCTCTTCCACGGCGGCGTCCAGCAGTTCATGGTCTTTCATCCACTCCGCCAGCAACTTCAGCCGAAGCGCGAACTCCCGACGCCATGTGCCGAGTTGGTCAAATTGTTCGTTAAATGATGTAGCCAAGAGTCCCCCGTGGAATCGTTCAATATAGCACCGAGCCCCCCATTTTCAGTCAGGGTTTTTGGCAAGTCGGGCAGAAAAACGTGGACCGCTGCCCCTGTCGAATCAGCCGAACCGTGGATTCACATACTTTGCAGGCTTGCCCAGCGCGGCCATACACCATGGCCTCCAGTTGGAAATGCCCCGCATCGCCATTGGCATTGGAAAAATCACGCAAGGTGCTCCCCCCCTTGGCCACGGCCCGTGCCAGCACCTCGCGAATCGCCTGGTGCAGCCGGGCCACACGGCGGCGGCTCAGCCGGGAGGCTCGGGTGGTAGGCCGTATGCCCGCAAGGAACAGCGCCTCGGAGGCATAGATATTTCCCACCCCCACGACCAAATCGCCGGCCAGCAGCACCTGCTTGATGGGCGCTTGGCGCCGTGCCAATCCGGCTTGGAAAAGCTGCACATCAAAGCCCTCGCCCAGCGGCTCCATGCCCAGCTTGCCTAGTAGTTTTTGCGCAACAGCGTCGTGTTCTGTGCTCGCATACACCACAGCGCCAAAGCGCCTGGGGTCATTCAGGCGCAAGCTGCCCTGGCTGGTCCGCAGTTCAAAGTGGTCATGCACTCCGGCCTCTGGCAGATGCGAACCATAGGACAGGCTGCCAGACATGCCCAGGTGCAGCAGCAACAGGCCCTGGCTCAGATCGACCAACAGGTATTTACCACGCCGCCGCACCCCCAGCACGCGCAGCCCCATCAGGTCCTCAGGCCGACATTGCAGCGGCCAGCGCAACGGTTTCCCGAGGCGAACCGCCTCGATCTGTGCGCCCGCAATGCGCTCGGCAAAACTCAGGCGTGTCACTTCAACTTCAGGTAATTCGGGCATGGTGGGATAGGCTCCTCGGCTTGGATTATTATGGCCAGATGACCCGATCCCCTCGACTCATCACTTTGGCCCTTCTGCTGGCCGGCCTCTGCGGCAGCACCTTCGGTGCCCCCCAAAAGGCGCAAGCCCCCTACAACTCCACTCTGGACGGCCCTCTCTTCTACCAATTGCTGGAGAGCGAGCTGCGTGTCCAAAATGGCGATGCCGCTGCAGCCTACGCGCTGATGCTCGACGCGGCGCGCAAGGCCAACTCTTCCCGCTTGTATGAACGCGCGGTAGAGCTGGCTTTGGCGGCGCGCAACGGAGACTCTGCGCTGCAGGCCGCCCAAGCCTGGACCCAGGCGTTCCCAGCATCCCGTGACGCCAACCGCTACCTGCTGCAAATCCTGATCGGACTGAACAAGCTGACAGACACGCTGGACCCTCTCAAACGCGACCTTGTGGGCTTGAACCCTAAGGACCGCGCAGTCGCCATTGCACTGCTGCCCCGCTACTTTGCGCGCACCGCCGACAAAGTGATGGCAGCCAGCCTGGTAGAACAAGCCCTGGCGGCTGAATTGAACACCACAGGTACCGGCCCCACGGCATGGTCTACCGTGGGCCGACTGCGGCTCATGGCAGGAGATGCACAGGGCGCGCTGGAGGCTGTGCGCCAGGGCGTGGCCCTGAACGCCAAGTCCGAAGACCCCATTGCGCTGGCCCTCAATCTAACCGGCCCCCAATGGTCTGCGGCGGAAGGCATGGTGCGCAAATACCTGTCTGCTGCGGTGCCCGCGCCGGAAATCCGCATGGCTTACGTACGCAAGCTGCTGGATGCGCTGCGCTTTGCAGAGTCCTATGCGCAAATGCAATTGCTAAACACCGAAAAGCCGGACTACGCCGACGCTTGGCTGGTCCGCGGCTCGCTGGAATTGCAGGACAAAAAGCTGGCGGCAGCCGAGGCGTCCTTAAAAACCTACGTTGCACTCAACGCAGCCCCCGCCAACACGGAGGCACCCCCGGAAATGGGCCGCGGTCTGGTGCAAGCCTATTTGCTGTTGTCCCAAATTGCCGAACACAACCAGCAACTGGACGAAGCCCAAGCCTATCTGCAACGCATCGACAGTCCGGCAGATACCCTGCGCGTGCAAAGCCGGCGTGCCATGATTTTGGCGCGCCAAGGAAAAATGAATGAAGCCCGCGCCTTGATTCGCAGCCTGCCCGAATCACAGCCCGAAGACGCCCGCACCAAAGTCTCTGCGGAAGTGCAATTGTTGCGCGACTACAAGCAGTACCCCGCCGCCTACCAGGTACTGGTGGAGGCCATTGCACACAACCCGCAAGATGTGGAGCTGGTCTACGACCAAGCCATGCTGGCGGAAAAAATGGGCAAATTGAACGAAATGGAGCAACTGCTGCGCCAAGTGATTGCCGCCAAACCGGACTACCACCACGCTTACAACGCATTGGGATACTCCCTGGCAGATCGCAACGTCCGTTTGCCAGAGGCTCGCCAACTGGTTCAAAAGGCACTGGAATTTGCGCCCCAAGACCCCTTCATCCTCGACAGCTTGGCCTGGGTGGAGTACCGCAGCGGCAACACGGCCGAGGCGCTGCGCCTGCTGCGAGGTGCCTACCAAGCGCGCCCCGATGCGGAAATCGCAGCGCACTTGGGCGAAATTCTGTGGTCCCTGGGCCAGCAAAGCGACGCCACCGATATTTGGAAACAGGGCATTGCACTGAACCCCGACAACGACACCCTGATTGAGACCATCAAACGCCTCAACCCCAAACCGTGACAACAGGGATGCGGCGCGGGCTGCATTGCGCCCTTGTTTTTACTATCTTTTTTATAGCTGGCTGCGCAAGTAATATGCGGACTACAAGCCCATATGATGCCAATACCCCCCATTGGCAAGGGCGTTTGGCACTGAAGATCCAAAGCACACCCGCACAGGCTTTTTCTGCCGACTTCGACCTCCAGGGCAGCGCCCAGGCGGGTGATTTGGCGTTTTTCACGCCCTTGGGCAGCACCATTGCGCACCTGCAGTGGAATGCCGACACCGCCGTGCTGCAAACCAACGGCGCGCCGCAGCACTTTGATACCCTGGCCGCATTAAGCCGGTACACCACTGGCACCGATCTGCCCATCGCCAGCCTGTTCTCCTGGCTGCAAGGGGACGACCTACCCACGCCCGGCTGGGAGGTTGATTTGAGTGCGTTGCCGTCAGGCCGTCTAACTGCCCGGCGCTTGGGACCAGATGCCCCCGCAGAGTTGAAAATCATTCTGAATCGCTGAAGAGCGCCCACCCGTCCGCTGATAATTCCGCCATGCAGTCGCTCTACGACATTCCCGCCCCCGCCAAGCTCAACCTGTTTCTGCACATCACTGGGCGCCGCCCCGATGGCTACCACCTCCTGCAGTCGGCCTTTGTGCTGATTGACTGGTGCGACACCTTGCATTTTGAGTTGCGCAAGGACGGCCAGATCAGCCGCGAAGACCTCACCTGGACCCTGCCTGCGGATGACCTGGTGGTGCGTGCAGCCCGCGCCATCCAACACGCCACCCAATGCCCCATGGGCGTGCATATTGGCATCGCAAAATCCGTCCCGGCCCAAGCGGGCATGGGCGGCGGCTCTTCAGACGCGGCGTCCACCCTGCTGGCACTGAACCGGTTATGGAAACTGAATTTATCGCAAGAAGCGCTGTCTGCCCTGGGCTTGGCCTTGGGCGCGGACGTGCCATTTTTTCTGGGCGGGCACCATGCCTGGGTGGAAGGCATTGGCGAAAAAATCACCCCACTGGTGTTGCCTGCGGCCCGCTTTGCCGTGGTCAAACCCGATGCCGGACTGGAAACTCAGTTAATTTTTTCAAATCCTGCGCTAAAACGCGATTCAAAGCCTGCTACAATCACAGGCTTCGCTGCAGACGCATTCGGAAAAACTTTTAGTTACGGCCGAAACGACTTGCAAGCCGTTGCCCAGCAGTTATGCCCTGGTATCAACCAAGCCCTTAAGTGGCTTGAAACCAAGGGTTTGAGTGGTAGGATGACAGGCTCTGGAAGTGCTGTGTTTGCGCACATGCTGCAAGACATTGATGTGAGTGACGCACCGGGTGCGTTTCAGGTCAGGTTGTGCAGCAGTTTGGATGTTCACCCCCTGGTGGGATGGGCAACCAGAGATGGTTTATCGGTGGGCAGCGTTTAGCTGTCAACCCGTGTAGGGGAGTCGCCAAGTTGGTTAAGGCACTGGATTTTGATTCCAGCATGCGAAGGTTCGAATCCTTCTTCCCCTGCCAAATCTGTTG
>Ga0209343_10010201_pt1 | contig 10710 bp, 10 predicted proteins | sample RifCSPlowO2_02_FD_184026 | JGI IMG/M metagenome (GOLD analysis project Ga0209343, IMG submission 184026) | Groundwater microbial communities from Rifle, Colorado - Rifle CSP2_plank lowO2_0.2 (SPAdes) (version 2) | ecosystem: Environmental > Aquatic > Deep subsurface > Groundwater | place...
CAGGACACTAGGCTAGCAGATCCGGGTGTGCGCCGGGAGGCACTCGGCCAGGAAGGCGACTGCGCGGCGCTCCGCCCACGAGCCGAGCCGCCAGGGCCACGTCCCCTCGAGGAACCCGGCGTGCCCGCCGTGCGGTGTGAACTCGGCGCGGACCCAGCGCGGCAGCCCGCGGGGATCCGGGAGCGCTTCGGGCGGGACGATGGGATCGTCCAGCGCGTTGATCAGGAGCGTCGGCCGGCGCACGCGGGCGAGCCACGGCGCCGAGCTGGCGCGCCTCCAGTAGTCCAGCTCGTCGGCGAAGCCCCCGAGGGGCGCGGTGACGGCGCGGTCGTACTCCGCGAACGTCCGTGCGCCGGCCGCCGCCACGACGTCGACGCGGTTCGCGAAGCCCCCGTCGCGCGCCGCCTTGGCGCGCACCTTCGCGCGCATCGTCCGGAGGAAGTTCGCCGTGTAGATGCGACGCCGCACGCCGCTGTCGAGCGCCCGGGTGCATGGCGCCAGGTCGAAGGGCGTCGAGATCGCCACGGCGCCCGCGAGCTGCGCCGGCGTCTCCTCGCCGCGCTCGCCGAGCCACTTGATCAGCACGTTGCCGCCCAGCGAGACGCCGGCGACCAGCAGCGCGAGGCGCGGTTCGCGCGCGAGGAGCCGGCGGACCACCTCGCCGAGGTCACCGGTTTCTCCCGAGTGGTAGAAGCGCCGCGCGCGGTTCAGCTCGCCGCTGCACGAGCGGAAGTTCAGGATCGCGGCGCGCCAGCCCCGGGCGACGGCCCCGCGCGCCAGGCCGACGGCGTAGTGGGAGCGCGAGGAGCCCTCGAGGCCATGGAGCACGAGCAGGAGCGTCGTCGACGGCGACGCGGGCTCGACCCAGTCGAGGTCGAGGAAATCCTCGTCGGGCGTGACGAGGCGCTCGCGCCGCGCCGCGAGGCCGCCGCGGCGGAAGAGCGGGCCCCAGACGGTCTGCAGATGCCCGCTGCGGCACCACCAGGGCGGCCGGTAGTCCCCGCTCTGCCTCAGCGCGGCTTGACGAGGAAGACGTCGCGCCGGTTCTTGGCCCAGCACGCCTCCGTGCGCTCGGTGCAGGCCGGGCGCTCCTCGCCGAGACTCACGATCGCGATGCGCTCGGCCGCGATACCCTGCGAGACGAGGAAGTTGCGGGCCACGCGCGCTCGGCGCTCGCCGAGGGCGAGATTGTACTCGTTGGTGCCGCGCTCGTCGCAGTGCCCCTCGATCAGCACGAGCGCTCCCGGGTTGGCTTTCAGCCACTCGGCGTTCGCCCTGAGGACCTCGGCGTCGGCCGGTCGGATGTCGTACCTGTCGAAGGCGAAGTAGATCGGCTTCACCTCGGGGATCACCACGAAGTCCCTGGGCGCGGGCCTGGCCTCGGCGGGCGCCGCGGCGACGGGCTCGGGTGCCTTCGGAGGCACGGGGGGGGGCGGTGCCGGCGCCGGAGGAGCCGGGGGCGGCGCGGCAGCGACCGGTGTCGGCGCCTGGGCCGGCGCCGGCGGCCGCACACGCGACAGGTCCAGGGTCACCTGCGGCTCCGCGTCGCGCACGCGACCGACCATCCGGTCCCCCTGGACCTTCAGGTCGACGGTGAAGACGCGGCCGTCGATCTCCTCACGGGCGACGACCTCGTCGCCCGACACCTCGAACTCCACGCGCGTGCCCCAGGCCCCGGCGATGCGCACGATCTCGGGGACCGACTCGGCGGCGAGCGTGCCGTGCAGCACGATGCGACCGGTCCCGCGGGCGCCCTGCTGGACGAACTCGGCCGACGCCTCGTCCCGCCGCGGGTAGCCCATGACGCCGTAACCGCTCCACGTGCCGTGCCACTTGCCGGAGATGTCCACGCTCGGCGGACTGACCGTTCGCGTCGGCGCCGCACAGCCGGTCGCCGCGAGCAGGACGACTACGAGGAGAGATCCGAGCGGTCGCATACGGCGCCTCCTTGGATCACACGCGCCCGGCGAGGCGAAGCGCCTCGTCTAGTCCTGGCCCTGCAACAGCAGCTTCACGACCTCGGGCACGATCTCCCGTGCGCGCTGGTCGAGCTCCGCCTCCGTGAGGTTCGCGATCGGGTGCGGCATGCAGAGGAACCGGTAGGTCGGCACCCCCCACTGCGCGGCCATCGCGCGGCCCGTCACCTCGAACACGTCCGTGGCGATCGACGCCGAGGGCACGCCCTTCCGCTCCAGCAGGATTCCGTCGAGCACACTGCCCGACGAGCAGGAGCCTCAGTCGCCGATGCCCGCGACCATCACGTCGCAGGACTTCGAGAGCTCCTGGATGATCTCGTCGTGCGCCGGCACGCTCGAGTTGTGCTTGCGGAACATCCTCCACTCGGCGGCGCCGTACTCCGCCTTGAGGATGTCGCCGATCTTGGCCAGCAGCCGGTCCGAGTTGAACTTCGTGTTCTCGATGAGCCCGATGCGCTTGCCCTCGAGGGAGCGCGGGCGATCCACGTACGTGATCGGCCGCGTGGTCACCTCGACGGTGGGATCGAGGAGCTCGATCATCGCTTGACCTCCTTGGTCACTGCCTGTGAGCTCTTCACGCTGGACCAGCCCGGGATGTAGCAGGAGAAGGCGCCGGCGCGCCCCCCGGCGGCCACGACGAGGATGTCGTCGGGCGACCGGAGCAACGGACGGAGCCCGGTCTCGTCGCCGGGCTCCGGCGCGCCGGACATGCGCTGGGTGCGCTTGAGGTGCGCGTGGGTGTTGTGCGTGTGCTCCCAGAGGAACTGGCGGATCCGCCGCTTGTCCCAGCCGCCGCCGCCGATCGTGCGCATGTGCTCGCCCGCCAGCACGACGCCATAGTGCGGCTGGCCCATCACGTTGCCCGAGATGCGCATGTCGTCGGCGAGCGTCGTGAGGACGCCCTCGGCGGTGTTCGACAGCTGGTTGTAGAACTGCCGCGGGCCTTCGGCCGCCATGACCGTGACCGTGGACTGCTCCGGGCGGAAGCCGCGCTCCACGTGGAGCGGCGTCCACGGGCTGTCGGCCTCGTTCTCGGCGATCACGTACGAGAGCCGGCCGGGGTGGCCGAGCGTGCCCCGATCGAGCGTCCCGGGCCGCGAGCCGCACACGTTGCGCATGACCAGGCGCACCGCGCGGCCGATCGTGAGGTTGGCGCGCCAGCCCGGACCGAACAGATTGTCGCCCGCGTTGACGTCGAGCGCGCGCGCGATCGGCCCGTTGACGATCAGGAGGACCCCGGCCCCCGCGGTGGACGTGCCCGGGCCATGGTAGCTGAAGCCGGGGTCCGCGATCCCCTCGACCGCCGCGACGACGACCGGCAGGTACGCCGGCAGGCACCCCGCCATCACGGCGTTGATCGCGACCTTCTCGGCCGTGATCGACACGGAACGGTGGGTGATGACGCCGATCTCCTGCTTCGGCTCGAGGCGCGCGGCCTCGAGCATCGCGCGCACCCTGGCCTCGGTGGGCGGGACGACGGGCAGGCCGTCCGACCAGCCCTGCTGGAAGCAGAACTCGATCGCGTCGCCGGGATCCTCGACCCGGTGTCGCGTCGACGTGAGCGCTGCGGGCATCGGGTCCTCCTGGGATTGCGGACTGCCCGTCACGCTATCACCCGGCCGGGGATCAGCGCAAGTTTGCCAGCGCCGCGCGCAGGACGCGCTCGATGTCGTCGGAGACGAACGGTTTCATGACGGCCGGCCGGCCGCTCGCCGCGATGAACTGTCGGGTGTCGTTGCTGATCACGTCGCCCGTGCTGAAGACCACGCGGCGCGCGGCCTCGGGGCGGCTCCGCGCGAGCTCCTCGAAGACGGCGTGCCCGTCCAGCTCCGGCATCTTCATGTCGAGGAGGATCAGGTCGTACGCCTCGCCCCTCGCGATGCGGTCGAGCGCCGTGCGCCCGTTGACGGCGGTGGAGACCTGGTGGCCGGCCGTCTCGAGGATCTCGGTCAGGAGGTTCAGGATCTCGGGCTCGTCGTCCACCACGAGGAGCCGTAACCGCCCGACCGCCGCGGCCGGCGAGGACGTGGCGGCCGGGGCAGGCGCCGGCGCGGCCACACCGGCCGGGAGCTCGACGACGAACCGCGCGCCGCCGCCGGGCACGTTCTCGGCGGCGATCTCGCCCCCGTGGGCCTTCACGATGCCGTAGCAGATCGAGAGCCCGAGGCCGGTCCCCTGCCCGGGCGGCTTCGTCGTGAAGAACGGGTCGAAGATCCGGTCGAGGATCGCCGCGGGGATGCCCGGGCCGGTGTCCTCGACCTCGAGCCGGACCTTGCCGTCCGCGGGCGCGACCCGAACCGTGACGACGCGCTCGCGCTCGCGCTCCGCCATCGCGTGCATCGCGTTCTGCAGCAGATTGAGCACCACCTGGAGGAGCTGGTCCGGGTCGGCCGCGATCTCGACGGCCTCCGCCGGGAAGTCCTTGCGGACCTGGATCGTGTTGACCCGGAACGGGTACGCGAGCAGGTCGAGCGCCTGGTCCACCAGCTCGCCAAGCCGCACCTGGCGCTGCTCGGGCGGGTGCTGGCGCGCGAACGTGAGCAGGTTCTTCACGATCTTCGCCGCCCGCTCGGCCTGCGCGTTGATCTGTCCGAGCCGCCGCTTGATGCGCTCCGGCAGGTCGGGCGCGCCCGCGAGCAAGTGGGCGAAGCCGGTGATGACCGTCAGCGGGTTGTTCAGCTCGTGGGCGACGCCCGAGATGAGGCTGCCGAGCGTCGTGAGCTTCTCGCTCTGGCGGAGCCGCTCCTCGCCCCGCCGGCGCTCCCCGGCGTCGGCGAAGTAGACCGAGAGCCCGTCCCGCGAGGGGTAGGCGCGGACCTCGAACCACGTGTCGAGGGCCGGGTAGAACTCCTCGAACCGCACCGCCACCTGCTCGGCCATCGCCCGCCGGTACTCCGTGAAGAAGGTCGAGCCGACCGCTTCGGGGTACGCGTCCCAGATGCCGCGCCCGAGCAACTCCTCCCGCGGGCGCCGGAGGAGCTCTTCGGCCCGGCGGTTCACGTAGCTGAAACGCTCCTGGCGGTCGAGGGCGAAGAAGCCGTCGCCGATGGACTCGAGGATGTTGCCGACCGCCTCCTCCGCCCGGCGCCGCTCGGTGATGTCGCGCGAGTTCACGATGATCCCGGCCACCACGGGGTCGTCCAGCATGTTCCGCCCCGAGCCCTCGAGGATGCGCCAGGAGCCGTCGCGGTGCCGGAACCTGAACTCGAGCGACGCCACGGCGCCCGGCACGGTCCGGTTCGCGGTGACCGCCCTGATGGCCGCGGGGACGTCGTCCGGGTGGATCAGCTCGAGCGCGTCCCGCCCGATCAGCTCGTCCCGCCGGTAGCCGAGCACGCGCTCGACCGAGGGGCTCTCGTAGCGGATGCGGTTCTCGCGGTCGATCACGCTCACGATGTCGAGGGCGTTTTCGGTGAGCGCGCGGAAGTACTCCTCGCTGCGGCGGAGCGCCTCGACCGCGCGCGCGTGCTCCGCCCGCACGTGGAGCACCTCGAGGCCGTACGCGGCGTCGGTCGCCAGCTCCGAGATCAGCCGCACTTCTTCGGGATCGAAGGCGCCGGCCTCGACCCCGTAGATCGTGAGGACCCCGCGCGAGACGCGGTCGAGCGCGAGCGGCACCGCCAGCACCGACGCGAAGCCGCGGGCCAGCGCCTCGTCGCGCCAGGGAGCGAACGACGGATCGTCGAGCACGTCGCGGCACACGCTCGCCGTGCCGGTCCGGACCGCGACACCCGCGGGGCCGCGGCCATGCTCGGTGTCGGCCCACGTGACCTCGAGCGCCCGCAGGTAGCCCTCCTCGATCCCCGCGCACGTCAGGGGCCGCACGGTGCGGCCGGGATCGTCCTCCGCGACGCCGATCCAGGCGAAGCGATAGCCCCCGACCTCGACGACGATCCGGCAGATCTCCCGCAGGAGCGTGCCGGCGTCGGTCGCGCGAATCAGCGCGTCGTTGCACGCGCTGAGGGTCCGGAGCGCGCGGTTGGCGCGGCGCACGGCCGCGTCCGCCTGCAGGCGCTCCGTGATATCCCGGGCGACGATCGAGATTCCGGCCAGCGCGCCGGCGTGCCGGATCGGGGAGACGCTCAGCGACACGTGGACGGGGCGCCCGTCCTTGCGACGCCGGACGGTCTCGAAGCCCGACATGCGCTCGCCGGCGTGCACGCGCCGCCGGACGTCGCGGATCTCCTCGACGCGCTCCGGCGCGGCGGTCATCTCGACGGAACGACCGATGGCCTCCGCAGCGGAGTAGCCGTAGAGCCGCTCGGCGCCGGTGTTCCAGCTCTGGATCAGGCCCTCGGGCGTCGTCCCGATGATCGCGTCCTCGGAGGACTCCACGATCGCGGCGAGCCAGCTCCGCGCCTCCTCCGCCCGCTTCTGCTCCGTCACGTCCTCGAGGGTCCCCTCGTAGCTGACGGCGCCGGTGTCCCGGTCGCGCACGGCGCGCACGTTCAGGCGGATGTCCACCGCGACGCCGTCGCGCCGGCGCCACTGGACCTCCAGGTCGCGGACCACGCCATCGCGCTCGATGAGCTCGACGAAGCGCCGGAGCGCCTCGCGGCTCACGTAGAGCTCCCGCGCGTGCACGGCCTGCAGCGTCGCGAGGTCCGGGTAGCGGAGCAGGTGGAGCATCGCGGGGTTCGCGTCCAGCATGCGTCCGTCGGGCGTCGTCCGGAGGAGCGCCACCGGCACCGCCTGGAAGAGGACGCGGTAGCTCGCCTCGCTCTCGCGGAACGCCGCCGTCACCCGCCGACGCTCGGTCACGTCCTCGAGGCTCCCCTCGTAGAGGACGCCGCCGTCCGGGCCGCGGATGGCGCGCACCTTCATGCGGACGTCGATCGCGGCGCCGTCCCGCCGGCGCCACCGGGCCTCGAAGTCGTGCACGACGCCGTCGCGCCCGATCGCCTCGAGCAAGCGCCGCCGATCCGCCAGGTCCACGTAGAGCGCGGGCATCCCGGCCGCCTGCAGGGACGCGAGGTCGGGGTAGCCGAGCATCTGCAGCGTCGCCGGGTTGGCGTCGAGGACCTGGCCGGCCGGCGTCGTCCGGAGGAGCCCGGCCGGCACCGCCTCGAAGAGCGCGCGGTAGCTCGCCTCGCTCTCGCGGAGCGCCGCCGCCGTCCGCTCGAGCGCCGTCGGGCCCTTCGCGCGTGCCGGCGCGGCCTTCGCTCTCCGCGGCTGCGACTCGTCCACCGTCGCTCCCTTCTTACCCTTGGGTGTGCACGTCTAAGGTAGCAGACCCCGTCGTGCCGGCAAAAAACGGCGCCCGGCGGCGCCCGCGCGGCCCTCCCCCTTCCCGGGCGATCACGCGCTCGGCCGCGCGCGACTGCCGGTCTCGAGCGTCAGGCAGGCGAAGCCGAGCGCCACTGCCTGCAGGGCGCCTGCCGCGAGGAAGGACGCCGTGAAGCCGCCGGTCGTGTCCGCGATCCACCCGAGAACGATCGGGAAGATCATGCCGCCGACGAAGCACGAGGCGTTGGTCACGCCTGCCGCGGTGCCGGCGAGCTCGGCCGGGAACATCTCGATGATCATCGCGAACGGGATGATCATGCCGCCGACGAGGAGCCCCGTCGCCACCGCCGCCGCGACGGCGCCCGCGGCGCCGAGGCCCGGCACCGCGAGGGCGAAGACGAAGCACACCGCGGCGCTCGCCGCCTGGCCGAAGAGGTACACGGGCTTGCGCCGGCCCAGGCGGTCGGAGACGAGGCCGGCGAGCGGCCAGGAGACGATCGTCCCCGCCGTGATGAGGCTCGTCGTCGCCCCGGCCTCGGCCTCGGTGAGCCCGAGGCTCCGCACGAGGAACGCGGGCAGGAAGGTGACGAAGCTGAAGTAGCCGCCGTACGCGAAGAGGACGGAGAGGTTGAGCGGCCAGAGCGCCCGCGTCGCCAGCACCCGGCGGAGGCTGCCCCGCGGGCTCGCGATCGGCCCGGCGCCGCGCCGATCGTCGGGCAGCAGGAGCACGATCAGCGCGAGCGCGGCGAGCGCCGGCGCGAGCGTGGCCAGATACGCGCGACGCCAGCCGAGGAGCGCCGCCGCCCAGGGGATCAGCACCAGCGCGAGCGTGCCGCCGACGCCGCCGCCCGCCGAGAGGAGGCCGGTCGCGCGCCCGCGCTCCGCCGCCGGGAACCACTCGGTGACGAGCCGCATGCTCGGTACCCACACGGCCGCGGCGCCGAGCCCGACGAGCATGCGCGCCCCGATCGAGGCCAGGAACGTGCCGCTCGCGGCGAACGCCACGGCACCGAGCGCGAGCAGCGCCATGCAGGCGAGCATCACGCGGCGGGAGCCCCAGCGGTCGGCGACGATCCCGATGGGGATCTGGGCGGCCATGTAGGTCCAGAAATACGCCGTCTGGATCGTCCCTGCCGCCGCGTAGCTCAGGTCGAGATCGCCGACGAAGGTCGGGATCAGGGGAGCGAACGCCATCCGGTGCAGATGCGTCTGCATGAACGCGACGACGCAGACGCCGAGGACCGCCCACCGGTAGCGCGCGCCCGTCACCGCCGCCGCCTCCTCCCGCCCGCGAGGGCTGCGACGGCGGCGGCCGCCACGGCGAGCGTCGCCAGCAGGAACGCCTCGCCGTACGCGGCCTGGAACCCGACCGCGGCGCGGCGCGCGGCGACGACCTGGGCGAAGGTCGCCACGCCCGTCACCACGCCGAGCGTCCGGGCGAGGAACGTGAAGCCACCCGCGGCGCCCTGCTGGCCCGGCGGGAAGGCCGCGAGCACGAGCGTCATGTTCGGCACCTGGAAGAGCCCGACGCCGAGCCCGGCCGCGAAGAGGGCGAGCGCCAGCAGGCCGAGCGGCGTCGCGCCGCCGGCACGGCTCAGGACCAGGAGGCCCACGGCCTCGAGCGCGAGCCCCACGATCATCGGCGCGCGCGGGCCGAGGCGCTCCGTGACCCGCCCGGCCGCGGGCGCCGCCACGGCCATGCCGAGCGGCGTCAGCATGAAGAGGAGACCCCCGAGCGTCGCCGAGAGGCCGCGGGCACTCACGAGATAGAAGGGCGTGAGGAGCCAGATCGCGAAGATCGCCGCGTTCGCGACGAACGAGAGCGCGCCGGGCGCGAGGACCGCCGCGCGGAGCACGTCGCGCAGGGCGACGAGCCGGGCGCCCGCGGGCGCGCGCGTGGCCCGGGGCCCCAACGCCCATGCGAGGAGGACGAGCGCCAGGGGCAGGCGCGCGTGGAAGATCGCCCGCCAGCCCAGGCCGTCCACGAGCAGCCCTGCGACGAGCGGTCCCGTCGCGAAGCCGAGGCCGATCGCGCCGTTGAGGAAACCGATCCGGCGGGGCCCTTCGGCGCCCGCGGCGCCCTGCGTGACGAGCGCGGGCGTCGTGCCGTAGACGAGGCCGCCGCCCACGCCCTGCAGCGCGCGCCCGGCGAGCAGGACGCCGAAGGCCGGGGCGACGGCGCACAGGAGGAAGCCTGCCGCGCTCACGAGGAGGCCGCCACGGAACACGGCGAGGTGGCCGAGCCGGTCGGCCGCGGCGCCGCCGAGGAACGACATCACCGCGTAGGTGCCGACGTAGCAGATGATGATCCAGCGCGCGTGCTCCGGCGGCACACCGAAGGTCGTGGCCATGGCCGGGAGCGCGATGTTCACCATCGAATCGAGCGACACGACGAACGCGCCGGCCGCCGGGAGCCACCGCTGCACCCGCGTATCATGGCACGACCCGGCTTGCGGACCCCGCGCGTTCCGCGGTACAACCTCGCGCATGGACATCGAGCCGGGAGCCACCGCGGAAGTCAGCACGACCGTCACGCCGGACCGCACGGCGGACGCGATGGGCAACACGGGCGTCCTCGTCCTCGCGACGCCGTTCCTGATCGGTCTCCTCGAGAACGCCGCGCACGCGGTCCTGGCGCCGCACCTGCCCCCCGGCGCGGGCACGGTGGGCACGATGGTGGAGATGAAGCACCTGGCGGCGACGCCGGTGGGCATGAAGGTCCGCGCGAAGGCGACGCTGCTCGAGACCGACGGCAAGCGCTTCCTGTTCGGCGTGGAGGCGTGGGACGACAGGGACAAGGTCGCCGAGGGCCGTCACGAGCGCGTCCTGGCGCTCGACATCCAGAAGCTCGTGGCGCGCGCGATGAAGAAGGCGGCGGTCTGATGCCGATCCAGGTCAACAGGGGCGTCGTCGGCAAGGAGTACCCGCCCTGGCCCGTCACGGTCGAGCGGGGGCGGATCAAGGACTTCGCGCGCGCGCTCGGCGACCTGAACCCCTTCTACCTGGACGACCAGGTGGGCGCGGCCTCCGAGTGGGGCGACGTCATCGCGCCGCCGACCTTCCCCGTGAGCTTCCGCGACGAGCGCGCGGACAGCGCCGCGCTGCTGCGCGACCTCGGCGTGGACATCTCGCGCGTGCTCCACGGCGAGCAGGAATTCGAGATCCACCGCCAGCTCCGGCCCGGCGAGACGTACCTCTGCCGGACGAAGGTCCTGGACATCTACGAGAAGGCCGGCAAGAGCGGCCCCATGGCGTTCGTGGTGCGCGAGACGGCGATCACGGACACGACCGGCGAGGTCGTGGCCACGATGCGCCACGTCACCGTCATTCGCCTGTAGGTGCGGCGATGAAGTACGGGCGCGTGTACGTCGAGGACGTGAAGGTCGGCGGCGAGCTGCCGCCGCTCGTGAAGGGCCCGATCCAGCAGATCCAGCTCACCCGCTACGCCGGCGCCTCCGGCGACTTCAACCCGATCCACCAGGACGACGAGTTCGCGAAGGCCGCCGGG
>Ga0209343_10010206_pt1 | contig 10706 bp, 7 predicted proteins | sample RifCSPlowO2_02_FD_184026 | JGI IMG/M metagenome (GOLD analysis project Ga0209343, IMG submission 184026) | Groundwater microbial communities from Rifle, Colorado - Rifle CSP2_plank lowO2_0.2 (SPAdes) (version 2) | ecosystem: Environmental > Aquatic > Deep subsurface > Groundwater | place: Rifle...
TGCCATGGAACGTCGCTGCTCAATTAAAGGCGCCAAGCTGCGCCGCTGCATAACCCGCCAAAATTCGGCAGTCAATACGGCCTGCGGAAGACGCTTACGACTCAACTATTCGAAGAGGCGCCTGCCTGCCGTACTATCGCTGCAAGACCGCTTCATCTACAAGAAGACAGCGGAACATTTCGCCAAACCGATCAATAAGCTGAAGGGCAAGGTGACAATGCTGTTCATCACGCTCCAGATTCCGCGCGGTTTGCAGGTCGATGAAGTGTTCAGCTTCGAAGCAAATCAGCAGGTAATGAAGATGGGAGTGATCGAGGATGAAGCGGTGAAGCGATATCCCATGAATGAGGGATGGTAGTGCAATTGCTCTTGGGCTATGGTGCGGGTTCGAATCCGGACGAGATTGTGTATTTCGGTATCCGGTGCGAGCCAGCGCTCGTGAAACGGATTGGAATGGCAGGAGTGGCTGAGCAGGCGGAATTTGGAGTTTGATGGATCTGCAAGTAAGCAGAAAAATGACGCTGATCGTTCACTCACACCTTTGGCCATGATTTCCTTGCATCCAAGGGAACAACGTCAACGAAATTACAGGGAAAAAATTGAATAAGAACTTCGCCGTTAAAAACAGCGCAATCATGCGCAGTGCAGTGTCGATCACCATGTTGTTGCTTGGCGTATTGATTGCCGGACCAATCGCTGCACAAGCGCTGTACCGCTGCGGTAGCGCATATCAGGACCGCCCATGCGCTTCCGGGCAATCGAAGGTGGTTGTAAACGGCGCAGCCGCACCCGCTTTAGCTTCCGCCAAACCATCGAGCGACGCCGCCTGTGTACAGCACGGTATCGATGCACAAAAAATAGTGTGGCGACGTGAGGGTGGCGCAACCGCGGAGCAGCTCTTTGACAAAACGAGAAGTGAATCCGAAAGAACGCTGATTGCCGAGGTCTATCGGCAACGAGGCACGTCGACTGAAATACGTGTGCGGATCGAGGCGGACTGCGTTGCGGAAAAGAAGCGAGCTGCAAACGCGCGAGCCTTGCTCGAAGCTGCCAACCTCACTCCGGCGCCATCTCCAGCGCCGATGCAAGCGTCTCAGCCCGCGTCTCAATCCGAATCTGATGCTGCCGCGCGTACTGCAGCCAGAGTGAGCGGCGATGCCGAGCGCAAGAAGTCGGACTGCGAACGCCTGCGCAGGCAGAACCAAAATATCATCGATAGCCAGCGCGCGGGCGGCAATGTGGCGACGATGGAGAGCCTGAATCGGCAGAGAGCGCAATCGGAGGCAACTCTTCAGCGGGCAGGGTGCTGAAGCATTCAATAGCGGGGATCAGCATCGCTTAATCTTGATGCATGGCTCATGCCGCTACCTGTCCATCAATCTCGCCGATATTTCTCAATACCTTGTGCAATATGGCCTTGGGGCTGGAGGAAGAAACGAGAAGAGCGGCATACCGGGATTTGTTTCGATATGAATTGGAAGAGATGGCAATAACGGATTTGGTGCAACCCGCCTTTTCCAAACGCGCCCCAAATACCAGTCAATTTGCTTGGAACCCGCATAGCGTCGAGATTTTCGGTCGGGTTCTATTCCCGTCGCCTCCACCAATTCAACGTCTCACGACGTGTGTCAAATCGACTCAAAAGCCGCATGCCTGCCAAATTTGCGGCTTTTTTATCGCTCCAACATATGTTGCCCGTGCCCCGCCAAACCGCGTGCCATGCACGATGCTCAACGCATAACCGTCAATGCACCGCTACAAGCGCTTCCAGTTGCTTGACCGGCAGCGGGCGGCTGAAAAAAAAGCCTTGGTACATATGGCATTCATGGCGCGCGAGAAAGTCGCGTTGCTCTTCTGTTTCCACGCCCTCGGCGATCACCGTCAGTCCCAGGCTTTGCGCGAGTGCGACGATGGTGCAGGCGATCGCGGCATCGTTGTAGTCGGTCATCACGTCCTTGACAAACGATCGATCGATCTTGAGTTGGTCCAGCGGAAGGCGTTTCAGGTAGGCCAGCGAGGAATACCCCGTGCCGAAATCGTCCAGCGAAAAGCCTACCCCTTTGACTTTCAATGCGGTCATTTTGATGATGGTCGCTTCCACATCATCCAGCAGAACACTTTCGGTGAGTTCCAGCTTGAGCATTTTCGGATCGGCGCCGCTGTGATCAAGCGCCATCAATATTTGTTCGACAAAGTGCTCATTGTGGAATTGCCGGGCACTGACATTCACGGCGACGCTGAGTCCAGCCATTGATGGGTGGGCGGCCCAGGCGGCCAGTTGTTCGCATGCGGTATTCAGAACCCATTGGCCCAAGGGCAGGATCAGCGCCGTTTCCTCCGAGAGGGGAATGAAATTGGCCGGCAATACCAGGCCGTTGGTCGGATGCTGCCAACGTACCAGCGCCTCGATTCCTATCATGTGCCCATCCCTGTTTATCTGCGGCTGGTAATAGAGAAGGAACTGGCTATCCCGAAGTCCTTGGCGCAAATCCGCTTCCAGGATGGCGCGCGCATTGACCGCCGCCTGCATATCATGATTAAAGAAGCGCACGGTGTTGCGTCCGGATGCCTTGGCCTGGTACATGGCCAGGTCCGCCCGCTTCAAAAGTTCGCTGACCGTATCGTGCCGATCCTGGAAAAGAGCGATGCCGATACTGGCCGCGCTGTGCTGTTCGATACTGTCGATCGCGTAGGGTTGCCGCAGGAAATCGAGAATTTTTTCGGACACGGCTTTGGCCTGGACGGCTACCTCTCTGGTACTTCCATGCATGTCCGTCAGGATGATGACGAACTCATCGCCACCGAGGCGAGCCACGGTATCGCTTTCGCGCACGCAGGCAGTAAGGCGCTGGGCGACTTGCTGCAGCAACAGGTCCCCTTTTTCGTGGCCAAGGGTATCGTTCAACGCTTTGAAATTATCAAGGTCTATGAACAGCAATGCGCATGAGCAAGGCCGGTGGGCGCTGGAGGCCAGGGCCAGCCTGAGCCGATCCTGCAAGAGCAGCCGGTTAGGCAAGCCGGTCAGCGGATCGTAGAAGGCGAGCCGCCAGACGCCTCGCTCGGCGGCTTTGCGCTCGGTGATGTCAGTGTCGATTGCGAGAATCGATTGCGGCCTGTCCTGGTCATCCTTGACCAGGGTCCAGCGGCTTTCGACCGTCAAGGTATCGCCGTCGCCACGCCACTTGGTGAACTCGCCGTCCCATTCGCCACACTCCAGTACCTTGTCGGTGGCTGCGTTGAAAGCATCAGAGTCGTCGTAAATCAAATTCTCGATCGAAGCGCCAAGCGCTTCCTCCGCTGTCCAGCCATACAGCCGCTCGGCGCTCTTGTTCCAGTACAGAATGCGGTGATCCATGCCGCGCACGATGATGGCGTCGCGCGCCTTGTCGAGCAATGCCGCCTGGTCACGGATGCGCACATCCGCTTCCCGGCGTTCTTGCTCGGCGGCAGCGCGCGCGGTCAGTATTCTGAGTTGCTCTTCAGATGCCTCTTTTTTGTCAAGGATGTAGTAAGAAAGATAGCTGCCGAAAAACAAGAACGCGGCCGCAATCGCCAGCATGGCGTACCACAACAGATATCGAATCTTGCGCGACGCCTCCCCGAGATTGTATGAAAAGGCATCTTCCAGCGGCGTGAGGCGCGCATTGATCAGATTGATCCGCTCCAGGATGGGCCGTAGCGAGGCTGCGCTGGGATTGCCCGAAGCAATGGCGGCATGCATCATGTCTGCTTCGATAATGAGTTCCGCAATGAGCATGTCGCCTTCGGCCCAAATCGAGATAGGCAGGCGCATGAAGCTGATATTTCGAAAATTGCGGAACAGTCTGATCATCCCGCCGATGTCCTCCGGATGATTGCGGCCTTCCAGAAATCCCTGCCGGGCAACGTTGATGTCCGGAACAGGTTTATCCAATTCCAGCCGTGCTTTGCGATCCCCCAACGGCACGGCTATCGCCTTCAGGTATTTTTGATATTCGGCTTCGTCACGCACGTACGTATACCGATTCAAATGGAACACAGCCTCTTTCTGTCCCTTGGACCAAAGGCTTTCCCCTTCCACATAGGCGCGCGTCGCCGATAAAATATCCAGGCTGAAGGCGCTCAATCCGACCAGCAAGGCAGTTCCGGCGAGAAAGGGCCAAATTACTTTTATCCAGCGCCAGACAAAATCCGTTTTAAAAGGCATGGTGGGATCCGATAATAGGAGCAGCTTTTTTTGATTGCCGTTCGAATTGAATTGTTCCTCGCCGTGAAATGACGCAGGTCGACAATTCCGAATGCTTCGTATCCGATGAGGGCGGCCGCCTCATATTAAAATTGGCGCCAGTCAATCTCCAGAGATCGGATACGTAATCAGAAGCAGTTCAAATATCGATGGATCCCGTTACGAATTGCAATCGGGTATCGGGAATCTACCCGACTGGAGCGAAGGGCAACGCGATGCAAAAGGCTCTGGTTGCACCGCGAATCGAGCGGGCGTGCCTGGATCATAGGTGCTATGCAGACAGCTTTTCGGTTCGCTTCTCGACAAAGTCCCGTAGCCGGCCTTGCACTTCCGGACTGGTCTGCACCAGCGCAGCCAGCAACGACTCCGTAAACAAGCCGTCCGTGGCCGACATATCCCAGACCTTGTTGATGCCCGAGACGATCGAGTAGTTCGACAACGGCGCATTGCCGGCAATCTTGTGCGCCAGCGCGACCGCTTTTTCCAAGGCGGCTCCGGCTGGGGTGAGATAGTTCAGCAGGCCTGTCCGCACTCCCTCTTCGCAATCCATGACGCGCCCGGTCAGCATCATTTCAATCATCCGGTTCGGCGTAATGATGCGCGCCACCCGTACAGTGGCGCCGCCCCCGGTGAAGATGCCCCATTGCCCTTCGGGCAGCGCAAAATAAGTGCTGCGATCGCCGACCCGGACGTGCGCGGCGCTGGCGAGCTCAAGGCCGCCGCCGACGATGGCCCCTTGCAGTGCGGCCACAACCGGGATGCCGCCATGCTGGATGCGGTCAAAAGCCCGATGCCATCCCTGGCAGACCCGCATGAACTCGGCCGGACTGCGCTCTTTGGCGTAATGCTCCTTGAGGTCGAGGCCGGCGCAAAAATGAGAGCCGTTCGCCGCCAGTACGATTGCACGGACCTCTTTTGGCGGTCTGGAAAAGTAATCTTCAATCTCGCCGACCGCCTGTTCGTCGAGCGCATTTCGCCTTTCCGGACGATTCAAGGTGACGATGGCAACCGGACCGTCCAGCCTCGACTCAAAAGATACGTAAGTCATCTCATCTCCAAATTTGTCAATAATTATCAAACTGCGCCATACTTAAGTCGCCGTAATACAGCCAAGTTCATTAAATTCACCTGATTCACTGGTATTTTATGAGGTAAATTCCGAATTTGTTGCTGTCTTGCGCCAATCGATATGCCAATTGCGCCATAATTTGAGGTGCCATGTCCATACATCAACAAGAAACCTCAACCACGGTTTCTTCGCATTTTCTGCATGCGATGCTGGATTCGCTGCGCCGGCAGCGCAACGCGGCAGACGTCGAACGGGTAATGATTGAAACCGGGATTCCGGTTCAACTGCTGGACCAGCCTGCGGCTCGTATCACGCGCGAACAGTTCGTATCGCTCTACAAGCGCATTGCGTTTGAACTGGACGATGAAATGCTGGGCCTGTGGTCCAGGCCGATTCGCGGCGGTACCTTGAAGTACTTGGCGCTCAGTCTTCTGGATGCGCCGACCATCCTGATCGCGCTGAATCGCTTCGTGCGCTTCTGGAACCTGATTCTGGACGACTACAGACTGCAGATGACCCGTCGGCAGAACGACGTGGTGCGCATCGCGCTTGTCCCGCGCCAGCCGACCGTACCAGTCACGCCGCTCGGCCACGAGTTGATGATGAAGCTTATCCACGGCATCGTCTCTTGGCTGCTCAACAGGGAAATACCGATCGGACGCGTCGAATTCGTGTTCGACCGGCCGACGCATGCACCGGATTACGTCTTTCTGTACCCCGGAGAGATCCGATACGGCGCCAATGAGACAAGCATCTATCTGTTCGACAGTTATTGCCAGTCTCCATTCAGTCGGGAGAAGCATCAGCTATGGACGTTTCTGAAGCGAGCGCCGGAGGACTGGACGTTCACCACCTTCCATCGCGGTTCGATTACGGCCAGGGCGCGTGAATACCTGGAGAAGAAACTCATGCAGCCGGTAAGCCTGCACGAGCTTGCCGATGCGCTTCATCTGTCCACACGCACCCTGAACCGGAAGTTCGCTGATGAGCGCACCACGTTCCAGTCGGTGAAGGACGCGGTGCGGCGGGATATCGCGGTACAGCGTTTAAGCAAATCCACCGCACCGATTGCCGCCATCGCAACCGATCTGGGATTCGCAAACGCCGCCATCTTCTGCCGCGCTTTCAAGCAATGGACCGGCAGCACGCCATCCGCCTATCGAAAAGGATATCGGCTGATGGAGACTGCCGGCTAGGCAATGGTTCAGATTCGCGCACCGGATTCGTCTTCCTTCTTGTCCGATCGTACCGCCGCCATATCGGTCGGACGGATCAATCCTTCTGCCGCCGCGTGCGCGGCAGCGAACTCGCTGTCGGGAGCCAGGATCAATTGCGCGCCTGTTGACCGCACTTCCTCGATCAGCCGGTCCAGCGCTTCGATGCGCGACGGGTCGGGATTGACGTTGCGGATGTAAATGACGCGCACCGCCTGCGGGTACCGCTTCACGACTTCGGCGTAGATCTCCGGGTCTTGTTCGCCGCTGTCGCCGATCAGAATGAATTGCAGTTGCGGATAAAAGCGCAGGATGTTTTCTATCTGCTCAAGCTTGTGGGTGTGGTGCCGGCCCGATCCGAATACCTTGCGCAGGCCCAGCTCCTTGAGCATCAGCGGGCCGACCGGAATATCCTGCACCCGCAGGAATTCGATCAGCGTCGGATACAGGTGCCACGGACTGCTGGAGACATAAAAGAAAGGATTGTTTTCGTTGCCGCCGGCGCCGTCGCGCAGCGCGCGGTAGAACGCGGCCACGCCCTTGAACGGCTTGCGCGTATGCGCATTCGAACGCGCCAGCATCAGCATCATGTTCAACCGGTTGGTGACATTGGTCCACAACACGGTGTCGTCAATGTCGCTGATCACGCCGAAGCGTGCAGTGGGCGGCGGCGCCAGCACTTCAGCGGTGGCGTGAACCGGGTTGGCGCCGGCGGAGAACGGCTCGGTTAGTTGCAGTTCCACGCTATGCCAGCCGGTAGAAGCCAGCGGCGCGGCCGGCACGATCTCGATCGAGAAGTATCCGCCGCGGTCGGTTACCACATCCTGTTCAACACCCTGGAAGCGCGCACGGACGCGCGCGCCGGCAACCTGGTCGGACTCCAGCCGCTTGTACAGTTCGACCAGGTTGCGCCAGCCGCTGTCTTCCGGGCCTTGCGAATTGAAACCTTCATCCAGCAATACGCGTCCGCGTAGCGCAAGCCGGTGCGGGTTGCCGTATCCGAGATAGGGAATGATGAGTAACGGCTTGTCCGGGGAGCGCGGTTTGCGCGCACGGCGCAGCGCCCACCTGGCCAGTCCGCCGGCTTCTTGCGCAAGCCTGTGGTGCAGTATCTTGTGCACCAGATCGGTTCCCGCACCGTGCTGCATCTGCAATGCAACAGCCGCACCAGATTCTTGTGCGACTGGAGAAGCATGCTCGACCCAGATCGGGCCACCACCATGTTCTTCGATAAATCGGACGGCGTTTCGCACCTCTTGGGCGGCATGCGGATCGACCGCCGAAGGAAGGATGCGGACTTCGGTCCCGGCATTCCGCAGCCGGGAAATTTCCTCCGACGACAGCAGCGCCGGATTCACGTAAAGCATGGTGCCGGGCAATCCGGTCTTCGGCCCGAAGTTTTCAAAACCCGCCCGGGTCAGGATAAGGAATTGCATGCAATTTCCTCGTGGAACTGGGCAAATCATTGCCGCGAGATGCCAATTCTACCGATGCGCCATGGCGCCTGCTTGATCAGTAATCAGCTTCGGTGATCGCGCGGTTCGCCGGCCAGCGAAACTCCGCCGCCTGCTTCGTGATGAAGCGCGCCGCGGCCTTGCGATGATATTCGGTGGCGCGTGCAATGCCCTGGCCCGACGCCTCCATATCGAGCAAGGTGCCCAGTTCGCAGTTGAGCGAGGCGTTGAGCGCCCGCTTGGTCAGGCCGATTGCGGTAGGCGACGCATGAGTGAAGGCCAGCGCGATTTCCCTGGCGCGGCCGGCAAGCTGTTCTTCCGGCTGGATTTCGTACACGATCCCCATCTGCCGAGCTTCATCGGCGCCCAGCTCGCGGGTGGAAAAAATCAGCTCCCTCGCACGCTGCATACCGACGATGCGCGGCAGCGTGTAGAGAATGCCGCAATCCGGCATCAGCCCCAAGCGAAGAAACGGCAGGCAGAATCGCGCACGCGGCGAGGCCAGGATGAAATCCGCGGTCAGCGCCAGCCCGAAGCCGGCGCCGTACGCGACGCCGTCGACCGCTGCGATGACCGGGCAGTCCAAGTCGAGCAGTTGCTCGAGCCAGCGATGCAGGTCCTGCATGCGGCTGCGGGCCTCTTCCGCAGTCTGCTCCTGGCCGCTCATTGTCTGAATATCGCCGCCCGCGCAAAATGCACCGCCGGCGCCGGCGATGATCAACGCCTGGATGCCGCGGTCGGAGCGTATGTCGCCGACGACTTGCGCGATTTCATTGCGCATCACGAGATCGAGCGCGTTCTTTTGCGCCGGCCGATTCAGTGTCAGCGTGGCGATGCCGTCGGAGACTTCATATAAGATAGTTTGCATTTGAGTGTCCTTGATTAGAACCATGCTTTCAGTCAGGCAAATTCAGCACCTGCCTGGCGATGATGTTGCGTTGAATTTCATTGGTGCCGCCATAGATGGTGGCCGACGTGGCGTTGAGCAGCGGCGCCAGGATGTTAATGTGCAAGCCGTCGAATTGCGCGTCGCCGATTTGCCCGGCCCCTTCATCCGCCGACTCGGCGAGCAGCATGCCGATCTTTTGATAGGTTTCCGTTGCCACTATTTTCAACAGCGACACGCTCGCCGGCAGGCTCTCGCCGCGTTTGACGATCGCGGCAAACTGCGCGTAGGACGCACCCAGATCCGCGACGTCGAGCTGCAATTCGGCGAAGCGCGCAACGAATGCGGGATCGTCGAACAGTTTGCGCGCGCGGGCCAGTTGGTTGAGCTGCGCCAACGCGTATTGCGATTGGCGCGGGCTGCCCAGAAAAATCCGCTCGAAGCCGAGCAAGGTCTTGGCGATGCTCCAGCCACCATTCATTTCACCGACCATGTTGGCGCGCGGCACGCGCACGTTGTCGAAAAACAGTTCGCAGAATTCCTCGTGGCCGGCAATACCCCGGATCGGCCGGATCGTGATTCCCGGCGTCGCCAGGTCAACCAGCAGGAAGCTGATGCCGGCCTGCTTTCTGGCGGTTTTGTCGGTGCGCACCAGCAGGAACACATGGGTCGCGTCCTGCGCCAGCGTGCACCAGATTTTTTGCCCGTTCACCACGAAGTCGGCGCCATCGACAACCGCTTCGGTGCGCAGCGATGCCAGATCGGAGCCGGCGTTCGGCTCCGAATATCCCTGGCACCAGACATGCTCGCCGCTCAGTATCTTGGGCAGGAATGCCTGCTGCTGTTCCGGATTGCCGTGCCGGATCAGCAACGGTCCGACCATGACGATGCCTTGGTCCGGCGCGCGCGCGACGCCGAACTTCTCTTGCTCGTCGATGAACGCCAGCAGCTTGTCCGGCGGCAGGCCCATGCCGCTGAACTTGGCGGGCCAGGCCGGCGCGATCCAGCCTTGCCTGGACAGCGTGAAGTACCAGTCCCTGATTTCGGGCCAGTGAAGCCGGTGCGACATGTTGCGCAGATGCGGTGGATAGTGGCGCTGGAAAAAACTGCGCACCATACGCCGGAATTCGGCTTCCGGCATCGCATCCCAGTCGGCCTGCGATGGCGTCGGCCCATCATCGCGAACGGATGCATCCTCCTGTACCGGCTCTTGGCCGTGCAACGTGAGATAGCGTTGCCGATGAGCCGGCGCATTGCCCAGCCATGAAGAAAGCGCGAGCGCGCGTTTGAAATACAGTCCGACGTCACATTCATCGGTAAAGCCCATCGCACCGTGGAACTGGATCGCGAGCCGCGTAACGAGCAGCGCCGCATGCGTGCAGCGTGCCTTGATCCGGCTCGCCATGGCAGATTCGGTTTCAGGTGACCGATCGATCGTTGCCAGCGCTTCCACAACACAGGCGGCTGCCAGTTCGACTTGGATGAAGGCATCGACCGCGCGGTGCTGCAGCGCCTGGAAGCTGCCGATCGGCTTGCCGAACTGATGGCGTGTATTCAGGTAATCGAGCGTCAGCGACAGTGCCCGGCGCGCTACACCGATCAGTTCCGCGCCCTGGGCGATGCGCGCTGCATCGTTTGCCGCCGCGATCGCGCCATGCACCGCTTCGCCGTCGATCAGCATGCAAGCTGCGGGAATGCGCACGCGGTCGAGCGTGAGTTCGGCCATCACGCTGCCGTCGATACGACGTTCATCTTTCAGCGTAACGCCGGCGGCATCGGCTGCGACCCAGAACAATCCGGGCCGGCCGGCGCGAATGACCGACACCGCCCAGCCATCCGCTCCACTGCCGGGGACCAC
>Ga0209343_10010208_pt1 | contig 10705 bp, 10 predicted proteins | sample RifCSPlowO2_02_FD_184026 | JGI IMG/M metagenome (GOLD analysis project Ga0209343, IMG submission 184026) | Groundwater microbial communities from Rifle, Colorado - Rifle CSP2_plank lowO2_0.2 (SPAdes) (version 2) | ecosystem: Environmental > Aquatic > Deep subsurface > Groundwater | place...
ACGATTTCTCCCGGCTGAATATCTGCAATTTTTGAGATTAACGAATAATCATCGTATCTAAAAGGAACGTGATATAAAAAATCCTCAATTTTTTTTATTCCGAGTTTTTCAAGCCGACTAGCATATTTTTTATAGATGTTGCCAGCCTCTACTATTGGCGTTTTTAAGTCCATAAACTAGCGAAGAGTTAAAAAAGGAAGAACAGATGCTGCAACAAGGGCAATAGTTGCGATTGCAACTATTATTTTCCAAATCCACTGATGTTTTCTAAAAATCTCCATAAAAATATTTTATCATTTATTCTAAATCCTAGCTATCTTCAATTGTCTTGCAATCAGGGAATGGTATTCTGCAAAATATCGAAATACTTTTAGGGCAAGGCCCCTTCTAAGTAGAATATTATCTCTGTTGTTTCTTAATGCATCTACCACCTCATCATAATCTGTCGGATCAACTATCGGCAGAACGTGCTGATGGTTTTTAGCAGCAGCTCTTAATGCTACGAAAACATCAATCTCAATCTCTCCCAGCGATTGATCAATTTTTAAATCTGAGTCCTTACTAGTTGGAAAAAGAGGAGGAAGGCTGCAGGCAACGACATTAATAGGTCTGAAGCCTAGTTTTTTTGCTTCCTCCTGTTGTCTTGGGTCGTTTCTGTCGTAGAGTATTCCACCCATTATGGGAAGGCTCAATCTATCTACCTGCTCAAAAGAAATATTTTCATCTGTCAATATTCGCGTTGTATTTTGCGTAACTAAAATTCTGTATCCTAATGAATCAAGGCCTCTAGCAAAGCCAACAATTCCACTTGCATCAAAAACATTCAAGAGCGCATATTTTTGGGCTTTTTCGGTTTCAGGATGTCTTATTCCAGAAAATGATTCTTGAGAGAATAAAGATTCCATTTTTTACGTCTTACCAGATTTTATTTTTACAAATCTGTGTTTTCCGACTTTTATTATTCTCTCATTTTTAAGTTCAATTATTTCATTCGGATCGGTCGCGACGGTTCCATCAATCGAGACTCCTCGTTGTTCTACCAGCCTTTGCACATCGGATTTACTTACTGCAAGTTTAGTTTCGACAAGAATATCGGTTAATCTTTCTTCTGACTTTCTTAAAGTATGAGTTTCCATTTTTTCCGGTGCCTCTTTTTTTTGTATTGTTTTTTCAAAGTTATTTCTGGCGTCTCCCGCTTCTTTTTCTCCATTAAGCTCTTTAATAATCTGTCTTGCTAATTCTTTTTTTGCGTTTATGGGATTTCCGCCGTTTTTCAACTCTCTTGCAATGTTTTCAATCGCCGACATCGACATACTTGTTGCAAGTATGAAATATTGAATTATAAGATCGTCATTTATGGCCATTATTTTGGCAAACATATCATTGGGGTTATCATCAATCCAGATTGCATTATTCCAGGTTTTGCTCATTTTTCTGCCATCTGTTCCGGGCAAAAACTCATTTGCTAAAATGAATGATTCTTTATTACGCCAGTTTTTCAAAAGTGTTCTTCCTGCCTGCATGTTAAAAGTTTGATCGGTTCCCCCAATTTGTATATCAGTATCCAAGAAATAACTATCGTACCCCTGCATCGCAGGATAGAGTCCTTCATGAAGACCCACACGGCGCCCGCTTTGTAGCCTTTTTTTAATAAGTTCCCTTGATCCAAAATCTCCAAAAGAAAATTGCTGCGCAAGCTTTATCACTTCTTCAAAAGTTAATTTCCCAAGCCATTCGCTGTTGTATCTTACTTTAACTTTTGAGAAATCAAGAATTTTTTCTGCCTGTTTTTTATAAGTTTTAAAATTTTCTTCAATTTGCTTTTTTGCTAGTACCGGTCGCTCAGTATCTTTATCGGATGTGTCTCCAATTAAAGCGGTAAAATCACCGATTAAAAAAGTAACGTTATGAGAAAACTCTGCAAATTTTTGAAGTTTTCTTAAAGAAACTGTATGTCCTAAATGAATTTTAGTGGCCGTTGGGTCAATTCCTAAATAGACATTTAATTTTTTTCCGCTTCGAAGTGATTTTTCAAGCTCTCCTTTTGAGGGGATAATATTTGCTACTCCCCGAGTAAGTAATTCTTCAACCTTATCCATGATTCAAGTATACCACGACTAGTCGCTAGCAACTAGCCACTAGTAGCTAGTTTTGATATACTTAAGAATATGGTTGATTACTCAAGAAGATCGTCTCGAAGAAAAAGATTTAGAGGCAGTTACTCAAAAGTTCTTCTCTACAGCAATCTGGCTAAATATTCTTTGTACGGCTTAATTGCATTCATTATTCTGACGACCGGACTTTTCTTGTGGTATGGAAGACAGCTTCCTACTCCAGGAAAACTTATTGATGCTCCACTGGGTGAATCTACGCGAATCTATGATAGAAAAGGAATTCTTCTTTATTCAGTATACCAAGATAAAAATCGTACATACGTAAAGCTTGGCGATATTCCTCAACATCTCCGTCAAGCAACGCTTTCTATCGAAGATAAAAATTTTTATAAAAATCAGGGATTCTCTATAACAGGTTATCTTAGGGCAATAAGGAATATTTTTTTGTTCAGGGGGTTATCGGGCGGATCAACCATAACCCAACAGCTTGTTAAAAATGTTCTTTTGTCTTCGGAGCGCACAATTCCCCGAAAAATAAAAGAGCTGATGCTTGCTATTCAGGTCGATAAAAAATATTCCAAAGACCAAATTCTTGAGATGTACTTAAATGATGTATCCTATGGAGGAGCAAATATTGGCGTTGAGGCAGCTTCGGAATCATACTTTGGGAAAAAAGTTAAAGATTTGGATATTTCGGAAAGCGCCTTTTTAGCTGGTCTTCCTCAAGCACCAAGTATTTACTCGCCTTTTTCTGGAAAAAAATATTATATAGATCGAACCGAAGACGTTTTGACTCAGATGGTTTCGGAAAAATATATAACCAAAGAAGAAAAAGAGAATGCACTTTCGGAAATAAAAAATAAAACTTTTCCTCAAAAAGATAAATCTATAAAAGCTCCGCATTTTGTTATTTATGTTAAACAGCTTTTAGCAAAACAGTTTGGAGAAAGTGCAGTTGAGAATGGGGGGCTCCAGGTTACAACAACTCTTGATTACTCAATAGAGCAAGAGGCAGAGAAGATAATAAAAGAAGAGATAGACAAACTAAAGGGCTACAATGTCGGTAATGGTTCCGCAATTGTGATGGATCCTGGGACTGGGGAAATTTTGGCAATGGTCGGAAGCAAAGACTACTTTGACATAAAAAATGACGGCAATTTTAATACTGCTTTGGCAAACAGGCAACCCGGATCATCCTTAAAGCCAATTATGTACGCAACAGCTTTTGAAAAAGGATATACGCCTTCAACCATGGTAGTGGACGTTAAAACAGATTTTCCAAGCAATGATCCAAAGCATCCAATTTACACACCGGTTAATTACGACGGAAAATATCATGGGCCAACTCAGCTAAGATTTGCTTTGGGTAATTCCATCAATCTCCCTGCTGTTAAGATGCTGGGTCGAGTTGGAATAAAAGATGTAATGCAAAAAGCGTATAATATGGGAATTGAAAACTGGAAACCGACTTCCGAGAATATGGCAGATGTTGGACTCTCGCTTGTTTTGGGAGGAAGAGAAACGACGCTCTTAGATGAAACTACTGCATATTCAGTTTTTGCAAATCAAGGGGTTAAACAAGATCCAGTTGTAATTCTTAAGGTAACTGACAGTAAAGGAAATACGCTTTTTGAGCATAAAAAAAGAGATGGGCAAAGGGTTTTATCCTCCGAAGTTTCTTATTTAATATCGCACATTCTTTTGGATAACAATGCAAGGAGTCTTACGTTTGGTCCAAATTCCTGGCTGGTTATTCCCGGAAAAACAGTTTCTGTCAAAACCGGAACTACAGATGAAAAAAGGGATAATTGGACTGTTGGATACACTCCTTCGTATGTTGTAAGCGTGTGGGTTGGAAATAATGATAACAGTCCAATGAATCAGGCAATCTCATCGGGTGCTACAGGAGCATCTCCTATTTGGAATAGAATTATGCGGTTTGCTCTAAAAGGAAAATCAGATGAAATTCCAAGAAAGCCCGATAATGTTGTAGCTTTACAGATAGATAGTTTAGGAGGAGGATTGCCTGTTTCAGGACAGTCTACAAGATCCGAGTACTTTATTAAAGGCACAGAACCTACGGGACAGGGAGCAATATATCAAAAAGTTAAACTTTCAAAACATCAGAGCGGGAAACTTGCTAATCAGTCCGAAATTGACGCAGGAGATTATGACACTAAAGACTATATAGTTTTTCACGAAGAAGATCCCGTCTCAACCGATGGAAAAAATAGGTGGCAAGAAGGAATAAATGCATGGCTTTCTTCTCAATATTCGGGAGATGATAAATATCACCCGCCAACGGAAACCTCAGATTATCAGGAATCTTCTAAACCGATTTCTTCAAGTCAACCCAGCCCAACGGAAAGTCTGTCACCGACCACAAGTCCAACCCTAACTCCCTAGTCATTCTTTTAATCTTATTTTAAATTTCTTCCTAAGTGTTTCTAATATTTTTGCTCGAATCTTTGAAACTTCCTTATTTGTTAAATTCCTTTGCCTATGCTGGTAAACAATATGAAAAGTTCTAACATTTTGGAATTTTTCAAAAAGAGCCGCTTCTTCTATTACATTGACATCCTTGTACATTGACACCCTTGGGGTGGATTAGGAGGGCACCTGTGGATTAGGAGGGCATAAGTGGCGTGAAGTGGGAAAACTTTGGTTTTGGTCCGTCTATTTGATAGTAGATCATTGTTTTTAAAAGTCGGCTGTAATCATAAAAGTTGTAGAAAATTGGCATTTTGGCTACGCCTCTATTAAAGATGTGGTAGCTTTCTCCGTTGACAAAAGGTACTTTTCGGGATGGCACATACCTAGTAAATCAGATGTTTCCGTGGGTGTCAATACTACCCACCCTTGGGGTGTTAATGGGAGCTTAATTCTCCTAGAGGTACTTCAGAAGAAAATCTACAGTAGCTTTATCTGCCTGATCTGAATCTTCTTTCTTATCGTGAAAACCATGCTCTGCTCCTTTTATAGTTACAAGTATTCCATTCTTAACAAGCTTTGAATATTTGACTGAATCTTTGTAAGGAACATATGTGTCAGAATCACCATGGATAAAAAATATAGGAATCTGAACCTTCAATAGTTCTTTCCAGGGTTTTAGGTTTTTTAATTCATAGATTAATCCTTTGCCTACTTTAAATTTTTTGCTCCCAACTTCGGTAAAACCAAATTTATTCACTCTATCCAAGGCTGGTTCTCCCCAATATTTCTTTTTCCATGGCATGGTTGGCTTACTATACTCTTTGTAATCTATTGAAGGGTTCCATAGGACCAGAACTTTTATTGTGTTTGGATTTTCGGAAATATAATAAGATGTGGCTCCACCTGCAAAACTGGCAGATACCATACCTAACTTTTTAAATCCTTTATTTTTTAGAAAATTAACGGCAGCTTTTATATCTCTGGTTTCTCCTGAGATTGTCATGTCAACGGATTTGCCTTGACTTTCTCCATGTCCTCTGAAGTCGAAACGTAAAACCGAAAACCCACTTTCGTTTAGTCTTCGGGAAAGTTCTGTAAAAACCCCGCTTTCATCTTTATCTACTGTAATTCCATGGCAAAGGATAATACATTCGGAAGTTTTGTTTCTAGGGGACATCAAGATTCCACAGAGTTTTAATCCATCTGAATTCGTAAAATAAACTTTTTCTTCCATTTTTATATAATCTTTGCCTTAAATTTTTGTTTTAGAACTTCGATGATCTTTTCTCTTATCCTGGCGACTTCTTTTGTGGTTAGATTACCTTGTTTACTCTGATATACGATATGAAAGGTTCTATTGTTTCTAAATATACTTTGAAAAGTTACGCTTTCTATTAATGGGCTTTGTTTTTTTATTTCTTCTGTGATATCCCTTGCTGTGATTTTTTCCGGAACTTCTATTGTAAGGTCTTCAATTATTGGCGGATATTTTGGAATGGGTTTATATTTTTTAGATAAGTTTATTTTTGATAAAATATCCGAAAAATTAAGCTCAAAAAAAATTCCTTCATCAAAAATCTCAATATATTTTGCCCCTTCTTCATTTATCCCGTAATCCTCAAACATTTTTTCAATTACTCCCTTTACTTCATAAAAGTTTTTATTATTTGATACTGCGCAAAGGAAATAAAACTCTTTGGGGTCATCGATATTTGATCCAACATAAACCTTTCCTAATTCAAATAAATTTATTTTTTCAAAGTACGGTTTATTTTGCAAAAGTGCTTTTTTTAAATTTGAAATAAGAGACGGCCTTAGGTATTCAAACTCTCTGCTTACCGGATTATCGACCCTTAAAGTTTTATCCGGGTTAATCTCATTTTCCAAAAGGTCTTTTTCGCTTACCAAGCTATATGTAGAAATTTCCGAAAAACCACTTGCTACGAGAATGCTTTTAGCTTTTTTTTCTATTTCGTAATCTTTTAAATATGGGATTTGTTTAATAGGGATTTGTCCTTGCGGAATAGTTTTTGGAAATTTATTATAGCCATAAAGCCTTGCAACCTCCTCGATCAGATCCTCTTCTATTTTTAAATCATTTCTGTAGGTTGGCACAGTTACTTCTATAATATCTTTTGTTTTTTTTAAAGGATTAAGATTGAGTCTTAGTAATAACTTTAGAACTTCTTCCTCCGCTATTGAGATTCCTAAAATCTTGTTAAGTCTCTTAAGTTCAAGGTTTAGTTTCCATGGTAAAAAAACTTCTTTTTTAATATCAAAAAGCTCGCTTGCAATTTGGCCTCCTGCTTCTCTAAGTACTAGTTCAACACATCTTTTTAGTGCATCGACGGTTCCTCCCGCATTTACTCCCCTTTCAAAAATACTGGATGCCTCGGACCGAAGAGAAAGAGAAGTTGTTGTTTTTCTAATTAGAACAGGGACTTCGACCGGAACTCTTATAAATATCGTTTTTGTGTTCTCAAAAGTTCCGCTATTTAACTCTCCTTTTATTCCGCAAAGATCTATTATTTTTTCGCTGTCTGAGATTACAACTGCGCCTTTTGGCAAGCGGTAAGAAATTCCGTCAACGCTTGTAAATTTTTCTCCGCCTATTGTCTTATGAACCTTCATTACAGATTCTTTGATTTTATGGTAATCAAAAGCATGAATCGGATTACCCAGCTCAAACATCACGTAATTTGTAATATCAACGATATTATTTATAGGACGCTGACCAATTTTGATTAATCTTTCCCTTAGCCAATCAGGTGATTCTTTCACTTTTATTCCGTCGATAATAATTCCGGTAAATCTAGGATTTATTTCTGAGTTTGTTTGTATTTTAAGAGGTAGAATTTTTTGAGGTTTTACTTTTTTAAGATCTATTTTTACTTTAGGATACTTAATTTCTTTATTTTCTATTGCTGCAATTTCCCGGGCAATTCCTATAATTGATAAAAGGTCGGGGCGGTTTGGAGTGATTTCAAATTCAAAAATAACATCATCGCCCTCCCTAATTATTCTTTCGGTACTTAACCCTACTTCCGTAAGCCTTTCCGAAAGCTCTTTTGAAGAAAGCTTTATGTCAATATATTCTTTTAACCAAGATAAAGGCGCTAACATAAGTATTAAGTATTAAGTATAAAGTATAAAGTGTCTTTCATTAGAATTGTTCTAGGATTCTCAAATCCGGGTTTGTTAAAAGTCTTAAATCTTCCATCTCGTACCTTAGGGTTACAAGTCTGGAGAGTCCAATTGCAAAAGCAAAACCCGAAACTTTTTTGCTGTCATAGCCAACTGCTTTTAAGACATTCGGATGAATCATTCCCGCAGGCATAATTTCACTCCATCCGCTCATTTTACAAAAACTGCAGCCTTTACCTTTACAGACAGTGCATTCCATATACGTATCAACCCCAGGCTCAACAAATGAAAAATTAGTTGTGGCAAATTTTATTTTTATGTCTTTCCCCATTAATTTTTTCAACACATAATCAATTGTTCCGAATAAATCAGTTAGTCTTACGTTTTCATCAACTAGAAATCCCTCAACTTGCCAGAATTCAAAACTATGCGAAGCATCTACATCGTCAACGCGATATGTTTTTCCCGGCACGATGACTCTTATTGGCGGTTTAATTTTTTCCATAATTCTAACTTGCATACTTGACGTTTGGGTTCGTAGTAAAATTTCTCCAGGTTTGGCTTTGCTATTTCGAGTGTCCAAATAAAGAGTTGCTTGAGTATCACGTGAGGGTGCGTTTGGTGGCATATTTAAGGCAGTGAAGTTATAATAGTCTGTTTCTATCTCCGGCCCGTCTGCTACCTGATATCCAAGTCCTTTAAAAACATCTACGACATCATAAATAACTTGAGTCATAGGGTGAAGGTGTCCTATCTGCGGTTTTATTCCGGGAATCGTCACGTCTAACTTCTGCCTCAATTCATCTGAAGTTTCTTTTTTTGTCCATATCTCTTGCGTAGAAATTGTGTCCTCTATGCTTTTTTTTACCTCGTTTGCAAGTCTTCCGATTTCGGGTCTTTTTTCTTTGGGAAGTTTTGATATTTCTTTTATTGCAAGAGTAAGCCTTCCTGATCTTCCCACGAATTGAATCTTCAACTCCTCCAGCTCTTTATAGTTCTTAGCATCCAAAATTAGCGAAACAGCCGAATTTTTAATTTGGATAAGTTCTTCTTCCATATACTTATGGTAGCATAAAAAAACTCCCGCTTTCCATTCCAAAATGGCGGGGAGTTAGAGATGGGAGGGTCTATGCATTCTTAACTGATTCTACAACTTTTTTAAAAGTATCCGGATCATTAACGATTAAGTCACTTAATATTTTCCTATCGAGCCCAATATCAGCCTTTTTTAGTTTATTAATAAATAAGCTATAAGAAAGACCCTCCTTCTTAACTGCTTGCGCGATTCTTGTGATCCAAAGTGATCTAAAGTCTCTTTTTCTAAGCTTTCTTCCATGATAAGAATATGCTCTTGCATGAAGCTCTGCTTCTTTTGCGACTTTAATAAGCCTGCTTTTGGTCCCTCTATATCCTTTTGTAGCTTTTAAAAGCTTTTTATGTTTTCTTCTTGATACTATTCCTCTTTTAACGCGCGCCATAAATAGTTAATAGTTATTAGTTATAAGTTACAAGTTATTAGTTTAGGCTTTGCCTAACATTTGTTTAATTTTCTTAGCGAATTTGCCCTTCAAAACCCCCGGTTCTTTTTGTCTTCTAAGCCTTCTTCTTGATTTTATAAGCTTGTGATGGCTTTTATACTGATGAGAAAACAAAACCTTTCCGGTTTTTGTAACTTTAAATCTTTTGCTTATCGATTTCTTTATTTTTTTCTTTCCCATTTTTTACCTCCGTCTTCGAGCTTTGCCCTCCGCTTCTTGCCGGCGATAGAATAGTTATAAGTTGTCTTCCTTCAAAATGTTTTTCCCGCTCAATTTTTGATACACCCGAAAGAAACTCAATGGTTTTTTCTAATATTCTTTCTCCAAACTCCGGATGCGTTATTTGCCGTCCTGCGAATTTTACTACAAATTTAACTTTATTTCCACCCTCTAAGAATTCTTGGGCTTTTCTTAAGACAACCATTAAATCATGGTCGTTCATAAAAGGACCAAGTCTTAATTCTTTGGTTTCAGACGTTTTTGATTTTTTCTTTTCTTCTTTCTTTTTCTTTTCTTCTTGGTATAAGAATTTTTTGAAATCAATTATTTTTGCAACAGGAGGTTTAGCGTTTGGAGCTATCTCGACAAGATCAAGACCTAATTCCCGTGCCTTATTAAGCGCATCAAACTTAGAAAGAATTCCTAATTGCTTACCGCCTGATTCCAAAACACGTAATGTGCTTGAGAAAATTCGTTCGTTTACTCTATAAAACTTTCTAGTTTCCTGTCTTTTTTTAGATCTTTTTATCAATTTTTTCTTGTAACTTTTGTAAAAATTTGGAAACTTCCAGTTGTCCCAAATCTTTTCCATCTCTTGTTCGGACCGAAATTACGTTCTCTTTTTCTATTTCCTTATCCCCTATTATACCCATATAGGGAACTTTTTGTAAAGTAGCGTCGCGGATTTTAGATGGTAAAGTTTCCCGTCTATTATCTAACCCAACTCTTATTTCTTCTTTCTTTAATTTCGAAGCGATAGATGATGTATATTCGATATGTCTCTCAGAAATTGGAATGAGGACCACCTGAACAGGAGACAGCCAAAGAGGAAAAGCTCCTTGGTAATGTTCGGTTAGAACTCCTATAAAACGTTCGGTTGACCCAAGTACCGCTCTATGAATTATAACCGGACGTTTGGCTTTTCCATCCTTATCTATGTACTCAAGCTCCATCCGATCTGGAATTTGAAAATCAAGTTGAATTGTAGCAAGCTGCCAGTCTCTACTCTGGGAATCCTTTATGTGTATATCAATTTTGGGGCCGTAAAATGCTCCATCTTTTTCTTTTATTTCAAATTTAACTTTTGCATTTTCAAGCGCTATTTTTAAATCTTTTTCCGCCTCTTCCCAAAGTTTTTCACCACCCATTGCCTTGTCTGGTTTGGTCGAGAGATAAAATTCGGGAGTAAAGCCTAAGGATTTATAAAACGAAACGACTAATAATAATAATTCGTGAATTTCATCTTGAATTTGATCG
>Ga0209343_10010210_pt1 | contig 10704 bp, 13 predicted proteins | sample RifCSPlowO2_02_FD_184026 | JGI IMG/M metagenome (GOLD analysis project Ga0209343, IMG submission 184026) | Groundwater microbial communities from Rifle, Colorado - Rifle CSP2_plank lowO2_0.2 (SPAdes) (version 2) | ecosystem: Environmental > Aquatic > Deep subsurface > Groundwater | place...
TGAACCTGGCGGGAACCGAGATGGAGTTCCTGCTGCAACCCCGATAACCATTACCGACCTGCCTTGCCGGGACGCCAGCCTCGCTGCCCAAGCGAAGGCGCTGCACAGGCCAGTGGTTTCAAGTCTGCATTGCACCGTGGCAGACTCGTCCAGCCTGGTCTTTGGTCCCCGCCTGCCAACCTCATCCCACCATGAAAAGTAATCCATCAGGCCCATCAGGCGGACTCGTCTATTCCACCGACGCGGGACGAATGTGCCCCGATTGCCGCAAGCCCGTGGCGGGCTGTATTTGCCGTCAAATCAAGGCGCTGGCAACGCCGGGCGAAAAATCCGGCGGTGCCGTCCTTGTTTCCAGGGAGACCAAAGGCCGTGGCGGGAAAAGCGTGACCGTGGTGAAAGGGCTGCCGCTGGACGCACTGGCGCTGGCCCAGCTGGGCAAGCAGCTCAAGACCGCTTGCGGCTCGGGCGGCACAGTGAAGGACGGTGTGATTGAGGTGCAGGGCGAGCACTGCGACCTGGTCATGCAGGCGCTGAAGAAGCAGGGTTATGTCGTCAAGCGGGCGGGCGGCTAGCGTGAACCCCGAAGACCTGCAGCTTCTGCTGACCCGCGAGATGCCCTATGGCAAGTACAAGGGGCGGTTGATTGCCGACTTGCCGGGCAACTACCTCAACTGGTTTGCCCGTGAAGGTTTTCCGAAGGGCGAGATTGGTCGCCTGCTGGCGCTGATGCACGAGATCGACCACAACGGCCTGTCGTCCCTGCTGGATCCGCTTCGCAAGCGACAGGGTTCATTGAACCTAGAAGCAGCAGTTGACCGCTCACAAACTTCAGGAAAGCCGCATGCCCATTGACTTTTTCCTCTTCGATCGCGTTCACCTTCTGGGTGACAGCGCTCTGCGTCCGATTGCACCATGCTCGCCGCACCATGCCGCGTTGCTCCGCCTTGTGGGCAGTAGCCCACTGCGTTGTCACGCCTTGCCTGGCACGCCGATCACGGCGCACTCGGACGCATCCAACTGCCGCTTCTAGGTTGAAATGAATTCCGGAGGCGGCCTGTAGGGCACAGCCCTCCCGGAACGTCCTTCGCAATCGCCTTACTTTTTCATCTCGTCCTTGGCCATGGTGTCTTTACCCATCGCATCTTTACCCATTGCGTCTTTTTTCATGCCGTCCTTGGCCATACCTGCTTTGGCCATGTGATCCTTTTTCATGGTGTCTTTTGCCATGGCATCCTTGCCCATGGCATCTTTTTTCATGCCGTCCTTGCTCATGGCGTCCTTTTTCATCGCGTCCTTTGACATGGCGTCTTTGGACATCGTGTCCTTCGACATCTCATCTTTGCCCATAGCATCCTTTTTCATGGTGTCTTGCGCCATGGCGCCGGCACCGGTGAAAAGCATGCAGGCAGACAGGAGGGAGGCGGTCAGTGTTTTCATGGGTGTTTCCTTGGTGGTGATGAATCAATCGTTGGGTAAAACGGCAATGATCAAGTCAATGGTGAAGTCATTGGTCAAGTTATTGCCGGCGTTGCAGGGTCTCTGAGCGGGCTCAGCTACCTCCGAACCAGTTGTAGCCCTGGTCTTCCCAGTAGCCGCCAGGGTAGGTGTTGGTGACAAAAATCGCCTGGATGTGTTTAGGATTCTTGTAGCCCAGCTTGGTGGGCATGCGCAGCTTCATCGGAAAGCCGTACCTGGGCGGTAACGGCTGCCCGTCGTAGGTGAGCGCCAGCACGGTTTGCGGGTGCAGGGCGGTCGGCATGTCGATGCTGGTGAAGTAATCATCGGCACACTTGAAACCCACGTACTTGGCGCTCAGGTCAGCGCCCACGCGGCGTAGAAAGCTGGCAAACGGCACACCGCCCCATTTGCCAATCGCGCTCCAGCCTTCGACGCAAATGTGGCGGGTAACCTGGTCAATTTGCGGCATGGCGCGAAGCTCCGGCAGCGCCCATTTGCGCTTGTCAGCGACCAGGCCGGTGACCTCCAGGCGGTAGCTGCCTTCCTCGATCTGGCGCACTTCGCTCTCGCTGTAGTAGGCGTTAAAGGGAAAAGGGCGCGTGATCATCGAGTCGGGGTAGGTGGGTGCCAGACGCTTGGGGTCAAACAGCCAGCCCTGCACGTCGTCATTCATGCGGGAAATCCGCATCAACGCCGTGTCTATGCTGGCTTCATCAACCAGCGTGCAACCCGTGAGCATGGACAGGCCGCCGAGCGTGAGCGAGCGGCGCAGGAAATCGCGGCGGGCGGGCTCGCTGATGCGGCTGGCATGGCTGATGCGGCTCACGGCTTCCTTGAGCACGGCATCGCCGTCAATGGCCAGGCGGGGAGGGGGTTTGATCATCATGTCAGGCTCCTTAGCGGCCGCGAACCATGTACAGCAGCGTGCGCGGCACCAGCGCCACCATCACCAGATGAACCGCCACAAACGCGGCCAGTGCGGCCATGGCAAAAAAATGCACCAGCCGGGCTCCTTCATAGCCGCCCATCAGCTCGCGCAGCAGGGGGAACTGCACCGATTTCCAGAGCACCAGGCCAGAGATCACCAGCAGGACGCTGTCGACCATGACAAACAGGTAGGCCAGGCGCTGCACCGTGTTGTAATGCCGTGGGTCGGCATGGGCGAGCCGGCCCTTAAGCGCGGCCTGCAGATCGGCCAGCAGCGCTTGCGGAGAGAGCGGAAAGAATTTGCGCAGCAGGCGGCCGGTGGCAAGGTTGAAGGCCAGGTAGAGCAGGCCGTTGATGCCCAGCACCCACATGGCGGCAAAGTGCCACTGGAGGGCGCCGCCCAGCCAGCCGCCCAGCGTGATGTCTTTCGGAATCGTGAAGCCCAGAAAGGCGGTGGCGTTGTAGATGCGCCAGCCGCTCATCATCAGAACCACAACCGCAAGGGCATTGAGCCAGTGCATGGCCCGCAACCACCCGGGGTGAATCACCTGCTTGCCGGTCTCCATCATGGTGCTCCTCATTCGCCAACAAAGCCTGGGACTCCCAGGGTCTCCACGGCAGGTTTGCTGCGTGTTGACGGTTGGTCGAGGGGCGCGCCGGTTTCTTACAACCGGTTGGAATTCAGGGAAAACCCCGTGGAGGGTTTGAGGCGCCCCGCGAGGGGCCAGGCCCTGCGGTGATAAAGGACTACAGGAGGACTACAGGACTTTGCTGAGGAAGCGGCGCGTGAGCTCTTCCTGCGGCCGGTTGAAGATGGCGGCTGCCTTCCTAAAAGAGAAAGGCGAATGTTTTAAATCACCGCACGCAATCAAACCCAAACTGATTGCTGGCGGGCTTGCTGGTCAGCCTGGCATGCAGACCGCGCTTCTGGCATTCGGCTTCAGCAATGTCCTGAGCATTCGCGACGTCCTGGCGCCGCGCCTGCACGATGATGGTTTTTTCGTTGGCGCTGATCAGTTCGGCGGCGCAGCCCGTCATCAGGACGCAAACCAGCAGAAGGAGTTTTTTCATGGATCGTTTCCCTGGTGTAGCGCTGGGTTACGGGGTTAGGGGGTTACAGGACCTTGCTGAGGAACCTGCGCGTGCGCTCTTCCTGCGGCTGATCGAAGATGGCGGAAGGCGTACCTTCTTCCACGATCAATCCTTCATCGATAAAGATGACCCGGTCAGCCACCTGGCGGGCAAAGCCCATCTCGTGGGTGACGACGACCATGGTCATGCCTTCCTCGGCCAGGGCCTGCATGACATTGAGCACCTCCCCGACCATCTCCGGGTCGAGCGCCGAGGTCGGTTCGTCAAACAGCATGATGCGCGGCTGCATGGCCAGCGCCCGGGCAATCGCCACGCGCTGCTGCTGCCCGCCCGAGAGCTGGTTGGGGTAGGCATCGATCTTGTCACTCAGGCCCACCTTGGCCAGCAGCTCGCTGGCCCGCAGGCGCGCCTGGGCGGCGGTCAGCCCGCGCACCTTGGTCGGCGCCAGCGTGATGTTCTCCAGCACCGTCTTGTGCGGAAACAGGTTGAAGCGCTGGAACACCATGCCGATCTCCGAGCGCAGCGCATCCACATCGGTTTTGGGCTCGTGCACCGACACCCCATGCACCAGCACCTCGCCGCCGGTGGCCTCTTCCAGGCCATTGAGGCAGCGCAGGAAGGTGCTCTTGCCCGAGCCCGACGGTCCGATGACGCACACCACCTCGGACGCCTTGATGGTGCAGTCGATGCCGCGCAGCACGGGAAGATGACCAAACTGCTTGGTCAGCCGGTTAACGCGAATCACCTCGTCCATAACGAGCCTCCAGTTTTTTGACAACGTATGCAAGGCCCAGCGTCAGCACCCAGTACATGAGCGAAATCGTGAGGTAGGGCTCCCAGTAGCGTGAATAGGCGCCGGCCACCGTGCGCGCGGCGTAAGCGAGTTCGGCCAGGCCAATCGCGGAGATCAGCGACGAGTCTTTCAGCAGCGAAATGGCGTTGTTGCCCAGCGGCGGCAGCATGCGGCGAAACGCCTGCGGCAGCACCACGTGGTACATCGTGCGTGGAAACGACATGCCCAGCGAGCGCGACGCCTCCACCTGCCCCTTGTCAATTGACTGGATGCCGGCCCGGAAGATCTCGGAAATGTAGGCACCCGCGTTCAGCGTCAGCGCCACAACGCCCGACAGGAAGGCGCCGTAGTTCTGTTTGATGTTGCGGGCCGTCTCGCCCGAGATCAGCAGGCCGTCGGCCGGGTTGATGAACAGCGGCAGCACCGCAAAGTGGATCAGCAGGATCTGCACGAACAGCGGCGTGCCGCGAAAAAAGCTGACATACACGGTGGAAGGCCAGCGCAAGGCATACTTGCAGAGCTGCCGGGCGGGCGCGTGGCGTGCCTGCGCCAGTCGCGACATGCCAATGGCCAGGCCGAGCGCCGTGCCCTGCGCAATGCAGATCAGCGTGACGGTGATGGTCATCTGCAGGCCGCGCCAGAACAGCACGGCGTATTCTGAAATGATGTCGGCGCGAAACCAGCCGAACCAGAGGACTTGCTCCATAAGGAAAGCTTGGGCTCAGTGCTTATTGGGCCGGCAGCACGGGAGCTTCAGCCTGGAACCACTTCTTGTAGATCTGCGCGTAGCTTCCGTCGGCCTTCACCGCGGCCAGGCCGGTGTTGAGTTTGTCCAGCAAGGCCTTGTTGCCCTGCTTCACGACGATGCCGAAGTACTCCTTGGGAAAGGCCGGGTCGCTGACGGTCTTGAGCTGCTTGTGCTCCTGGGCGCGAAAGGCGATGACGCCGTTGTCGCCGATGGCCGCATCCAGGCCGTTGTTGGCCAGCTCGGAGATCACCACGGGCGTGCTCTCGAAGCGGCGGATGTCGGGGTTGGTCTTGCCGAACTCGCGCGAGGCCATGTCGTCGCCAGTGCTCCCGGTGACCACACCGATCTTCTTGCCGGCCAGGTCCTTCAGGCCCTTGGCGGTGCTGTTGCTGTGCACGGCGAGCAGCTGGCGCGCCTCGAAGTAGGGGGTGGTGAAGTCGTAGGACTGCTTGCGCTTGTCGTTGATGGTCACGCCGGAGATCACCAGATCCAGGTCGCCGTTGTTGAGGGCGGCGAAGATGCCGGTCCAGGGGGTGTTGACGATCTTGATCTTCAGCCCCGCCTTCTGGGCGATGGCCTTGATCATGTCCACGTCGTAGCCGACGATCTCCTTGGTCGGGCTCTCATAGGCAAACGGGCGGTAGGTGGCGCTGGAGCCGACAACCAGCTCCTTGTTCTGGGCATGGGCGCTGCCCAGCGCGAGTGCGAACAGTCCGGCCGTGGTCACTATTTTTTTCAAGAGATTCATGATTGCTTCCAAACAGGTGGGGTAGAAAAACGTTTCAGGCGTCCCGCTAAAGGACGAAAACAGAGGTTGCCAATGGTAACGTGTGCCAGACAGGGGCAAGTGCCCTGGCAGCATGAAGGAGAGCAGGGAAGGTGCCAAGCTGCCCGCGCCGGGCGGGCCAGCGGGGTGGGGCGGGAGGCCGTCAGGGCCGGTCAGGCGCCGGATGTTCTCAGGTGCTTGTTGAAAAACGCCATCGTGCGCCCCCATGCCAGCCTGGCGGCAGCCGCATCATAGCGGGGCGTGGTGTCATTGTTGAAACCGTGCTGGGTGCCCGCATACTGATGGGCCGTGTATGTCACCCCGGCGGCTTTCAGGGCAGCCTCGTAGGCGGGCCAGGACGCGTTGATGCGTTCGTCAAGCCCCGCAAAGTGGATCAGCAGCGAGGCCTTGACTTTGGCTGCGGCTTCTGCCGGAGGGTGGTTGCCATAAAAAGACACTGCCGCGTTGAGTTCGGGCAGGCGGGTCGCCAGTGTATGAGCCACGCCGCCGCCATAGCAGAAGCCGACGACGCCCAGTTTGCCCGTGCATTCTTCCCGGCCGCGCAGAAAATTAGCGGCCGCGACAAAATCCTCCATGGTTTTCTGCTGGTCCAGCCGGCCAAAGAGATCCCTGGCCTTGTCTTCGTCGCCCGGATAGCCGCCCAGCGGCGAGAGCGCGTCGGGTGCAAAGGCGATGAAGTTGTCGAGCGCCAGGCGGCGGGCAATATCTTCAATGTGCGGGTTCAGGCCGCGGTTCTCATGAATCACCAGTACACCCGGCAGCTTGCCGGAGGCGTTGGCCGGCTTGGCCAGATAGCCCTTGGCGGTGCCCGACCCGGCCGTTGAAGGGTAGTCCAGCATGGCGGTCTTGAGCCGCCGGTCGTCTTTGGGTACCTGTTGCCCCGCGGCAAAGTTGGGGCTCAAGGCGGCGAGCAGCGCACCGGCTGTCATGCCAGCCGTGGCAAATTTCTGGGCACGCTCCAGAAAGCCGCGCCGGTCTATCGTGCCATGCACATAGGCATCAAACAGAATCAGCAGTTCCTGGTCAAAATCCTGGGCAGTCTTTCGGGTCATAAGCGGCTCCTGACAAACCTTCAGCATATCGGCGCGCTGCCGGACAGACTGAAAGCACTTGTAAATTTCCCAGTGGCTACGAGGGCCAAGAAATGGCTGGAATTCCCGGTTGCTATGAAAAGCGTAGCTAATTAGCCCCGCATTCAATGGGTGAAAGTGCTTTTCCTTTCCTCGATGGCTGCAAGCGGAAAATTCCTGATTAAATAGCGCCTTGAAGGGACCGGTGCGGGACCGACGCAGAATTTTGACCGGGGCGGCAAGCCATCAGTGGCCTGCGGCCCGCCATCGCTGCCCCAAGCGGCTCGCACCCATAAAAAGAGGAAAAAACATCGTGAACCTGACGACCTTTTTCATGACGTTGCTGGGCATTGCCGTGGGCATGCTGGCGGGCGCCTTGCTTTACGCCTGGTGGTTGCGGCGGGAGGCCAGCGCCAGGTTGCGCCTGCCTGCCACCTGGCCGCTCAAGGCGCGCGGGGTGGTAACGACCCAGGAACACACTGTCTGGAGGTGGTTGCTCAGCACGTTTCCTGACCATATGGTGATGGTGAAGGTTCCGGTGCTGCGCTTTACCATTCCTCTCGAGAGGCTGGAGCGGGAAGGGGGCAAGGAGCCTGGCGAGCGATGGCTGGAACTGCTCAATGGCGTTTATACGACCTTCACCGTCTGCACGACGGACGGCAAGGTGGTGGGATGTGTGGATGTGCCGGGCAAGCGCGGCTTCAGCCAGGCCAGCCGTGACATGAAGGAGTCGCTGCTGTCGGACTGCGGCATACCTTACACCGTCGTTTACGCAACACACCTGCCTGCAGGTGAGGCATTGCGCGCTGCCTTTTTAGGCGAAATACCGATGGTCGCGGGGCAGGCGGACCAGGATGATCAGGAGACTCGCGTCGGTGATACCCGTTTCAATGAGGAACTGGATGCCTTTACCCAACAGCGAGTCAAAACTGCCAAAGACACCGCGCTGCGGGAACTCAACAAGGGCAGCCATCAAATCGCACAGGCTGACAAAATCAGTAATATTGGTTTTAATTCCGAAGGCACAGGCACAGGCACAGGCACCGTCCGGCCGTCCGACGGCACAGCCCAGTTTGCCAAGCAGTGGGATGACTCTTTGATCCAGCCGCTGGACACGCGGCCCGCAAAGCTTGATTAAGGAAACGCGTTGATGCCGGCGGCTCAGACAGGCCGCTGGCCGGATTTTCCTGTTCATCCGCGCAGGAAGGTCGCGCTGTGAGCAGGCTGGGGCTCACCCGGGACAAGATCTACAAAACCGTGGCGCGGCAGCTCCACGGCACGGTGCCTTGCTGGGTCTGCGGCGAGCATGTGACCCCCCAGGCAGCGACCCTGGAGCATATTCAGCCCCTGAGCGCAGGCGGCAACAGCCATGCGGAGAACCTGGCCATCAGCCACGAGGTCTGCAATGGCCAGCGGCATGCGGCAGGCACTGTGCCTGCCTCGGCCGTATCTCCCGGACAGGTGCTCAGGCGGGCCGCCATAAAGGCCTGAAAAGCCGAGTGCTGCTGATGGCTGATGGCTGAGGCGGCCAGCTCACGCGGTAGCTTGCCAGGGCGCGCTACGCCGCAAGTTCGAGTTCATCCGTCAGAAAGCCGCCGCTCTGGTGGGTCCACAGCCGCGCATACAGGCCGCCATTCGCCAGCAGCGTGCGGTGGCTGCCTTCTTCCACGATGCGGCCCTGGTCCAGCACGATCAGCCGGTCCATGGCGGCAATGGTCGAGAGGCGGTGCGCAATCGCAATCACCGTTTTTCCCTGCATCAGGGTGTTCAGGCTGCCCTGGATGGCGAGTTCCACTTCAGAGTCGAGTGCGCTGGTGGCCTCATCCAGCAGCAGGATCGGGGCGTCCTTGAGCATGACGCGGGCAATCGCGATGCGCTGGCGCTGCCCGCCCGAGAGCTTGACGCCGCGCTCACCCACGTGCGCGTCGTAGCCCTTGCGGCCATGTGGGTCTGTCAGGTTGGCAATGAAGCCGTCGGCTTCCGCGCGCCGGGCAGCGGTCTGCATCTGCGCTTCGGTCGCGCCGGGGCGGCTGTAGGTGATGTTGTCCCGCACCGAGCGGTGCAGCAGCGAGGTGTCCTGCGTGACCATGCCGATGTGGCTGCGCAGGCTGTCCTGCGTCACGCCGGCAATGTCCTGCCCGTCGATCAGCACGCGGCCGGCGTTGAGGTCGTGAAAGCGCAGCAGCAGATTGACCAGCGTGGATTTGCCGGCACCGGAGCGGCCGATGAGGCCGATTTTTTCACCAGGCTTGATGGTCAGCGTGAGCCCGTCGATGACGCGCGGCCCCTCGCCATAGCTGAAACCAACTTGCTCGAAGCGGACCTCGCCACGCGGCACCTCGAGCACGGCGGCATCTGGCTTGTCGACAATCGCGCGCGGCCGTGACAGGGTGTTGATGCCATCCTGCACCGTGCCCACGCTTTCAAACAGGCTGGTCATCTCCCACATGATCCAGTGCGACATGCCCTGCAGGCGCAGGGCCATGGCCGTGGCCGCCGCGACGGCGCCGGCGCCTACCTGGCCCAGGCTCCAGAGCCACAGCGAGGTGCCCGCCATGCCCAGGATCAGGCCCATGCTGAGCGCGTGGTTGACGATTTCAAACGCGCTGACCAGCCGCATCTGGCTGTAGCCGGTTTTCATGAACTCCTGCATGGCGGAGCGGGCAAAGGCGGCCTCGCGCTGTGTGTGCGAGAACAGCTTGACGGTGGTGATGTTGGTGTAGGCGTCGGTGATGCGGCCGGTCATCAGCGAGCGTGCATCGGCCTGCTGCTTGCCGATGTGACCCAGCCGCGGCACGAAGAAGCACAACGACGCGATGTACAGCGTGAGCCACGCCAGGAAGGGCGCCATCAGCCGGGTGTCGAAGGCGGCGGCCAGCACGGTCATGGTCGCCACATAGACCACCATGGCCACCAGCACATCGGCCAGCACAAACAGCGTGTCGCGCACAGCCAGTGCGGTCTGCATCACCTTGGTGGTCAGGCGGCCGGCAAATTCGTCCTGGTAAAAGGCCATGCTCTGGCCCAGCATCAGCCGGTGAAAGTTCCAGCGCAGGCGCATCGGGAAGTTGATGGCCACCGTCTGGTGCTTGACGATGGTCTGCAGCGCGACCACGACAACGCTGCCCAGCACGATCCACGCCAGCACGGTGAGGGTGGCGCCATGATCAGTCCACAAGCGTGCCGGCTCGGCCTTGCCCAGCCAGTCCACGATGCGGCCCAGCATGGCAAACATCAGCGCTTCAAAGGCCGATATCGCGGCAGCCAGCAGGGCCAGCACCAGGATATAGCCGCGGGCGCCGCGACTGCACGCCCAGATGAAGGCGACAAAGCCCTTGGGCAGTACGGCTGGCTCGGCCTCCGGGTAGGCGTGCAGCAGCCTTTCGAATTTCCTGAATACGGGCATGGAGGCGCCGCCGGCCTATTTCACGAGTTCCAGCAGCCGGTCCAGCCCGCCCTCGTTGATGGCCACCATGGCCTGCTCGCGCACCCGGGGCTTGGCGTGGTAGGCCACGGACAGGCCGGCTTCGCCCATCATGGGCAGGTCGTTGGCGCCGTCGCCCATGGCAATGGCCTGCAGCGGCCTGATGCCCAGCTTGTCGCAGGTCTGCAGCAGCATCTTGCGCTTTTCCTCGCCGTCGCAGATATCGCCCCAGGGCTGGTCCACCATGCGGCCGGTGAGCAGGCCGTCCCTGGTCTCCAGGACGTTGGAGCGGGTGTAGTCAATGCCCAGTTCGTCCCGGATCCGGTCGGTAAAAAAGGTGAAGCCGCCGCTGACCAGCAGCACCTTCAGGCCGGCGTCCTTGCAGGCGCGCACCAGCCTGGCGGC
>Ga0209343_10010212_pt1 | contig 10700 bp, 9 predicted proteins | sample RifCSPlowO2_02_FD_184026 | JGI IMG/M metagenome (GOLD analysis project Ga0209343, IMG submission 184026) | Groundwater microbial communities from Rifle, Colorado - Rifle CSP2_plank lowO2_0.2 (SPAdes) (version 2) | ecosystem: Environmental > Aquatic > Deep subsurface > Groundwater | place: Rifle...
CTCGTCGTAGATGCGCGGCTTGGCGCGGATCACCTCGTCAAGCTTTATCAGAAGCTCCATGTAATCGGGGAAAGTCCTGGCGATGAACTCGTGTGCCGGATAGCGCCTTCCCCGCCGCCGCGCGATCTCGTCCGCGAGATTGGCGTTGCCTTGATCCGTTTGCTCCTGCGACATCTAACCTCCCAGAAAAAAAGGGGTTGGTGCGGTTACTTGTGCTGCAGCGTCTCGTCCAAAAGAGCTCCGGTGTGCCGTCACAGATTCTCGGCCAGCCAGTCGGCGACAAAATCCGCGCCGAGCTGCAGGTTGTCACCCTGGCCGTGCCCGCTGCCGCCTTCTTCCGCGGTGAAGATTTTAAGCGTCTTGTTCTTCGAGCCCACCGCGGCGAAAAGCTCCTTTGCGTATCGCACCGGCACGATGGCGTCGTTCTCCCCATGCACCACGAGAAAAGGACGAGTGATCCGCTCGGCGACGCCCGCGAGCGTGTAGTGCTTGAGTTTCTCCATCGCCGCGTCCATGTCCGGCACGCCCAGCACCCACGGCAGCTGGAAGTGCGGCGCGGAGGCCCGCGTTCCGCCCGCTTCGAGCACTTTGCGGCGCTCGACCCATACCGCGTGGTAGTCGAAGTGGCCGCTCCAGGCGACGCAGGCGGCGAAGCGCGGTTCGAAGGCCGCGGCCCGTGGAGCATAGTAGCCGCCCATACTATAAGCCATAATGGCGATCCTGTTCGCGTCCACATCGCTCCGGCCGGCGAGATAATCGTAGGCTGCTGCCGCCGGGACTTCGTAATCGTAGCGGCTGGGAATCCCTTGTAGCCGAAGCGCCTCGCCTTGCCCCGGTCCATCGATCGCCAGCGTATGGATTCCGCGGCGTGCGAGTTCGACCCCGCCGTACAGCACCGAAAGCTCCTTGGTGTCGTCAAGCCCATCGAAGAACGCCACGGCAGGTGCTCGGCCTTTCGCTTGTTCCGACTTCATGAACCAGGCGGGGAGCGTGGTTTCGCCGTAGGGGACGGCAACGCGCTCGATGTTCGGATAGCGGCGCTTCGCCCCCTCGGTGAAACAGCGCAGGCAGCGGCGGTAGCCGTCGGTTTTTTCGGCGCACGGAACAAGGAAGCGCTCGCCCAGGAAATAATAGGTCGCGGCGCGCAGGTAGTAGCTGCCCGCAGTAAGCTCGCGGCCGAGCTTCAACTGCGCCTGGGCGGCCCGTTCCAGGCGGCGCGCCATCGTCGACCATTCTGCGTGCCACGCCTCATGGTCGCCCACCCGGCCCCGCAGGCGCCGGCCGATCCGATCGATCTCCCCCAGGGCACCGGCGCCCCAGCGCGCCATCTCAATCGCCTTGAGCATCGCGCGCGACCACATGTAGTTTTCCGGAAAGTACTGAAACCAGTATTCGTCCATATGGTCAATTCATTGAGATATCTCACTTACGCGCGCACGAGCTTGTCCTCGAGCCAGTTCCACATTTCGGCGACCACTAGCGTAAGATAGTCGCGCTGGCAATGTTGGGCACCGCCTTCCTCGGCGGTGTAGACGCGCAACGTCTTGTCCTTCGATCCCGATGCATTGTAGAGCGACTGCGCATGGGCCAGCGGCACCTGCTCGTCATCGGCTCCGTGCGTGATCAGGAACGGGCAGCGCATCTTCTGTACCACACCATCGAGTCGGTACGGCTCCAACTTCGTTAGTGCGGCCTCCAGAGTATCCACGCCCAATATCCACATGATATGGTGCCCAGGTACCGATAGCGAGGCCTTGAATCCAACGTCCATGCGTTTCTTCCAGATCGCGTGGTGATCCCATTGCGCACCCCACGCGATACACGCGGCAAAGCGCGGTTCCATCGACGCACACCGCGGCGCGTAGTAGCCGCCCAAGCTGACGGCAAGGATGCCGATTTTCCTCGGATCGACATCATTACGTTTCTCGAGATAATCGATACAAGCACTCCCGGCGACTTCGTAGTCATGGCGCAGGTATTGGCCGCGGAAGCGGATCGCCTCGCCCGTGCCGGGGCCATCCATGACGAGGCAAGAGATCCCTCGCTTGATGAGATCGGTGACGCCGCGCATATACTGGATTTCCTTGGTAACGTCGAGCCCATCGAAGTACACCACGCATGGCGCACGCTTTGACTTTGCGTTCTGAGCCGCGACGAAATACCCGGGGAGGCTTCCGTCTTCAAACGGCACCTCGACGATTTCGATCTTGACGTCGGTCAGCGCAACGTGGCGGTGAAAACACTTGACGCCGGTACGGTACGCATCGAGCGCCTTCTGGTCCTTGGGGGTACGAAAGCGCTCGCCCATCTGGTAGTAGTTGCAGGCACGCAGGTACGCTGTGGCTGCTGATACAGGATGCCCCGATGCCTCAAATTTCTCGGCATGGCCGCGCACCCGGCTGGCGACGTTAACGCATGCCCCGAACCAAGCGTCGTCGTCCTCGGGCTCCTTGTCCATGAGCATGACGCCGATCCTGTGGATCTCGCTGATTTCAGCGCCCCCGAACGCAGCGGTGCCCAACATGTTGAGAATGGCGGCAGACCACCGGTAGTTACCGGGGAAGTACATGAAATGCTGTGCCAGCCTGGTGGATTGAGTAGCACTCATCATGGGATTCCTACGTGATGATTTCTGGTTATTGGAGTGTAATTCCGCGGTCGCGCACCACCTTGGCCCATTTTTCGGTCTCGGCTTTTATGAATTGCGCAAACTCGTCAGGCCCTTTTCCATACACGAAATAGCCGGGCTCAGTGAAGTATTTACTCGCATCTGGAGCGTCAAGGTCTCTTGCGAGCTGGGCGTGTATGCGGTTGACGATGTCTCGCGACATGCCGGCCGGACCGAGAAGACCATTCCAGTTCGATGACTCGAATCCTTTTATCCCTTGCTCGTCAACGGTTGGCACGTCGGGAAGTTGCGGTACTCGGGTTAGAGAGGTAACACCCAGCGCGCGCATTTTGCCCTGCCGGACGAGAGGCGTTGCGCCGGGAACCGAAACCCAGGCGATATCAAGATAGCCCGCGACAAGATCACTGTTAATCTGCGGCGCGCCCTTATAAGGAATGTGCGTCAGCTTGACCTTGGCCATACTGGCAAGCAGTTCCGTTGCGAGATGTCCGACGGTGCCGACGCCCGGAGTGCCATAGTTGATCACGCCTGGTCTTGTCTTTGCGAGAGCGACCATTTCCCGCACGGTCCTAAACGGCACGCCAGGATGGGCGCAGACGCATGATGACCAGCCAGCGATAAGGGTAATTGGCTGCAGATCGCGGTGGGGATCATAGGGAAGTCTAGCGTAGGTACTAGGAGCAATCGTCAGGGGACCAGGATTGCCGCCCAGCAGGGTGTAGCCGTCTTTAGGTGCCCTCGCGACCATATCCGTGCCAAGCGTTCCTCCTGCGCCCGGGCGGTTATCGACTACTACGGGCTGGCCCCAGGATTGGTTTAGCTTCTGTGCTGCCCAACGCAATTGGAAGTCGGTGATGCCACCAGCTGGAAACGGCACGATGATGCGCACCGGCTTGTCCGGGTATGTTTGTGCCAGAACGTTATGAGTGATAATGAGCCCGAACACGGCGCTCGCTAGGTTGACCAAGATACGCATGGTGATTCCTCCTCTAACGAACGTCTGATCGCGGCCAGCACCGAAGCAGCCTGCGTCTTGAGTCTTGATCCGGCGCAACGGATGATCCGCCGCAATCCGTTCCTCGATTCGGGGAGTTTTTCAGCAAGCTGCTAACGCACTAGCCGATCCATGACCCAGTCGGCGACAAAGTTGGCGCACAGCAGGCGGTTGTCTCCCTGCATATGCTCGCAGCCGCCCTCGTCTACGGAGAAGATCTTTAGTGTCTTGTCCTGTGATCCGATATCGGCGTAGAGCTTGTGCGCCATCTCCACGGGAACGATCGTATCCTTCTCGCCGTGCGTGATTAAGACCGGGCAGGAGATGTTCTTCGCTACCGTGTCCAGCCGGTAGCTCTCGAGCTTCTTCATAGCGGCATCCATATCGGGTACGCCCAAGACCCACGGAAGATGGAATTTCGCCGATGAGACGCGCGTGCCGCCGGCGTCCATCTCGCGGCGCCGCGCGACCCATACCGCGTGGTAATCGTAATGAGCACCCCATGCGACACTCGCGGCGTACCGCTTCTCGAAGGCCGCGATGCGCGGCGCATAGTAGCCGCCCATGCTGAACCCCATCACACCCACGCGCTGCGGGTCGACATCGGGCCGCTGCGAGATGTAATCGTAAGCCGCAGTGCCGGCCACCTCGTAGTCGTAGCGGCTCGGAATGTTTCGCAGCCGCAGCGTCTCGCCTTGGCCGGGACCGTCGATCGCGAGCAGGTGGACCCCGCGGCGGGTCATCTCCACGCCCGCGAATAGCGCGCTCGTCTCCTTGCTCGAGTCGAGTCCGTCGAAGCACACCATGGCCGGCGCCGGACCGCTCACGTCGGCCCTGACGAAATAGGCAGGCATCGCCGAATCGAGATAGGGCACTTCCACGCGCGAGATGTTGGGGTAGCGCTGTTTCGCGCCCTGCTCGAAGCAGCGCACACTGGCGCGGTAGCTCTCGTTCTTTCGATCGCCCGGCGGAATGAAGCGCTCGGCGTAGAGGTGATAGATGGCGGCGTGCAGATAGAACGTGCCGGCAGTGAGCCCGTGATTAGCCGCCTCCGCCGCCTCGGCCTTCCCCTCCTGCGCTTTGGCCATGCGCGACCATTCCTCGAACCAGGCTTCGTTGTCGCCCTGGCGGTCGCGCAGCCGCCGTCCGACCTGATCGACCTCGCCCATGGCGCCCGCGCCCCAGTTCGCCATTTCGATCATTGCCATCATTTGCTGCGACCAGACGAAGTTGCCTGGGAAGTACTCGAACCAGTGTGTGGCTGGCGGTTGTGACATATTTTCCTCGCGTTGATGTGCTTCTACTGTTGAAATAACCTCTCAGTCCACACGGATGCCACCTGCCCTGATCACCTCGGCCCACTTCGCGATCTCCGCTTGGATGTACGCCGCAAACTCCTGCGGTGTGTTGCCCACGGGCACGTACCCCTGCCTGTCGATGCTTTGGCGCACGTCAGGCAACTTCATTACCCTCACAACCTCGCCGTGGAGCTTATCGATGATGGCTTGGGGCGTCCCCGCCGGCACCGCCAGTCCACCCCAGTAGGTGTAATCGAACCCGGGAGGGCTGGCCTCCGCCATCGTGAGCACCCCGGGCAGCGGCGCCCAGCGCTTCGATGTTGTGACCGCCAGCGCCCGCAGCTTACCCGCCTTGATATGGGGAAGCGCGGTAGGCGCATTGGAGAACATCATGTCAACCTGCCCGCTTATCAGGTCGACCAACGCTGGCACATGCCCCTTGTACGGAACGTGCACGACATTCACGCCCGCCATGCTCTTGAACAGCTCCGCCGCCAAGTGTATCCCGGCGCCTACCCCGGAGGAGGCGTAATTGAGCTTACCCGGCCTGGCTTTCGCCAACGCGATGAGCTCCTTCACCGACCCCGCCGGCACTGAAGGATGCACAACCAAGATGGCTGGGTTTGTTATCAGCAAGGTCACCGGCGCGAAGTCCCTCACCGGATCGTAGACAGGCTTGCGGTAGAGGCTTGGATAGGTGGAAAAGCCAGGCGTAACATAAAGCACGGTATAGCCGTCGGGCGCCGCGCGTGCGACGGTCTCCGCTCCGATGTTGCCGGCCGCGCCCGGCCGGGAGTCGACCAAAACCTGCTGACCCCAGCTCTCAGTTAGCTTTTGACCCATGAGGCGCAACACGCCGTCTACCGCGCTACCGGAGGGCCACGGAAAGACCCAGCGGATCGGCTTGTCGGGATAACTCTGAGCCGCACCTACTATCGTGCTAAACACACACGACAACATCAAAGCAAATTTTGCGAATATCCTCGTGTCCATGCTTTCCTCGTATCTGTCATGAAATTAGAAATGCCCTCCTGTTTATCTTCCGTATCCACCCCGTCTCCCAACAAAAATCAAAGTTGAGGAAATCGGTCCCGCCGCAACCCTTATTTCTCAGCCTTGACACCGGCCTCGCGGATCACCTTCGTCCATTTGGCGCGTTCGGCCCGGTACCAGTCGGGAAAGCGTGACGGCGAACTGTCCTCCGCCATATCCAGACCCATGGCAGCGAGCTTCTCTCTCACGTCGCGCATCTGCATGACCCTGGTAACCTCGGTGTTCAGCCTGTCGACGATCTCCTTTGGTGCGCCGGCAGGCGCCACCATCGCGATCATCGAGGCGACTTCATAACCCGCCAGATTGGCCCCTTCCACCATGGTTGGGACATCGGGCATCAACGGCGAGCGTCGGAGAGTCGCCACCGCGAGCGCGCGCAGCCGGCCGTTGCTGACGTGAGGAATCGTAATTGCAATGCCCGCAAAATAGAGCGGAACATAGCCCGCGAGAGTATCGGTGAGAGCGGCTGGACCTCCCTTGTACGGAACGTGGACAAGGTCGATCTGCGCCATGGTCTTGAGCATCTCGCCTGCGAGATGCGATGTCGTACCGGCTCCGAAGGACGCGTAATCGAGTTTGCCGGGCATCGCCCTGGCCAGCGCGATCAGTTCCTTCATTGTGGTGGCGGGGAGCGACGGGTGGGCCACCAAAACATGCGGAATCGTGACTAGCGTCCGGACCGGCGCGAAGTCGCGTTCCGTGTCGAACGAGAGCTTCCCGAACAGACTCGGGTTGATGGCATGCGAGGTCATGTTGTCCACCAACAGCGTATAACCGTCCGGCGCCGCCCTCGCGGCAAGCTCCGAACCGATCATCCCGCTCGCGCCGGCGCGATTGTCGACCACGAGCTGTTGTCCGAGGCCTTCGGCGAGCCTGGGTGATATCACGCGCACGACACCATCGATGTTGCCGCCCGCGGGCCACGGCACGATGATGCGCACTGGTTTGGACGGATACCCCTGAGCGTAAGCGAGAACGGACGCCGCGAGCGCCGTCGTGCAAAGTACAGCCATGAAATACGCCAGAATCCTGCGCGTGAGTCTTGTCCGCAACATCGAACCCTCCTGACACCTGCCGAGTACCCGGCTAGTCCACTTTGATATTGGCATCCTTGATGACCTTCGCCCATTGCGTGGTCTCGTCGCGGATTGATTTCACGAAATCCGCACGCGAGGCGCTGCCGACAGGATCGATGCCCGCAGCATTCAAACGTTGCCTGAGCTCGGCACTTTGCAGCGCTTTGTTGATTTCGACGAACAGGCGATCGGCAATGCGCGGCGGCGTCCTCGCCGGCGCGAATATGCCGTCCCAGTTGCTGATGCCGAATCCGGGCACCGTTTCCGACATCGCCGGCAAATTCGGCAGCAGCGCCTGACGCTGCGCCGTAATCACCGCGAGCGCGCGCAGCCTGCCGGAATTGACGTGCGGCAGAGCCACGACAGCGGTGGAGAACATGACCTGGATGTCGCCCGATATGAGATCGATCAACGCAGGACCGCCGCCCTTATAAGGCACGTGCGTGATGGGCAGAATGTCCCTGTCGACGTTATAGGACAGGGTCTTGTGCAACGAGGGAGCGATCGTAATCGCGCCCGGTGTCCCCACCAGCAGCGTATAGCCGTCGGGCTCGGCCCGCACCAGCAAATCGGTCGCCAGACGCCCGGCGGCGCCGGGCCGGTTGTCTATCACCACCGGCTGCTTCAGTTGCGCCGACAGCCGCTCGCCGATCGCGCGCCCTACGTTGTCGGCAGCACCCCCCGGGGGAAACGGGATGAGCAGGCGGATCGGGCGGACCGGATAGCGGTCCTGCGCGAAGCCCTGCGGCACACCAAGGAGCCACAAAACCACGGTGCATGACGCGAGTACCGCTCGCCTACTCAAACTTTTCATCTGCAAGCCTCTTTTGAGATCCGCCCGGCCTGGTGCGGTCACCCGAAGCCGTTACGTCGCACCGGTCTATCCTCAGGCTTCGCGCACTCCTGCCGGCCCGAGCTGGGCGGGAGTCAGTGTGCCGTTTCTGACACCGAGGCGCTCGGGCAGGAAGATTCCCGGCGCCGGTCCGCTGTATGCGCCCAGCCCCTCCTTCTCGTGCACGAACACCTCGCGCTTCAGATCGGAAGGCTTCCGTCCCGCCACGGCGTCGCGCAGCCAGTCGGCGAGGTAGCCAAAAAAATCGAGCCCGGCGAAGTTATCGACATGGCGCGGGCTGTGAAAATTGTTCTCCACCACCCACAGCTCCTTGGGTCCGCCTACCTTTTCGTATACCGCGACGACGTCCTCCAAGTGCGCAAGAGGATCGTACTCGCCGGTAACCATCAGCACCGGGCACTTGATGCGCGGAGCGAGCGCATCCAGCGTCATCTGGTCAGCCATCGCGTCGAACGCGTCCTCGTCGTGGAGGCCGCTCATGTACATGAAAATCTGCTTGAAGCGCGGCGATGCCTCGTTGAAGATGGGCCGTTTCGGGCCGTAGCAGGCGGCGGCCGTGGCGACGGCCTTGACCCGCCGGTCGGTGGCGGCGATGCGCATGCCCCAGTACGAACCCATCGAGAATCCAGAGACCGCAATCCTCTCCGCATCGACCTCGGGGCGGCTGCACAGGTAATCGATGGCGGCCGCTCCCGTCCGCTCGTAGTTGTCGACAGTCACACGAATCTTGCGTATGTTGCTTGTTCCTTGCCCTAGTCCATCGATGTGCAGGCAGTTAAAGCCACGCGCCACATACGGATGCTGGAACGGAGCAAGGTACGACTCCTTCGTCATGTCCATGCCCGGACAAAACAGCGCCGTGGGCGCCTTGGCCGCGCCGGATACCCGGTGCAGCACCCCCTGGATGTAGTTGCCTTCGAACGGGATTTCCACCCGCTCCACCGGATTGCCCGCATACTTGGCCGCACGCTCGAAGCACTCCAGCACCTTGCTATGCAAATAGACCTTTTCCCGGTTGTCGTCCCGAAAGATTGCGTGCTGCGCCTCGATGTAATGCTCGGTCGCCCGCCAGTACAGCTCGCGCGCCGTCTCGCGATGGCCTGCCTGCTCCGCCGCCCGCGCCATCTCTTCGAGGCGGCGTCCGTGCTTGCCCATGACCCGCGGAATCATGCGATAGGATTTCACCTCCGGCGGGACGATCCGGTTGTCGTGCGCGAAGTTCTGTACTCTTCCCGTGGTCTTCACCAGCCAGTCGAACATCCACTGCTGGTTGTCGCGCCTGCGTTCGCCACGCATGCTCACGGCTCTCTACCTCTTCTCACAAATATCCGGAAATAAAATCAATTCGACAAAAAGCCCGAAACTTCCAAATACGGATGCGTCAGGTTTTCATTCCACCTTGATGTTGGCGTCCTTGATGATCTTTGCCCAACGCGCCGTATCCTCGCGGATGAATTTTGCGAACTCGACGCGCGATGGGCTGCCGCCCGGCTCGATGCCGGCGGCGTTCTGGCGTTTCTTCACTTCTAGCGCCTGCATCGCCTTGTTGATCTCGGTGAACAGACGGTCCGCGATCTGCCGCGGCGTTCTCGCCGGAGCGAAGATGCCGTTCCAGTTGCTGACGTCGAATCCGGGGACGGTCTCTCCGATGGGCGGCAGGTCGGGTAGCAGCGGCTGGCGCTGCGGCGTGGTCACCGCGAGCGCACGCAGCCTTCCCGATTTCACGTGCGGCACGGCGACGACATAGGTGGAAAACATCACCTGCAGGTCGCCCGAGATCAGGTCCACCAGGGCGGGACCGCCGCCCTTGTAGGGCACGTGCGTCATTCGGGTGCCCGTCAGGCGCTGAAAGAACTCGGCGGCGAGGTGGTCCAGTTGCCCGGGCCCGGAGCTGCCGAAGCGCACGTCTGCGGAGCGCTTCTTGACCCAATCGATGAACTGCCCGACGTTCCCGACGCCGATGGAGGGGTTGACCACCATGACGTTGATGATCTCGGCCGCGCGCGTGAGCGGCAGAAAATCCCGCTCCGCATCGTAGGGCAACTTCTTGTAGAGCGAAGGGCTGATCGAGATCGGGCCTACGCCCCCGACCAGCAGCGTGTAGCCGTCAGGCTCGGCCCTGGCCAGCATCTCGGTGGCCAGACGGCCGGCGGCCCCGGGCCGATTATCGATCACTATGGTCTGGCCGAGCTGCGCGGAGAGCGGCTCGGCTATCGTGCGCCCTATCGTGTCGGCGGCGCCGGCGGCTGGAAACGGAATGAGTATGCGGATTGGGCGAACGGGGTACTTTGCCTGCGCGAAGACCGTCGGCATCCAAGAGAACCACAGACCCATCATGCAGGAAACGAAGCCCGCCAGCACCGTCGCATTCATTATCATGTTCACTCCTCCTTGGCACTCAAATTCGCGGCCGCATGATGCAAATTCCAATACCGGGGTCTGGACAAACGCGTGGCCAGAGGGTCACAAGAAGGGGGGATTGAGATTTGAGTCCTTGTTCTCACCGGGGGTTCGCGATTTTCCTCTTAGATAAATCACCTCGCAACGCTCTTGAGACGTAGGCTTAGAACACGTATGGGCTTGCGACGCTTCGGCGTTACAGAAGAAACACAGCGGCGTCATGTAATTACGGTCCACTAGGTCGATATCCCAATTCAGTCTACTCCAACAGATCGGTCACGTCGCCAACGAGCCTTGTCCAATGGGGTTTGAGTCTGAACGGGGAGCGTGATTCCAACGGGGTTTGAGTCTGAACAGATAGCTGGGATCGATCATGATGCGAGGCATGGTGATCGAT
>Ga0209343_10010213_pt1 | contig 10698 bp, 13 predicted proteins | sample RifCSPlowO2_02_FD_184026 | JGI IMG/M metagenome (GOLD analysis project Ga0209343, IMG submission 184026) | Groundwater microbial communities from Rifle, Colorado - Rifle CSP2_plank lowO2_0.2 (SPAdes) (version 2) | ecosystem: Environmental > Aquatic > Deep subsurface > Groundwater | place...
ATGCAAGTTGTCGAGGCAGTTCAACTCGAGTCCTCTGAATTGCCTGCCGTGGGTGTCATGCCGTCGCAGGACGTACAGCCTTCAGCGGTGGCGGAAAATACTGCGGAAGATGAGCCGGCATCGACGTCAGATGTGTTGCAGAATCTGGCAGAAACGGTGCCAGTCAAACTGGATACCGCTCCGCAGTCGATCGATCCCGAGATTGACCGAAGAAGCCTCCCCGAGAGGATTCAACGTCCCGAGCTGCCACCTTTCCAGCGCATTCGTCCTGTCGAACGTGCTGCCATCATGCCACCTCGTGTGCAACCGATGCGGATCTGATTGTCCGTGTTTGGAAGAAGTGCTACCAGCGATAACTCAGCTGTGTGCCGACAGCTATGTCGGCACTGTCTTGCGTGAAGCCTTTCGCAACGTAGGTCATCAAAGTCCAATGCGGTGCGGGAATCCATGAAATGAACGGCAGGAGTTCATGCGTCTCCATGGAGCTTTCCGATGCTGGTTCCCGGAAGTCATAGATGAGTCCGTAACTGAGCGCTTCCGTGATGGGCGTGACGAACCCCAGGGAGACATACGCCGAATCTGTCATTTCATTGAAGAGGTCCGAACGCCCACGGAACTTGTAACCGGCTGTCCCGAACAGGGTCACTGTTCCTGCCTGCTGGTAGAGATCGAGCTGCACTCCGTAATCCGTCTCTCCCGTCCCCAGGCCCTTGTTTTCATCGGCTGTCGGCAGCTTGACCTCAACAGCAAAATCGATGAATGGAGCATTCGGAGAGAATGATGGGAGCTGGTAAGTCGCCGTGAGAACCGTGTCACCAATACCACTTGAGGTCGATGCCTCCAGCGTTTCGGGAGTGGTCGGGGCAAAACCGTCCAAGTCGTTGCGGCCAATACCGCCGACATTGACCAGAACGTTACCCAGGCCGGAAATCCTGATGTGCGGAACGCTGACCTGCAGGTTCCAGTTGGAGACGGTGTAATCGTATGCGACGGGGAAATAATGGATGGTGGTATCTATGGGCTGACCATAATCACCATCACTGTAGTACGCGCCGACTGACAAATTGTGTCGTGGTGACGCGCCCGGCGCTTCCTGCGCATCTTCTTGAGCAAGGACCACAGGACTGGTCATCACGCCGACAAGTAACGGAATTTTGAGAAACTTTCTAAGCAAGTGGCTGCTCCTGAATCACAGCGGCAAACTACCTTTCGTGTACCAGGAAGTCAAAGGATCCGGTGAATACAGGCAGGGATGATCGGGAAAATCAGGGAACGTCCTTGTCAATTGATCCTGAGCCAATGCTATGTGGGATATATTCCCACGTCAATCGAATTGTTAATCGAACGAAACCCCGTAATGTTGTCGAAAAGAATTCGAAACCTGTCACACAATTTCTGACGATTCCATGCTAAACACTTGAATCCAAAAGAATACGATGTAAAGTAGAAAAGTTGATGATGCGACCCAGTTCCTCGGAATGGCTATGCAGCGTGCGTCACATGAACAAGGCACGTCGTTGAATATGCAGCCTTTGGCTGTCTCTCTTCAATAAACGGATAAATAAATGAGACTCAAACCGTTGCTCATGCTGACTCTCGTGGTCAATGCTATTCACGTGCCTGTCGGACTAGCCCAGATGCCTCCCCCCTCTGCGCAACTGGATGATCTCATCTCCGCAGGTCAGTATCAGCAAGCCTATCAAATTGCCTCTGCAAGTCTTGAGGAATGGGAGGGCGATACGCAGTTTGACTTCCTCTACGCGATTGCTGCAATTGAATCCGGCTTTCCCAACGAAGCCGTTTTTGCACTTGAACGGGTAGTCCAGACTGCGGAAGATGCAACGCTTCGGCAACGCGCCAGACTGGAGCTCGCCAGAGCGCATTTGCTGACGAACAATCTCGTGGCGTCCGAAAGTCTGTTCAACCAGGTGATGCTGACCAACCCTCCGCAGAACGTGCAGGACAATATCCAAGCGTTTCTGAATCTGATCGAGTCGCGTCGTGAAAATCAGCGAACCTCTTTCAGTTGGAGTATTGCTCCGACCGTTGGGCACGATGACAACATCAACAGTGCCACTTCCTACGGACTAATCGACACCCCTCTGATCGGCGAGATAGAGTTGAACCCTGAGGGACTCAAAACGGAAGATACCTTTGTGGATCTGACCCTCGGCATGGCATACAAGCGACCGATCACGCGCGATCAGTCTCTGGATGCCTCACTGACTCTGAACAGACACGACAACCAGTCCACCAGTCAGTTCGATATGGACTACCTCCTGGGGGACGTTTCCTACAGTTACGGATCTCAAGTAAACAGATTCAGGCACAGCCTGCAGACTCAGAGAGTCTATCTGGACAAGGAAGCATTCCAGAGCACTCTGCGACTCAACAATTCCTGGCAACAGGCTGGTGCCAATGGCTGGTATCGGAGCGTGTCTGCGGCATTCTCCACCACCAGTTTCGACAACACGACCACATCTCCAAACAATGATTTGAAGGATATCAATCAAATTCTGATATCCGGCACTCTGACAAAATTGACTCCGTCATTCACCAACAGCTTCACGGTGTTCTATGCGTCAGACGATGCCAAGGAAAGTGCGGGTGAACACAATGGGCGTGGTTATTACGGTGTCGCGCACAGCGTGCAGTGGAGGCTCAGCAATCAGCATACGCCATACCTGAGAGTTTCATTTCAGGAAACCGAGCACGACGCCGAGCATCCCGTGTTCTTCATGGATAAACGCAACGATTCTACAGTGAGTGGTACACTCGGTTGGCTGTGGCAGTACAACCGCCGCCTGTCCATCAACAGTGAGATGTTGTTTACCGAAGCCGATAGCAATATTCCGTTGTTCGAGCACACAAGATTCAGATATCAGGCAGGGCTCCGTTTTCAATTTTAAAGAATGAATATTCCTATTCCAGAACAGCATATTGAGTCACGAGCTTAAACGATGAACATATTTTCTCAACGCATTGCCCTGATCTTCAACCTGGCACTCTTCTCATTGTGCCTCTCTTTCCATACCACTGCGTTACACGCGGCGGAAGAGACATTGGCGGGACGCGTGGTAGTGGTCAGGGGTGACGTCGCAGCCCTCAACAGCGCGGGTGCAAGAGCGTTGGCTCGTGGCGGAGAAATTTTTGTCGGCGATACGATCACCACTGGCCCTGATGGGTTCGCGCAGATTCGTCTCGAGGATTCCGCCATCGTCGCGTTGAAGGCAGATACTGCGTTTGAAATTATCGAATATGTATTCAATCCCGAGGCCACACAGACGGAACGTGCCACGCTGAACCTTATTCAGGGCGGTTTCAGAACCATCACTGGCTCCATAGACCGCGGGGCATATCGAGTAGAAACACCATTTGCCACCATCGGTATTCGTGGCACAGATCATGAAAGTACTATCACACCGAACGGCCTTTTCAGCGGAGTTTACCAAGGAGGCATTCGGGTTTCGAATGAATTCGGATTTATTGATGCTGGAACAGGCACCGACTTCGACTTTGTCAGCGTCTCAACCCCCACATCCCCGCCGGAAGGCGTAGTGGATCAGCCGCTCGAGCTAAGCGGCATTGAGATCGTTGAACCGGAAGAAGAGGAAACTGATGAGAATGACGATGCGAGTGGCAATAACGCACCCACTAATAACATTAGCTCCCAAAACAACGATGCACCTCAAAGTCTTCCAGTCGTCCTACTTCCTCTCGTGGCGAATGTGATTGATACAAATCTGACGGATGCTGGCAACGGTGTAGGCAACAGGCTGGCCCTGATCCAGTCGGTAGACATCAATCCGAATGACAGTGGCGACGGAACGATCACTTGTGCTGACAACCCTTCAATTTGTCTCGATCCTAAATCAAATTCAAAACCAGACCCAAAACCAGATCCTGATCAAAAGCCCGATCAAAAACCAGATCCTGATCAAAAACCAGATCCTGATCAAAAACCAGGCCCTGATCAAAAACCTGACCCTGACCAAAAACCAGGCCCTGATCAAAAACCTGACCCTGACCAAAAACCAGGCCCTGATCAAAAACCTGACCCTGATCAAAAACCTGACCCTGATCAAAAACCAGGTTCTGGGCAGAAACCAGATCCTGATCAAAAGCCAGGTTCCGGTCAGAAACCAGATCCTGATCAAAAACCTGACCAGAAACCAGATACAAAAGTAGAGACAACAACAGACACGACGAACACTACAGGCACTACAGACACGACGAACACTACAAGCACGACGACAGACACCAAGCTTGAATCAACATCGACTTTAACAACTGCAGCACTGTCAGACGATACATCGCAGGGAGGAGTGACGTGGAGTTTGTCAAGCGCTGTTCCAGCACTCCAAGGCATGGGGTGGGGGGCATGGAACTATCCTGTCGACCGGAATTGGACTCAACTCAACCAGACAGATGTGGCCAATTACGTCGATGGCCTGTCTCCTGTCCCGGCGCAGAATATGACCGGGCAAGCGTCGTATTCCGAGGGTGGCAATTCCTTCATAGGTGCCAGCAATAGAGGAAGCGTCACCAACGTGGATGCTGGTTTCGATATTAGTTTCGACACCGGCATCATCAGAAATGGAACTCTGCGTGTCGATGTCGACGACACATCGATCAACAACGATGATCACACTTGGTCTTTGAATTTCGCAGGGACGTTTGCGAATGGTATGGTCGACCTGAATACAATCACAAACGCACAGGTCATCCGCTCTGATAATGAGATCTCTGCGGTAACCGCTGTTCTTGGTGGCATTTTTGCCGGTACTGATGCTGAAAAATTCCTGGGAGGATTTGATCTGCTTGATGCAGCCGACAACAACAGTGTTCAGGGACTGTACACTCTGGAGAAAGGTCCTCTCATTGATGCCCCTTAGCAAAATGACTCATTCGCCATCTTGCAACCGTAAGGACGCCGAGTTGATGCAATACCGTAACCCGGTGGGTTCCGGCCCATCGGGGAACACGTGGCCGAGGTGAGCGTCGCACTTGGCACACAACACTTCCGTCCTGCGCATGTAAAGGCTGTTGTCCGCCTCTGTCTTGACCATCCCCTGCTCTACGGGTTCGTAGAAACTCGGCCAACCGCTGCCTGAGTCATACTTTGTGTCGGACGAGAAAAGAGGATTGCCGCACAGCACACAGTGGTAGATGCCGTCCTGCTCACAATTCCAGTACTTGCCGGTGAAGGCGCGCTCCGTGCCTTTTTCGCACACGATGTGATAGACCTCGTCCCCCAGCTCGGCACGCAGTTCTGCTACGGACAGATTCCGCAGGTCTCGACCTCTTTCAGTATTCGACATCTTTCAACTCCTCAACGCCTCGATTGGAGGCCTGTCATTTTTTCTGCTTAGGTTTACAATAGCGGCCGCGTACAGGGTTGGAATATATCACGCACGAATCAATCGCGGGCAAGGTCCGCTCCCACAGGGGAATCAGAGAGTCGTTATGAAGAAGATCAGACAGTCGGACAAGTTGAGCAAGGTCTGTTACGACATCCGCGGGCCAGTGCTCGAGGAAGCAAAGCGCCTTGAGGAAGAAGGCCATCGCATCCTCAAGCTCAATATCGGCAATCCGGCCCCTTTTGGTTTCGAGGCTCCGGACGAGATCATTCAGGATGTGATCCGCAACCTGTCCAATGCTCAGGGCTACAGCGATTCCAAGGGTCTGTTCTCCGCGCGCAAGGCCATCATGCAGGAATGCCAGCAACTGCAGATCAAGGGTGTGGATATCAACGACATCTATCTGGGCAACGGCGTGAGCGAGCTGATCGTCATGGCAATGCAGGCGTTGCTCAACAACGGTGACGAAGTATTGATCCCCGCCCCGGATTATCCCCTGTGGACGGCTGCAGTCAGTCTTGCGGGCGGCACACCAGTGCACTACGTGTGTGACGAGGCGGCGGACTGGTTTCCCGACGTCAAGGACATGGAGAAGAAGATCACGCCCAATACCAAGGCGCTGGTCATCATCAATCCAAACAATCCCACCGGTGCAGTCTACAGTCGCGAAATCCTGATGGATATCGTCAAGCTTGCGCGCAAGCACAAACTGGTGATTTTCTCGGACGAAATCTACAGCAAGATTCTTTACGACGATGCGCAACACGTGCCCATAGCATCGTTGTGTGAGGATCTGTTGGTTGTGACCTTCAACGGGTTGTCAAAATCCTATCGTCTCGCGGGTTTCCGTTCCGGCTGGATGATCCTGAGTGGTGCGAAGGACAAGGCCGAGAATTACATCGAAGGTCTGGAAATATTGTCGAACATGCGCCTGTGCGCCAACGTGCCCGCGCAGTTTGCGGTGCAGACTGCACTCGGCGGCTACCAGAGCATCAACGAACTGATTCTGCCTGGCGGACGCCTGCGCGAGCAGCGTGACCTGGCATGGAACCTCATCACACAGATTCCGGGCATTACCTGTGTGAAACCCAAGGGCGCGATCTACATGTTCCCGAAGCTCGACCCGCAGATGTATCCGGTCAAGGATGATGCGAAGTTCATCTACGATCTGTTGGAGAAGGAAAAGATTCTGCTGGTGCAGGGCAGCGCGTTCAACATCAAGGACAAGAACCACTTCCGCATTGTCTTCCTGCCCAGCAGCGATGTGCTGACGCTGGCGATCGGCAAGATCGAGCGATTTCTACAGCGCGCGGAGTTTTGATAACCACTTCCCTGTGGGAGCGAGCCCGCTCGCGAATGGGTTTGGATTGACGTTCAGCGTGGCACTTATTCGCGAGCAGGCTCGCTCCCACGGAATGTAAAACCCAATTGTGTCAGTTGGTTCGCAACCCGCTCGCTGACGTATCCACCATCAAGCAGTTGTTGGTCAAAAGCGTAGTTGGAAAATTCCCGGCGCTCGGCGAGGCTCTTTCTGATGGCATCGAAGAGCGCAGCACTTTGTCCGTTCGCAGGGACGCGCAGGCGGCGATCGATGTCAGGGACTCGGAAGGCGGCCCGCACACACTCCGCCCAGCAGCGTTCGTCGGAAATGGAATTCTCACGAGTCAGCACGACATCGACTCTGCGGCGCACCAATTCCTCGATCCCCAACTCAAAGCCGACTTGCAAACCAAAGTGTCTCAGAAACGCATTGTAGCTCATCCTGCTCGCGCTCTTCTTGGCCTCCACGCTATAACCCGCGATATGGGGCGTTCCGAGTGACACGAGTCCGAGCAGGTCCTGATTTATATCGGGCTCGTTCTCCCACACATCGAAGAGCGTCAATAGATCATTGCGATCTGACAAGCGGCGCAGCAGTGCCTGATTGTCGACGACTTCTCCTCGCGATGCGTTGATCAGCAAGGTGCCGGAAGCAAGCTGCGCGAGTCGCGCCTCATCCAGCAGATGAAACGTCGGATGCGACGAAGCGCGCGTCAACGGCACATGTAGTGTGATGACCTGCGCCGCAAGGGCTGTCGCAAGATCGCAAAAGGACACATGACGCAGCTCTTCATGCCGCCCTCTATCCACCCTGCTCTGCTCCTCCACGAACGGATCGCACACAATGCATGTCACGTCCAGTTCACGCAGTCGTTTGTAGAGCCGACTCCCCACGTGTCCAAAACCGACGATTGCCACCGTCTTGTTGTGCAGTGTGAACTGTCGCGTGCAGATCAACTCAGCCATGCCTGCGAGACAGTACTCCACGACGGCATTCGCATTGCTGCCCGCCGCGTCCGCGACCGCAATGCCAGCGCTCGCCAGATAATCGAGATCAAGATGATCGGTGCCGCTTGTCGCCGTGGCCACGAAACTGACACGCGAACCTTCCAGCAACTTGCGATCGACCTGCGTGATCGATCGCACCAGCAACGCATCGGCATCACGCACATCCTCCGGACGAATACTGCGGCCCGGCAGCAATGCGAGCTCACCATGCTTCGTATAGTGTTGCTGCACCGCAACGATGTTTTCATCCGCCACGATTTTCATGTGTCCTCCCGATCCATCACAGGCGTAGGTTGCAAGCCATCGAGCAATGCCAGAAACCGATCGCGCAGCGGCACCTCGAGCCCAACGCGCGTCAGCAGATCCCGCACACCGTCCCGTTCCGGAGTGGTCCAGAGAATGTTTGTGTGATTCACTGTAGCGAAAGACTCCATGGGATCGGTGACATCCTCGACGATGGTGGCCAGTGTTCTGCTCAGTCGCGCCTGTGCTTCATGACGACGCAGCAGCTCTGGCGCCTTCGCTGCACCTCTATAGGAGAGTTGTGGCACCTCATCAAGATGCTCATACAACAGCGGTATCGATTCGAAGTGACGCAGCAGACAGGTGGCTGCAACGGGACCCACCCCTGGCACACCCGGAATACTGTCTACGGCATCACCCACCAAACCAAGATAGTCAGGAAACTGTTCGGGTCGTATACCGTACTGCTGAATGATGTCCTTGCGGAAACGGCGGCTGTTGCCGCTGAAGTCCCAGAGATGATCGCGTTCGCCGCGCAGCAGCTGTGCCAGATCCTTGTCACGACTCACGATGCACACGTCGGGATTGAACTCTTGACGCATGCGTGTCGCCAGCGTGCCAATGATGTCATCGGCCTCGTAGACGCGACTGCCGTAACTCGCCACGCCCAGCAATCGCGCAAGCTCCGCACACGCATTGAGCTGCAGTGCAAGATCTTCATCGGGTAGTTCGCGATTGGACTTGTAGTCGGGATAAAGTGTGTGGCGAAAACCGCAGAACAGGCTCTCGTCAAACGCAGCGGCGATGTGCACGGGACGGGCCTGGCGCAGGAAGCGCAACAGGAATTGTGCGAATCCGTAAAAGGCGCTCAAGTCCCGATCGTCATCCGACCATATCTGCAGATGGGGTGAAAAGTACGCCTGAAAGATGTAGATGGACGCGTCCACCAGATACACAGGTCGGGACATTGACAGCCCTATTTCTTGCGAATCATGTAGTGATAGTGATCGTCTTTCTGCGTCTTGCTGAGCAATTCGTGTCCCAGGAACAGACAGAACTTCGGCACGTCCCGGGTCGTGGAGGGGTCGGTTGCCACCAATTCCAGTATTTCTCCCTGCTGCATGTCGCGTATCCTGTTGTGCAGCAGCATCACCGGTTCGGGACAGAACAGACCACAGGCATCCAGATGTGTGGAGGCCTGTACTTCATCGTTGGCATTGCTATCTGTATCGGACATGTCGACTACCCGTCATGAATTCATTTGTCAGCGCAGCCGCACGAGACTGCATGTCTCTGTCGCGGTGTCGAAAGTGATTCCCACATCACCGCGTACCAGTTGCTGCCGCAGCATCTGCACTTTCTGCGCAAGCGTGTACGTGACATCCCCGTAGTCGGTGCCCTCACGTGTCGCGAATTCTTCGAGAATCGCGTCGAGAGTATCGGCAGACAATTGTTGATATGGGATATCCATCAATCATTCCCACGGCAGATTCACACAGGCAATCTGTGATGACTCTTCCTTGATGGCCGTCAGCGAGGAAAAAGGAAACAGCTTCGGATCTGCGAGCTGTGATGGAGCGACGTTGGAAATGCTGCGGAAGATACTCTCAACCCTGCCCGGATATTCTCTCTCCCACTGCTTCAACATCTCCTTGATGGTGCGTCGCTGCATGTTTTCCTGAGTGCCGCAAAGATTGCAGGGGATGATCGGAAAACCGCGCAACTTTGCATAGCGGGATATCTCCTGCTCACTGCAGTATGCCATCGGGCGGATCAGGACATTCTGTTTGTCGTCGCTCAGCAGTTTGGGAGGCATGGCCTTCAGAGTACCGCCGAAGAACATGTTGAGGAAGAGTGTTTCCACGATGTCTTCGCGATGATGACCGAGTGCGATCTTGGTGGCGCCGATCTCCTTGGCATAGGCGTAGAGACTGCCGCGACGCATCCGCGAACACAGCCCGCAGAAGGTCTTCCCCTCCGCTGTTTTTTCCTTCACGACAGAATAGGTGTCCTGTTCGATGATGTGGAAATCGACACCTAATTCGCTGAGATACTTCGGCAAAACATGCTCGGGAAATCCGGGCTGCTTCTGATCGAGATTCACCGCCTTGATGCGAAAATCGATCGGTGCGTGCTTCTGCAGACTCAACAGAATATCCAGCATGGTATAGGAGTCCTTGCCACCGGACATGCACACCATGACCAGATCACCCTCCTCGATCATGTTGTAGTCCGCAATCGCGCGGCCGACATCTCGACGCAGATTCTTGTGGCTGCGATTGAGAAGACTCTGCTTGCGCTGCTCTCCACTCAAGGTGCTGCGCTCTTCAGCGTCGATCAGTGGTTTGTTCAATTCACTACCCAATTGAGTATCCAAGTAAAGCTCCGCACAATCATTCGTAATAGGTTTTTCCGGCTGCCGCCATCGCGCGCATGTTCTGCGTCGGATGATAAAGCGGTCCAAGCCCTTTGTACTTGTCTGCCAGTTCGCAGAATTTCTGCAGACCGATGGAATCGATGTAACGCAGTGCACCGCCGCGGAAGGTCGGGAAGCCCAATCCCAGCACCAATCCCATGTCGGCTTCTATCGGGCTGGAAACGATGTTGTCTTCAAGACAACGTGCCGTTTCCAGACACATCGCCAGCATCATGCGATCGATGATTTCCTGCGCGGTGAAATCGCGTTGCGAGTGTTGTGCAACCTTCAATCGCTCGATAATGCTGTCGTCTACCACTTTCATCGAACGTCCACCCGCTCCCGGTTCAT
>Ga0209343_10010216_pt1 | contig 10696 bp, 2 predicted proteins | sample RifCSPlowO2_02_FD_184026 | JGI IMG/M metagenome (GOLD analysis project Ga0209343, IMG submission 184026) | Groundwater microbial communities from Rifle, Colorado - Rifle CSP2_plank lowO2_0.2 (SPAdes) (version 2) | ecosystem: Environmental > Aquatic > Deep subsurface > Groundwater | place: Rifle...
CAGAAGAGTCGGCTTTATCTACGCAATCTGCCAAATTTCTATATGATGCCAAAGTCGTCTCAACCGACTCAGCCGGAGTTGAATTTGTGACACTCGAAAGTTCTGATTCCGCAGGGATCAATACCAAAAAAATCCAATCAAATATTGAATTTAAGAAAAAAGGACTTGGTGAAGCAGTGGTTTCAACAGGGCTTCTCAAATTATTGGGGATAAAGTTGAATGATGCGATCAATACAAAATTCGACGTATCTTTTATCATCGTCAAAAGTCTGATGCCCAGTATCGAAGGCCGGGCTTTCACAAGTCAGGTAAAATATCAAATAATCGGCGTTATCGATGATAACGAACGTGAATATTTCTATATACCGATTAATGATTTGACTCAGCTTGGTGTCGTTAATCTTTCCCAACTAAAGATAACGCTGAAAGATAAAGACCAACTGCCAAAGGTCAGGGCGCAAATTGAGACGATCGGCTACAAAACTTCATCTGTTGTTGATACCGTGGCTCAAATTGAAAAACTATTTGCCGGAATTAGAGTCGTCTTGGCAGTCGTTGGGCTTATTGCCCTTGGAGTCGCATCACTGGGAATGTTTAATACTTTGACGGTTTCACTTCTGGAGCGGACACGCGAGATTGGCGGTATGAAAACCATCGGGATGGTATCCAATGAGATTCTTGATCTATTTTTGGCCGAAGCCATGATTATGGGTTTCTCCGGCGGTATCGGCGGACTTACTTTAGGCTTTCTGGCAGGCCAAGTGAGTTCGTTATTAGTCTCAATAATCGCTGTGTCTCAAGGCTTAGGCTACATGCAACTGACCTATATCCCAATCACTTTTGTAATCTTTATTTTATTTTTATCATTTGGCGTCGGCATCGTCACCGGAATTTATCCGGCGCTGAGAGCGAAACAAATTTCCGCATTGAATGCATTAAGGTATGAGTAAGTTTGGTCTAAACCCCCGAGGTTAGACATAAACAATGATGATAGAAACCTCGGGGGTTGATAAGGAATATTTATGAAAATACAAATTGACCAATCGGGGAAAATTGAAGATACGGCAAGGAATACCGTAATTGCATATTCAAATGATAAACAAAAAGCAATTTTAATAACAAGAAAAACAAAGCGTCAAATGCAAGAAACATTTAGATTATGTGGTGCGATAAGGTTATTTATTTATTTTACATTCGCCATCGGTATATATTATTTGATTGAAGATCTTAGAGGATCATCAATAATAATAATTGACTTGGAATATTATGGTAAAGATAAAATAATAACGCGAATTATTAATAAGTTGTTGGATGAAAATCATAGGCCGAAACACTCGATTAAATTTGCCAGAATTGGAAATAGACCTAGGGTTCACTATACAGCAAAAAATGTCTTTGACGGGAAGAAAAAAGCTAATAGGACAATTTCTTTTAAAGAATTAATCAAGCAAATAAAAAAGACCGATGGGCGCTTAAGAGAGTGCTTTGAAACTCTGGTCGGCGCTCAGTCTCGGTCTGTAAAACATAGGATATCAAGAAATAAATTGAATGTCAAGACCTTAAAAAACAAGGCAAAAAAATAAAAATGAAACAATTAAGCAGTAGAACAATGAAACTATCAAGCAATAAAACAATCAGATATTTCACCATATCATTATTTCTGTCATTCATTTTGACATCAGGTTTTTATAAGCTTTTTTTTAAAGTTAACCCAATTTTCGCCGAATCAGCAACATCAATTACCAAAAATACCGACACACATTTTTCTGCCGGGACAGCTTCGTCAACATCGGTCTCGGGATCAGGCAGTTCTGCCGTAGTTCAGCTGTCAGGAACTGCAGGACCTAACGGAACAACATATAAAAAACCTGTAATTATTGATAATAGTACTGGTGGAGCTCTAACAAACTATCAAGTTCTCGTAACAATTGATACTGGAGCATTGGTTACTGCAGGGAAACTTCAATCTGATTGTGATGATTTGCGCTTCCTGGATGCTGATGATTCAACAGCGTTAAATTACTGGATTGAATCAGGTTGTAATACTTCAAGTACTAAAGTATGGGTGATGGTGCCTTCGATATCCGCAACTTCATCAAAAACAATCTATCTTTATTATGGTAACGCTTCAGTCGATGCAGGTAAATCAACCCCTGGAACAAGCAGTTTGCCCGGATTTAGTTGTAAATCCTTATTAAATGCTGGCGTTTCATCAAGCAATGTCTATTATATTCGGCCAGGTAATAACAGCAGTGATCTAATACAAGTGTATTGTGATATGAGCACATTAACTGATGGTTGGACCTTGGTGTTGCAGAACAATAAAGCCTTAACGACAAATCCAGAGCCAAATTGGAGCAATGTAGTAAATATCGTTAACACTACCGGCACATTTGGTTCAACGCTATCTGCTTTTGATTTATTTCTTGGTGTCAAATGGTGGAATAAAATTGGTAATCAAGCTCGAGTTGATGTTGGTACGACTCCATCTGATATCACAAAACGAGCCACATATTCTTCCATTTCTCTAAATTCAAGTCTTAATTATGCATTGACTTTAGGGACTGAAACTTTATATTTTGGAGCAGGTTCAGCAGGCATTAAGAGTTACCATGCACTTAGCAATTATCAGCTTACAACCTCAGATTCTGATCATGATGTATATGGAGCTAACTGCGCAAATTTGTATGGAGGATCGCCTTGGTGGTATGGGGCTTGTTGGAGTGGAAGTTTTTGGGGAGGCGGTGACGGAGGATCATACCAAAATGCTTCATTTTGGACAGGATCATCAACGGATTACCATAATTATGGCGCTATTTGGCTTCGAGGAGACTATGCTCTTGATAGCGGACAGCCATCAACCTCTTTTGGCTCAGAATCTGTCGCTCTCCAATCTTCCGGCACCTGGGAGTCACCAACAGACAGCAATGTTATCGATACAGTTTGGAATGGGGGATGGGGAGATGGGACAAGTGGCAGTACAGCATTCTCAGCCACTGTTGCCAATGTAGGTACAAACAATACCATTGCATTTGCCATGCGAACTGCAACAACAGCCAATGGTTTATCTTCTGCAACATATCAGACATTAGGAACAGCAAATAGTGGTACGACATTTACGGCAACCAAAGCACAACTGGATGCATTAGGATTGGCAACCGGTACCAGTAGATATGTTCAAGTGAAAGCAACCTTTGCTCAAACCAGTGGTACTAATCCCCAACTTGATGACTTTACAATTTCTTATCTTGCAGATAACACTGCTCCTGAAACCAATGCCACGACTGCTGTAATGACGAAGACTAATGGAGGAGCAACAGTGAGTAGTAACGGCTGGACAAATGATCTATCTCCATACTTCTCCTGGACTGCAGGATCAGATAGTCAAGCAGGACTCAAAGGCTATTGTCTTTATCTTGGCACCTCATCGAGTGGGGATCCTTCGTCGGACAAGGGACTCCTTGGTACCTCGCCAGTCAGTACGACGGGCTCGACATGTCAATTTATCGTCAGTGCAGTTAACATAGATTTTGCAACAACAGCTTATCGAGGATCAACTTGGTTGACTTCTTCAAGCAGTTCTTACTATCTAAACATTAAAGCCATAGATAACACCAATAATATTTATGCATCAAATACGCAATTTAGATTTAATTTTGACAACACCTCTCCAAGCAATCCCAACTACATTTCTCTTCCTTCAGACTTCATTGCTACCAAAGCAGCAACATTAACCTGGCCAACGACCGGAGCTAATGCACCAGCTGATAGTAATTCCGGCGTAGCTGGTCTTCAATACCGGTTTGGCAGTAGTGGTACCTGGTATGGAGATTCCCACTCAGGGACACAAGATTCAACAGATCTTTTAACTAATGACGGCTCCTACAATACTGACGTCACATATGATTATCCTGTAATCTCAGAAGGTAACAATACTATTTATGTCAGAGTCTATGATACTGCCGGTAACTATACTTCAACCTATGTGACAGGAGTATTAAAGGTAAATGTAACTGCCCCTTCCTCTCCCCAGAGTTTGAGCGTCACTCCCTCAGATGCCACTACCAACTCTTATGCTTTCTCCTGGAGTGCACCTTCAACATATGAAGGACAAGCAAGTGGTATTACATATTGTTATACAGTTAATACCTTACCAACTGCAAGTACTTGTACCTTTACTGCAGCAGGCGTAGTATCACTTTCTGCAGACGCCTTTGCCACCCAACCCGGAACTAATACTTTCTATCTAGTAGCAAAAGATGAAGCAGGAAACATCAACTATGATGTATACAGTTCAGTAACCTTTACTTATTCTGGTACTGCACCTGGTATACCAGCTAATGTAGATATTGCAGATATCTCAACCAAGTCAACATCAAACTGGAAGCTGGCAGTATCATGGGATGCACCAAGTAACGTTGGAGCAGGAGTATCTTCCTACAAGGTATACAGATCAACTACAGCTACTACTTGCTCTTCTTCATTCTCATCATTCACATATATTGGTTCAACATCAGGTACATCATATTCTGACACTGGTTTATCTCAACAATACTATTACTATTGTCTCAAAGCTTGTGACTCTGCCAACTCCTGTTCTGCTTCCTCTTCAACGGTTAATGCTTATCCTGATGGAAAGTTCACTACTTCAGCAGGATTAAGCTCCGGTCCAACAGTTTCTTCAATCACCACTAAAAAAGCTACTATTACCTGGGCAACAGACAGAACTGCTGATTCCAGAGTTCAATATGGCACCTCAACTGGTAGTTACTTTACTGAAGAAGTATCTAATTCTTCTCATGTCACTTCTCATACTATTACTTTAACTAATCTTTCAGCTGGTACAACCTATTACTACAAAGCCAAATACACTGATGAAGATGGAAACACTGGCGCATCGAGTGAAAATACGTTTACCACCGATCCGGCGCCGGTGGTTAAAAATGTATCGGCAAAAAGTATTGGAATTACCAATACAATCCTAGAATTCACCGTCACCTCAGCGACTAAAGTCAAAATCTACTACGGTCCGACGACATCTTTTGGCGGGCTTAAAGAAATGTCAACATCTCTGATAGAGACGACATACACCTCTGATCTGACGGGGCTTTCAGACGGCACAAAATATTATTATAAAATCGATACGGTTGATGAAGAAAATGAGGAATATCAAGGTACGATTCTTGACTTTGAGACCCTCCCCATGCCCAAAATCTCTCTGGCTACACTTCATGAAGCCAAAGGAGCAGCGACGCCGACAGTGCTTGTCACCTGGGATACCAACACTGCCATATCTTCAATTGTTACATTTTATCCGAAATCTGATCCGGCAAAGACAAGAGATGAGATTGATGTTAATTTGAAAAGCGGAGCTCATACCATGTTTGTCAGAAACTTAATCCCCAATTCTGATTATCTATTCATTATCTCAGGGAGAGATAAGATAGGGACGGAAGCTCAATCAAGCACAATATCATATACCACAGCATCAGATACCAGGCCTCCGCAGATATCAGGTCTTAGTGTTGAAGCAGACAGCACGCCAATGGCTCGCTCTTCTGATCAACAATCTACAGCCCAACTTATCGTCGCCTGGAATACTGATGAACCTTCAACAAGCCAGGTTGAGTATGGAGAAGGAACAGGAACTACATACAATCAAAAAACTCAAGAAGATCAATCTTTAACATTCAATCATTTGGTAGTTATCTCAGGACTTACTCCTTCTAAAGTTTATCACCTGAGAGCATTATCAAAAGACAAAGCAGAAAATTTTGGCAACTCTATTGATACCGTCACCATAACACCAAAAGCAGTAGACAATGCACTTGACCTTGTGATTAGCAATTTAAGGGAAGCGTTTGGATTTTTGAAATGATAAAAGCGTTTGCCTGCCCTTCCGAAGCTGGAAGCGAAGGAGGGGATTTTTGAAATGAAACAATCGAGCAATCAAACAATTAGATATTTCCTCATATCACTATGTCTATCATTCATATTGATATTAGGTTTCTATCAACTCTTTTTCCACGTCAGTCCAATATTTGCCCTCAATGATTCATCAAAAGCCTGGGCAATTAATAATACAACCTCAAGTGATTACACCTCCTTTGGAGGAGTAAGCTTTGGAGCGAGTGGTGCAACCATTGAGAATAAATTCTCCAATCCAGGTTTTGAATCAGGGACAACAGGTTGGACACCATTTAGCCAGGCATCTGCCAATATCATCGGCAATGGAGCTGATGGAGCAATAACAGTATCAACTTCAAAAACTATTGACACGACAGCGATTGCTACCGGAAGAACTTTTGCCGATGCAGTCAATTTTGCTATTACATCAAGCGTCTCCTCCGGAGCAACATCTGTTGTTTTATCAGGAGATCAGACTAATGTTGGACTTTTAGCTAATGATGAAGTTTTGCTTATCAATCTTCAGGGAACCAGTGGAAATTATGCTAATGTCGGTCAATATGAAACAGTAAGAATCAGCAGTTTAAGCTATAACGCCGTGCAGGGGGAAACTACTGTTAATTTTTCTACTGCATTGACCAACGCTTATGACGGAACTACCCAGAAAATCATGTTGCAGAGAGTTCCAAATTACACGAACGTGACGATTCAAAGTGGAGGAACAATCACCGTGACAGCCTGGAATGGGACAAAATACGGAGTATTATTTTTCAGAGCAAGTGGAACAGTTGATGTTCAGAGTGGAGGGAGTATAAATGCTTTCAAAAAAGGGTATCGCGGTGGTGCTTGTAAGCCGACTACTTATGCCACTGATCAAGGTGAATCAATAGCCGGCGTTGGTGCGACGGCAACAAGCGCAAATATTGGTGGCGGTGGTGGTGTAGTAGCATCAGGTGGTGATGGAGCTGGTGGAGCTGGCGGTGGCTATGGTACTGGAGGGATAAATGGGACATCAAGTGCGACTGGCGGATTGACTTATGGAACAACATCAAATAGTAGTTTATATCTTGGATCAGGAGGCGGTGGCGGTCGAGGTAATACGTCAAGTTCCTATTGTAGCGGTCATGCGACAAATAACGCGGGTTTTGGAGGTGGTATTGTATTTGTTTCAGCATCAACTGTGACAGTGACTAGCACTGGAGCAATTAGCGCTAAAGGAGAAAATTATATTTCGATGTCATGGCCAGGAAATTATGGTGCGGGTGGAGCTGGTTCAGGTGGATCATTAGTCATAAAAAGTAATAATGCTACATTAGGATCGACTTTAGTGACTGCGGCCGGTGGAAGTGGCGGTAGTGGCTATGGAGCTAATGGTAAAGCAGGTGGTCATGGAAGAATAACTATTGATGCGTTTAATACAGGAACTGCCACACCATCCGCCTACGGACCTTCGTTTACCCAAACAGACACATTAGCATATAAAGACACCTACAGCATGAAAATTATAGCCCCAGCCTCCGACACAGCCTATCTCACCCAATCTATCAACATCGGCGATACTAATTCATATCAACTGTCAGCTTATGTATATGATGGTACGGCAGGAAATATAGGCGGTACTGTCAGTGACTCAATCGCCCAACTATATTACAACGGCTCGGTAATCACGACAACATATACAGATGCAGGATCAGGCTGGTGGCGACTGGATGGTACATTGACAGGAGCTAATGCTTCCCGTGTCTATGGTCTTGCAATATCTGCAGGGAAAACAATATATATTGACAGTGTTATCTTTCCTTCCCGCACGGTGCTTTACCCAACCACCACCTATACTGATACATTGGTTAATACCTGGGATTCATTTTGTGAAGGAACACTGTCAGGATCAGATTGTACGACTACCTCTACTAAACCAACAGGTACTGCAATTTATTATCAAATCTGTGTTGATGATGTGGCAACATGTAATTCATCCGGCACCTGGCAATACTATACTGTCGGTGCATGGACCACAGCAACAAATATTACTTCTCATAGAAATACCGCCGCCCAGTTAACTCAAGCAGCCATGCAAGCTCTCTCCACAACCAATCATAAAATCGCCTTTAAAGCAATTCTGGAGACTGTCAATGAAGATGAACCGCTTCTTCCAAATGTTACCATAGGTTACACCACTGATACGACAACTCCACCAACCAATGCTACGAGTCCTACAATGAAAAGAACTACATCAGGCGCATCAGTTTCATCAAACGGCTGGACTAATGATTTAGCTCCATATTTCTCCTGGACTGCCGGAGCTGATAATGCCGGCGGATCAGGGATTAAAGGCTATTGTTTGTATTTGGGGACATCGTCAACGGGTAATCCTTCATCAGACAAAGGATTCCTCGGGACCTCGCCCGTTTCAACCACGGGCTCGGCTTGCCAATTCATTGTTTCAACTGCACTGATTGATTTTGTCACTACGAGTTATCGGGGCGGAACGTGGCTGACAACCTCTAGTTCTCCATATTACTTAAATATCAAAGCGGTTGATAATTCAGGCAATGTCTATGATGGAACAAGCACTCAATTTCAATTCAGGTTTGATAACACTTCGCCTTCAAATCCTTCATTTATCTCCACCCCGGCAGATTATATCTCCACTGAATCAGCAACCATTCTCTGGTCATCATCTGGAAGTGATGGACCAGCTGACAGTAATTCCGGTGTTGCCGGTCTTCAATACCGGATAGGGGATAGCGGTACTTGGTATGGAGATAATCACACTGGCACAGAAGACAATACTGATTTATTAACAAATGACGGGTCATATACAACTGATGTCACCTATGATTTTCCTGTACTTGTTGAAGGCAACAATCTCATCTATTTCAGAACCTGGGACAGTGCTGGCAATGCATCTTCGACCTACGTCTCAGGATCAATTAAGATAAATACCACTGCTCCATCTGCTCCGCAGAGCTTGGCTGTCACTCCATCAGATGCAACTACTAACTCATATGCATTTTCATGGTCAGCTCCTTCAACATATACAGGACAATCAAGCGGTATTACATATTGCTACACTGTAAATACACTTCCATCAGCTTCAACATGTACTTTTACATCAGCTGGCGCAACCAGTCTTTCAGCAGACGCCTTTGCCACACAACCAGGAACTAATACATTCTATCTTGTAGCCAAAGATGAAGCAGGTAATATTAACTATGATGTTTATACGTCTGTTACTTTCACTTATTCCGGTACTGCTCCAGGTATTCCAACTAATGTAGATATTGCCGATATATCAATTAAAGCCTCATCAAGTTGGAAGTTGGCAATATCATGGACTGCACCAACAAACGTTGGAGCCGGAGTCTCTAGTTACAAAATCTACCGGTCAACAACTGCCACCTCTTGTTCTTCTTCATTTTCTTCTTTCTCCTACATTGGTGCAACAGCAGGGACATCATATACAGATACAAGTTTATCTCAAACTACCTATTATTATTGTATTAAAGCTTGCGACTCTGCCAATTCCTGTTCTGCTGTCAGTGATACCGTATCAAAATATCCCGATGGTAAATACACCTCCTCAGCTGGATTGACATCAGGTCCGACAGTATCCAGTATCACTACCAAAAAAGCAACTATTACTTGGAGTACAGACAGAACATCAGACAGTAAGATTCAATATGGCACCTCAACTGGTAGCTACTTCACAGAAGAAGTATCTAATTCTTCCCAAGTCACCAGCCACTCTATCACCCTGACTAATCTTTCAGCAGGTACAACCTATTACTACAAAACCAAATGGACAGATGAAGATGGTAATACCGGCATATCGAGTGAGAAGACGTTTACGACTGATCCGGCGCCGGTGATTATGAAAGTAAGCAATACCTATATCGGCATTGATTCGACCATTATTCAATTCACCGCTCGCGGTGCCTCCAAAGTCAAGATTTATTACGGCCCGACGACTGCCTTTGGAGGACTCAAAGAAATTGCAACATCAACCACGGAAACCGTTTACACCGTTCAGCTCACCGGACTTTCTGATGATACGGAATATTTCTTCAAAATAAATACGTTTGACACAGAATCCCAAGAGTATGAAAATCAAATCAATAATTTTACCACCCTCCCCATGCCCAAGATCTCCCTGGCTACTCTTCATGAAGCCAAAGGAGCAGCGACTCCGACAGTTCTCGTCACCTGGGATACCAATACTGCCGTATCTTCAATTGTCACCTATTATCCAAAATCAGATCCTGGAAAGACAAGAGATGAAGTGGATGTTAATTTAAAAACTGGAGCTCATACCATATTTGTCAGAAACCTGATTCCCAATTCTGATTATCTATTCATTATCTCAGGGAGAGATAAGATAGGGACGGAAGCCAAGTCAGAACAAATATCATTCACCACTTCAACTGATACCAGATCTCCTCAGATATCTTCTCTTACCATAGAATCAGGCAATACTCCACCGGTTGGTAGAGCAGGTGAGGTGACAATAGCCCAACTCATCGTCGCCTGGAACACTGATGAGCCTTCAACTTCTCAGGTAGAGTATGGAGAAGGAACAGGGACTACATACAATCAAAAGACTCAGGAAGATCAATCATTGACATTTAATCATCTTGTAGTTATCTCAGGTCTTACCCCAAGCAAAGTCTATCACTTAAGAGCATTATCAAAAGACAAAGCAGCTAATCTTGGAAATTCAATTGATACCGTCACCATAACACCAAAAGCAGTTGACAATGCACTCGACCTTGTTATTAGCAATTTGAGG
>Ga0209343_10010217_pt1 | contig 10696 bp, 18 predicted proteins | sample RifCSPlowO2_02_FD_184026 | JGI IMG/M metagenome (GOLD analysis project Ga0209343, IMG submission 184026) | Groundwater microbial communities from Rifle, Colorado - Rifle CSP2_plank lowO2_0.2 (SPAdes) (version 2) | ecosystem: Environmental > Aquatic > Deep subsurface > Groundwater | place...
CAAGCCTCATCAACATAAGTTAATATGATGTTGCGCGGAGCCAGAACAACAAATAAAAGACCAACAATTGAGGTTATTATCGCGCTTATCAAGCCAATAATTGGTAGTCCCACTCCATCCTCCCTCCGGCAAAACCGGATTAAAGTTGCTTAGTTTTACTTAGTTTTAAAGACCTAAAACCCTTGTATTTAACCAAGTGATTAAATAAAAGTCAAGCGTGAAAAAAAGAAAATTTTATGATAGAAAATACAATTATGGGAAGGGAATTGCCGCCAAAAATCAAAAACATTGTTGAAAACGGAGAAAATTTTCTTTTATTGAGCGATGGTTCGTCGGAAAATGGGGTTTTTTTGGCTTGCGCCCTCGCCGAATTTTTAAAAGCGAAAAACAAGAGAATTTTTTTCTGGCCGGAAAATAACGAAGAAAATCATACAAATCAAAATCACCAAACTGAAATTAAAATTCCGAAAATTTTTGAGCTCTCGGGAATCAGCTATGAAGCGCGGGAAAACGAATTCGTCATCGTGGTTGATTCCAAACAAAAAATTGAAAACAAAGACCTCATTAGCGTTGAAAGAGCGAAAATAAAACTGGACGGAGTTTTCGCTCTGGGCGAAATGAGCGAAATAAATGAAGAAGAATTGAAAAAAGAATTTATTCTGCCGGGGAAAGAAAAAATTATTCTCATTGGTCAAACAAGTCAAATAAGCCCTGCTGGTCTGATGGGACAAGAGGGAGAAATCCAGCTGATTGGCCGGGCGCTCGCCAGAACTCATTGCGACGAAAATCTTTATTCAAGCTGGACTTTTCTGAAAGCGAGCGATTTTGAAAAAACAAAAACCGAAGGAAATAAAAAAACAATTCCCGCTCTTTTTGAAAAAATAAAAGGTTTTCTAAATGACGCGAAATTCTATTTTATTTTTTGGGAAGAATCCGAAGAATCAAAAGAAAACCAATCAAAAGTATTCGGATTTGTCTTCGGGAAAAACGAAAGTTCGCTCAATTTTTTGGCGAATTCGCTCGGAGCGCAAATCCAAAGCGAGTATTTTTTCACTCTTCCGTTTGACAATTTTTCGGAAGCGGAGCTCGCAATGAGAAAACTGCTTAAAAAATTGATTCAGGAAAAAATATAAAACCGATAAGTCTAATAAGACTAATAGTATGGCGATTTCCAACAAACAATACGAAGAAAAATTAAAAGAACTTCGGGAAAAAGAAATTGAAGATTTGGCGAAAATCCTGGCTCAAAAATACGGATTGAGATACGCCGACCTGACAAAAATGGCGATTGACCTTGACGCCCTTAAAATCATTCCGGAGGGCGATTCCCGAGAAGGAAAAATGGCCGCTTTTCAAATAATCGGCAAAAAGATTTCAATCGGCGTTTTAAATCCCGGGCTTTTGAAAACGAAATATGTCTTGGAAACGCTTGACCGGCGCGGTTTCGCGCCCGACCTGTTTGTTGTTTCGGAATTAAGCCTGGCTCGGGCTTGGCTGAAATACAAAGAAATACCCGTTTTTGTTGAAATCAAATCGGGAATGGTTGAAATTCCCGAAGGCAAACTCTCAAAATTCAAAGAAGAAATAAACTCCCTGCAATCGTTCCAAAAAATTTTATCCGAACGGCTTGAAGCGAAAGAAAAAAGCGAAATTTCCGAGCTTCTGGAACTCGTTTTGGCGGGAGGGTTGAATCTTGATTCATCGGACATCCATATTGAACCGGAAGAAAAAAAAGCCGGCTTAAGAATCCGACTTGACGGAATCTTGTATCCTGTCGCCTATTTTCCGAACGACATCTACAAACTTTTAATAAGCCGGATTAAGCTTGTTTCAGAGCTTAAGCTTAACGTCAAAGACCGCGCCCAAGACGGGAGATTCACCTTCAGAGCCGGCGAAACGGATATTGAAATCAGAACTTCAATTCTGCCCGGGCCCTACGGCGAATCGGCAAGTTTGCGGATTTTGAATCCGAAAACAATCGGGCTCAATTTTGAAAATTTGGGAATGAATCCGGTTTTTCTTGAAATTATGGACAGGGAGCTCAAAAAACCGAACGGAATGATTCTGACGACCGGACCCACCGGTTCGGGAAAAACAACGACGCTTTACGCTTTTTTAAAAAAAATAAAGGGGCCGGATATAAAAATAATCACCATTGAAGACCCGATTGAATACCATATTCAAGGTATTACCCAAACCCAGGTTGACCCCGGAAGAGGCTATGACTTTACAAAAGGGTTAAGGTCGGTGCTCCGGCAAGACCCCGACGCGATTCTAATCGGAGAGATAAGAGACCTGGAAACCGCGGAGACGGCGCTCCGAGCCGCCCTGACGGGACATTTGGTCTTTTCCACCCTGCACACCAACGACGCGCCAGGCGTGATACCAAGACTCATTGACCTTGGAGCAAAACCGCCAATCATCGCTCCGGCAATAAACATCGCGATGGCCCAGCGGCTGGTCCGCCAGCTTTGCAAATATTGCAGAAAAGAAAAAAAACCGGATAGCAAAGAAAAAAAAATGATTGAAGAAAATTTGGAAAAAATTCCGGCAAAATATAAAAAAGAAATTTCGCGAGAATTTGCCGTTTTTGAACCCGCTGGATGCGAAAAATGCGTTGCGGGCTACAAAGGAAGAATTGGAATTTTTGAGGCGATTTTAATAGACAACGAGGTTGAAAAATTAATTATGAAAGGTCCTTCGGAAGCTGATATGCGGGAATTTTTGAAAAAACAGGAAATGCTGACGATGTTTGAAGACGGAATTTTGAAAATTTTAAAAGGACTTACTTCGTTTGAAGAAGTCGTCAGGGTGGTTGGGGTTTAAAAACAACAAGCGCTTCTTCATCTCTAGGCAATTATTTTTATTAAATTGCTTTAAATGGGATTTTTTTAAGCTGTGTCCCCGCTTTATAGGCCAAGATACCCTTAAAATAAATCCTATAAATTCTGCCTAGAGATGAAAAAGCGCTTTATTATTTTTATACTATAACAAAAATAAAAAATAAAGTCAATAGTTTGGCTTTAAAATACAAAAAACGGAAAAATTACTTGTTTTGTCTGAATTTTCCAAGAGCCGTTAAAACTGCCTTGGCGGTGTTGATTTTATTTTTCGTCCGGGAAAGAAACTTTGCCGAGGCGTTTTTAATTCCGGCCAAATTGAGAATAACCCGAGCCGCTCCGCCCACTTTTAAACCATGACCGGCCACAGCCGGCTTAATAATGACCCTTGCGCTTCTGAACTTCGCTTCTGTTTGATGGGGAATGCTTCCTTGTTCGGTGACGGGAATCGTAATAATATTTTTCTTCGCCTGGCGAAGGGCTTTTTCCGTGGCAAGGGCCGTGTCCCGGCCCTTTCCAACGCCCAAGCCGACCTCGCCTCTTCCGTTGCCGACAACCAGAGAAGCTCTAAATGTGAACCTTTTTCCGCCAGCCACGACTCTCGCGGTTCTTCTTAAATCAATTAATTTTTGCTGATATTCTTGATTTACCATATTAGAACTGAAGTCCGCCCTTCCTTGCTCCCTCGGCAAAGGCCATTATCCTTCCTTGATATTTATAACCGCCCCTGTCAAAAACAATTCTTTTAATACCCAATTCAATCGCTTTTTTCGCCAATTCCAAGCCCAACAAGCCGGCTGATTCGGTTTTGGTTATTTTCTTTTTTTTGCTTTTGAAAATTTTCGCGGATAACCCCAATAAAGTTTTCTGTTCGGCATCGTTGATTATTTGACCGAACAAATATCTGTTTGAACGGAAAATAGAAAGCCGCGGCTTATTTCCCGTTCCTCTAATCTTCCCTCTTATTCTTTTATGACGAATCAATCTTCGCGCTTTTTTCATATTTTTATTTTGCGGTTCCCGCGGCTCCCGCGCCCGTAGCCACTTTTTTACCTGGTTTTAATTTAATAACTTCGCCGAAATAAGCGATACCTTTTCCTTTATACGGGTCGGGTTTTTTCAACGCCCTGATTTTGGCGGTTTCAGCTCCGACTTTTTCTTTATCAATGCCTGAAATAACAATGATGTTTTTCTCAATTGAAAAATTGATTCCACTTTCCGGCTTTACCGTCACCGGATGGGAAAACCCGAGCCGGAAAACCAAGCTATCTCCTTGTTTTTCCGCCTTATAACCGATTCCTCTTATTTCAAGTTTTTTTTCGTAACCTTTAACCACGCCTTCCACCATATTTCCGATAAGCGTGCGATAAGTGCCCCAGAGTTTTTTTGTCTGAACCAAGCCGTCTTTTGGCTTTAAAATAATTTTTTCGTCTTCAATGGAAATAAAAATATTCGGCCTAAATTCTTTTTTAAGCTCCCCTTTTTGTCCTTTAACCGCGACTGCGTTGCCTTCAATTTTGACTTCCACTCCCGACGGTATTTCAATTGGTTTTTTGCCTATCCTGCTCATAAATTTAATAAATCACTCCTATGATTTCTCCTCCAAGTTTTAATTTTCTCGCTTCTTTTCCGTCCATAATGCCTTTTGGCGTTGATATAATGTATGTTCCGCGCCTGCTGTGCGATTTTAATTCGCGATAGCCGGCGTATACGCGCCGGGACGGCTTGGAAATTTGCGTTATGTCGCTTATTTTCGGGTTAGCGGCATTGCTGAAAAACACCAATTTAATGATTTTTTTTGTTTTTTTGCCTCTTTTCTTGATTTCCTCAATAAAACCTTTTTTTTGCAAAAATCTCGCGATTTCAAGTTTTATTCGCGAAGCGGGAACGCTTACCGATTCCTTTTTTGCCAAAAGGGCGTTTCTGATTCTTGAAAACATATCTGCGATTGAATCCATAATTAATATAATTAAATTACCAGCTTGCTTTTTTAACGCCGGGGATTTTTCCTTCGCTGGCTAATTCTCGGAAACAAATCCTGCATAAATCAAAACTTCTCATATAGCCGCGCTTTCTGCCGCAGCGAAAACAACGCCTTACCGTCCGGCTCTTGTATTTAGCCGGCTTTAACGCTCTTGCTATGACCGATGTTTTTGCCATAAATCTTAATAAAATTTCTAATTAACCTAATTTCTAATCAATACCCAATACCTTAAATGTCTAATGTCTAAATTTTGGTCATTGGTCATTTTTAAATTTGGGATTTTATTAGACATTAGAAATTAGGAATTAGATATTTTACTTAAACGGTATTCCCATCGCCTTATATAATTCAATCGCCTCTTCTCTGTTTTTTGCTCTCGTAGAGAGCGTTACTTCCAACCCGAAAATTATTTTCGTGTCTTCGTTGATTATCTCCGGGAAAATAATGTGTTCGGGAATTCCGACGGTCAAATTGCCGCTTCGATCAACTGATTTTTCGTCAATTCCCTGAAAATCCCGGGAGCGCGGAAACGCAACGCCAATCAATTTATTGAGGAAATCGCGCATTCTATTTCTTCTCAAGGTAATTTTATAGCCGACAACCATTCCCTCTCTGACCTTAAGTCCGGAAATTGATTTTTTCGCCTTTCTTTCGCTTGCTTTCTGTCCGGCGATTAACTCCAAATTGCGGCGGATAAATTCGCGGTCTTTGTCTTCTTGAAACCGGCCAATGCCTGTATTTATAACAATTTTCTTAAGACTTGGCAAGGCCATAACATTCTCAATGCCGAGCTTTTTTTGTAATTCTTTAACAATGGTTTTTGAAATTGTAATTGTCATAAATCTTGATAAAATTTCTAATTTCTAATTAACCTAATTTCTAATCAATACCCAATACTTTAAATGTCTAATGTCTAAATTTTGGTCATTGGTCATTTTTAAATTTGGGATTTTATTAGACATTAGAAATTAGGAATTAGAAATTTTTATCTTATATTTCGCTTTTGCATTTTTTGCACATCCTGACTTTTTTTCCGCCCTTTAAAATTTTAAAAGCGCGACGAGTCGGCTTGCCGCAACTCGGGCACATCAATAAAAGATTTGAAAGCCGAATCGGAAGCGCCTTTGCCACGATTTGGCCTTTTTCCCCTTGGCGCTTTGGCCGCAAATGGCGCTTGACCAAGTTCAATCCTTCAACAACGGCTTTGTTTTCTTTAAACAAAACTTTTAAAATTTTCCCGACTTTTTTTCGGTCGTCTCCGCTCATCACCATTGCTTTATCTCCTTTTTTAATTCCTTTAATTTTGAATTTTTCGTTTTTCATTGCGGTTTTTAATTTTATCACACGAGTTCCTCCGCCAAAGTGGCGATTTTTACAAATCCTTTTTCTTTTATTTCTCTCGCTATCGGCCCGAAAATTCTGCCTCCTTTCGGCTCCAATCCGTCCAATAAAACAAAAGCGTTATCGTCAAATCGGACATAAGATCCGTCTTTTCTGCGATGGGGACTTTTGACTCTTACAACAACCCCTTTTACCATTTCTCCTTTTTTTACCGATTTTCTCGGTTCAGCTTTCCTGATGCTTGCCAAAACAATATCGCCGAGCCCGGCGTAACGCCTCCTGCTTCCTCCATAAACCTTAATCACCCGAACCAATTTGGCTCCGCTGTTGTCCGCAACATTTAATATTGTTCTTAATTGAATCATAATAATAAATTCAAAAGGCAAAAATCAAAGTTTATTAGCATGCCCCATAATTTTAAAATGCTTGTCTTTTGACAGCGGCCGGCAGCTTTCAATCATAACTTCTTCCCCTTCCTTGTATTTATTTTCCTCGTTCTGGGCCTTGTATTTCTTCGTTCGGCTGATGTACTTTTTATATTTCGGATGCTTAAAATAACGCGAGACCTCGACAATCGCGGTTTTGTTCATTTTTGTTGAAATAATTTTTCCTTTTAATATTTTTCTCATATGTTCTTATAAATCCTATAAGTCTTATAAAGTCTTATAAGTCTTATCGGACTGATAAGTCCGATAGGACCGTCAAAATTCTCGCAATTTCTTTTCTGATGTTTTTCCCCTCCTTAACATTCTTTGTTTTACCTTTAGCCAATTTGAATTTAAAGTCAAGAAGTTCGCTTCTTTTCTTTTTAAGAAGGGCGTTAAGCTCGTTTTCTTGTTTTTGCCTTAATTCTTTCGCTTTAATCATATATCAGCGCGCAATGATTTTTGTTTTCACGGGAAGCTTGCCGCCGACTTGGCGAAGGGCTTCAACGGCCTTGTCTTTTGCCAGCCCGTCTATTTCAAAAAGAATCCTTCCTTTTTGAATCGGAACCAAGTAGCCGGCGACGTCTCCCTTCCCTCCTCCCATTCCCAACTCCGGAGGACGCTTGGTGAACGGCTGGTCGGGAAAAACTCTTATCCAAAATTTTCCTCCTTTTTCAATAAACCTGACTAAAACCTTCCTCGCGGACTCAAGATGATTCGTCTTTATTAAGCCTCCTTCCTGGGCTTTAAGTCCGAATTCTCCAAAGGCGATTTTCGCGCCTCTGGAACTTGCCCCCTTAAAGGGCTTGCCTCTCATTTTCTGCCACTTTCTAAATTTTACTTTTTTTGGAAAAAACATAATTTTATCGGTTGCCCCTATAAATCCAAACTTTAATTCCAATGTCTCCGTAGGGAAGATGGGCTTTCTCGCGCGCAAAATCTATGTCGGCTCTGATTGTTTGAAGGGGCATCCTGCCTTCCATCAGCCGCTCCCGTCTCGCGATATCCGCTCCGTTAAGCCGTCCCTTGAAAATAATTTTTACTCCGAAATTCCCCCTATTGCCCATTGTTTTAACCAGCGCCCGCTTCATCACTCTCCGGTAGGGCAATCTTTTTTCCAGGTCCTGGGCGATATTTTCAGCAACGATTTTCGCTTCAGACTGCGGAGAAGCGACTTCTTCAATGTTTATTTTTATTTCAGGCGTGAAGCCGGGTTGAATTTTTTTATGAAGCTTAACGACTTCGTTTTTAAGTTTTTCTATGCCTTCTCCTTTTCTACCTATCAAAAGGCCCGGTTTTGAAGTTTTAATGTGAAAAATCAAAAGACTTTTCGCTCTTTCAACTTCTATTGAACTTACGCCGAAATACCTCAATTTATTTTCCAGCGATTCTCTGATTAAAGTGTCGGCCTTGAGATACCGCCGGTAATTTTTTTCGTCAAACCAGCGATTCTTCCAGGAATAAATCTGGCCTAAGCGATATGAAAATGGATTGGTGATGTGAGTCATAAATTTAAGACTTTTGGCTTTTGGCTTTTGGCTTTTGACTTAATATTAAAGTGATGTGGCTTGTTTTTTTACGAATCAAACTTGCCCGGCCAAAGGCTCTCGGCATCTGCCTTTTATAAACTGGGCCTTGGTCAACCTTTACCTCTTTAATATAAAGATTTTCGCCTTCCAAATTAAAATTGCTTCTGGCGTTGGCAATCGCCGAGTTTAAAAGCTTTAACAGCGGCTTCGCTCCTCTTTTTGCGCAAAACCTAAGCTGGGTCGCGGCGTCTTTTATCAGTCGGCCCCTGATTAAATCGGCCGCAATTCTCGCCTTTCTCGGAGCGATTCTTAAATAATTCAATTTTGCTTTAATTTCGCTCATAGTTTTTATTTCTTAACGCTTTGATCCGCCTCAACGGGTTTTGCCGCCCGTCCGGATTCCAATTCTCTTTGCATTTTTCCTCCGTGCTTGACGAATTTTCTTGTGGGGGCGAATTCGCCGAGCCTGTGTCCCACCATTTCTTCGGTTGCTTTTACCTGAATGAAAACCCTGCCGTTATAAACTTCAAAAATCAAGCCGACCATTTCCGGCGAAATCATTGAATCTCTTGACCAAGTTTTGATTACGGAGCCGGGTTTTGACTCTTTAACTTTCGCAAGCAGTTTGGAATCAATATAGGGACCTTTTTTAAGACTTCTTGTCATAAATTTTATTTATTTTTTTCTTCTTTCAACAATAAACAAGTCGGAATATTTTTTTGGCTTTCTGGTTTTCCGGCCGCCGGTGATTTTGCCCCATTTGGTTTTCGGCCGCTTTGTTCCTCGCGGCGCTCTCCCTTCTCCTCCGCCGTATTTGTGGGACGCCGGATACTGGGCGCTTCCCCTTACAATCGGCCGACGGCCCATCAGCCGGTTTCTGCCCGCCTTGCCGATTACAACAAACCTATGTTCCGGATTTGAAACCTGACCGATGCTGGCAAATCCCTTGTCGTCTATTTTACGGATTTCTTTTGAAGGAAGCTTGATTAACGCGAAGCCTTCCTCGTGGCTTAACACCTCGGCGAAACTTCCCGCGCTTCTTACCATTTTCGCCCCTCCTCCGGGTTTAATTTCAATATTGTAAATTTTCGCGCCGGTGGGAATATTCTTGAGAAGAAGGCGGTTGCCGGGCTTTAAAGGAGCGGTCGGCGAAGTTAAAATTTCCTCTCCTGTTTTGACTTCCCGAGGAAGAAGTAAATAACGTTTTTCTTTGTCGTCTTGATACTCAACCAGACCGATAAAACCGGAACGATTGGGGTCGTATTCAACGCTCAAAAGACGGGCCGGTTGGTTTATCTTGTCCATTCTAAAATCAATCTCGCGATAAAGCTTTTTCACCCCTCCGCCTCTGCCGCGAGAAGTGACTCTCCCAAAAACATTTCTTCCCTTGGCTTTTTTAAAGCCCTTGGTCAATTTTTTATGCGGCTCGTTCTCGGTCAAAATTTTGGAATAGTCAATGCCCGTTATAAATCTCCTTGAAGGAGTTGTGGGCGAATAAATTTTCATAATTCTATTTTTTCTCCTTTTCTTAATTTTACAATCGCCTTTTTAAAGCCCGCGCGAGAGCTTTTCCGGCCGCGAAAAAATTTTGTTTTTTCCGGCTTGTTTAAAACTCTTACTTTTTCAACTTTAACCTTGTACAAATTTTCAATCTCTTTTTTTATTTCAATCTTATTGGCTCTTTCGCCGGCGCGAAAAACATATTGATTCTGGTTCTGAAGAAGAGTTCCTTTTTCGGTGATATAAGGCTGAATGATAATGTTTTTTTCCATAATTTTTAATTTTTAGTTTTTGATTTAATCGCTCCAATTTCCTCTTTCGGCACGATCAGATATTTAAAATTCGCCAAATCTATAATATTCAAGTTGCGGATGTCCTCTGTTTTCAAATAAGGCAAATTGGCGAAAGCCTTTTTGGTTATTTTGTCTTTTTCCCTTGTCGCGAGCATCGTTTTCCCGCCCCTGCTTCCCAATTTTTCAAAGCCGCCTATTTTTTTTAAATTATTTAAAATATTCCGAGCTTCTTTTGTTTTGCCTTTCTCCGTTTCTATTTTATCCAGGAATAAAATTTCATTCTCTCTTAATTTTTGGCTCAAGAGCGCGAAAAGCGCTTTCTTTTTCGCTTTTTTGTTTATCTTTCGGGAAAAATTTTCCTCTTTATTCGGTCCGTGGCTTACTCCGCCGCCCGTCCAAATCGGGGAACGAATGGAGCCGTGCCGCGCCTTTCCCAACCCTTTTTGTTGCCAAGGCTTCTTGCCTCCTCCCCTGACTTCGCCTCTGCCTTTGGCATGGCTGTAATGGCGGCGTTGATTAGCCGCAAAAGAAATTAATGTCTGCCAAATCGCGTTCTGATTCCAAGAAACGCCAAAAATATTTTCCGGCAAATCAAACGTTCCTGATTTTTCTCCTTTTTGATTATAATAATCCGTTTTCATAAATCTTATAAGTCTTATCGGTCCGATTGAATTTTCACCATCCCTCCTGTCGGACCGGGGACGGCTCCTCCCAATCCAAGCGTATTTTTCTCCGAATCAACCAAAAGGACTTTTAAATTTTTAATTGTTATTGTTTTACCTCC
>Ga0209343_10010218_pt1 | contig 10695 bp, 8 predicted proteins | sample RifCSPlowO2_02_FD_184026 | JGI IMG/M metagenome (GOLD analysis project Ga0209343, IMG submission 184026) | Groundwater microbial communities from Rifle, Colorado - Rifle CSP2_plank lowO2_0.2 (SPAdes) (version 2) | ecosystem: Environmental > Aquatic > Deep subsurface > Groundwater | place: Rifle...
ACCGAGAAGTTCTCGGCCATTGGGGAGCTGGTGGCCGGCATCGCGCACGAGATCGGGGGGCCCCTCAGCGTCATCTCAGGCAGCGCGGAGTTCCTCCGCGAGGGAATCGAGGAGGCCGACCCGCGCCGGAAGGACGTCGAGGGAATCATCCGCGAGTGCGAGGCGGTGGCGCACCTGATGCGCCGCCTGCTCGACTTCAGCCGGCCCGGCCGAATTGAGCTCCAGCCGGTGGATTTGAACGAGAGCCTGCGCAACATCTTCTCCCTGGTGCGAAAGCAGATCAGCAAGGACAACATCGATGTGAAGCTGGACCTTCAGGTCAACCTCCCCCCGATCATGGGGGACCCGAACCATCTGGAGCAGGTGTTCATGAACATGGTCCTGAACGCGCGCAACGCCATGCCCAGGGGGGGGAGACTGACCATCTCCTCCTACGTCGCCGAGACGGCCCGGGAGGACGGGAGGCGCTGCGTGTGCGTGGAGTTCGAGGACACCGGCGAGGGAATCCCCCACGAGAACCTGGAGCGGATCTTCGAGCCCTACTTCACCACCCGGAAGCCGGGGAAGGGCACCGGGCTGGGGCTGGCCATCTGCCGGCGGATCGTGAACGACCACCAGGGAGCCATCAAGGTCCGGAGCGAGGTGGGCATGGGCGCGACCTTCACGATTTCGCTGTGCTCTGTGGGCGAGGAAGAGGCGTCATGAAGAACGGAGCGAGCATTCTCGTCGTGGACGACGAGGAGCGGGTTCGGGGCCTGCTCGTCCGCCTCCTGGAGGAGGAAGGCTACCAGGTCTCGATGGCCGCCTCCTCCGAGGAGGCGATCCGGGAGCTCGAGGGCGGCTCGCACGACGTGGTGCTCACGGACCTGATGATGCCGGGAAGATCGGGCATGGAGCTGCTGGCGGAGATCCGCCAGGGCCATCCGGACACGGCAGTCATCCTCGTCACGGCCCACGGCACGGTGGACTCCGCGGTGGAGGCGATGCGGAAGGGCGCCTTCCACTACATCTGCAAGCCCTTCAAGCTGGACGAGGTGCGCATCATCGTCCAGCGCGCCATCGAGGAGAGCCGGACCAAGCACGAGCTGGCCGGCCTGCGGCGCGAGGTGCACCAGCGCTTCGAGTTCTCCAACATCATCGGCAAGAGCAAGCCGATGCAGGAGGTCTTCGAGCTCATCCGGCGGGTGGCCCGCTCGGCCAGCACGGTGCTCATCGAGGGGAAGAGCGGGACGGGCAAGGAGCTGGTGGCCAAGGCGATCCACTACAACAGCCCGCGGAGCGGCCGCTCATTCGTCGCCATCAACTGCAGCGCCATCACCGAGACCCTGCTGGAGAGCGAGCTCTTCGGCCACATGAAGGGCTCCTTCACCGGGGCCGTGGCCAGCAAGAAGGGGCTCTTCGAGGAGGCCGAGGGCGGTACCATTTTCCTGGACGAGATTGGCGAGATCAGCGCCGCCCTCCAGGTGAAGCTCCTGCGCGTGCTGCAGGATCACGAGATCCGCCGGGTGGGCGGGAACCAGACCATCAAGGTGGACGTGCGCGTCATCACCGCGACCAACCGGGATCTGGCCGAGGCGGTCCGGCAGAAGGAGTTCCGGGACGACTTCTATTACCGGCTGAACGTGGTCACCATCCATCTGCCCGCCCTGAAGGAGCGGATCGAGGACATCCCCATCCTGGCCCAGCACTTTCTTGCCAAGTACGCCAAGGGGGCGGTCGCCCCCTTCACCCAGATTTCCAAGGAGGCGATGCGCGCCCTCATGCAATACCCCTGGCCCGGCAACATCCGGGAGCTCGAGAACGTCATCGAGCGGGCCATCACTCTCGGGGCCGAGGGCGAGATCCGCCTGGAGGACCTGCCCGACCCCCTCCGGCGGGAGGAGGGCGGGAGCCAGCTCGAGGCGATTCCGGTGGAAATGTCCATGCAGGACGTCGAGAAAGCGCACATCGAGCGGGTCCTCCGCCACACGGGGGGCCAGGTCTCCCAGGCTGCCCGGCTGCTGGGCATCGACCGCCGGACGATCTACCGGAAGATGCAGGCCTATAACATCCGCAAGGATTGAGCCCACCGCCGGCGGCGAGCCAAATCGCCGCATCAACTCCGAATTTGAGACGATCTGGCCGTTCTCTCACCCTTCACATGAATTTCGGATTTCACCCCTCCCTTCGTGTCCGGGCACGGGCCATTTTATTGTTATTAAATAAAATCAACTAGTTATATGGATTTTTCGTCTCCTTCTCACTCCCCCTTGGAGGAGAGGCCGAAATAGCGGAAAACGGCATCCTGATTGCTTCGGACGCCTATAGGCCTTCCGCGACCCGGGTAGGGAGCGTTTCGCGCCTGGGCGAGGGTTTCCGCCCGCCGGATGGAAGGAAGAGGGTGGCGTCATGTTCCGGAAGATCCTGGTCCCATTGGACGGCTCGCCGGCCGCCGAGCAGATCCTCCAGAAGCTGGGGGAGATCGCCAACGGCGACCGCGAGGTGCATCTCCTGCGCGTGGCGAACGCCTCCCAGCTCCCCGGCGTGGACCCCGCGGAGCTTCAGGTGAACGTGCTCAGGGAGGCGGAGGAGTACCTGGCCGCGCTCGAGGCGCGGCTCCGCGCGGAGGGCCTGCGCGTGGAGTCGCACGTGCGCTACGGCCACCCGGCGGAGGAGATCATCGAGCACATCCGTCACTGGCGCTACGACCTCGTCGCCATGACCACCCACGGGCGCTCGGGCGTGAGCCGCCTCCTCATGGGGAGCGTGACGGAGAGCGTCATCCGGGGAGCGACCATCCCGGTGCTGGTCGTGCGGGCCGCGGGGGTTCAGGTCCCGGAGGCGGTCCCCCAGGGCTGAAGCGCCGGCCGTCGAGAGACAAGAAGCGGGCCGTCTTCCGTGCGGGGAAGGCGGGCCGCTTCTCTTTTGGCCGTTTGGCGGGCCTCAGCCGATCGGGGCGAGGAGAAAGAAGCCGTTCATCGAGAGGAGGCAGGCGATGAGAGCCAGGGCCGCGCTGACGTAGAAGAGCAGCCGCGAGGCGGAGAGGATGCTCACCGAGGCCAGGACGATGGCGATCTGGAAGAGCCCGATCGAGATGTCGAAGTTGAAGTCCTGCCGCTCGGCGCGGTCCCGGCGCCGCTCCTGCTCCCTCGCCTTGACGGTGAGCTCCTTTTTCCCCTCGCCCGTGCTGGGCTCGCTCTCGTAGCGGGAGGCCGTCTGCTTGTAGCCCTGGATCTTCTTCTCGATGGACTGCCGGGCCTCGGGCGGCAGGTCGGGCCGGCTGGCGAGGAGGGCCTCCAGCTCATCGGCGGCCAGGCGGAAGCTCGTCTGGCGGGCGTTCTTCGCCTGGTAGAAGGCCCACAGGTTGGAGGCGGAGATGTTGGAGCTCATCATCTCCTTGGCGGCGTTCTCCCCGCCCAGGCTGGTAATGGCCAGGAGCATGGCGAGAGCGCCGACGTAGATGGCGGCGCGCTTGCGGAAGCGCTCGTCCCCGCCTCCGTCGGGATTGGAGATCGTTTCGCTGACCTCGGTGGCGTCCATGGGCATGACGGTGTCCCCCTCCTCATTCCCTGATGTCGTGGCTCGCCCCTGACGGCCTGCGCGCGCCCGGCCGGAGCCCCCCTAGCCGCAGCGCGGGAAGGCGAGCGGAAAGCGGTGCAGCGTCTGGAAGCCTTCCCGCGTCACCACCCCGAGGTCCCCCACCTGGAGCCCCCGCCCGGCCTCGTCCACCGGGTTCGGCTGGATGACCATCACCATGTTCTCCTGGTAGCGGAAGTCCGCCGGGGGGACGGCGTAGCCCGAGCCGGGGATTCCGATGGAGGGCTGGAGGAGGTCCACCCCGAAGCCGTGAGCGAGGGAGTCGTAGATCCTGAGGCCCTTCCGGGGGAGGCTCCCGGTGGCGGCGAGCACGTCCCCCACCGGTGCTCCCGCCCGCATGGCTTTCGCCACGTCGTGGAAAACCTCGATGGCGGCGTCGAAGAGGCGGCGGTAGGGAGGCGCGGGGTCCGCCCCCACGGTGAAGGGGCGGAGGATCTGGCCCGCGTAGCCGTAGTAGGCCGCGCTGATCTCGGTGTGGATGATGTCGCCCGCCTGGAGCCTGCGCCGGGTGGGGTTCTGCCAGGGCAGGGGGGTGTGGGGGCTCGCCATGGGGGTCGCCGTCACGAACTGGACGAGGGTCTCGCCCCCCTCGACGGCGTAGGCCCCCGCCATTCGGCCCGAGAGCTCGTACTCGGCGACGCCCGGCCGCGCGTTCGCCTGGAGGGCCTCCATGGCCAGGTCGGTCAGGCGGGCGCCCTCGCGCAGCCAGGCAATCTCCTCCCCGCTCTTCACGATGCGGAGATCCCGGAAGCGGGCTGAGGCGTCCACCCAGCGCGCCTCGGGGAACTTCTCCTTGAGGAAGGCCATGTGCCCCTCGAAGAGCCCCATCCCGAAGCGAGGGTTCACCCCCACCAGCCCGATCCGGGCGCGGCCCAGGCCCAGCTCGCCGAGCCGGGCGGCGACCTTTTCGGGGTTGCCGTAGCCGCCGTGGCGCACATCGGAGATGGCGGCCATGGCCTGGGCGTTGTGGAGGTGGTTGTAGAGGCCCACGAAGAGGGAGGGCTCCCCCTTCAGCGGGAGGACGAGGAAGGAGTGGTTGAAGTCGCGGTAGCCCGTCAGGTAGTAGATGTTGGCTTGGTTGTTGCGGTTGGTCCCGCTCATGGCGCAGAAGAGGAGGCAGTCGAGCCCTTGCTCCTCCATCAGCTTCCGGGCCAGCCCGTGGCGGCGGGCCATCTCCTGCGCCGAGAAGCGGGGGTAGGGATCCTCCGTCATCGCGTCCTTCTCCTGGATGAAGACAGCCCCCGGATGGGGGGGGAGATGGGCCAGCCTGGCCATGGCGGGCCAGCATACCGGTTCCCCCGGCGCGGGGGGAAGTCCGCCGGGGAGCGAAATAAAGCCCGGGGGGCCTCAAGTTTCCGGTGCAAGTGCCGAAACAAAGAGAGAGAACATCCCGGCCTCCCGGGAAGGAGCCCCCCGATGGTCGATGAACCCATTGAAATCGTTTGGAGTGTGAGCGAGCACACCGAGGGGCTCAACCCCTATTTCGTCTGGGGGATGGCGGTCCGCACCCGCCGCAACGAGGAGCTGACCCGCCTGCTCGACGTCCTGGAGATCAACGGCGTGTGTAACGTCGTGGTGTTCGACGCCCTGGGGCGCGAGACCCTCTTCCCCTGCGAGCTGCCCTCCCGCCAGCTGGCCGAGGCGGTGGCCTAGCGCTCCTCCAAGGCCCCGGCCAGCACCTCGGCCAGGTGCCGTGCCTTCCGTCCCGTCCCCTTGGCGATCTGCTGGCGGCAGGAGACGCCGTTGGCGATGACGCCCGCCGCCTCCCCCCCCTTGCGGATGGCCGGGAAGAGCTTGAGCTCCCCGATGGCGAGGGAGAGGTCGTAGTGCTCCTTCTCGTAGCCGAAGGAGCCCGCCATCCCGCAGCAGCCTGAGGGGATGGCCTCTACCTTCAGCCCCGGCACCATCCCCAGCGCGTCCAGCGAGGGCCCCACCCCCACCAGGGACTTCTGGTGGCAGTGCCCGTGGAAGAGCGCCCGCCCCGGCGTCTCCCGGAAGCGCAGGTCCAGCTCCCCCCTGGCCTTGAGGTCCAGCAGGAACTCCTCGAGCATGAACGAGGAGCGCGCCAGCATCCTGGCCTCCGGGGTGGGGACGAGGTCCGGGTACTCGTCGCGGAAGGTGAGCAGGCAGCTCGGCTCCAGCCCCACGATGGGGGTCCCCGCCGCGAGGGCCGGGTAGAGGCGGACGAGGTTCTCCTCCGCCAGGCCCCGCGCCGCGCGCAGGAGGCCGTGGGAGAGCATGGGGCGCCCGCAGCAGCGGAGCTGGGTGAGGCCCACCTCGAAGCCCGCCGCCTCCAGCACCCGGACGGCCGCCTTTCCCACCTCCGGGTAGTGGAAGTTGGTGAAGGTGTCGTTCAGCAGGAGCGCCTTGCCCCTGCGCGCGGCGCCCGCGGGCAGGGAGCGGGCGCGGAACCACTCCTCGAAGGTGGGCCGGACGAGGGGGGGGAGCTGGCGGCGCCGGTCCACCCCAAGGAAGCGGTCCATGAGGGAGCGCACGAGGCCGTTCGAGAGGGTCCAGTTCACGAGCGGCGCGAAGGGGAGGCTCAGGCGGTTGATGTCGGCAATCCACCCCATGAGCCTGACGCGCAGGGGCACCCCGTGGCGGTCCCAGTAGGCCTGCATCACCTCGGCCTTGATCTTGGCCATATCCACGCTGGAGGGGCACTCCGCCTTGCAGCCCTTGCAGGAGAGGCAGAGGTCCAGGGCGTCGTACACCCCCTGGCTAGTGAGCTCCTCGCCGGGGAGGCCCTCGGCGATCACCCGCCTGAGCACGTTCGCCCGGCCCCGGGTGGAGTGCTCCTCCTCCCGGGTGGCCTGGAAGGAGGGGCACATGGTGCCGTCGCGCTTGCGGCACTCGCCCACCCCGTTGCAGAGCTCGATGGCCCGGACGAAGCCGTGGTCCTTCGAGAAGTCCATGACGGTCCTGATCTCGGGGGTCTTGGAAGAGGGCCCGTAGCGCAGGTTCTCGGTGAAGCCGGGGGCGTCCACGATCTTCCCCGGGTTCATCTGGTTGGAAGGATCGAAGGCACGCTTCACCTGGCGGAAGGCCTCGTAGAGCCGGGGGCCGAAGAACCTGGGCACCCAGGAGCTGCGCGCCAGGCCGTCCCCGTGCTCCCCGCTCATGGCGCCCCCGTACTCCAGGACGAGCTCGGCCACCTCCCGCTGGATGGCCTCCATCTTCTCGATCTCGGCCGCCTCCTTGAGGTTGATGACGGGCCGCAGGTGGAGGAGCCCGACGCTCGTGTGGCCGTAGTAGGAGGTCGAGGTCTTGTGCCTGCGCATGATGGCCTCGAAGCGCTGGTAGTACGGGAGAAGCTTCTCGGGCGGCACCGCGCAGTCCTCGACGAAGGCGACGGGCTTGCCGTCCCCCCGGCGGCCGAGGAGGTAGCCCAGGCCCGCCTCGCGCACCTTGCCGGGGTCCGAGCGGGTGGCCGGGTCGCGCATGACCACCCGGGCGTAGCCCACCCCCTCGCGCTCCAAGTCGGCGGAGAGGCGCTCGGCCTTCTCCTCCGCCTCGCCCTGGGTTTCCCCGTAGAACTCGACCAGCAGGAAGGCGCCCGGCTCCCCGCGCATGAAGCTCTTCATCCAGCGCTGGGCCGCGAGGTTCTGGGAGGCCTGGCCGATGATCACCCTGTCCACGATCTCGACGGCGGCGATGCCCTCGCGCCTCAGGATGGGGCCGCTCGCGGCGATGGCCTTCTCGATGCTGTCGAAGTGGACGACCAGCACCCCCACCGCCTTGGGGAGGGGGCAGACGCGGACCTTGATCTCGGTGACGGCGGCCAGGGTGCCCTCCGCCCCGGCGAGCACCTTGGCGAGGTTGAAGGGCTGGGGCTTGATCAGCTCGTCGAGGTTGTAGCCGCTCACCCGGCGCATGATCTTGGGGAAGCGCGCCTCGATCTCCTCCCGGTTCTCCCCGGCGATGCGGTGGAGGGCGCGGTGGATCTCCCCCTCGCGGGATTTCTCCCCGAGCTTGGCCTGGAGGGCGGCGCCCTCCAGGGGGCCGAAGGCGAAGGCGTCCCCCCCCGCGAGGAAGCCCGAGGCCTCGATGACGTGGTCCACCGTCTTCCCGTAGATGATGGAGCGCGAGCCCGAGGAGTTGTTCCCCATCATCCCGCCCAGGGTGGCCCGGCTGCTGGTGGAGGTGTTGGGGCCCAGGACGAGGCCGTGGGGCCGGAGGTAGGCGTTCAGGTGGTCCTGCACCAGCCCCGGCTGGATGCGGACCCAGCCCGCATCGGCGTCTAGCTCCAGCACCTGGCTCATGTACTTTGAGAAGTCCATCACCACCGCCCGGCCCACGGTCTGGCCGGCGAGGCTCGTGCCGCCCCCGCGCGGAAGCGCGGCGGCGCCGTGGCCCGCCGCGATGCGGAGGGTCTTCAGCACGTCCTCGTCCGAGCGGGGGATGACCACCCCGATGGGCTCGATCTGGTACATGCTGGCGTCTGTGCTGTAGAGGGCGCGGGTGTAGGGGTCGAAGCGGACCTCCCCCGCCAGGGCGCTCTCCAACTCGGCGCGCAGGTTTTCCCAGCCTTGCATGACGTTCCTTCCGCGATGTGGTGAGTCGGCGCCAGGAGCCGCGCCGGAGGGCCGAGTTCCGGCCCCTATGGAATCACAGGCGCGCCCCCGCGGCAAACCGGTTTAGGGCCTCTCTGCATTGAGATTCCGCTCCCTTGGTTGCCAGGGGTGCACCCCCGGCGTAAGGTGGCGGGCGGCCTTCTCGCGGACGGAGGATCGGGCCCGATGGACTACCAGGCGCTGGCGGAGCGGGTGCTCGCGGGCGGCCGGATCGCCCGGGAGAAGGGAAGGGCCGTCCTGGCCTCCCCGGACGAGGACATGCTCCCCCTGCTCGACGCCGCCTTCCGGGTTCGGCGCCGCCACTTCGGCAAGGCCGTCCAGATCCACTACCTCATCAACGCCAAGAGCGGCCTCTGCCCCGAGGACTGCGCCTACTGCTCCCAGTCCTCGGTCTCGGAGGCCGGGATCCCCCGCTACAGCCTGGTGGACGACGAGAGGCTCTTCGAGGGCGCGGCCCGGGCGGCCGGGGCGGGCTCCCGGCGCTACTGCATCGTCATGAGCGGCCGGGGGCCGAGCGACGCCGAGATCGACCGCCTCTGCCGGGCCGTGGGCCGCATCAAGGAGCGGCACGGCCTCTCCATCTGCTGCTCCCTGGGCCTCCTGGACGGGGCCAAGGCCCGGCGCTTGAAGGAGGCGGGGGTGGACCGCCTCAACCACAACCTCAACACGAGCGAGGGCTTCTACGCCCGCATCTGCTCCACCCACACCTACGCCGACCGGATGGAGACCCTCTCGGCGGGCCGGGGCGCGGGCCTGGAACTCTGCTCCGGCGTCATCTTCGGCCAGGGGGAAGGGGAGGGGGACATCCTCGACGTCTGCGAGGCCCTGCGCGAGCTCGCCCCCGAGTCCATCCCCGTCAACTTCCTCCACCCCATCCCGGGCACCCCGCTCGCGGGGCTCTCCCACCTGGGCCCCCGGCGCTGCCTGCGGCTGCTGTGCCTCATGCGCTTCTACAACCCCGCCGCCGAGATCCGCGTCGCAGGGGGGCGGGAGGTCCAGCTCCGCGGCCTCCAGCCCTTGGCCCTCTACCCGGCCAACTCCCTCTTCGTCGAGGGCTACCTCACCACCCCCGGCCAGGGCGCCGCCGAGGCCCACCGCATGATCCGGGACCTGGGGTTCGAGGTGGACGACCGGGGCCGGAAGGAGGCGGCGAAGAAGGCGGAGGCCCCTCAGTCCTTGTAGTCGTCCCGGGTCTCCGGGCCGGCCATGGCCACCCCGATGGGCTGGAGGCGGTGGAGGATTTTGAGGGCGTCCGAGTGGTGTCCCAGGACTTCCTCTAGATTCTTGTAGACCTGGGGGGCCTCGTCGGTGTCCGCCCCCCGCAGCACCACCCCCCGCGCCTTGACCGCCGCGCTCATCATCTGGCGGGTGATCCGCCCCCCGATGCGGTGGGGCTTCCCCCCGCGCCAGCGCTTCTTCCCGGCCGCCTGGGTGCGGCTCATCGTCCGTCCCGCCCCGTGGACGGTGGAGCGCAGGAGCTTCCGCGCGGCGGGGGTGTCCACCCCCTCGGCGATGACGGCGATGTCCCCCATGCTCCCCCCGATGAAGCACCGCTGGCCCGGCCAGGCGGGCGTCGCCCCCTTGCGGACGACGAGGAGCCTCTCCCCGCCATGCTCCTCCTCCCAGGCGAAGTTGTGGTGGTTGTGGACCTCCTCCACCGCCCGCGCGCCGAGGATTTCGAGCACCCGCTGGCAGATGTAGTCCCGCCCCGCGTAGGCGTAGCGCCCGGCCAGCTTCATGGCGGCGTAGTAGTCCTGCCCCAGGGGGGAGGCGAGGGGGAAGAGGGTGGCCGGGGCGTGCATGTCCTCGCTCCCCGGCCGGGCGGTAAAGGGCCGGTTCTTGGCGAGGTTGAGGAAGCCGGTGCAGGTCTTGTGGCCGAAGCCCCGCGAGCCGAAGTGGACCCCGACCCAGAGCGCCCCCTCCTCGTCCGCGAAGAGGTCCACGTAGTGGTTCCCGGCCCCGATGGTGCCGAGCTGGGAGGCGGCGAGGTCCTTGAGGTCCCCGACGGGTTTCACGTCCCGCCAGGCGGGGTCGCCGAAGAGCTCGTGGTCCACCGGCGTGGGGTTGCGGTGGCCCATCCCGAACTCCAGGGTGTGGAAGATGGTGTCCATGATCCGGACGATATCGGGGAGCACGTCCTCCGCCAGGAGGTTCGTCTTCACCGCCTTGTTTCCGCAGGCGATGTCGTAGCCCACCCCGCTCGGGCTGATGGCCTCCCGGTAGGCGACGACCCCCCCGATGGGCATGGAGTAGCCGAGGTGGTGGTCGGCGCAGAGGGCCCCCGCCGCAGCCTCCTCGTCCGCGAGGCAGACGCGGATTTGGCGCAGGGCCCCTTCGTCCACGGGGCTGCCCCGGATTTCCAGCGGTTTCTCAGGCATTTTTCCATTATCCTCATGTGATAAATTAGAGAATATATCTTAAATCTAATTTATTGTATGTAAATTCTACTATCCTGTGTTTTTGCCCAAATCCAGGCGATTTTATCGTCTGGCGCGATTTTGCTCCACGTGAGGCGGCTCTCAGTCTAGAATATGGGGCACGGGTG
>Ga0209343_10010219_pt1 | contig 10695 bp, 3 predicted proteins | sample RifCSPlowO2_02_FD_184026 | JGI IMG/M metagenome (GOLD analysis project Ga0209343, IMG submission 184026) | Groundwater microbial communities from Rifle, Colorado - Rifle CSP2_plank lowO2_0.2 (SPAdes) (version 2) | ecosystem: Environmental > Aquatic > Deep subsurface > Groundwater | place: Rifle...
GAGCACGCTCAGCCGATCATCCGAGCGCAGATTGCCCGCGGCCTGCGCCTTACGCCGCAGGGCCTGGACCGTATCCATCACTTGAGATTGCTGCTCGAGGAACGCGTCGCCCAGCGCTTGCGTCCATTGCAGGTTTTCGTCCATGCGCGCGAGCACTTGCGGGAATGCCACCAGGGATTTCACGCTCGGATCCCAGTCCTCGGTTTCAGCCGCGCGGACCGCATCATCGCCGGCGAGACCGGGGCGGGCCCTGGCCCAGCGCGCGGCTTCGACCACCTCGAGCGGGTAGGTCGCCGCCATCAGGATCTGCGACAGCAGTGCGTCGGGGTAGAGCGCGATCGGCGCGAGCATCTGGTCGAGCTCCTGCTGCGAGAACGAATAGGCGGGCTGGGCCTGCGCGCCGCCCTGTGCAAACGCCAGCACGAACACGGCGAGCAGCGCCAAAAGCCGGGAGGTCATGTTTCGAAAGAACGTTGTCATGTGCACCACCTGTTTTGGCTGGGGGCACCAGCGCAGGAATCCGCGACCCCGGCGCGCCTGCCCCGATACTCATGAGAACGCCTCGCCGGCGCCCCGGTTCACGGTGAAAGTGCAAGAAAATGTAACAAGCGCGGGAAAAGTGTCGCCGCAGCGCGACACTGGTGCGGCACGCGCCGCCTGGCTCGCCCGGCATGGTGACGCGCGCGCCGGCTGTACTGCACCGCTGGAGGCGATGCTAAAATCCTCGTATCGTGCACGGCAAGAGCGAATGGGGGCAGGGCCATGCCGGCCTGCGCCGGCAACGACAAGGGGAGCGGCGGATCGTGAAAACCGATGCGTTGATCGACAAAGTGCGCGCCTGGGTCGCCGAGGCGCAGCGCGTGGTGGTCCTTACCGGCGCGGGCATCTCGACCGAGTCCGGCATTCCGGATTTCCGCGGGCCGCAGGGCGTGTGGACGCGGGATCCGGAGGCGGAGAAACTCTCCAACATCCGCTACTACATGGCCGATGCCGAGATCCGCAAGAAAGCCTGGCAGGAGCGGCTGGTGCATCCGGCGTGGGAGGCGCAGCCGAATGCGGGTCACGCGGCCATCGCCGGACTCGAGCGGCGCGGCAAGCTCTATGCGCTCATCACCCAGAACATCGACGGCCTGCACCAGAAGGCTGGCAACTCGCCCGAGCGCGTGATCGAGGTGCATGGCACGGTGCTGAAAGTGGTGTGCATGAGCTGCGGCTGGAAAGGGCCGATGCAGGAGACGCTGGTACGCCTCCTGACCGGCGAGGACGATCCGCCGTGCACGCTCTGCGGCGGCATCCTGAAAAGCGACACCATTTCTTTCGGCCAGAACCTGGTGCCCGAGGTAATCGAGCGCGCGCTGCGCTCGGCGGCCGAGGCCGACTGTTTCATCTCGGTCGGCACCAGCCTGCAGGTCTATCCGATCGCGGGCGCGGTGCCCGAGGCGAAGGCGGCCGGCGCGCGCGTGGTGATCGTCAACGCCGAGCCGACGCCTTTCGACGACATCGCCGACGCGGTGCTGCGCGAGCCCATCGGCAAGACGCTGCCGCGGATTTTTTAGTTCGTGGGGCGCACCGGCACGGCCTGCGCAGCTCAGTTGAGCGGCCGCGGCGCAATAAAATAGGGTGGGTATCCTGACAGGAGAGATGTGACACAGGTGACGCAAAAACCCGGACGGGTTGCCCTTCTGAAAAAGTGCACTAATCTTAGCCAAGGCGCGCGAAAAAAAGAGCAGAATTGAATCTTCGATCGCCAGGGGGAAACGTTGTGCTGCGCACAACCGTGTTGCTGACGGCGGGTGCCGTGTTCATCAGTGGCTGGGCAACCGCCGCAGAATACGAATACGGAGGGTTGCTTGCGCAGGCAACGCCTGGGTCCGAGGCCGCGGACCGGCCGAGTGCGCACCCGCTGGGACCGCCGGGGTTTCTCCCGCAGAAGCCCGCAGAGGCCTTCACGCTGCCGCCGCTTCGCCTTGAACCGCTTGAGGCCGACCGCGTTTCCGGCGCGAGCATGGAGATCAAGTCTTACCAATTCGAAGGCAACACCGTCTTTTCGGACGCGGAGCTGCAAGGCATGGCAGCGCCCTTTGCCGGCCGCATCGTCAGCGCCTCGGAGCTGGAAGACCTGCGCCAGAAGCTCACGCGTGCCTACATTGAGGGCGGCTATATCAATTCCGGGGCCGTAATTCCGGAGGGCGCGCTGAAGGACGGCGTGCTGCGATTTCAAATCATCGAAGGCCGGCTCGAGGACATGCGATTAAAGGGCATGGAGCGGCTGCGCGACGACTATGTGCGCGATCGCCTCGCTCGGGGCGCCACGCCGCTGAACGTGAACGTTCTGCAGGAAAACTTCCGGCTGCTGCTTTCCGACCCGCTGTTCACGAAGATGGATGCGCGGCTCCTGCCGGGCAGCGAACCGGGTCGCGCAATTCTGGATCTCGACGTGACCCGCGCGCGGCCTTACCAGCTTTCTGTATTCGCAAACAACTACCGGCCACCCTCCATCGGTTCGGAGGCGGCGGGTGTGAGCGGCATGGTGCGCAATCTTAGCGGTTACGGTGACGTCTTGGATGCTAGCTGGCAAAGCAGCATCAAGACCGGCGGCGGAGCGCGCTATGGACTGGGATGGAACCTGCCGCTGAACAACCGCGGCACGTCACTCCAGGTCCGCTTCGACCACGGGCGCTCAGCAGTGATCGAAGAGCCGCTTAACCTCGTCGATATCAAGAGCACGCTCGATAGCCGCGAGGTCGGAATCAGCCAAGCTCTGATCGAAGAGCTGCAACGCAAGCTCTCGCTCGGCCTGACCTACGCGCTACGTGAGAACCGCACCACGCTACTTGGTCAGCCCTTCTCATTCATCCCGGGCGAACCCTCGGGCGTCACCAAACTCAGCGTCTGGCGCTTGTGGCAGGACTACGTGCGGCGCCAGGAACAGCAGGTGTACGCCTTGCGCTCCACTTTCAGCTTCGGCCACAACAATATCGAGCAGATCGCCGATTCGACGAGCACGCAGCCCGCGCGGAACTTCCTCGTCTGGCTGGGCCAGAGCCAGTATTCCCGCCGGGTTCTGGACGCGGGCGCCCAGATCCTGGTGCGCGCGGACGTGCAAAGGGCGCGCGACCCGCTCCTGCCTCTGGAGAGAATGGCGGTGGGCGGGGTGAACACCGCGCGCGGCTACCGCGAGAACCAGATGGTGCGCGACAACGGTTATCGCGCCAGCGTCGAGTATCAGCACCCGCTAATGGGCAGCGTCGATGCGCGCGAGTCCCTGACCCTGGGCCCGTTCCTCGATTACGGAGCGGCCTGGAACATCGGAGAAACGCGTGACCGGATTCGCTCGGCGGGCCTGGCGGTGCATTGGCGCTGGCAGCGGTTTACCGCGGACCTGGTTGCGGCGAAGCGCCTGGTGACGGTCCCGACCCCGGCCCAATCGACCTTGCAGGACCACGGCATTCAGTTCGAACTTCGTTACGATGTTTTCTAGGACGGACACCATGCGAATTCTTCTCTTCTTGATCGGATTCGTCCTGGCAGTAGCGAGCAACGCGGGTCGAGCACAAAGCGAGTCTCTGTCGTTATTGAAGCAAGGCACTGCTTACAGGCAGCACGGTGATCTGCACCTGGCGATCGATACGCTGTCGAGTGCCCTGCGGCAGGCAGGCGATACGCAACTGAAGACTCGGATCGCGGGCGAACTCGGTGTCGCGTACTACCAGGCACATCGCTACGACGAGGCCGAGCCACTGCTCAAGCGAGCCTATCAGGGCGCGAGCAACCCGGCAGAGCGCATGCGCCACGCGATCGACCTCGGCAATCTGCACGCAGCACGCAAGCAGGCAGGGGACGCCGCGCGCTATTACGGCGAGGCGCGCGCGCAAACCGACGCCGATCCATCGACGGTCGTAAGCGCGGGGTTGAATCTCGCGCGCATGGCGCCCGAAAACGAGCGGCTGTCCAAGCTCGCTGCGCTCATCCCTGAGCTAGAGGCGGTATCCGATGGCCGCGAACGCGCCCGCTATTATCTTAACCTGGGTCAGCAGGCACGCATGCTGGGTGCTCCGGCCCTGCGCCTTGCCTACGAGAGCCTGGAGCAGGCCAGGCAATTGACTGGCAATGGCCGCGATGCGCTCGCCGCCGAAGCGCTCGATGCGTTTGCCCAGCTCTACGAAGATCAGAAGCGCGACGCCGAGGCGCTCGAACTCACCGAGCGCGCGATCGGCCGCCTGCAGGGCAGCGAGGCTCACGCCCTTCTGGTCAATCTCGAATGGCGGCGCGGCCGGCTGCTGCGGCGCCTGGGCCACGGCAGCCTCGCGCTGGGGGCATACCAGCGCGCGGTCGATCACATCGAGTCGATCCGCCAGGATATTCCGGTGGAATACACCGACGGGCGATCTTCTTTTCGCGAAACGCTGGAGCCCGTCTATCTGGGCCTGGCCGACCTGTTGCTGCTGCAGGCAAACGATACGGGCCCGGAGCAGGCGCAGCTCATTCGGCGCGCTCGAGACGTGGTCGAGCTCATCAAACAGACCGAGCTGGAAGATTTTCTGGGAGATCGCTGCACCATCGAAACCGTGCGCGCTGCGAAGAGCGCGATTCCCGCGGGGGCGGCCGTCTTCTACCCCATTATCCTGCCCGATCGCCTGGAGTTGCTGCTCGAAACCACGGCGGGCCTGCAGCGAAGAACGGTCAGCGCGAACGCCGATGCCGTCCGAAGGGAAAGCCTGCGCCTGGCGAGGGCCATGCGCAATGTAAGTCTCTACACGGAAGCGTCGCAACAGCTTCACCAATGGCTGATCGAACCCATCGAACCGCTGCTTGCCGAGCAGCGCATCGACACCGTCGTGGTCATACCCGACGGAGTGTTGCGGCTGCTGCCATTCGCGGCACTTCACGACGGCAAACAATTCATGGCCGAGAAATATGCCGTCGCCGTGGTGCCGGGGCTCACGCTCACGCACGTACTCGATCCCGGCAAACGAAAGCGCACGACCTTACTCGCGGGCCTGAGTGAACCCGGGCCCGTGGTCGATAAGCTGCCGCAGGAGATGGCCGCCGCAATGCTGACAAGCGATCGAACGACGACAGGCGAGTCAGGCGCTCGCGCTGTGCGAGGAGCGAGTGCGTTTGCGCGGCGCGGAGGCGTCCGGGACCCCATGTCGTCCGCCATGGTTCTGTCTCAAGACAAGCAGCCTCCCATGTCCGCAGAATCTGCCGGCGGTGCGGAGCCTGCGCGGGTGCAGAGAAACAGCACCCGGCTGAAGCAACTGCTCGCGCTTCCCGGCGTGAAGGATGAAATAGAGGCATTGGGCCGTGTGACACGCAATCAGACGCTGTTCAATCAGAATTTCACCGTGGCCGCGCTGCAGCACGAGCTTGGCGCCGAGGATCACGGCATCGTGCATATCGCCTCGCACGGGTTTTTCGGCGGCACCGCCGAAACCAGCTTCATCATGGCGTTCGACGATGTCGTTACGATGGACGGGCTGCAGACCCTGCTGCGCTCAGAAGCCAAACAAAAGAATCCGATCGAGTTGCTTACGCTCTCGGCCTGCGAAACGGCCGAAGGCGACGACCGCTCGCCTCTTGGCATGAGCGGGGCGGCGCTGAAGGCTCGTGCGAACACCGTTCTGGGAAGTTTGTGGCCGGTTTCCGACCAGGCGGCCAAGATCATGATGAACACCTTTTACCAAGGGCTTTCGGGCGAAGGCATTACCAAGGTCAAGGCGCTGCAGAAAGCACAGCGTCAGTTGATCGACAGTGCCGACATGCAGCACCCATTCTTCTGGGCGCCTTTCGTTTTGATCGGCAATTGGCTTTGAAACAGATGATGCGAATCGGGAGCCGGCGATGAATGCAATCACGTTCAAGACCGTCGCGGCATTCCTGACGTTCGCGGCAGCCGGTGCCATGGCGCAAAGCATCAGGACCGACGCGAGTTGGGGCAGGACCGCGCAGACACTTACCGGCCCCGCCTACACTATCCCCGAATCGTTGGGCAAGGTCGCGGGAAATAATCTATTCCAAAGTTTCCAGGCCTTCAATATCAACACCGGCGAATCGGCGACGTTCACCACCACCACGGCGACGCTGCAGAACGTCATCAGCCGGGTGAGCGGAGGCAGCGCCTCGACCATCAATGGACTGTTGAAACTGGCACCCGCCTCCGGCAGCGCGCCTGCGTTCTTCTTTATCAATCCGGCCGGGGTCACCTTCGGCGCCGGGGCCTCGGTGGATGTGCCGGGGGCATTCCATGTGAGCACGGCAAACAATCTCAAATTCGCCGACGGCACGATTTACAACGCCGGGACCGGGGCGGATAGCACTTTCACCGTAGCCGCACCGCAGGCGTTCGGATTCCTGGGAGCGCCGCTGGCAGCTATCACGATCAAGGACCTGGCGACGTTGACTACAAAGCCATCCCAGCCGATCAGCATCGTGGGTGGCGACATTGAACTCAATCGCGGCTCTGTCTTGACGGCGAATGGTGGTGACATCCGGTTGGTGGCACTTGGACAGAAGATACAGGACGTCAGCTTGACTGCTGCACTGCCGGCCGCTGATGGAACTTTGAACGTCAAGAACGGCAGCGCAATTTCTTCCAGCACCTCGTCGGCAACCGACGCCGGCTCGGTCAAGATTAGCGCCGGCAACATTACTGTCGATGGAGTTTGCTGTTACGCAAGCATTTCCAGCGAGGCTGTTGCGGGTACTGGCAATGCCGGTAGCGTTGAAGTAGCTGCGGCAGGGAATCTCTCTGTCGTTAACGGGGGCTTGATTTATTCCAGCACGGCGTCATCGGGATCTGCCGGCACGGTCAAGGTCAGTGCCGGCGGCATTACTCTAGACGGCCAAGGCTATTATGCAGAAATCCATAGCGACGCGTTCGGCACTGGCAACGCAGGCAGTGTCGAGGTCTCGGCAATAGGGAATCTTTCCATCATCAATGGCGGCACTATTGCTTCCAGCACCTACTCATCAGGCAACGCGGGATCGATCAAAGTCAGTGCCGGCAGTATTTCCGTCGACAAGAAGGGACCTGGCGCAGGCGCCACAGGCATATTTAGCGATGCGGTTGCATATAGCGACGGTAACGCCGGCAGTGTTGAGGTAATGGCGACCGGGAATCTCTCTCTCGTCAATGGCGGCGCAATCTCTTCCATTGCCGGCTTCCTGTCTTCGGGTAATGCTGGTTCCGTCAAGGCAATTGCCGGCAGTATCGCCATCGATGGGAAAGGGGCCGCCACCGGCATATTCAGCGAGACCAAAGAATTTAGCGGCGGCAACGCCGGCAGTGTCGAGGTGACGTCCAAGGGGGATCTTTCCCTTTTCAATGGCGGGCAACTTTTCTCCGCGACCAGCTCATCGGGTAACGCCGGTTCCGTCAAAGTCGGTGCCGCCAGCGTCACTATCGATAACCAGGGAAGCAGCTATATGACAGGTATCGCTAGCAATGCATATTCCGGCACGGGCAATGGTGGCAATGTTGATGTAATGGCGGCAGAGACGCTTTCCGTCGTGAATGGTGGCCGTATTTCTTCCAGCACTTTTTCATCGGGTGACGCCGGATCTGTAAAGGTCGACGCCGGCAGTGTCATCATCGACACTCAGGGCAGCAGTGCTCTGACGGGCATCTTTAGCCAAGCCACTCCTGGCAGCACTGGCAGCGCGGGCAACGCAAACGTCACCGTAATGGAGAATCTTTCCATCATCAATGGCGGCATTATTTCTTCCAGCACCTGGTCATCGGGCAATGCCGGCTCGGTCAAGATTAGTGCCGACAGCATCACCATCGACCGTCAGGGCAGCAGCGACGCGACCGGGATCTATAGCAACAGCAATGCAGCGTCTGGCAACGCGGGCAGCATTGACATCACGGCAACAGGAAAGCTTTCCATTGTCAATGGCAGCGACATCTCTTCTGGCACCTGGTCATCAGGCAATGCCGGCTCGGTCAAGCTTAGTGCCGACAGTATCACCATCACCAATGGCGGAATGGTTTCTTCCACTACCTCGTCTACAGGCAATGCGGGCCCAGTCAAGATTGGCGCCGGCAGTATTACCATCGACGGTCAGGGAAACAGCGCCTCAACCGGGATCTATAGCAATGCAAGCTCTGGCAGCACTGGCGACGCGGGCAGCATTGACATCACGGCAACAGGGAAGCTTTCCATGGTCAATGGCAGCGATATCTCTTCCAGCACCTGGTCTTCGGGCGACGCCGGCCCTGTCAAGGTCGGCGCCGGCAGCATCGTCATCGACGGGCAGGGAAGAGCAACAGGCATCTATAGCCAAGCCAATTCTGGCAGCACTGGCAAATCGGGCGGCATAAACATCTCTGCAACGGAGAATCTTTCCATCACCAATGGCGGTTCAATTTCTTCCAGCACTTGGTCATCGGGCAATGCCGGCCCGGTCAAGATTAGTGCCGACAGTATCACCATCGACCGTCAGGGCAGCAGCGCTTCGACCGGGATCTATAGCAATAGCAATGCAGCGTCTGGTAACGCGGGCAGCATTGACATCACGGCGACAGGGAAGCTTTCCGTTTTCAATGGCAGCGATATCTCTTCTGGCACTTGGACATCGGGCAATGCCGGCTCGGTCAAGATTAGTGCCGACAGTATCACCATCGGCCGTCAGGGCAGCAGTGCCTCAACCGGAATTTATAGCAATGCAGCGTCTGGCAGCACTGGCAACGCGGGCAACATAGACGTCTCGGCAACCGGGAATCTGACCATCGTCAATGGCGGAATAATTTCTTCCACCACCTTAGCTTCGGGCGACGCCGGCTCAGTCAAGGTCGGCGCCCGCAATATTGTCATCGATGGTCAAGGAAACAATAATAGGACAGGCATTGTCAGCGTAGCGGGTTCCGGCAGCACCGGCAATGCCGGCAATGCCGGCAGCGTCGAGGTATTGGCAGCAGTGAATCTTTTCGTCATCAATGGCGGTTTCATTTCCTCTGATACCGATTCGTCGGGTAGCGCCGGCTCTGTCAAGGTAGGTGCCGGCAGCATTTTGATCGATGGCGCAAATAATTACGGAACATTTATTGGTTCTAGCTCATACGCGCAGGATCATGGTGGAAATGGTGGCAAGGTTAGCGTGACCGCGGACCTCATATCGCTTACCAAATTGGGTAGCATTGTCAGCGAAAGCCAGTCGAGTGGACTAGGTGGAACAATAGATTTGCAGGTGAAGCAACTTGTGATAAACGAAGGCAGTACCGTGTCAACGACGACATGGGGTACGGGAAATGCCGGCGACATCATCATTCGTGGCGCGGACGAGATAGCGATTGCCGGCGTGTCTGATTTTAGATTTCAACTGGGCAATGGCCGATGGATGACTGGCCAATATTCCGGGATTTATCTTAATACGCAAGGTTCTGGCAACGGTGGTAGTTTGCAGTTGGACGCAAAGCGTTTGACCATCAGCGACGGCGGAATGATTAGTGCTGCCGGCATAGACAACAGACTGCAGAATTTGCCAACAACCAAAGCTGGAGACCTCAACATCAGCGCTGGCAGTATTGTCCTGTCTGACGGCGGAAGGATCAGTGCGTCCACATCGAGCGCGGGGAAAGCCGGTTCGATCAATGTGAATGCGGATACATCGATCGTCATCGGCGGAAAATTCGACCGCAATAAACATCCTGATATCACTAATCCAACTGTGTCTGAAAACAGCGGCATCTATAGCAATGCGACCTACACCATCGCTGCGGACGAGGACGCAAGGGCATTGGGCAAGACATTGGGTGATGGTGGAAATGCAGCGGTCAGAACACCCACGCTGATACTGAAAGATGGTGGTGCAATCAGCACCGATACCGAGGGAGCCGGTAGAGCTGGAGCTGTTCGGATCAGCGTTGGCACGTTATTGGTGGATGGAAACTTGAGCACTATCAATGCCTCGGCAAAGTCCGGTTCCTCCGGACAAACCGGCAGTCTGATTGTCGATGCGACCGATAGTATTACGCTTGCCAACGGTGGCGAGCTCTCGATCCGAAACGATGCGACCGTGGCCGACCCGACCCGCCTTGCCCCCACCCTGCTATCGGTCTCGGCACGCGATATCACCCTGCGGGACGCCCAGATCACCTCTGCTTCGACCGGCAATGTGGCCGCGAGCAACATTCAGGTCGATTTCAAGAATAGCTTGTCTCTGGACCCAAGCAGCATTACGACGAGCGCAAATGCCGGTAACGGCGGCTCGGTCGGCATTCAGGGCGGGAAACTCATCATTTTGGACAACTCGCAGATCACCACTTCGGTGCTGGGTGCAAGCGGCAACGGCGGGGACATCGGCGTGAAGGCCGATGTGCTGGTGATGAACAGCGGTTTCATCCAGGCCAACACCGCCGCCCTGGCGGCCTCGGGCGGCAATGTATCCATTGATGTGGGCGCTTTGATTCCCAGTGGCAACACGCTGACGCTGGGCAGCCGCAGCTCTCACGCATTCGCTCCAGGACTATTTGGCTATAACGTGATCGAAGCGGCTGCCCCGGACGGGATATCCGGCAATATTCAGGTCAGCAGCCCGGCGCTGGACCTGGCCGGGGCGCTGGGCGGTCTGTCCACGGCGATGATCGATTTCGGCGCGCTGGGCAAGGATCCGTGCCGAGTGGGGGTGGGCAGTTCGCTCACCCCTGTGGGACGCGGTGGTTTGCCGCCGACCGCCGGCGGCCTGATCCGT
>Ga0209343_10010221_pt1 | contig 10694 bp, 14 predicted proteins | sample RifCSPlowO2_02_FD_184026 | JGI IMG/M metagenome (GOLD analysis project Ga0209343, IMG submission 184026) | Groundwater microbial communities from Rifle, Colorado - Rifle CSP2_plank lowO2_0.2 (SPAdes) (version 2) | ecosystem: Environmental > Aquatic > Deep subsurface > Groundwater | place...
CCGGGCCGACGCGCCGGGGCTCGAGCACGCGCGCGCGGCCGGCATCGAGACCCTCGTGATCAGCCATCGCGCCCACGCGGCGCGCGAAGACTACGATCGCGCGCTGGTGGCGGAGCTGCAGAAGCGCGGCGTCGCCCTCGTCTGCCTGGCCGGCTTCATGCGCGTGCTCAGCCCGGCGTTCGTCGACGCCTATCCGAACCGCATCCTCAACATCCACCCCTCGCTGCTGCCCAAGTACCCGGGCCTCCACCCGCAGCAACAGGCGCTGGACGACGGCGCCACCGTGAGCGGCGCCACTGTTCATTTTGTGAACAAGGACCTCGACGCCGGCCCCGTTGTCCTCCAGCGGGAGGTGCCGGTCCTGCCGGGCGATACCGCCGACGCCCTGGCCGCACGGATCCTCCAGGTCGAGCACACCCTGTATCCGGAGGCCATTGCCGCCGTGATCAACCAGGGCTGACGCGCACACGCCAACCACGTGGAACCCCTCGACATGCGCCGCGCGGGCGAGCGTCGGCGCGGCTGAGCGCGTCCATGTCGTGCTGAACTGGTTCGACGAGTTGAAGCGCAAGGTGCGGGGTGGTAGAAGTCAGGAAAGGCAGAAGGGTTGCGGCAAGCCTTGCCAAATTTTGCCAAATCGCCTACGGTGGGATCGTGAGCACCATGAATGTCTCCCTGCCCGAGTCCCTCAAGGACTTCGTCGACGAGCAGGTCACCCGGCGCGGCTACGGCACCAGCAGCGAGTACGTGCGCGAACTGATCCGCAGGGATTCGGATCGGCTACATCTGCGAGGCCTGCTGCTGGAGGGGGCCGCCTCTGCTGCGGCTGGACCCGCTGGCACCGGCTATTTCGCCGGCCTGCGCAAGCGCGTCCGGCGACGCGCCCGGCGGTGAAACCCAGGCGCGTCAAGCCAGTTTTGCCGCGTAAGCCGGCCAACCGAGATGTTGATGAGGCCATCGCGCACTACTTGAGCGAGGGCGCGCAGCAGGCTGCGCTGGGTTTCATCGATGCATTGGAGCAGGCCTACGTCGTCCACATCGGACGCCACCCTGCCACCGGCTCTTCCCGCTACGCCCACGAGTTGAACCTTCCCGGACTGCAGTTCTGGCCGCTGGCGCGCTACCCGCATCTGGTGTTCTACATCGAGCGCGGAGATCACATCGATGTCTGGCGTGTGTTGCACGGGCAGCGCGACATCCCGGCGTGGATGCGCGAGCCCGACACGCCTTGAATCCTCGAACCAGTTGAGGACCGCGACGACCGTCCCGAGGATCTTCGTCGTCGTCGACGAGGGACCGGATCGGTTGAGGCGCGCCGGGCAGTCGTGCATCCCCGGGATTGACGGGCCGACCGTATCAATGTATTAATACAGTGTGTTCCTGCACGTCAACCCGTCCACGGGGCTGCCGATCTACCTGCAGATTCAGGCCCAGGTGAAGCAGGCCGTGGCCGCCGGCGCCCTGCGGGCCGGCGACGCGATGCCGTCGGTGCGGAAGCTGGCCTCGGACCTTCGCATCAACCCCAACACGGTCGCGCGCGCCTATCTGGAACTGGAGCGCGAAGGCGTGATCGCCGCCGTGCCCGGCGGCGGCACGTTCGTCGCCGACGGCCCGCCGGGGCTGCTCAAGGCCGAGCGCGTCCGCCGGTTCAGGCCCCTGGCCCGCCAGGTCGCCGTCGAGGGAAGGCAGCTGCGGTTGTCGCGCGACGAGATCGTGCAGCTCGTGGACGAGGAGTTGAAAGCATTCGGAGGGAAGTCATGACCGACCACGCCATTGCCACCCGCGGACTGGTGAAGCGCTACGGCCAACAGGAAGCGGTGAACGGCCTCGAGATGCGCGTGCCGGCCGGCGCAGTGTACGGATTCCTGGGCCGCAACGGCGCCGGCAAGAGCACGACGATCAAGATGCTGATGGGCCTGGCGAGGCCCGACTCCGGGAGCGCGAGCGTCCTCGGACTCGACTGCGCGACCCAGACCCTCGACATCCTCCGTCGTGTGGCGTTCGTAGGCGAGAACAAGGTGCTCTACGACGAGCTCACCGCAGAAGAGATGGTGCGATTCACGCGCAGCTTCTACCCGCGCTGGTCGGAGCCGGCCGCTGAGGCCTGCGCACGACGGCTCGAATTGCCGATGCGGCAGCGCTTCAAGACGTTATCGAAGGGTAACCGCGCGAAAGTCTGGCTGCTGCTCGCTGTGGGCCAGGCCGCCGAGCTGCTGGTGCTCGACGAGCCGACGGCGGGGCTCGACCCCGTCAATCAGGACACGCTGCTGCAACTCGTCGCCGAGGGCGCCGGCGCCGGGACGTCCACCGTGTTCTTCTCGTCCCACGACCTCGCCGAGGTCGAGCGGATCTGCGACTGGGTGGGCATCGTCGACGCCGGGCGGATGCTGATGGAGGCGCGGCTGGACGACATTCGCGAGCACTACCGCCTGGTGATCGCGGAGGGACGCGACCTGCCGATGGAGCGGGCGGCGCCAGTCCTGTCGGCGACGCGCAGCGGATCGTTTTCGCGGTACCTCGTGGCGCGAGACGCCGACGGCTTCGCCGCGCGGCTCAGATCCCTCGGCGCGTCGGTGCCCGAGGTGACGCCCCTGTCACTGCGCGACGTGTTTCTCGAACTCGTTCGCAAGGAGGATCCATGTACCTCTGGAAATGCTGGCGCGACACTCGCAGCGCCTTCCGTGGCTTCGTAGCCGGCCTGCTCGCGGTCGGGATCTTCTGCCTGTACGTGCAGTTCGATCCCCTTGGCTGGATCGCCGCCAAGCCGGAATCGTCGCGGCTACTCTGGCACATGATGTCCGACGCGCTCGGAGCGCAGCTGGGGAAGCTGATCCTGATTGCCGGGTTCATCCTGGGGGCGCTGGGCGTGGGCGTCGAGTTCGAACGCGGCACCGCGGATTTCCTGCTGACGCGCCCGCGCTCCCGCCGCGCCTTCCTCTGGACCAGTTGGTGCGTCGGCGCCGCGCAGATTCTGACGCTGGTGCTGCTGGCCCACGCGATCACCTGGCTCACGGCGCCCGATCTGCCGGCGGCTCGCCCCGGCTTGTTCTTCCGCGTCCTACTCGGGATGTGTACGATGGCCCTTTTCACCTACAGCCTGACGTATCTGATGACGACGCTGGCGCGGAACAGCCGGAACGGGACCGGTCTGAGTCTAGCCGCCCTTACGGCCCATGTCGGCCTGTACGCGTGGCTGAGGTTTTGGCACGGCATCACGACTCCCGTTTTATTGGACTTAATCGAGAGCCGCGACCGAGTCGACGCAGGCGTGCGGTTCGGCTCCCTGCTCGGCTGGCTGGCCGTCGGCCTCATGCTGATGGTGGTCGCGCAACTCCACTTCGAACGAGCGGAGGTGTAAGCCTCTACCTGCCCATTGCTTTCGCGAACGCGCTCCACGGCACCGGCTGCCCATGCACCGGCGCGAGCGTCGTCACGTCCAGCTTCATGCGCTGCACTTGATTGAACAGGCTCCGCATGGCCGGCGTCGGCGATGCCGGCGGCGGTTCGTGGGTATCGAAGAGATCCGCCTGGAAGGCGATCCGCTCGGCGGGCAAGTACGCCATCAGCATCCCGGCCACGTGCGCCAGCGGCTGCACGTAGTAGACGCGCAGGATGCGGCTGTTGTCGGTGATCACATAGTTTTCGTTGATCGCCTCGAAGTTGTACCCCTCCGACAACTCCGTCGGCGGCCACAGCGCCACGATGTCTGGGGCGATCGTCCGCGGCCGGTAATTGAGCACGTCGCGATTGAGGAAGTCGATCGCCTTCCGGTGCGCCACCACTGTCGCGCCGATGTGCAGGTAGGTTCGCAGCCCGCCGATGTGATCGAAATGCGGGTGCGAGCTGATCAGCCAGCGGATCGGCTTGCCGGGCGCGAGCTTCACCACCTCTTCGATCACCGCCAGGCTGCGCGCCTCGTTTGTCGGCGCCTCGAACACCGCCACGAAATCGCGGAACTCGATCACGTAGCTGTTGTGCGTCGAGCCGCCCAGCAGGTACACGCCTGCGGCCATCTTCTCGACCGTGACCGCCGCCGGCCACGTCGCCTGCCTGACCGCGTCGGGCACCGGCACCGGATCGTCGCAGACGTTGGGCTGCACTCGGGGGAACTTCCCCCCGTAGGCGTTGTGACCGGTGCTGGCGTTGTCGAACTGCCAGTTGTCGTCCCATCCCTGGTGCGAATGCCAGTTGATCGGCCACTTCACGTCGCCGAACGTCATCTGCTCGGTCGATTCGTGCTCGATGTTGAAATCGCCGATCGACGGTTCGTTCACCGTCGTCTTGATCCGCTGAATCTGATTCTGCGGGTTGATGGTGGCTTCGACCCGGTACTTCCCGAGCACCGTGATCGAGACGACGTGCATCTTCTCGGGACTGACGACGTTGCCGTCGCGCCCCATCTCGATCTGCTCCCATCGCCAGATCGCCTTGGGATTGGCGCCCGGCAAGCGCGCCGCCTTGAGGAACCCGGGCGGGTTCAGCCAGAGGTCGAGCTGATAGCGCTCGGCATCTTCAGGCGACGCCGCGACCGGCGCGCCGCCTTCGCCGTCGACGTGCCAGGCGTGCACGCCGTTCACGATGTGCGTCTGGCGGGTCTGCTTCTGGATCGGCGTGCCGCCGCGCCAGCCAAGCCCGTATTTCCACGAGGCCGGATTGAGGCCGGGCCGGCGATCGAAGGTCTCCGTGCTCGTCGCGGTTTCCCAATTGATCGTGCGCGTGTAGTTGGCCATCGCATCGATCCGCGGCCAATCGACGTTGGCGGCGTATTCGAAGGTCTGGCCCACCGCGCCGGCGTAGCCGGTGCCGGAGAACGTGATGCATTTCAGGTTCGCTTCGCCGATCTCGCGCGAGGCCGCCGCCAGCAGCGGCTGGGGATCGACATAGCCCGGTGGAAATGGCTGCGCGGAAACCAATACGCCCGCGAGTGCTGACGCCACGACACACGCCCAGGTTCGTCTCATGCTCAATTCCCACTTCTCATTTCGGCAGCTTTGCCTTCAACTCTTCGAACCAGTTGAGGACGACAACGAAACCCGCAGGCGTCGCGGTTCGATCGGCTGCCAGGTTCTCTTTGATCATCAGGAACCGCTGGCCGTCCGGCGCCACGTCGTCCATGCCGTAGGCGCCCCTCCTGAAATCCGCGCGTCCAGGACAATTGATCGCGCGTCGAACAGCCTCGTTGGATTGCCGTGGCCGAAGGTCGTGGTGGGCCGGACGTCCACCGCCACAATGCTGTCGCCGTTGACGAAGAACAGCTCACGGCCGCTCCGCACCCAGGCCGGAGTTCGGCCGCCGTCGGTCGAGATCGAGCCGTGTGCCAGCGAACGTCCGTCGGGTGAAATCTCCGCATTTCTCTCGTTGAACTGCAGTTGGACCAGGGGCGTCGTGCGCGGCTTGCCGTCCAACACCACCATTCCAAGGTCCCACGCGGTCTTGTACACCAGCGTCCCGTTTCGGAAGACGCTGACGTTCCGCCGACGGTGGTGCCCATGATCGCCGCCGGACGCTCCGTGACCGGGACCGAATCCCCCGCGGTTTCTGCCGGAGGGCAGCACCGAAGGTATCCTGCTCACCGTTGGTCGAATCGACCGTCCTCAGCAGCGTCTGCTCACCGCCGTCAGCGGCCACGCGAGACAAGCCGCAGGGGCGGTCGCTCGTCGCGAACACGATCATGTCGTCCGGACCCCCACTGATGGGAACGGCCGCGTACATGGCGCCGGAACAAGCGCGCGGAAAGGTCGTCGACAGACGGGCGGACAGGATGACGCCGGCGGCTGTCGCCTGCATCGAGAGCGTCGGCCACATGGTGTGGCGGGCAGATTCTAGCAGAACGGCCTGGGCTTCAAGCCTCGGGCTCTGACCACCGCTCTTGTCAAACGCCCGAAGCCCGGAGCCTGGCGGGAGCCAGACCGTCAACATATATGCTAACATCTGACACATGAGGCGCACCACCATCTACCTGGAGCCGGAGCTCGAGGTGCTGCTGAAGCTCGAGACGCGGCGCCAGAAGCGGCCGATGGCCGAGCTGATTCGCGAGGCCGTGCGCACCTATGTGACGCGCGAGCCGCGACAGGGGCCGCCGGGCGCCGGCAAGTTCGCCAGCGGCCACGCCGACACCGCCGAACGCGCCGACGACGTCCTGGCCGACACCGGGTTCGGCCGGGGAGCGACGCCGCCCCCGCGCGCGAAGCGGCGCCGATGAGCGTCCTGCTCGATACCGGCATCGTGTACGCCTACTACGATCGGAGCGACCGCTGGCACGCGCGCGCCAAGCGCCTCGTCGAGGGCGAGCAGCACGGTCTGATTCTCCCCGCCCCGGTCATTCCGGAGGTCGACCATCTGCTCGGCCATCGCCTGGGGATGAAAAGCCGGCTCCTCTTCTACACCGGGATTGTCGGTGGGTACTATTTCGTCGCGGACCTGCCGCGCGACGCCTACTCGCGCATCGCGGATCTGAACCGCCAGTTCGACGACCTCAATCTGGGGTTCGTCGATGCCGCCATCGTGGCGCTTGCAGAGAGCCTGGATGTGGCGCGCGTGGCGACGACGGACCGGCGGCACTTCACGCCGATCGCCGCCGCCCTCTCGCTGGAGCTTGTGCCCTGACGAGCGTGTCGAACGAGTTCCGGGCCGGTGTCAGGCCTCACGAGGCCTCACGCCATTCGGTTCGAACACCGCCGGATGAAGGACCTGTCGCAAATCCGCAAACGCGGGCCATATTGCTGCTCAGGCGGGGACCAACGCGATCGCTCTGACCGGACTGCCGCTGCCCCCGACGAGCTTCAGCGGCGCCGCAATCACCACCGCGCCCGTCGCCGGCAGCCGATCGAGATTACAGAGACTCGCGAGGCCGAGTCTTCCGTGGCCGTGCATGATGTTGTGGTTGGGAAACGGCGGATCGAATCGTCCCGCTTGCCCGGCGTCCGTGCCGATCGTCTCCACGCCCACTCCCAACACGTCACGATCGGTCGCGAGCAGCCGCGATACCGCCTGATCGAAGCCGGGACCATGCGGACCATCGTCGCGAACATTCAAAAAAGCTTCGGCGGTCGATCGACGGCTCCATCCCGTCCGCAGCAACACCCATGCGCCGCGAGGGATGCGTCCGTTGACCGCCTCCCATCGCTCGAGGCCGGCCACGTCGAGCAGGCAGTCCTCGTTTGCCGCGACGTCGGCCGTGATGTCAATCACACAAGCGGGCCCGATGAACTGCCGGGCGGGGATCGTGTCGGTCGTGTTGTTGGGCAGGTCGCGTCCAGTGATCCAATGCACCGGTGCGTCGAAATGCGTGCCCGTGTGCTCGCCCATCCGGATCGTGTTCCAGTACCAGGCCGGGCCCTTGTCGTCGAAGCGCGAGATCACTTCGATCGACACGCCAGGCGAGGCCGCAAACATCTCTGGCAGCCCGATCACCGGTGTATCGGGACCGAGAGGCTGTGTGAGATCGACCACCGTGACCCGGCCCGCGGCGAGCTCGGCGACGAGCGTGGCAAGGACCGATGACATGGTTCTTCCCCGTCAGCGCGTCTGCAGATGACGCTGAAACTGAAAGCGGTTTTCCAGCAATTCGAGATCAGTCACGAAGGCCGCCGGCCCGATCGCATCGACCTTGGCCACGATCGTCGTCAATTCGCGCGCGCGTTGCGCATCGTCGAACTCCGTGACGAATGCCTCGAGGTCATTCACCGCAGCCGTGCGTGGAATGCCGGCCGCGGCCGCAATGGCGGCGAGGTTGGTGCCGGTCGATGTCGCGGTGGGAAACCCGCCGACCGAGAGCAGCGACTCGTTGTCGAACACAACGTGCAGCAGATTGCGCGGACGGTACCGTGCAAGGGTCGTCAGCCCTCCGAGGTTCATCAGCACCGAACCGTCACCATCAAGCACGACCACCGGCACTGACGGACGGCTGAGCGCAATGCCGAGGCCCACCGAAGAAGCAAGGCCCATGGCGTGCTGCAGGTAAAAGAAATTCTGGCGATGACCGATCGACTGCAGCTCGGCGGCCACGGCGCCCATGATCGTGACCACCGCGCAGGGCTCGAGTCGGTCGTAGACGGCGCGCAACGCATCGATGCGGGTCACGCGTCCTCCCACATCAGATCGCGCGTCAGCAGCAGCGCCACCGGCCGATTCGACGAGTCTGCGAGCGTCTGCGCCTCGCGGATGCGCTGGGGCACGCGCGCCGGATCGTCGAGGCGCATCACGGGAATGCGCAGCGCCGCGAGCACCGGCTCGGTAACCGCGCCGCCCTCGGTTTGCCAGGGGTCGCGCTCGCCAAACGAGCCGCGGTCACTGATCAGCATCAACAGCGGCACCCTGAACAGCTGTGCGCCAGAAACGATGCCGTTGACCGAGGCGAGGAACCCGTGGTTCTGCATGAGCATCGCCGACTTGACGCCAGCCAGGTGGGCGCCCATGGAAATTCCGACGCCCTCCTCTTCCTTGGCCAGGCGCACCAGCGTGACGTCCGGATCGTCATCGGCCATGCGGATCAGATGCACGAGCCAGGTTTCGGGAAGCGCCGACATCAGCCGGACGCCGCAGTCCTTCAGCGCGTCGAACAGGATCGCTGAATTGGCGGCCGAGACGGGCATGGCGGCGGCATGATACCGCACCTCGACCGCGGCGCCCCACCGGCCCCCAGCGCGCCGGGCGGGCCATCGTGGAGCGGGCCAGACGAAACCTTACGCGTCGGTGTCCTCGTGCAGCCAGTGCGAGAGGACACGCCTGACCGCTTCGAGGGAAACGGGCTTAGACAGGTAGTCGCTCATCCCGGCTTGGATGCATCTCTCACGGTCCCCGGTCAGGGCATCGGCCGTCACGGCGATGATGGGGATGTCCTTCAGCTTTCCGCCCTTTCCGCGAATGGCCGCGGTCGCCGCGAATCCGTCCATCTCTGGCATGTGCGAATCCATGAGGATGAGCGCGTATGGCTTGGATTCCAGCGCCCGCAGGGCCTCGACCCCGTTGTTGACGACGTCCGATTCGTAGCCGAGCTTCTTGAGTATGAAGGCGGCCACCCTTTGGTTGACGCGATTGTCCTCCGCGATGAGGATTCTTCCGTTCTTGGCGGCGGCCGTGGCCACGCCGGACGCCGCGCCCTCGCCCGAGCCGGGGGCCTTCTTCGAGACAGCGTTCACGATCGCGTCGAACAATGAGGATTGGCGCACCGGTTTGGTCAAGCACGACTCCACGCCTTCATGGCGGGCCTCCTGCGACAACCCCGCGCGGTCTACCGAGGTCATCAGGATTAGAGACAAGCCGGACAGCGAGGGTTGCGCGTGGATGGCGCGTACCAATTCGAGGCCGTCCATCCCTGGCATCTGCATGTCGATGAGGGCAAGACCGTACGCCTGGCCGGCGGCGGCGGCGCGCCCAACTTCCGCCAAGGCCCCCGCCCCATCCGCTTCGGAGAATCCGCGCATGCCCCAGGCTTCGAGGCGGCGCTTCAGGATCTCCCTGTTGGTGGCGTTGTCGTCGACCACCAGGACTCTGAGGGCGGCGAGATCGGCGCTCGCAATCTTGTCCATAGCCGCGCCCTCGCCCAATTCGAAGGGGATCTCAAACCAGAAAGTCGCCCCTTTCCCCTCAGAGCTGCTCACCCCGATGCGGCCCCCCATCAACTCGACGATCCAGCGCGAGATGGCCAGTCCCAGCCCGGTCCCGCCGTATCGGCGCGTCGTCGAGGCGTCCGCCTGCGAGAACGCCTGGAAGAGGTGCGGCTGCAGTTCGGGAGCGATGCCGATACCGGAATCCCTGACTTCGAAGCGGATGGTGACCGTCTTCTCCGTCGCCGCCGTCCTGCGCGCGCTGAGCACGACCTCACCGCTCTGTGTGAACTTGATCGCGTTGTTGAGCAGGTTGATGAGCACCTGGCGCAGGCGCCCGTCGTCGCCGCGCAGGGCCTTGGGCGCGTCGGACTCGACGGCCACGACGATCTCCAGTCCCTTCTCATGCGCTTTGAGGGCCACGAGCTTGCCGCAATCCTCGACCGTCCGCAACAAGTCGAAGCCTGAGGACTCCAGGTCCATCTTGCCGGCCTCCAGCTTGGAGAAATCAAGGACGTTGTTAATGAGCGTCAAAAGGGTCTCGCCTCCCATGTTGCTCATCTGGGCGAACTCCGCCTGCTGGGCGGACAGGGGCGTATCGAGGAGGAGCTGGGTCATCCCGATGACGGCGTTGAGCGGGGTCCGCAGTTCGTGGCTCATGCAGGCGAGGAACTGGCCCTTCGCCACGGCGGCCGCTTCCGCAGCCTCGAGCGCGATCCCCAGTTCGCGTGTGCGCTCTTCGACGCGCGCCTCCAGTTCGGCGTTGGCCTCCCGAAGCCGGTGTTCCGCCGCCTCGCGCGCCGACACCTCCGACTGCATCGGCCTGAGGATGAAAGCGTACAGGATGGGGACCAGGGTCAAGACGAGCGTGCTGGAGTCGAGGATCGTCACGACCCAAGGGGACTCGAGATGGAGTGACGGAATAAGGCTCATGATGACCATCTCGATGGCGAAGATCGAGAGCGCCACTGTCAGAGCCAGCCTAAGGGGAGGGGTCATGTGCTCCATCACGACTAGGTGTCCAGCACCGCTCGCACCTTTCTGAGTAGCGTTGCCGCGGTGGCGGGGTTCGCGGTGATGAACTCTCCGCCTGGCGTCGTCTGGTAGATGCCGTGAAACGAACGCTCGAATGCGAGCGGTGCTGGA
>Ga0209343_10010222_pt1 | contig 10694 bp, 12 predicted proteins | sample RifCSPlowO2_02_FD_184026 | JGI IMG/M metagenome (GOLD analysis project Ga0209343, IMG submission 184026) | Groundwater microbial communities from Rifle, Colorado - Rifle CSP2_plank lowO2_0.2 (SPAdes) (version 2) | ecosystem: Environmental > Aquatic > Deep subsurface > Groundwater | place...
CAGAGCGCAAGCAAAGTAAGAAATTAAATGTCCCGACAGATAGGGCTATGGTAAGATTTTTAAATGTCTAAATACGTTTGCCGAATTGCCCCACCCAGAATGTAACTTGCTATGATGCCATTGCCCCATCGCTGATGTAACCCCTAAGAAAGGGGCTGGCAATGACAACAACTAGCAAACGGGATTTATTGAAAGCTCTTAAAGCCAGATATCTAAAAGCGACATTTGAGGAAAAAAGCCAAAGCCTTGATGAGTTCTGCCAGAATACCGGCTACAACCGCAAATATGCGATTCGGATTCTTCGAGCCGGACATTGTTACAAGGCCAGGACAAGAGCGGGCCAGAAAAAATATTGGGGTGAAGTTGTCCGGCTGATAATCAGAATCTGGGAACTATTAGACTATCCCTGCGGCCACAAAGGCTCAAGCCTTCGCTCCTGCCTATGGCCGAGGTTTTGGAGCGCTGTCGGGAAATTCAGCCGCTTAATCCGGAGATTAAAAATCAGTTGTTAACCATCGGCCGGAACACTTTGGATCGCTACTTAAAAAAGGAAAGGATTATTAGGCGGCTTAAGCGCGGACGGGGAACCACCCGGCACGGCAGTTTGTTAAAATCCTCAATTCCTATTCGCCTGACCAACTGGGACACGGCGGACATTGGCTTTATGGAAATGGACACTGTAGCTCACTGCGGCGACAACTTAAGCGGCCAATTCATTTACAGCCTGGATATGGTGGAAATCGCCACCGGCTGGAGTGAACAGGCAGCGGTTATGGGTAAAGGCGAGGCCGGAGTTGTGGCGGCCATAGAAAGCATTAAAAAGAGCTTGCCGTTTAAATTAAAAGGCTTGGATAGCGACACCGGCAGCGAATTCGTCAACTGGCATATGGTCAAATGGTGCCGGCAAAACCAGCTGTTTTTCACCCGCAGCCGGCCAGACCGTAAAAACGACAACGCTTATGTGGAGCAGAAGAACTATACGCATATCCGGGCCTGGCTGGGTTACCGGCGCTACGACACCAGCGAGCAACTGCGGCTGATAAACGATCTTTACCGGAATGAGCTGGGGCTGTTCAATAACTTTTTCCGGCCGGTGATGAAAATCCAGTGCAAGGAAAAAATTAATAATTCTGTCTGCAAGAAAACCTACGATTTGGCCCAGACACCTTACCAAAGGCTGATGCGGAGTAAACAAATACCGCCCAAGTTTAAGAATCAATTGCGCCAGCTTTACGAATTGTTGAACCCGGTAAAGCTTAAAGAAGCGATTGCGCTTAAATTGAAGCGGCTAGCCAAAGCTTAACACAACGATTTATCAATTAACAGGTTACTCTGGCGATGGGGCAACCACTGCCGTTAGGGTTACATTCTATGATGGGGAAATGCGTATTGCCAATAATCACGAACGGAAAAGTGTCCCTATACTCGGCTCAAATGCCAATATCCAGTCGGCTCAATTCCACCATTTGAGCCGACTTGGGCTTTAGGACATGAGCCGACTACTGTACCGGCAGGTAGCGTCGGCCGCTGGTACGGCCTTCAACCCTCAGCCGCCCGTTTTTAACCAGTTCCGAGAGGTAGCGTGTGGCCGTGGCATCCGAGACGCGCAGCAGTTTTTGCGCGTCGTCATTGGTAACTTGGCCCTTGCTTCGGGCCAGAACCATGATTTTTTCCAGCTTGGCCTGTTTGCGGAACTGGATTTTGGCTAAGGCCTTGGCCAGCAGGGAACGGATGTCTGTTCCCCCTCCTTTACTAAGAGCCTGTCCCGAGTATTCCGAGGGAAGGGGGTCAGGGGGTGGTGCGACTGGCTCGGTAGGGGTGAAGGTGGACGGGGTGGTTGTTTCGACAGGGGATGGCATCTCGGCGGAGACAGAGGTGGGCTCGGGCTGGATTAAGTTATTAATTGATTCGTCGGGCATATTGACATCTTTTTTTTGTATGCTATGATGTAATTATCATGATGAGAGGACTACCAAAGGGTTTCGTCCCGCGGGAATGCCTCTCTTACAACGAAATAGCCCTGTCTAGGGAAAGTCCGAAGACATGGGCTTTTTCATTTATTTAACTTTTCTCTAAATAACTGAATATTAACTATAAACTTGCTGAATTTCCGCAGTAAAGAAGAAAAATGGATGTTAGGCACGATTATCTTCCGCAGTTTGTTTTGTTTGGCTAGATATTCAACTAAGCAATAAAAATCCCCGTCGCCGGAAACGATTATAGCCTGATCATAATTATTGTATTCAATCATGGCGTGTAAAACCAGTTCGGAATCAACATTGCCCTTAACTTTGGTTTTGCCGCCCTCTTTGATTTCCAGGGTTGGCTTAAAAATACAAATGTAGCCGGCCTTCTGCAAATCCGTGTAAAGTAGTTGATTATGGGGGACAAATCCGATAAATAGGTAGGCCTTTTCCACTTGGTATTTGTCTTTTATAAACTGCCGGAATCGGTAAAAATCCAACTTCCAACCTTGGCTTCTCACGCCCAGGTTCAAATTTTGGCTGTCTATAAATGCGTAGTTGTTTTGTTTTTGTTTCATGGTTTTATTTTTTTCAATCTTTCGCCTAGTAGTGTATATGCGAATTTGTGCCTTTTATTTTAATATTAACTTATCTACAATAGCCTACAGCCGCTGGGTCTTGCGAAACTTTACATTTTATATCTTTCGGATCATGCGAGTCACACAACCAAGAACCGACCTCATTTTTTAATTGACAGCTTTGCATATCCTGAAATCTGGCATGCGTAAAACAATCCGTATATCCACGCCCACAAATTACATAACTGACAGGGAATCTAATTTTTTCAATTATAAATAACGTTGATAGAATTGTTAGTAAGAATAAAATTAGGTAGATTATTTTGTTTTTCATAAATAATAAAGAATGAATAATATTTTTAGTTTATGAATCGGCAATCTGGTGTTAGGTGATGTAATGATAAATTTTAGTTTTGTCAAAAAAATTTTTAAAATAGTCGTCAGGAAAAGAAATTTGTGCGTTGTAATTTTCTAGGCCAAAAAAACAATTTTCATCTTCGTTCCAATAAATTAATGCGCTAACGTTTGAACCTGTTTTATCAAACAGAGAGTGTTTTGTTTTTATAAGTTTACCAACACCGTTTCTTGTAAAAGATGGATGTGTGCCATGAAATATCGAATTCATACTAAAGGAAACACCTGGAATTTTAATGCCATCTATAAAAAGTATTCTAGGGTGTCGGAAAGTGGTATTAATATTCTTAAATTTATTGCTAGCATCTTTGAGATAAGTAGTAAACGGAATTTCTAATTCGATGTTCGGATCAAATGGCTCGCTAATAAATCCGCCGTAAAGTTTATTGGCTCTTATTTTTTTAATGCGAGCATCAATTATCGTTTGCCTTTTTTGGTTTGTGAAATTAGTTAAAGTTTTTATTTCAACAAAAATTTCTTTTCCTTCTTTTTTACACCAAAAATCTGGGCATTTTTTTGTAGGTTTTGTTAGATATTTTTTTCTTGCAGCTTCGTTTTTTTGTAGATCTAATTTTAAATACTCAATGTCATTTTTTTGACAATACTGTTCAAATGAATTTTCTGTGGCTAAGGCAGTTTGTTTTTTAAACATAGATTTATAGGCATTCCACCTAACTGGTTGTTTCATAAACAGTAAACTTTATCTTATTACCTCTATTCTACCCCTTTCCGCCAAAAATTCAATCCGCCTTCGCTTAAAAAGCTACCGCGGACAAGACCAAAAAACCCAGCTTCTCGTCCACCAAAGGCGGACAAGCGAGAGGCTGGGTTTAGTAGAATTTTGAGTTCTTATATGGTTGCAAAACGTCCGCCATAATTGTTTGGCGACTGTACACAGTCAACAATCATGACAATTCCCCTTTTATTTATGCTCATAGAGGCGACATGAGTGTCATAGTAAATCGACCGACATAGGATACATGAGATGATGCATCCTTTTTCTCCCTAGAAAGGAGGTAATCCATCCACAGCTTCCGCTACGGATGCCTTGTTCATGTTGACCCTTATGTTTCTATAAGGCATGGACTATACCATCTTCCTCTTGTTTCGTCCAAGAGGAGCCAGCGTGTTATAGGAAAGTTTTTTCCTATCTGCCCAAGAAAAATTTCTTGGGCAAGTCTCTACGGGGCTAGAGGGAGTTTATATATAAACTCTTTGCGAACATACGGCTTCACAATATCACGCAAACATGACACCGAACCTCTTTTGACATACAATCGCACTTTATCTTTGTCGCGATGCAGAGAGGTGTGCGATAGGCCAAAGTTTTTTTTCAAACACCGCCGGAGTTTTTCATTTTCTTCGACAGAAAAACTTTGGGTGTTGAAAGTAAATCCTTGTTTTGGCATTAAACAACCGTCGTCCATCGCCCAAATCGCAAGCGATAGCGGATGGACAAGCAGTCGCGTTAGGTCTGGCGGAACAGTTTTCGCTCCATTTTGGTAGAAGCGGCGATAAACTGCCGTCAGTTCCGGGTGGCTTATGGTCCGAAATCTCCAAGAGCCTGACGATTCAATGTATCTCGGAGGTTGCAGGACCCAAGCTTTGAATTCGCGATACAGCCAGAATACGTATTCTTTGTGTTTATCTGACTGTTCAACTTGAAAGCGGTAATGCTTTTGCCAAGCATTCGGCAGCAGACAACCATCGCCAAGCAAGCTGCCAACAAGAATATCCTTTTGCCTATCGGTTAGTGTCAGTTGCGAGCGTTTCTCGCGGATAGCGCGAGAATTAGTGATGCTCATATGTTGCAATATCCCTAAAGCTTCCCTCGGTATTACCTTCGTTCCTTATTCATAAGCATATCATGAATAAGAGGAGAGCTTCACCGATATGAGCTGGATTTTTCTGGCAGATTACTCTGCCAGGTCGCAACAGCCAGTTTGGCTGGACGACTTCATCCCTGTCATCGGTTTTACCTTGATCCCACTAATAGTGGGGCTTCGGGTACCACCGACTCCCTTGATGTGACGGGCGGTGATCGTGATACGTAACCTTCGTTCACACCCCACTGTGCAAGCGCTTTTCGCGCACACAGCGAGTACTATACGCCCCTTTTATTCACGGAATGCAGTTGGTCTACCAGTTTGGAGATTTCTTCCAAGCCGTCTTTATCAAGATGCTTTTTATCCAAAACTTTCTGGACAATCATCTTGAACAAAGAGAAGGCCCGGGCTTTTTTCCCAAACAACGGATGCTTGGCAAAGAAGGGGACGAGCTTGTCCGCGATGTCGGTAATGTTGCTGACTTTATAGCGGACATGCTTTTTCCAATTCTTCTGGCGGTATTTTTCGTACCGGCCGAAATCGAGGTGATAAACCGTGCCGCAGCCGATTATTTCTTTAATGGCCTGCAACACCGGTTCATCGTCGGCAACCACTTCGATTACAAAGCTTGGCCTGACTCGCAAACCGAGCTTGTATTTTGAATCTTTGCCGTACTCGACGTAAAAACATCCTTCACCAACTGTGAATCCCGAAATATTTTCGGGGCTTATGACATCTGTCATATAGTTTTCTCCCTTTGCCGATTAATCGGCTACTACGGATACTGCTGACTTCCTTATCAGGCCCGGCATTTGCCAGGCGAGTTGGTTAGTACTGATAAGGATCTCCACGGGTCATTATAAGGGCAATTTCCTGCATTCAAGATGAGCTTGGGATGCTTTCTTCCTCTGTGTACACGCAGAGTCGAAAGCGCTCTTTCTTGGTCGAGACTGCAGTTTGTTTTTCGGCCCTTCAGACTTGCCGTTACCGGACAAGTCCTGCCTACAACTATGAAGATGGATTCACACCATCTTGTCCTTATAACTGCCGCGCGCCTTTTAATTTTGTACAAAACCCGAGAACGTATTCACCGTGCCGTGGCTGATACACGGTTACTAGCGATTCCGGCTTCATGAGGTCGAATTGCAGACCTCAATCCGAACTGGGACCGGTTTTGATGGGATTGGCTCCACCTTACGGTTTAGCGTCCCTTTGTACCGGCCATTGTAGCACGTGTGTAGCCCAAGGTGTAAGAGCCATGCTGATTTGACGTCATCCCCACCTTCCTCCCTGTTATCCAGGGCAGTTTGATATGACACTTTGTAACATATCATAGGGGTTGCGCTCGTTAACGGACTTAACCGAACATCTCACGACACGAGCTGACGACAACCATGCAGCACCTGTCACCCCGTTCCTTGCGGCACTCCACTGTTTCCAGCGGATTCGGGGGATGTCAAACCTTGGTAAGGTTCCACGCTTGTCATCGAATTGAACCACATGCTCCACCGCTTGTGCGGGTTCCCGTCAATTCCTTTGAGTTTTAGTCTTGCGACCGTACTCCCCAGGCGGGGTACTTAATGCGTTAGCTTGGTTAAACGGCACTGGGAGGGTCGAGCTCTCAATGCCTAGTACCCATCGTTTACGGCGTGGAATACTGGGGTATCTAATCCCATTCTCTCCCCACGCTTTCGTCCTTTAGTGTCAGGACAGTTCCAGCAAGCTGCTTTCGCATTTGGTGTTCTAGCTGATATTAACGCATTTTACTACTACACCAGCTATTCCGCTTGCCTCTCCCTGCCTCGAGCTTAGCCATCTCTTTAGCAGTTCCGAAGTTGAGCTTCGGGATTTGACCAAAGATGCGCTAAGCCACCTGCGGACGCTTTACGCCCAATAACACCGGATAACGCTTGAGGCCTCTGTCTTACCGCTGCTGCTGGCACAGAGTTAGCAGCCTCTTATTCCTCAGGTACCGTCAGTCCCGCACCTTTTTGGCTTCGTATATACTTTCCAAGAGTTTCGGAGGTCATCGGTCAGGCCGATGTAAAATTTCCGACTCGCTTGTAGGCCGAGATTATAGATAATGTAGATGTAGTACATATGCATCTACTATATCACACCAAGCCAAAAAGGTGCGGGATTCTTCCCTGAGAAAAGCAGTTTACGACCCGAAGGCCTTCATCCTGCACGCGGCGTCGCTCCGTCACCCTTTCGGGCATTGCGGAATATTCTTGACTGCAGCCTCCCGTAGGAGTCCGGGCAGTTTTCAGTCCCGGTGAGGCGGGTCGTACGCTAATACCCGCTATCCGTCGTAGCCTTGGTAAGCCATTACCTTACCAACTAGCTGATGGACCATAGGCCTCTCCCGAAGCGATAAATCTTTATTTCTAGATATTTCAATCTGGAAAACTATGGGGAATTAGCCCGTCTTTCGACAGGTTATGCCCCACTTCGGGGTAAGTTACCAATGTGTTACGCACCCGTTTGCCGTGGTTACCTTGCGGCACCACTCGACTTGCATGCCTAAGACACGCCGCCAGCGTTCATCCTGAGCCAGGATCAAACTCTTAATATAGAATAGACGTTTTGCAACTGTATAAGTGCTCAAAATTTCAACTGACTTAATTCTACTGACTTCTAAGATCACTACTCCGCCGGTGGCGGAAAGCGACCTAGATAAATTGTCAAAGAAAAAGGCCCCCATCGAGGAGCCCACACGCCAATATACAGCTTTTTTTGAATATTTTAGATATATTCTAGCGCGTGTTCTCCTTTTTCTTAATTGTAAGCACTAGTATTATAGGGCTCTTTCAGGCCTATGTCAAGAGAATGGGCCGGCAGGGTGTGGAACAGGTGTGGATGCCTATTTTTTGAGGATTTTAGGCTATTTTGGCGGGAGAGGAGCATACCCCGATATTTTTATTTCTCATCACTAGGAGTTAACCATGCAATTCTGAAAATTTCCTTATCACTTTCTAAACCATAAGTATAAAGTAAGGAAATAGAGGAATTAGTCAAAAAAGTATAATATTCTTGAATTTTTGAATTAATAAAATTTATAATTCTATTTAATTCATCAAATTCAATTACAACGCGCACTCTTTTTCGGTCTATGTGTGCAACCCATTTATCGCGATAAATTTTAATTTTGGCTGTTTCTTTAAGAAGATCAAATTTATCCGAGTTGATTTTTTCCAAAGAAATTTTATTATCTTCCCTTTCTTTTTTGAAATGATCTTTTAGATGAGAATCGATACTGCTATTGTCAATGTCATTAATAAACTTTTGATTAAGTTTTCCAGATTTTATAATTTCTTCATAATTTTTTAATAAATCATTTAATAATGCAACAAAACTTCCAGTGTCGCCATCTTTATCTACAATTCTCAATATTGCAAGAACTTGCGACTCGGCGTAATTTCTAAATAAATATTCAAGAAAAATATTATTTTCTGAAAGAGCCGGGTTATTTTTAATAATTTTTCTTTCAACCTCGAAAACATATTGTCTTTCGTTAGCATCTAAAATTTCATCTATCAGATGCTTAATTTGTTTTTGCCATTTTTTAATTTTTTGATCCATCACTGTTTATTTACCAAAATTTTATCATTTGACATTTAATGGCTAGTGTTGGTGGCCCTGATTTCGCTGGAAGAGATGTTAGTAATTTGTATGTATTATCATTAGTACTCCCATAATCAATACTAGTTAATTCAAGTCCCAATGTTTCACCAATTTTTAGCCTAGATGGGTCGAAAGATATGTAAAAAAATCCGGCTTTTGGCCACTCAAGAGATTTAGTGAAATTTATAGTAGCTTCATTGTTTAGGAACGTGATATCGGCATCAATTAGTTTATCACTTGATCCTTCTGTGATATTTAGATTAATTTTCGATAAATCAGTTGTGCCAGTATTTCTAAGCTTTAATGATTTGACAGATAATCCGTTTAATTGTTTTTCGTCACCTTTAATATAAAAAGTAGAAAACGTTACACGTCCCGATTCAACTATATTAGTCCAGGGTTCATCGTCAACATCAGTTCTGGTTGTAATACCTCCATCAGGCGTTGTATTGTAGCCCAAATTTAATCCACATTTATAATTTGCATTTGCATAATTAAAAAGGTCATTAGTATCTAACCGCACCGAAAAATTATATACAATAGGAACCATGTTGTTACTACTTGTTGTAGTTTCTGGTGTGATGGGAGAGGCTGGGGGTTCTGGTATGAGTACAGGTTGTTTAGTTATTTCTTTAACTTGTTTTTGTAAATTAATTATTTGTTCTTGTTGTTTTGATATTGCTTCGTTTTGTTTTTTTACTTTTTCTTCTAATTCCTGACTTACTCCTGACGTTTCGGGAGTCGTCTTTTGCGTCGTATTGGTGCCAGCTTCTAAATTATTTTTAACTTTTTGTGCTTCCTGGGCGGTTTTGGCCTTTAGGTGGTATAAGCGGTTATTATTAGGGTCTTTCCAGATTTGCCAGGATTTTAATTTGCTTAGTTCTTGGGCATTGGGAATATAGGTGCCAATATTATTGTTAATGGTCATTGGAGACAATGTTCCGGCACTAACAGGCTGTTGTGCTATTTTATCCAATTCCGCCTTAATAGTTTGCGCTTGGCGGGAGGTGCTGGCTAAAACGTGGTAAAGGCGGTTACTGTTTGGGTCTTTCCAAATTTGCCAAGACTTAAGCCCTTTTAAGCCTTGCGGACTGGTTATGTAAGCCGCTTTTTTTGAGTCAACCACAGTCGGCGTAGCCGCAAAAACAACAGGCAAAACGCCCATTGAAAACAGGAATAAGATAATTAGAATTTTTATCCGGTATTTTTTCATTTGTTGTTTGTTTAAAGCAGGCGTAAGCGCCGTAAATCCATTTCTTGCCAAGCCGCGCCTTGTAATAGTTGCTTGATGGTTTTTGGCCCGAAAGTATCGCCCAATTTGTGATAAACCAATAACACTCGTCGGCCGTCCGGGTGCTGGTAGAGGTGGTGCGAACCTTTATTCTTTCTGGGGAAGAAGCCGTCTCGTTCAACGGCATTCTGCCAGTCCTTGGCCGTGAGATTTTTCAGTTGGTCCAGCACACAGTTAGACTATAACGCCGATTGTTAAGGGCGCTTGTTTAATGGTATAGGGGTCGTCAAGGGGTATTGGCCGTCCGTCTTCGGCGGCCACTTCAAGATAAAGTTCCAGAGCTTCTTTGATATTCTTTAAGGTTTCTTCAAAAGTATATCCCCAACTGTAGCAACCTGGGAGAGAGGGGATCTCGGCGTAAAAACGATCCTCGTCTGGTTCAATTTTGACACTGTAAATATACGGCGTCTGGCCGGTGGTGAATGGAAAATAAGTGCTCTTTGTTTGTTGCGCGTTGGCTGTCTTAAACATAGTTTGATTGATAAAAGTATACCCAATTTCGGCCTTTTGGTCAATTTATTTTCGTTTGTTTTTCCGCCATTTGGCGATTTCCGCGTGATGGCCGGAAAGCAGAACATCCGGCACTTTGTATTTTTTGTCCTTGTATTTCAGAGTTTCAGGACGGGTGTAATGAGGATATTCCAAGAGCGAATCACTGTGCGATTCCTCGGACAATGATTCCAGTTTGATCACTCCAGGCAGCAACCGCGCCACAGCCGAAATCACGGTCATGGCCGGAACTTCGCCGTCAGTTAAAACATACGGCCCCACTGAAACCTCTTCGGCTCCCAAGGCTTGGCTCACCCGTTCGTCTATGCCTTCATAACGTCCGCAAATGAAAATCAGCTGGTTCAGTTTTTTGGACCAGTCATAGGCCATCTTTTGATTAAATTGTTTTCCCTTAGCCGAGAACACGATAATCTTTCTCTTGGCGCTAGACTTTTTCTTGGTGATTTTATCAACTGCCTTTAAGATTGGTTCAGCCATCATGACCATG
>Ga0209343_10010226_pt1 | contig 10690 bp, 9 predicted proteins | sample RifCSPlowO2_02_FD_184026 | JGI IMG/M metagenome (GOLD analysis project Ga0209343, IMG submission 184026) | Groundwater microbial communities from Rifle, Colorado - Rifle CSP2_plank lowO2_0.2 (SPAdes) (version 2) | ecosystem: Environmental > Aquatic > Deep subsurface > Groundwater | place: Rifle...
GCGCCGCAAAATCCCGTCTCACTCCTGCTGGGTTTCCCATGCAGGGTTAGACGCACGTTCCCCTCAAAAGGTGTCACTATATTATGCGGGACTCAATAGGAATTAGCCTGACCGGGGATAGTTGTACCAGTGGGGGTGAGAAAATTCTGACGGGGGAGGACCGCTGGAAATGTCCAGTTAAATTCCATGGTGGGCGTTCTGGTACACCTGCGAGGTCCTCGAAATATATTCGACGTAAGCAGAAAATCAGTTAAGATTGAACAGAAGTTTAAGTAGTCCAGGCGGCAGACCGCGTGCTACTGCTGCACCGCAGACAACCGAAAGAAACGGGTATCTCACCATGGCGTGTATCCGGCTACGCGACATCTCCAAAAGTTTTCCAAAGGAGGTTCGTGCTCTGGATGGCGTGTCGTTCGATGTTTTCGAACGGGAAGTGGTGACGATTGTAGGCCCTTCTGGTTGCGGCAAGTCCACACTCTTGCGTATTGTCGCGGGTCTGGATTTCCCAACCTCAGGCACGGTCGAGATTGGGAACGCCGTGGTGAACGAGGTCCCGGCCCGATTGCGGAAGATCGCCATGGTGTTTCAATCCTACGCTCTTTATCCGCACATGACTTGTTTTGAGAATCTGGCGTTAAACCTCCGGCTGAAGAAAGTACCGGAGCGCGAGATCGAAGGTCGGGTTCTGGAGACGGCGCGCCTGCTCGAGATTGGAGAGCTTCTACCGAAGATGCCTCGGGAACTGAGCGGCGGACAGCGGCAACGAGTGGCTGTCGGCCGCGCGCTGATTCGCAAGCCGGAGGCGTTTCTTTTCGACGAACCGTTAAGCAATCTGGATGCCCTGCTGCGGGAACGCGTGCGCCACGAACTGAAAGAGCTCTTCCGAAAGGTGCAGGCCACCGTCCTCTACGTGACGCACGATCAGGTGGAAGCGATGACGCTGGCCGACAGGGCGGTCGTCCTGGACCAAGGCAAAGTTCAGCAAGTCGGCAAACCCGAAGAACTGTACCGCAGTCCCGCGAATCCCTTCGTCGCTTCTTTTATCGGTTCTCCTTCCATGAATCTGCTGGAGTGCCGGGTGACGCAGGGCACCTTTCCATTAGGGACCGAGATTGTAAAGACCCCGCTCGACTGGTCAGGTCAGGCGGTCATCGGCCTCCGCCCGGAAGACCTCTCGCTGGCCGACTCCGGGATTCCTGCCTCCGTCCGGTGGGTGGAACCCCTCGGATCGCAATATCTCATCGGGGTGCAAGCGGGAGACACGGTTCTGGCGGTGACCGGTGCGGAGCGACCGTTTTCCGAGACCGTGCACGTGCGAATCGAGCCAACGAAGATCCATGTCTTTGAAAAGAGCAGCGGCAAAAATCTTGCTGTGGACCGTCGTCGCAATTCTGTTCGTCTATAGTCTGCGGGACACGGCATCCAGGGAGCAGGCTGGGCTGTCCATTCTCATGGAACCGGATGGGACCGGTGTCTGGCGTGACCTGGTCGCTGAGTTCAATAGCCGGTATCCCGGTGCGCCGGTGCGGCTGATCGAAGGCCCGCCGGCCACGAACACCCGCGAGGACCTTTATTCCACCTCGTTTCTCTCGGGCGACGCGAGCTACGACATCGTTTATTGCGACAGCATCTGGGTCGCCAAATTTGCGGTAGCCGGATGGCTGCGTGATCTGTCAGACAGGCTCTCTGAGAGCGACCGGGCGGACTTCCTACCCGTTGAACTGCAAGCCGGTTCCTACCAGAACAAGCTTTACCGAATGCCCGCTTTCACCGACGCGGGCGTTCTTTATTATCGAAAGGACCTAGTCGAGAAGCCGCCAGAGACCTTTGAAGAACTCTTCGATCTCGCGGCGACTCTCAAGACGGAAGACCGTTGGGGATTTCTGTGGCAGGGCAAGCAGTATGAGGGGCTGGTAACCGTATTTCTGGAAATCTTGTGGGGCTACGGCGGCGAGTGGATTGACACAGAAACCCGAGAGGTAAAGCTGGATAGCCCGGAAGCCGTGCAGGCCGTCCGCTTTCTCAGAAGAACCGTCGGAACAGTGTCCCCACCCGCTGTGACAACCTACGTTGAGGAAGATACCCGCAATATCTTCCAGAACGGTCGTGCGGTGTTTCTCCGCAACTGGCCCTACGTCTGGACCTTGATGCAGCGTTCGGAAAGCCCTCTGAAAGGCAACGTGGGAATTGCTCCCATGGCGCATGCTCCCGGTCAGATAAGTGCGGCCACTCTCGGCGGCTGGGGCTTCGGCATCTCCAGTTACTCTCGCGATCCCGAGCGGGCATGGCAGTTCGTGGAGTTCATCACGCGCCCGGAACAGCTCCGGCAAGTCCAACAACGTCAAGGAAGGATTCCGTCCAGGAGGAGTCTGATTCCCCCCGAAATGCTCCCGGTGCTGACGAGCGCCCGCATGCGGCCGCCCATTCCGGAGTACGCGCAGGCCTCCGACATCTTGCAACGCTGGCTCAGCGCAGCCTTGACGGGCAGCGTCAGCGCCGAACGGGCGGTCCAGGAAGCCGCTAGAGAGACATCGCTGCTGTTAACCAAGTAATGCGGAGGCCGATGCTGTCGCGAGAACCGATTCGAAAACCACAAGCACTGAATCTGGAAGCCCTCTTCTATTGGCCCGCAGCAATGCTGCTGGGGCTGGTGGTGGCATATCCCATCCTTCGCACGACGGTTCTCAGTTTTACTCAGATGTCATTGCATACGGCGTTTCAACCTGAATTTACTGGCGCGCAGAACTATCTCCGCCTGGCGTTCGATTCCCGCTTCCACAATTCGCTGACAATCACCGCCGCCTTTACGATCATTTCTGTGGCGCTGGAGTTCGCCCTCGGACTTTGCCTGGCTCTCACTGTGGGCACCTTTATCCGCGGCCGGGGTATCATCCGCTCCTTCTTGCTGGCGCCGTGGACCCTTCCCACCGCGATCATCGCCGTGCTCTGGGCCTGGATTTTCAACGATCAGTACGGGGTACTGAATGTGCTTCTGCTAAAGATGAGTGTCATTCACACGCCAATCGCCTGGCTGGCCGAGCCGGGCAGCGCGATGGCCTCGATCATCATTGCAGACGTTTGGAAGACCACACCTTTCGTTTTCTTGGTGCTTTTGGCTGGCATCCAGAGTGTGCCCCGAGACCTTTACGAAGCCATCGAAATGGACGGCGGCGGGGCGTGGGCCAAGTTTCGCTATGTGACTTGGCCGTTTCTTCTTCCCTTCGTCTTCATCTCACTCACATTTCGGATCATCCAATCCTTTGCGATTTTTGATCTCGTCTATGTGATGACCGGCGGTGGTCCGGGCGGCGCTACCGAGACGGTTTCCGTCTATTCGTATCAGACCTACATGCGTTACCTGGACATCGGGTACGGCTCGGCGCAGGTCGTGGCGGTGGTAATCATCCTTGCCGTAACAGCGTACGTGCTCTATCAACTCCTACTGAAACGATATGCGCGTCTTTTCTAGAGCCATCATCATATTGTTCTGCGTGCTGGCGGTCGCTCCGATTGGGTGGCATTTCTTCTCTTCTCTCAAGAGTCCGAGCGAGTTGACCCGTATCCCGCCCACTCTGCTCCCCCAGGATCCGACTCTGGACAACTACCGGGAACTCTTCACACGGCGGCCGTTCGGAGGTTACTACGCCAACAGCTTTGTCATTGCCGCTCTGTCCAGTTTGCTGTGTGTCGGCGCGGCCTCCCTGGCGGCCTACGGCCTTTGCCGAGCGCGCGCCTCGTTTCGCCGGATCATCACATCGAGCCTGTTGATCGTGGCCTTCTTCCCGCCGATCGTTCTGCTATTCCCGCTCTACGAGCTGGTTCGAGCGGCTGGTTTGGTCAACCACCCCTGGGGATTGATCCTCCCCTATTCCGCCCTCAATCTTCCCTTGTCAATCTGGCTCCTTACCAGCTACTTCGGGCAGATTCCGTACGAGCTGGAAGAGGCCGCGGCGATGGACGGTCTCTCTCGCCTTCAAACCCTGGTGAAAATCGTTCTTCCCCTGTCGGCGCCAGCGCTGGCAACGACCGGAATGCTCGCCTTCATCTTCGCCTGGAACGAATTCATGTTTGCCCTGACATTCATGAACCTGGAATCCGCTAAGACGATCACGGTGGGGGTCGCCACGTTAAGTGGAGCGTTCACTTACGAGATTCCCTGGGGATTATTGGCGGCTGGTGTCATAGCCAGCTCGCTTCCCCTGATTCTGCTGGTGATCGTGTTTCAGAGAAGGATTGTGGCTGGTCTGACCGCGGGCGCAAGCAAATGAAGGGAAATCGGCGCGCCGCGCACCCGCAGGTCGCCCTGGAGACGTGAGTCCAGAAAGATGCTAATGTGGCACGCCCTTTGAAAGGGACAGGGGGTATCACTTCGCGGAGTTGCTTGCACAATTCCGGCAGATTGGCGACTTTGCGCCCGGTCAGAGCCACTAGGCGGCGCTGCGTATAGGAGACGAAGGGTTGCTCGTCCCGGTTCAGGATGTTGGACTCTGTTTCCGGTCCTCAAGTTTGCCGCCAGAATCCCGGCGCCCTGCTTCCGGCTCCCTCAGGTACACCGTGCGGATGGGAAATGGAATTTCAATTCCGGTCTCCCGAAACCGGCTGAAGATGCGCTTCCGCAGCTCGTGCTGCACCAGGTACTGGTCCACAAATTCCCGCACCTGGCAGATGAGGGTAAAGTTGAGCGAGGAGTCTCCAAAGCCTGGAATGAAACGCACGAACGGTTCCGGTTCGGCCAACAAACCGGGAATCTCGCCGGCGCCACGCTTGGCCTCCTCGACAAGAATGCGCTCCACTCGTTCGGGATCCGTATCATAACTGACACCGATGGGAATCAACAGCGACATGCGTTTTTCTGGTAGGTGGTAGTTGGTCACGATGGCCTGTCCCAACTTTGTGTTTGGAATGATGACCAGGTTGTTCGGAAGAGTGCGAATCACCGTGCTCCGCCAGCTCAGGTCTGCCACGTAGCCCTCCTCGCCGCTGTCTAGTTTAACGTAGTCTCCGATCCGAATCTGGCCAGCCAGACTCAGGTAAACGCCGGCAAACAGGTTGGACAGAGTATCTTGCAATGCCAGTGCGACGGCAAGGCCGCCCACACCGAGAGCAGTCAGCATCGGTGTAATCGAGACGCCCAGGAGATTCAGAAGAATCAAAGCTCCCACCACTACGACCATCAGTCGGACGAGGTTTTGCGTTAAGGTCGTGACCGGCAAAGCTCCCTGTAGCTGCCGGCCGTAATGCTGGACCAAACTCCCGGCAAGGCGGGCGGCTGCCGCGGTCAACGAGAGAATCCAGAGCATCAGCAGAAACTTATCCGCTAGAGCCGCGAAGCGGGCGGGCAGTGTAGAAAATTGCATCGCCAAATACAGGCCCAGAATCAGCACCCAGATCATGACCGGACCATGGAGCGCCTGGACAATCAGGTCGTCCACGCCAGTTTTGGTCCGCGCCGCTCGCCGGTGGAGGGCGGTGAAGATCATCTTTCTTGCGCTGTAGCCAGCCGCCAGGGTAACCAAAAGCACAATCAAGGGAAAAAACAACTCGTCCCAATATTGAAAGAAAACATCCTTTAATTCGTTCATAGGATCCTCCATCTTGCGGCTCTGCAGAAATGTCGAATCATCACTCCTTCCCAATTATCGCCGGCACCAAGCGTCCAAGGAATACTGTGTTCCGGGTACGGATCACGACGGCATACCCGTATCGAGCAAGACGGATCATCCTTAAGCTGCCCGAAACCCGGTGTTACGACCTGATCGCTCGGATTGCGACAGTTCCCTTCGGGAGCCGTAACAGAAGCCGTTACTTCATGTGGATAACGAAACGCGCAGCCGAAATGTCGCCCGATATTTCAACAGAGCCATATCACCTCTACTGAGCTTTCTTGCGGCTACTACTCTAAAGGCAGTATTCTCGGCCGCCGCAGAAATCTAATGTCGTGTGCGAGATTCAGTTCCGCATTCTTTCGCAGAGAGATTAGCAAATCGGCTTCTCGAACCAATTGCTACTGTTTTGATCGGGACCCTGCGTTCCGACTTGGCTGGGGCACAGAATGGCCGGCGATAGCACGGCGCAGGCTTGTCAGGAGATGATTCCCTTCCGGACCGCGTAAAGAACCAGCTCTGCGGTGCTGTGCAAGTTCAGCTTTTGCAGGATGTGGCTGCGGTGGGTTTCCACGGTGTAAACACTCAGATCCAGCAGGACGGCTACCTCCTTGTTACTCTTGCCTTCCGCCAGAAGCTGCAGAATTTGCCGCTCGCGGGGCGTGAGCAATTCGTAGGAATCCTCCATGCCCCTTTGCTTCAGCACACGGACGTAGTCCTCCACCAGCATCTTGCTGACTGCGGGACTGAAAAAGGACTTGCCTTCAGAGACAACCTGCACGGCACGAATCAAGTCGGCCTCGGCAGAATCTTTGAGCAGGTAGCCGCGCGCGCCAGCCTTGAGGGCCCGCATCACGTAACTTTCGTCGTTGTACACACTCAGGATGACGACGGCGTTCCGCGGGTTTTGGTGGACAATCTGGCCGGTTGCCTCTATTCCGTTCAGAATGGGCATGCCGATGTCCATGATTACCACGTCCGGATTAAGAGACGCAGCGAGCTCTGTGGCTTGTCTTCCGTCGCCAGCTTCGCCCACCACTTCGAAGTTGGGCTGGCGTTCCAGCAAGAGTCGCAGTCCACTCCGCATCACAGTGTGATCGTCGGCCAGCAGAATCCGAATCTTCTTCATCAGTCTTTCCCCGGAAAGGTTGCTTTCTCCAACTTGAAAGGCAGTTCGATTTTCAGGAGGGTTCCGCGTCCTGGTTCCGACGCCAGTTGGAATGTTCCTTGCAGATGGCTCACCCGTTCGGCGATGCCCGTCAGTCCCAGGCCGCGCACCCGGCGGGCGTCAAATCCCTTGCCGTCGTCTTGTATAGTTACCAGCATCCGCTCTGGCTCTTGGCGAACTACAATCCGCACATTTTGCGCCTGGGCGTGGCGCGTACAATTGTGCAGTGCTTCCTGGATGACCCGGTAGATACAAGTCCTATACTCGTCAGGCAGGCTATCGGAGACGTTCTCATCTACCAGGTCCACCCTGAGGTCTGTGCGGCTGGACACTTCTCGCACCTGCCACTGTAAAGCAGGAACTAACCCCAGATCATCTATCATGGAAGGCCGGAGCAGCAGGGCAATATTCCTAACGGCACTCAAGCTGTTTTCGGCGAGTTTCTTGATGCTCTCCAGGTGCCGGCGCACGAGACTGTTGTCTGAGGGAACAGCGGTCAAAGCCTGGCCTGCGTCCAACAATAGTGAGCTGAGGGATTGGCTCACCTCATCGTGCAACTCGCGCGAGATGGCACGCCGCTCCTGTTCTTGGACTTCTAACAAACGGGCAGAAAGCTTTTTTAGCTCGTCTTGGGCTTGAAGGATTTCCCGGTACCGCTTTTCCGTCTTTCGTTCGAGGCGCAGGATGTAGATAGCGCTGATCGTGGCGACGACCAGGCCAAGCACAAGGGCGGTTGTGGAGACGATGAACTGCCGACGACGGAACCCGGCGAATGCATTTGCCGTCCGCTCCTCGCCCTCACGCAAGGCCCGTTCGTTCAAAGCCGCAATGTCGCGTGCAATAGTGAGCACCGCGGCCCGCCGTGGAAACAGTTCCCGGCGGGCAAACTGGTAGGCCCGCTGTCGCCTTTCCCTGGCATTCCAGGCGAAAACGGGGTCGAGCAGTGCCCAGTAGGCGTTCGCTTCTCTTTCCAAATGCCGGAACAGTTCCTGCTCCCCGGGACGCAGCGACCGGGAATAGGCTTTTAAGGCCAAATCCATCTCGGCGCGGAGCCGTTTCAGCTCGTCGCGAAGCGTTTCAGCGTCACTCTGGCCGGGATCTAACAGCAGGTAGTCGCGCGTCACAGTGGCCGCTTGGTACAAAGAAAAGCTTATCTGGTCCAGGGTGCGCTCTCGCGCAAAGAAGTCTCGCCGAATCTGCGTGCTGGCAGTCTCGATTTGCGCGACTACCCGGACAGCTTCCAGTGCGGCGGCTGTCATCAGTGTCAGCAATGCTCCGAAACCTGCCGACAGCACGATCCATGTGCTGAGGCGCCCTCGCCTCTGGTTTGCCTCGATTGAAGCCATGGCACTCTACATTGCAAGTGTACCCGAATTTCGGAGGCACAAATACCACCTTTGCAGGATCGCTTTTTGAGTCTGAAAAATCTAGAGTGGTCTTGCAATGAAGACGTCATCTGCCCGCTACGTGATATTTACGGACCTCGACGGGACACTCCTGGATCACAATTCCTACTCCTGCGAGCCGGCTAGACCGGCTTTGAGGGCACTCAAAGCAGAGGGAATCCCTCTGGTGCTCTGCACCAGCAAGACCAGGGCTGAGGTGGAACTCATACGCAAAGGGCTGGGCAACCGAGATCCCTTTATTGTCGAGAATGGGGCTGCCATTCTCATCCCGCGGGATTATTTCCCCTTGCCGATCCCGGAGGCAGAGGACTCTGGAGCCTATCAAGGCATCGTCCTGGGGGTCCCGTACCCTGAAATAGTGGTGGCACTAGAGTGTGCAGCCGCGAAAAGCTGCTGTCCGGTTCGCGGCTTTCATAACATGTCAGTCGCTGAGATTGCCCAGCAGTCCGGCTTGAGCATCCGGGACGCTAAATACGCCAAGCTGCGGGAGTACGACGAACCTTTCGAGGTTTTAAGCGACGAAGCGGAGTTGGTCTCTTCGCTGCTCGCAGAAATCGAGCAGCAGAATCTTACCTGGACCCGCGGCGGGCGTTTCTACCACATTCGCGGGCGCCACAACAAAGGGCAGGCAGTCCAGCTCTTAAGTGGCCTCTTCCGCTGTGCTAACCCGCAGATAACCACGGTAGGACTCGGCGATGCCCCCAATGACATCTCGTTGCTGGAAGCCGTGGATGTCCCGATCGTGCTTCCTCCTAAGCACGGGAACGGCTCGCAGGGTTTGGGGGGATGGGCGGCCTCCCTAAAGAGGGCTGACTATCCTGGTCCCCGAGGTTGGAATCAGGCCGTCCTCGGCTTGCTCAACAGCGACCTCTGATTACAGGTGCTCAATCGGCTGCTCGTGCTTTTGTTCCTCCAGTAAAGCCGCTCTCCGGTCGAGCCACTCTTCTACCCGTTTCCGGCTACCTATTCCCACGGCCAGAGCGACGCCCAGCACCGCTCCGGACAGAAGGATCACGAAGGTGGCTAGAATAGCTGTCCGTGCTATCGCAAGTTGTTCGGCTGCCGCGACGACGGTGAGTAATCCCACTCCGATGCGCACAGCGTTGGCAATCCAGCGAGCAGGTTCCAGACCTTCATTCACGGCCCAGATCAACACGCCCCGCGCCAGGAACCGACCTAGCAGCAGCCCAGCCAGAATCACGAGGCCGGCCGTAAGGAGTCTCGGCAGATAGGAAAGAATCCCCGTAATCAGAAGGGAACCCAGTTCGGTATTCAAAGCGTTGATGCTCATGAGGATCGCAAACCCGAAGATGAGCCAGAATGTCCCTCGGGAGAACACCTGGGATGCGGTGGTGTGCTGATAATAATCAGCAAAGAATCCCCAGCGCCGGAAGGAGGTTTCCAGGCGGGCTCCCATCCTGTGTACCGCCCACCGAGCGAGCTTGGCCGTTACCCAGCCAGCCACCAGGATTAGCAGCGCAGCCAGCACGTTCGGCAACAGGTCCCCCACTTGCTCTCCCAGGCGATCCCAGGACTGTCGCAGAATTCGTTCCAGTGCTTGAATCATTTCGACCTCCCGTTCTTATCCTTTCGCGGCGACACCAGCTTGGCTAGGGCTCGGATGGTTCACCTCCGCTCTAACTTCTCGTTCGCGGGCTCGCTGTGTTGGAGACCGCCAATGAGCGATCAGATATGGCTTCTGCTCTTCATAGATCTGGCATAGACGCTCGATCTTTTCCTCCACTTCATCGGCGAGGCTCTCTTGCGTCTCCACTACGAAAGATGCCACGCGTGCCAGGTACAACGGCGTCAGCGAGCGTAGCAGATGCGCGGGGTTCATCGAGCGCCTGTGGTATGTGGCAGCGAATTCATAAACCACTTTCACCCAGAGTTCATCCGGGAAGTGAAACTTGCGCGGCTCCAGCCCCTCCAAACTAACCAACTCGTTCACAGTCTGGGGTTGCAGGGCCACTTCCCAGACATTTCGTAGCTCGCTGAGCCCGTTCCGAAAGAGCCGTACCATGCGCTCCAGGTTAACGGAAATCGGTTCCAGTCCTACTCCATAACGGAAGCCGAAGAGGGGAATGTCCCCGCTGCTACTCGTAGCCATCCACCTGTCCTCGTGAGTTTCCATGAGCTGGAAGACCGAACCCACTACCTGCGTAAGCATGGAGCTGAGATCGGCGCCCGGGTCCTTGGCGTCGTGAATCTTGGCCCCCAGGAAGCTTTGGCAAACCCGATAGCCGTCACAGATGGCCGTCGTCGTCATCCAGATGTCGATTCCATAACGGGCAACGTCGGTGTCCCAAACATTCTGCCGCAAATAGTAGCTCGCCAGCCTGCCGGAGAAGCCGAAATCGCCCCCGATCGGCTGCCGGACGCGCTGCCCATAGAGCGCACGGGTCAGGGGATAAACGATGGAGTTTGTGATGGTGCCGTCGTACTTGTGGCGCAGGTAGTACGGGGCCACATAGTCATAGCCAGCATGCACCAAGGGGCGGAGCAGCAGTTCG
>Ga0209343_10010228_pt1 | contig 10690 bp, 8 predicted proteins | sample RifCSPlowO2_02_FD_184026 | JGI IMG/M metagenome (GOLD analysis project Ga0209343, IMG submission 184026) | Groundwater microbial communities from Rifle, Colorado - Rifle CSP2_plank lowO2_0.2 (SPAdes) (version 2) | ecosystem: Environmental > Aquatic > Deep subsurface > Groundwater | place: Rifle...
GCTTACGATAAACCGATGCGCGGTCACGGACTGATGCAGGCAATAGCCCGCGTCAACAGGGTCTTTAAAGACAAGCCTGGCGGACTGGTCGTTGATTATCTTGGAATAGCGGATGAACTGAAAAGGGCACTCTCTGATTATACGGAGAGGGATCGCAATATGACCGGAATCCCGCAGGAAGAGGCGGTGGCTGTCATGCTTGAAAAATATGAGATTGTTACCGCCATGTTCCACGGATTTGGTAAGGGCGGGTTTGAAATCAGCCCATACATGACAGGTACTCCTGCCGAACGCCTCGCAATCATAAAGGAGGCAATGGAGCATATCCTTTCCCTTGAAGATGGGAAGACTCGTTTCTTACAGGCAGTCACAGAGATCTCAAGGGCATTTGCCCTCGCAGTCCCGCATGAACAGGCCCTCCGCATACGGGATGAGGTCGGATTTTTCCATGCAGTGCGTGCGGCATTGGTAAAAAATACGTCCGGGGATAGCGGCAAGGGCCCCGATATGCTCGACTCCGCTATCCGGCAGATCGTCTCAAGGGCGATTGCCGCAGATGAAGTGGTGGATATATTCGCCACTGCCGGGTTAAAGAAACCCGATATCTCCATCCTTTCTGATGAGTTCCTCGAAGAGGTCCGCCATATGCCTCAGAGGAACCTCGCCCTGGAGGTACTGAGGAAGCTCCTGAATGATGAGATCAGGATACGATCGGTGAGAAACTTAGTTCAGGCACGCTCCTTTTCAGAGATGCTTGAGCAGACTATAAGAAAATATCAGAGCCGCACCATAGAGGCGGCACAGGTGATTACAGAGCTGATAGAACTGGCTAAGGAGATGAGAGAGGCTCACAGGAGAGGTGAGCGGTTAAATCTATCCGAAGAAGAACTCGCCTTCTATGACGCCCTCGAAACCAATGACAGTGCGGTTAAGGTGCTCGGTGATGAGACGCTCAGGACTATTGCACGTGAGCTTGTGGAAACTGTAAAGAGAAATATCACGATAGACTGGACGGTCAGGGAGAGTGTGCGGGCAAAACTTCGGACGCTGGTAAAGCGGATATTACGCAAATACGGTTATCCCCCTGATAGGCAGGAGAGGGCAACCAGGACAGTGCTGGAACAGGCAGAGTTATTGTGTAGAGATTGGGCTGGTTAAGCAATAAACCACCGGACTATTCTGTTGCTCTGGAGGTACACATACTGTCGAAGTATCTTGAGAGGAGATATTATGATAAAAGGCATTTTACGCCCTAAAACACTCAGGGCCTGCCCTTCCTCTATGTGTACCTGACCTTTTCCTTTTGTCTCACTCAGGGTGTATAATAATTTAAAGACTCCCATTCAGGAATGTATGCTGATCAAAAGACCATCAGACATTAAGAGGTCGAAGATTACGGATAGCGTATTATCATTGGCTTGGTAAGTTACACCCTGCTCGTCCCGCTTGCAGTTACTTCGAGCAATAATATGATTCAGCGGCTCGGGTTCAGCAGGTGGCAGTCCCTGCACCGCCTCACCTATGCAGTTGCCATTGGCGGTGTCATTCACTATCTCTTTCTGGTCAAAAAGGGTATTTACTTAAAGATAAGAAGGCCTTATTATAAAATTAATATGGACTATAAATTTAAAATACTTTTTATCCTGATTCTATCCATATTGCTTATCTATGGTCTCAAGTATATTGTATCCGCCGGTCCAAAGCAGTATCAGGACATCTCTGTATCCGAATTTTACGGAAAATTGAAAGGAAATCCGGGCATGTTTATCCTCGATGTAAGGACTCCGGAAGAGTACCGGGAACTGCATATTCCTGATACAAGCCGGATTATTCCGGTCGGGGAACTGAAAAGGCGTATTGATGAGCTGAAAGGTCTCGATGAGGAAGAGATCTATGTTATCTGCCGCTCCGGCAGGAGGAGTGTAACGGCAAGTGAGATACTGACCAGCCACGGTTTCAAAAAGGTATTTAACATAACCGGTGGAATCATGGAATATAGGAGAATGAACTATCCTGTAAAATAGAAGATGATATCTGCCTGTGCCCTCTCAGTCAAATGTTCAATCAGTATCTTAATTCCAAGCTGCTTGCAATGGACAGTAAGCGTGTTCATTCTCTATTTGCATTCATTTGAATCCACATGAGGCCCCGGGCAACAAATACGAGGCGGCATTTTCTCTTTTGCTTCGGTGTCGACCATCTTCGAAGCGGCAACAAGACCTGCTTGAATAATCAAGGAAGCTGGAATTGTTTCATAGGTCTCTTCTCCCACCTCAACAGTTCTGCATTCTGCGTTACCACAAACCTCACAGCAAAAGCTATGGCCGACTTCTGCCCCCAACCATTCTTCCAAAGGCCTCTCACTGATCCAGATCCGGTTTGATTCTAAAGCATCTCTGGCGAATGGCTCAGGATCAAGTACCTTCTTTTCCAGATTCACTTCTATCCCCAATGGAGCGAGTGATTGTTTGAGGGTGTATACCGCTTTCTCAAGCTCCTCTTCGGTTGAACCACACCTGGGACATGTTTGTCCACTTTCAGCTATGAGAAGCCGCTGCCATGTAATATTGAGAACTTTCATCAGCGGCCTTATTATACCATCACTTCCATATCCAGCTCTACTAATATGTAATGACACAGCATAATGCTGCAGAGTTATTGTGCGGAAATTGGGGTGGTTAAGCATTGGGTCACCGGACTATTCTGTTGCTGATGAATCTTTTCTCGCCGGCCCTTATCGTAATATCAGGGATCAACTTCTGCTCTATGGTGGCACCACTCTTTGATATATAGCGAATCTGAAGATCATATGTGCCGGGGAGGACAGATAAACGTGCGAGCTGTATTTCATCAGGAAGTGTACGCCAGCTCCTCTTGTCAGCCTGTTCTGTTGCAAAGGCCGCTGCATGGGCCACGGCCCCTAATAGCAATCCCGCCATTGGGCCGCCCTCCTTCTTTGCCCTCTCCTCAACGGTCAGGGCAAGAATCTTCTTAACAGCAGCCCTTGCCACTGCCTTTGCAGTAATGCGAAGGATGCGGTCCTCAAGATTTCTCAGTGCAATTGCAGTAATGTTCTCTACAAGGACAGTCTTTCCATATGCACCAGAATCCCCGTCCTTTGGGTTTAAATATAGTTCTGCATATGCAATGTTCGTCTTCTGAGGTACAAATTTAGGTAATGCAATCCTTATCATCTGTCCTTTCAAGGCTGAAATAGACCTGACAGCAGTCTTCACCTGGTTATTCTCATCAGCAGTGGCAATTGCAATTGCTATTGCCTCTGGACTCAGTGGGATATCAATAAAGTTATCCTCTTTTTTAGGTGCCTTTCCATTATAGCTGATAAAGATCAACTCACCCTGATTCGCAGGTATATCTTTTGTTCGCCACTCGATCTCCGGATATTCCTTTCTAATATCTTCAAGTATATCCTGTTGTCCAAGCGCATAAGATAGTCTTAATGCATCATCAACGGCTATTGCCGGTACCGGCGTCCTGTAAAATGAATTATAGTCATTATATGTAGACAGGGACTTCCTGTAAGAGATCCATGCATCATTCAGCTCCACATCACCACCTGTCTCATAGAGAATACCGGCTAAATAACGTGCAAAGGCATCCTCTTTATAGGCATTCTTCTTATCAGCATATTTGTCATTTATAATATTGAGTTTGTGATCAACCCTCCTTGCCTCAACCAGTGCATCTTCATTCTTGCCCAGGTACATATAATTCAGGGCCTTAATCAGGTTTATCATCACCTTTTCAAAGTCCTCACCCGCATAAGGGAGTAGATTGTCATTGGTAAGAAATGCAGCCGCCTCTGTGGTAACCCTTTTTGTAAAAAGGTCTTCAATCTTCTCTTCTGCCTGTTCCAGATACTGATTGCTTTCCTGATAACGGCCGGCTAAATGGAGTGTCATGCCGCGGTCCATATAATAGAGGAGTATATTCCGATCAGAATAATTTCTCCTGTTTTTCTCGATTACAGCATCAGCAGAGATGACATCCCCTTTAAGGAGAAGGCTATCAACAACCATATAATGGTCTGTAGCAGGACCACATGATTGAAGTGAAAAAAATAGTGTTAGGAGGACAACTGGTAAGACAAATGCACGATAAATCATAGCCCCGGCTTTACTGGTTCACACTGAAAAATGCACTTTGTATATCAAGCGCTCTGTTTACCTGTAAATTGTTGTGTATCAGGTTTTAAAAGGTTACCCTTTTCCGCTCGATCTGCTTCTTGATCTTCTTCTGCCCGGCCCATACCTTCCTGTTATTTTCCATATCGAACAACTCAAGGTCTACCTGATAAAATATAACCTTAACTCCGCCTGCCTCATCTAAGATGGAGTTCAACACCCCTTTTAACATGAAGTCTGCACCGATCTCCTTACCCGGACCTTTTTGTGTTTCTTCTTCTGCATGTATTGCCTGTTCTTTGCGTTCTTCCCTGATCTCTTCCCTCTCACCCTTCCCTGCGACAAATTCAACACGGCCAGAATTAATTAACTCTCTCTCAAGGTCCTTGGTAAAGGTCTGTACATTGATATGTTCTGTGCTCCTGTTAACTACAGTCCCAACAATTACTGCAGGTTTTTTGCCCTTATCCTTTGTAAAATCCTCAAGCCATGGTCGACCCAGGGCATCTTTGACCATCTCTTCTGCAACAAGTCTCGAATCAGTATCATTCCACCGGCCGCTTACATCAGTGACAGCCTCTGGCTCTACCCTCGCCACCTTTGGCCCTGTTGCGCAACTTGTCAGAAGGAATATTACAAGAAGAACTCCTATAATATTAAATTTATAAAATTTCATGCACATAGCATCCCTCCTGTTATTAGAAGCCAACCGAACAAATAATGGCCTTTTTATAAGTGAATGTCAAGATGAGATATTTTCCATGAAGTAGAGATTGACCGGCAAAGGAGTCAGATATAGCGGATTTCAGCGTCTCAAAGTCTCACCAGGAAGGTGAGATTAGACGCTGACCTCGGAGGCGGGCAGGACGCCCGCCGAGAATGAGCGAAAGCTGATTCCTTTGCTGGTCAATCTTTATTTTGGGGATTTTCCACCACGCAGATTATATTCCCCTCATGGAGTTTTATATCAACCTTATCTCCTCTATGAACATCTGCAGATGATTTTATTAGAGTACGTGATGGGAGTTTGTAAGTAATACTGTAACCTCTTGCAAGGATTGAGAGCGGGCTCAGACTATCGAGTAATTTTATTAAACCTTCAACATGGAGACGTCTATCCTTTATAATCCTTTTAACTCCGGCAGTAACCCTGTTATCTATATCGTCCAACCTCTGTATATATCTGTTTATCTCTTGTTCAGGGCTCAGGATCCGCTGCATAATGGATTTAAGCCTCTCTCTCCGCTTCTCAAAAAATGTACCCCGTGCATAGGCAAGTCTTGAATAAAGTGCCCTTACAAGCCCTTGCATATCCTCCTTATTTTTTACCACCATCTCTGCAGCAGCAGAAGGTGTTGGCGCCCTCAGGTCTGCAACGAAATCAGCTATTGTATAATCTATTTCATGACCAACTGCTGAGATTACAGGAATCTTTGAGTTATAAATGGCACGCGCAACTATCTCTTCATTAAATGGCCAGAGGTCCTCTATGCCGCCGCCGCCACGTGCGAGGATAATCACTTCAATATTATCTATATTATTAAGTTCCCGAATTGCATCCACTATCTCAGGTGCAGCCCTCTCCCCCTGTACTAAAGCAGGTGCTATTACAATCTCCACATTGGCAAACCTTCTTTCTATTACCTTTAAGATATCCCTTATTGCAGCACCTGTAGGAGATGTTACAATGCCTATCTTCTGAGGTAGTATCGGGATGGGCCTTTTCCTTGCCTCATCAAACAGACCCTCCTCAGACAACCTTTTCTTTAACTGCTCAAATGCCAGGAGTAATGCACCAACCCCCATTGGTTCCATGTAGTCCACAATAAGCTGATATTCACCCCTGAACTCATATATTGTAATCCTGCCTCGGCACAGGACATGGAGCCCGTCCTTTGGAATAAACCGTATTGTACGTGCAGATGATCTGAATATTACAGCCCTGATCTGGGATGAGTTGTCCTTTATAGTAAAATAGACATGACCTGAGGATGGGATACGAAGGTTGTATATCTCACCCTCTACCCATACGTCGGGGAATGAACCTTCAAGCGTGGATTTTATTAAAGATGTAAGTTCAGATACAGTAAGGATATGGCGTCGATTTATACCAGTCTCAGTATCCATCTTTTATCTGGAGCCTTTCTATTGAGACAGCCTTCCGTTCCTTTTTATCTATATCTATAACAACAGCAGAGATTACAGGATGTCCCTTTGCCACCTCAAAACGCTTTGGAAGGAGTGTCAGGTATTTTTCAATGATCTCATCTTTCCTCATACCAATGACTGAATTTGCTGATCCCGTCATCCCCACATCTGTTATATACGCTGTACCTTTAGGGAGGATCATTTCATCGGCTGTCTGGACATGGGTGTGTGTCCCGATCACAGCACCAACCTCACCGTCGGCAAACCACCCAAAGGCCAGCTTCTCTGAAGTAGCCTCTGCATGGAAGTCTACGATAACAGTATCAACCCCTGATTTTATACGCTGAAGCTCGCGTTTAAAGAAACGGAAGGGACAGTCATAATTCCCCATAAAGACCCTGCCGGTGAGGTTTAATACCCCGACCCTGTCCCCTGAATTAGTATGTATTGTAATATCACCGTATCCAGGCACACCCTCTGGGTAGTTTGCAGGTCTGAGGAGCCTCTTCTCTTTTTCTATATAAGGGATGATCTCTTTTTTATCCCATATATGATTCCCTGAAGTAATAACATTTATACCAATTTCAAAGAGTTCCTCAGCAATCTTAGGTGTAATACCAAAACCTCCGGCAGCGTTCTCACCATTTGCTATTACAAGGTTTATCCTGTATTCGTCTATGAGGGTATTGAGATTCTTTGCAATAGCCTTTCTCCCGACCTCTCCTATAATATCACCGATAAAAAGTATCCTCACATTTTCCCCGTGTTACTTGGCAAGTTCTATGTATCTGCTTTCTCTTATTACTGTAACCTTTATCTGGCCCGGATATGTCAATTCATCATGAATCTTTTTAGCCATCTCTCTTGCTATCTGGGAGGCCTCTGCATCAGAGACATCCTCCTGCTTTACTATTACGCGAATCTCCCTTCCTGCAGATATTGCATACGCCTTCTCAACCCCTTTGAATGTAGCCGCAACCTTTTCCAGGTTCTCAAGCCGTTTTATATATGCCTCAAAGGTCTCCCTTCTCGCACCCGGCCTTGCACCCGAAAGTGCATCAGCGGCTGCTACAAGTACACTCTCAGGACATATAGGCTCTATATCCCCATGATGCACACCTATTGCATTTACCACCTTTGGATTCTCACCATACTTCTTTGCCATCTCCATACCTATGGCCACATGTGTACCTTCATGTTCATGGGTCATGGCCTTGCCAATATCATGGAGCAGTCCGGCCCTCTTGCACAGGGCAACATCAAGCTTAAGCTCTGCTGCCATAATCCCGCAAATAATAGCCACCTCTTTGGCATGCATAAGATTATTCTGACCATAACTTGTCCTGTATTTCAGCCTGCCTAAAAGCTTTATTATCTCCGGATGGACATTCTGTATCCCAAGATCGAATAACACCTTCTCTGCATCTTCACGCATATTTTTCTCAATATCTCTCTTTACCTTCTCTACCAGGTCTTCAATCCTCCCCGGATGTATCCTTCCGTCAGATATCAGTTTCTCAAGGGTCTGCCTTGCAATCTCACGCCGCACCGGATCAAATCCTGAGATAATCACGGCCTCAGGTGTATCATCAACAATAAAATCAACACCGGTAGCACTCTCAAGCGCCCTGATATTCCGGCCCTCCCTTCCTATAATCCGCCCCTTCATCTCATCATTCGGCAGATTTACAACTGATACTGTAACCTCTGCAACATGTTCATTTGCATACCGCTGTATGGCAATTGCAATAATCTCCCTCGCCTTTTTCTCTGCAGTACCCTTTGCCTCATCCTCTATACGTTTAATCTCTCTGGCAGCCTCAAATTTTGCCTCATCTTCCATCAACTTCATCAAATGCTTTTTAGCCTCATCAGGAGACATCCCGGAGATCCGTTCCAACTGCTCTCTCGCTGTCCGTAAGGTCTGTTCGTATTGGTCGATCTTATCAGCAGCAACTTTCTCCCGTACAACGACTTCCCGTTCCCGCCTGTGTAACTCATTATCTCTTCTCTCAAGCTGCTCTCCCTTCTTTTCAAGATGATTCTCTTTCTGGGACAGCTTCTTATCAAAGTTCATCAGCTCTGTACGTTTCTCCTGAGTCTCACGCTCTGTATCAATCCTGGACTGATACATCTTGTCCTTGATCTCAACCTCTATCTCTTTTTTTCTGTTTTCTACTGTCTTCTCGGCCTCTTTGACAATCCTCTCAGCATTTTCACGGGCCTCTTTGACCTTATCAGTCATTGATAATGTCTTAAAGATTACACCTGCTACTGCCCCGATTATTAATCCGGCAAGACCTATAATTATTATTTCCATTTTCGATCACCTCTGTCCCGGTTTGACTTTATCAAGTCTTCCTCTTTTTCTGTCCATCAAGCCTTCTTTTAATCTCTTTCTCGAACCCGTTAATAGTCGGGTTATAATAATTGCACTGCACTGGCATATATTCCTGCTCTACATAACCACCAAAGTCATGAGGGTATTTATATCCCATACCCCTCCCAAGCCCCGATGCCCCTCTGTAATGACTGTCTTTGAGATAATCAGGGACAGGGTAGACTTTGCCGTCTTCTATATCCCTGATTGCAGCCTCAATTCCTTTATAACATGCATTACTCTTGGGTGCTGTTGCTATATAGACAGCAGCCCCGGCAAGCGGGATTCTCCCCTCCGGCATTCCAATAGCCTCAAGCGCATGCAATGCAGCAACTGCAACTGAAAGGGCATTCGGATCAGCCATGCCAACATCCTCAGACGCACATATCACTATGCGTCTTGCTATAAAGAGCGGATCTTCTCCGGCATATATCATCTTGGCAAGCCAGTAAAGAGCCGCATCCGGCTCTGAACCCCGCATGCTCTTAATAAATGCAGAGATTGTGTCATAGTGACTATCTCCATCTTCGTACTGTATATACTTCTTCTGAACAGATTCTACAGCCACCACCAGATCATAATTTATCCTCCCTTCTTCATCTGGTCTGGTTGTCAGGATACCTGTCTCTAATGCATTCAAAAGCCTTCTCGCATCTCCTTCGGCACTGCGTATTAAATGTTCTATTGCCTCATTAGTTATGAATACATTATAATTACCCATTCCTCCTTCACCATCATTAAGTGCCCTTTCAAGAACAATCCTCAGGTCTCCATCACTCAGGGATTTAAATTCTATAATAAGAGACCTTGATGATAGTGGAGGGATAATAGAAAAAAACGGGTTTTGAGTTGACACACCGATCATTGTAACTACACCCTGCTCCACATAAGGTAACAGGGCATCCTGCTGAACCTTGTTAAACCTGTGTATTTCATCAATAAATAATATTGTCCTCCCTCCTCCGCTCAACTTCAACTTTTTTGCCTTTTCAATAGCACCCCTGATTTCATTAATACCTGAGGTTACTGCATTTATCTCAATAAACAGGGCCTTCGTAAGGTCTGCTATGAGATGGGCAATCGCAGTCTTCCCGCTCCCTGGCGGACCAAATATTATCAAAGAGCTCAGTTTGTCAGATTCAATAACCCTCCTAAGCAGTTTGCCAGGGGCCATAACATGATGCTGACCAACAAAATCTTCAATCCTTTTAGGCCGCATCCTCCATGCAAGGGGGACGTTCTTGTCAATCGATTTTGAGTTAAATAAGTCCATTGACATCATTTGATGCTAAAATAAACCTATCCTACCAAGTAATTATGAACCAATTTTCAAAATGACTCGTTCAGGGTTTAGTTCAATTTGTTATTAAGCTGTATACAGGGAAAGAGAAATGGAGAAGTGTTTTTAGATAGGTATTTATAGTGATTTTATTGGCAAATAAGGGGGCTTTCTTCCCTCTTATATCTTTATATCCGATAAATTTACGGACTGCCGGAATCATCATATCTGTCATAAAAAGAGCCTGAAGTTAGTAACCTGATATTATTATAATACTATCTATACCTACTGCCACACCATTTCTCTATTCCGCCCCACTTTTGCCGTGTATAAAAGAAATTTAAACCTGGTCAAACCAGGTGGGTATCCTGATGAAGACTTCAGGCTTCCCTCTTGCCATCTTTAAAAAAGATGAAAACGTGAGGGCTTGCACACCATCTCCCTGGACAGAATCCCCTTTTATTTGACTGTTGGGTCAAAATTTCCTTTACATCACGCACATAGCAGGGCGTTTTCATAATAACAAATTCAGGTTTTAAATTCAAGAGAAATAAGTTCCAATAATTTATCAGTCTTATCAGATATCACAGACTCCTGGGATTCCATATCTTTTTTGATACTGAAAAGTTCATGGGCAATATTCAGCGAGGCTAAGACTGCAACCTTATTGGGTGTGGAAAGTTTAAGTCTTTCAAACACTTCACGCATCTTTGTGTCAACATATTCCGCAAGGGTCCG